>Ga0105103_10001193_pt1 | contig 14604 bp, 8 predicted proteins | sample PPLLaktember2015_2_FD_79107 | JGI IMG/M metagenome (GOLD analysis project Ga0105103, IMG submission 79107) | Freshwater sediment microbial communities from Prairie Pothole Lake near Jamestown, North Dakota, USA - PPLs Lake P7 Core (6) Depth... | ecosystem: Environmental > Aquatic > Freshwater >...
AGCGTGATGAACTGGTACTTGTAGCCCATCGCGCCCAGCTCGCGCTGGAACTTCGCGATCGTCGCGTCGTCGAGGTTCTTCTTCCAGTTGAACGACGGCGAGCAGTTGTAGGAGAGCATCTTGTCCGGATACTTCTTGCGGATCGCCTCTGCGAAGGCCTTGGCGAAGCCGAGGTCGGGCTTGCCCGTCTCGCACCACACCATGTCGGCATACGGCGCGTAGGCGAGCCCGCGCGAGATCGACTGCTCGACGCCCGGCTTCACGCGATAGAAGCCCTCGGGCGTGCGCTCGCCGGTGCAGAAAGGCTTGTCGTTCTCATCGACGTCGCTGGTGAGCAGGTCCGCCGCCTCGGCGTCGGTGCGCGCCAGCACGATCGTCGGCGTGCCCATCACGTCGGCGGCGAAGCGCGCGGCAACCAGCTTCTGGATCGCTTCCTGCGTGGGCACGAGCACCTTGCCGCCCATGTGGCCGCATTTCTTGACGGACGCGAGCTGGTCCTCGAAGTGCACGCCGGCCGCGCCAGCGCGGATCATCGCCTTCATCAGCTCGAACGCGTTCAGCACGCCGCCGAAGCCGGCCTCGGCGTCGGCCACGATCGGGGCGAAGAAGTCCACGTACTCCTTGTGGCCCGGGTGGATGCCGCGCGAGCACTGGATCTCGTCGGCGCGCTTGAAGGTGGCGTTGATGCGCTCGACGACCTTGGGCACCGAATCGACCGGGTACAGCGACTGGTCGGGATACATCGCCATGTAACTGTTGTTGTCGGCGGCCACCTGCCAGCCCGACAGGTAGATCGCCTTGATGCCCGCCTTCACCTGCTGCATCGCCTGGCCGGCCGTGAGCGCCCCGAGGCAGTTGACGTACGGCTCGGTGTTCACGAGCTTCCACAGCTTCTCGGCGCCGAGCCGTGCGAGCGTGTGGTCGATCTGCACGTTGCCGCGCAGCCGGATGACGTCCTCGGCCTTGTAGGGTCGCTTGATGCCCTTCCAGCGGGGGTTGTCGTGCCATTCCTTGCGCAGTGCGGTCGCAGCCTTGTCGGTCATTTCGGGTTCCTCGTTGGAGCGAATTCGGTCAGTCGATGGCCCGGTAGGCGGGCAGAGTCAGGAAGGTCTCGAAGGAGTCCGCGGTCGTGATCTCGTCCAGGATCCTCGCTGCGCGATCGAAGTTGCCAGCCGCGAAGGCGGCCTCGCCGAGTCCGGCGCGCAGCTTTGCGAGTTCCTCGCGAGTGATCTGCCGGTACAGCTCGACGGTGACCTTGCGACCATCGTCGAGCACGCCGGTCGGGTGGTGGATCCACTGCCAGATCTGGGCGCGCGAGATCTCGGCCGTTGCCGCGTCTTCCATCAGGTTGTGGATCGGTACGCAGCCGTTGCCGCCGAGCCACGCCGCCATGTACTGGATAGACACGTCGACGTTCTGGCGCAGGCCCGCCTCGGTGATGGAGCCGGCGGGAATCGCGAGCAGGTCCTTCGCCGTGATCTCGACGTCGTCGAGCGTGCGGTGCAACTGGTTCGGCGTCGGCATCAGACGGTCGAAGATCTCCATCGCCACGGGCACGAGGCCGGGGTGTGCGACCCACGTGCCGTCGTGGCCGTCGCCGGCCTCGCGCTCCTTGTCGGCGCGCACCTTGGCGATGGCGGCGTCGTTGGCCGCAGGATCGTTCTTGATCGGGATCTGGGCGGCCATGCCGCCCATCGCGAAGGCGCCGCGCCGGTGGCAGGTCTTGATCAACAGCTTCGAGTAGGAGCGCAGGAACTGCGTCGTCATCGTCACCTGGCCACGATCCGGCAGCACCATGTCCGGGTAGCGGCTGAACTTCTTGATGAAGCTGAAGATGTAGTCCCAGCGGCCGCAGTTGAGACCGACGATGTAGTCGCGCAGCTCCCACAGGATCTCGTCCATCTCGAAGGCCGCGAGGATCACCTCGATCAGGAGCGTCGCCTTGATGGTCTGCGGTGCGAGCCCGAGCCGCGCCTCGGCGTGGCGGAACACCTCGGCCCACAGGCGGGCCTCGAGGTGGCTCTCGGTCTTCGGCAGGTAGAAATACGGGCCGGTGCCGCGGCGTTTCAGTTCCGCGTGGTTGTGGAAGACGTAGAGCCCGAAGTCCACGAACGCGCCCGGCACCTGACGGCCGTCGACCTGGACGTGCTTCTCGAAGAGGTGCCAGCCACGCGGCCGGACGATCAGCGTCGCGACCTTTTCGTTGAGCCGGTACGGCTTGCCCTCGGGACTCGTGAAGTCGATGCGGCGGGCCACGGCGTCCCGCAGGTTGATCTGGCCCTGCACGACGTTGTCCCAGGTCGGGGTCATGGAGTCTTCGCAGTCGGCCATGAACACCTTTGCGCCGGAGTTGAGCGCGTTGATGATCATCTTGCGGTCGGTGGGCCCCGTGATTTCCACGCGCCGGTCCTGCAGGTCGGCGGGGATCGAGGTCACGTGCCACTCGCGCTCGCGGATGCCGTGCGTCTGCGGCAGGAAGTCGGGCAGCTTGCCCGCGTCGATCTCCGTCTGCCGCTCCACCCGTCGCTCCAGCAACTCGTCGACCCGGGGGCCGAACTTGCGCGCAAGGTCGGCGACGAACTCGAGCGCTTCGCGGGTGAGTATGGTTTCGAACCCCGGGCGCAGGGCGGCATTCACCGCGCATCCCGAGGGCAGGTCGAGACTGGTGTGTGTGGTCAAGGCGGACTCCCGGGCAGGCTGCGGCCGACGGTCGGCTCGAGCTGTCATGCTGCGGCGCAATATCGAGGATAGACTTGGCATCCGTCCGCGGGCAAGAGCAGATTCCGTAATGCGCTTGATCCTGCTGAACAAGCCTTTCCAGGTGCTGCCGCAGTTCACCGGCAGCGAGGGCCGGCGCTGCCTGCGCGACCTGCTGCCCATCCGCGGCGTCTACCCGGCGGGACGGCTCGACTACGACAGCGAGGGCCTGATGGTCCTGACGGATTTCGGTCCCTGGCAGGCGCGCATCAGCCAGCCTGGCGGGCCGTTCCCCAAGCGCTACCTTGCGCAGGTGGAGGGCGAGCCCGGTGAAGACGCCTTGCAGTCCCTGCGCGGTGGCGTCGAACTCGCGGATGGGCCGACCCGGCCGGCGGGGGCTCGCGTCGTCCCGGAGCCCGGGTGGCTGTGGCCCCGCGACCCGCCGATCCGGTTTCGCAAATCGATCCCGACGACCTGGCTGGAGCTGACGTTGTCGGAGGGCCGCAATCGACAGGTGCGCCGCATGACCGCGGCGGTCGGGTTGCCGACCTTGCGCCTGGTTCGCGAGGCAATCGGGCCATGGACAGTGCAGGGATTGAGTCCCGGCCAGTGGCGCGCCGTGCCGACGCCCCAGGCCGAGGCCGCGCTGTCGCCCGCGCGGGTCAGCCCGCGCGGGCGTGGCTCGCGATCCGCATCGCGAGCTCGAGGGCCTGCTCGACGTTGAGCCGCGGGTCCACCTGCGAGCGGTAGTCCCGAGCGAGGTCCCCGTCGGACAGACCGCGGGCGCCGCCCGTGCACTCGGTGACGTCCTCGCCCGTGAGCTCGAAGTGCACGCCGCCGAGATAGCTGCCGGCCTGGCGGTGGATGCGGAAGGCGGCCTCGAGCTCCGCGACGATGTTCTCGAAGCGGCGCGTCTTGGTGCCGGACTGCGTGCTCTCGGTGTTGCCGTGCATCGGGTCGCATACCCACAGCACCGGCACGCCCGTCGCCCGCACGCACTCGATCAACGGCGGCAGCCGCGCCTCGATCTGCCCGGCGCCGAGCCGGTGGATAAGCACCAGCCGCCCCCCCTCGCGCTGCGGGTTCAGTGTCTCGCACAGTCCTCGAACCCACGCATCGTCCATCGACGGCCCGATCTTCACGCCCACGGGATTCGAGATTCCCCGGCAGTACTCGACGTGCGCGCCCCCGAGTCTCGCCGTGCGCATGCCGATCCACGGCAGGTGCGTGGAGAGGTTGTACCAGCGTCCCCAGCGCTCGAGGTAGCGCGTCTGGGCCTGCTCGTAGAGCAGGTGCAGCGCTTCGTGGCTGGCGTAGAACGGCGCGCGGCTGGCCTCGTGCACGCGGCTGCCGCTGATCGCCTCGAAGAAATCGAGCGAGTCGGAGATCGATGCCACGAGCTGGCGGTACTGGTCGCGCCACGGCGAGTGGTGCATGAACTCGAGGTCCCAGTACTCCGGGTGGTGCAGGTCGGCGAAGCCGCCGTCCACGAGAGCGCGGACGAAGTTGAGGGTCAGCGCGGCGCGCTCGTAGCCGCGCAGCAGCAGCTCCGGATCGGGCTCGCGTTCCGACGCGGTGAAACCGGGCCGGTTGACGAGGTCCCCGCGGTAGCTCGGCAGCGTCAAGCCGTCGCGCGTTTCCGTGTCCGCCGAGCGCGGCTTGGCGTACTGGCCCGCGAAGCGGCCGACGCGGATCACCGGTTTCTTGAGCCCGTGCAGCAGCACCAGGCTCATCTGCAGCAGGATCTTGAGCTTGCGCGCGATCTGGCCCGACTCGCAGTCGGCGAAGGTTTCCGCACAGTCCCCGCCCTGCAGCAGGAAGCGCTCGCCGCGCTGCGCCTCGGCGATCTGGCGCTTGAGCGCATCCACCTCCCACGACACGACCACGGGCGGCAGTCGCCCGAGTTCGGCCACGACCCGCGCGAGCTGGGCAGGATCGCGATAGGTCGGCTGCTGCTCGGCTGGCCGCGCGGACCAGCTGGTCGGCGACCACTCCGACGCGGGTGGCATGCGGGTCATGGGGCGATCCTAACCCGGAACCCTGCAGCGCAAAAGGAAGCGGACGTGAGGCGGGAATGTGACGCGGCGGCGAGGTTTCGTCAGAATCGCGGGCCCCAGATCCCTTCGGAGTCGCATCGTGCACAGTGTCCTGATCCTCGGCGCGGGGAAAATCGGTTCGTTGATCTCGGGCCTGCTGGCCGAGTCCGGGGACTACGACGTCCACCTTGCGGACGTGGATGCGGCAGTCGCGCGCAGCGTCGCGCAGGCGCACGGCCTCGAACGCCTGCGGGCGCACGGGCTCGATGCCCGCGACCCCGCGGCCCTCGCGGCTCACCTCGAGGCCCATCCCGTGCATGCCGTGATCTCGAGCCTGCCCTATTACTGCAACGTCGGCGTCGCCGAGGCGGCTGCCCGGGCTCGCGCCCACTACTTCGATCTCACGGAAGACGTCGCGGTGACCCGGGCCGTGCGCCGCATCGCGGCCGATGCCGGGCAGGCCTTCGTGCCGCAGTGCGGCCTCGCGCCGGGCTTCGTCAGCATCGCCGCCAACGCGCTCATCGGCCACTTCGACGAGCTGCGCAGCGTGAAGCTGCGCGTGGGCGCCCTGCCCCAGCATCCGAACAACGTGCTCAAGTACTCGCTCACCTGGTCCACCGAGGGGCTGATCAACGAGTACGGCAATCCCTGCGAGGCGATCGTGGACGGACGCGCGACCGAGGTCGCCCCGCTCGAGGGCCTGGAGGAAATCGAGATCGACGGCACGCCCTACGAGGCGTTCAACACCTCGGGAGGGCTCGGCTCGCTGGGCGACACCTACGGCCAGAGCGCCGCGGGCATGGACTACAAGACCATCCGCTACCCGGGTCATTGCGCGCAGATGCGCCTGCTCATGAACGACCTCAAGCTCAATCACGACCGCAGCACGCTCAAGCGCATCCTGGAGAACGCCGTGCCGCAAACCCTGCAGGACGTCGTGATCGTGTATGTCGCAGTGACCGGGCGACAGGGTGGCGAACTGCGCGAGGAGAACTACGTGAGCAAGATCTATCCGCAGCTCATCGCGGGCCGGCTGTGGTCCGCCATCCAGGTGACGACCGCGGCCGGGATCACCTCGGTCGTGGACCTCGTGCTCGGCCACCCCGGGCGTTATCGCGGTTTCGTCCGCCAGGAGGACTTCAGGCTGATCGACGTGCTCGACAACCGCTTCGGGCGGCACTTCGCCAACGGCGGCACCAAGGACCTGTCGGCGCGCATGGTGGTGGCCGGCCAGGCCGGGCAGCAGCGCGCCTCGGAGGCACGGCCGTGAGCGGCGTCCTCGCAGAACTCGGCCTCGCGGCGGTCAACCCGGGCACCTGGTCCGGCCACGACGGCTGGCTGGCGGATCCGAATTCCCCGCTCGTCCAGTCGTTCAATCCCGCCACCGGCGAGGTGCTTGGAGCAGTGCGTGCCACCACGGCAGCGGACTACGAGCGCGTCATGGCCTCCGCCAGCGCTGTCGCCGAGGCCTGGCGGCAGGTGCCCGCCCCCAAGCGCGGCGAGGCCGTGCGGCTCGTGGGCGACGAGCTGCGCCGCTGCAAGTCGGCGCTCGGCAGCCTCGTGACGCTCGAGATGGGCAAGATCAAGGCCGAGGGCGACGGCGAGGTCCAGGAGATGATCGACATCGCGGACTTCGCCGTCGGCCAGTCGCGCATGCTCTACGGGCTCTCCATGCACTCCGAGCGGCCGAACCACCGCATGTTCGAGCAGTGGCACCCGCTCGGCGTCGTGGGCGTGATCAGCGCCTTCAACTTCCCTGTCGCGGTGTGGGCCTGGAACGCCTTCCTGGCCGCGATCTGCGGCAACGTCACCGTGTGGAAGCCCTCGCTCAAGACGGCGCTGTGCGCGGTGGCGGTGCAGCGGATCTGCAACCGCGTGCTCGAGCGCCACGGCTACCCCGGCATCTTCCAGCTCTTCATCGACGCCTCGCACGACCTCGCGACACGCTTCGTGGACGACCGGCGCGTCGGCCTCGTCTCCTTCACCGGCTCCACCCACGTCGGCCGCGAAGTGGGCGAGCGCGTGGCGCGCCGGCTCGGCAAGAGCCTGCTCGAGCTCGGCGGCAACAACGCCATCATCGTCGACGAGTTCGCGAACCTCGATCTCGCCGTGCCCTCGATCGTCTTCGGCGCGGTCGGCACCGCGGGCCAGCGCTGCACCACGACGCGCCGCGTGCTGGTGCACGAGTCGCGGCTGGCGGAACTCGAGCGGCGTCTCACCCGGGCGTACCGGCAGGTGCGCATCGGCGACCCGATCGAGCCCTCGACCCTGATGGGACCGCTGGTCGACGCCGGCGCAGTGCGGCAGTTCGAGTCGGCGGTGGCCGAGGCCGTGGCCAGCGGCGGCCGGCTGCTGACGGGCGGCAAGGCCCTCGACCGGCCTGGCTGCTTCGTCGAGCCGGCGATCGTCGTGGCGCGTGCGGACTGGAGCATCGTGCGCACCGAGACTTTCGCGCCGATCCTGTACCTGATCCCCTACGCCACGCTCGACGAGGCGATCCGCATGCAGAACGACGTCGCGCACGGGCTCTCCTCGGCGATCTTCACCGACCGCCTGCAGCACGCCGAGCGCTTCCTGTCGGCCGCGGGCTCCGACTGCGGCATCGCCAACGTCAACATCGGCACGTCGGGCGCGGAGATCGGCGGCGCCTTCGGCGGCGAGAAGGACACCGGCGGCGGTCGCGAGTCGGGTTCGGACTCCTGGAAGGCGTACATGCGCCGCCAGACCTGCACGATCAACTGGGGGACGGACCTGCCGCTCGCGCAGGGGATCAACTTCGACGTGTCGGGCTGAGTCCTCAGCGCCGGCCGGAGAGGTCCTCGTACAGCAGGCGCACGAAGCGCTCGGCGCTCACGCCGCCGGCACCGTAGCGGTCGTCGAACGCCGCGGTGGGCGCGGCGGCCAGCACCTCATCGGGGTTGCGGCCCTGCTCGACGAGCTCCCGGACCCGGCGGCCGACCGCGACCAGCATGTCTCGATAAGCCGCAAGCTCGGCTCGCGTCGAGACCGGGCCGTGCCCCGGCACGATCAGGGTGCCCGAGTCCGCGCGCGACAGCACCGTCTCGACGGCCGCGACGAGACCCGCGAGCGATCCGCCGCTCGCGGTATCGAGGAACGGGTAACCCTGCGCGTAGAAGACGTCGCCGAGGTGGACGACATTCGCCTCCACCCACCACGCGATGCCGTCGCCGTCGGTGTGCGCCGCGGGCGCATGCAGCAGTTCGAGGCGGTCGCCGTTCAGGTTGAGCACCAGGCCATCTTCGAACGTTACGACGGGCAACGCTTCGGCGGCCGCGGCCGGCACTTTCAGCGCGTACTCGACGAGGTCCTGCGGCTCGGCCATCCGCAGCCGGACGTTGTCCTGGCTCACGGCGAGGGCCCCGGACTGGCGAAGCCGCGCATTGCCGCCGGTGTGGTCGGGGTGCCAGTGCGTATTGACGACGAAGCGCACGCCCGATGGAGCGATCCGGGCGACGGATTCCATGAGTTGCGGCGTGACCTCGGCCATGCCGCTGTCCACGAGTACCGTGCCATCCGGACCCGTCCAGGCCACGACGTTGCAGCCGGCACCGCGCAGCAGATGCAACCCGGGCCGCAGACGCTGGACCTCGATCGTCGTGGCGGCCCCGCCGGCGCCCTCCCCCAGCGTCGCCGGGGCGGCCGGCAGCGCCACGGCGGTCGTCGCAAGGAGGAGAGCGAGTCGAAACTCCGGTCCTGGCATCTGGCGTCCTGCGGTGTTGAGCGCCTGCCGCCGAAGTATACGGCGACACTGGCCGCTACCGACCGGCTGTTATCATCAGCGCATGAGCACTCGAAGCTTCGGAATGCGGGGTATGGCCACGTGGGTCGGGCTCCTGCTCGCTGTGGCAGGATGGGCATTCGCGTCCGCCGAAGACTCACGCACCGCAAGTCGGACCGGCACTCTGCTACCCGTCTCCGGTGCGATCGGACCGGCCACCAGCGACTATTTCGTCCGCAAGCTGCGCGAAGCCCAGGCGAGCGGCACGAACCTGGTCGTTGTCACGATCGACACGCCCGGCGGGCTCGATACGGCGATGCGGGACATGATCCAGGCCATTCTTGCGTCCGAGGTGCCGGTGGTCGCCTACGTGTCACCGAGCGGCGCGCGGGCCGCGAGCGCCGGGACCTACCTGGTTTACGCGAGTCACGTGGCGGCGATGGCGCCCGCCACCAACCTCGGGGCTGCCACGCCGGTGCAGATCGGCGGACCCGCACCGAGCGCACCCCCGGCCGGCGGCGCGCCGTCCGGCAGGCCGTTGGACGGAGACGCAGACGCCAAGAGTGGCGAACCTCCGCCGACGCCGGGTTCGGCCATCGAGCGCAAGGCCCTCAACGACTCGATCGCCTACATCCGCGGTCTGGCCGAGCTGCGCGGACGCAACGTCGAGTGGGCGGAGGCCGCGGTGCGCGAGGGCGCCAGCCTGCCGGCCGACGAAGCGCTCGCGGCCGGCGTGGTGGAGCTCGTCGCGGAAGACATCCCGGACCTGCTGCGCCAGCTCGACGGTCGCAAGGTGAAGCTGCGGGCGCAGGAGGTCGAGCTGCGCACCGCGGGGCTCGTGCTCCACGAGCTCGAGCCGGACTGGCGCACCAACCTGCTCTCGCTCATTACCAACCCGAACGTGGCCTACCTGCTGATGCTGATCGGCATCTACGGCCTGCTGCTCGAGGGCTACAACCCGGGCGCGATCGTGCCGGGCGTCGTGGGCGCCATCTGCCTGCTGCTCGCGCTCTTCGCATTCCAGGTACTGTCCGTGAACTACACTGGCCTCGCGCTGATCGCCCTTGGGGTCCTGCTGATCGTCGCCGAGTCATTCATGCCGTCTTTCGGCGCCCTGGGTCTCGGCGGCATCGTCGCCTTCGTCATCGGATCGGTCATGCTGCTCGACAATGACGTGCCCGGCTTCTCGATCGCGTGGCAGATGATCGCTGCCATGGCGCTCGCCGGGGCGCTGGTGCTGCTCGCCATCGTCTCGTTCGCGGTGCGCGCCCGGCGCCGGCCCGTCGTGAGCGGCGTCGAGGGTCTGCTGCTGGAAGTAGCCGAGGCCACGGAGGACTTCGAGCGCCAGGGCCTCGTCCGGGTCCAGGGCGAGCTCTGGCAAGCCGTGAGCCGCGAACCCGTGCGGGCCGGGCAGCGACTGCGCATACGCAAAGTGGACGGACTCACCGTCGAAGTCGAACCCGCCCGGGATTGAAAGAGGAGAACGCCGTCATGTTGAACAGCCTGCCCGTCATCGCTTTCGTCGTCGTCGCGCTGGCGGTGATGGCGACGCAGATCTTCAAGGTCCTGAACGAGTACGAGCGCGGCGTGGTGTTCACGTTCGGGCGCTTCACGGGCGTCAAGGGTCCCGGCCTGATCATCCTCATCCCGCTGGTGCAGCGCATGGTCAAGGTGGACCTGCGCGTCGTGGTGCTCGATGTTCCGACCCAGGACGTTATCTCGCGCGACAACGTCTCGGTGAAGGTCAACGCCGTCGTGTACTTCCGCATCGTGGACCCGGCGAAGGCGATCATCCAGGTTGCCAACCCGTTCGAGGCGACGAGCCAGCTAGCCCAGACGACGCTGCGATCCGTGCTCGGCCAGCACGAGCTCGACGAGATGCTCTCGCAGCGCGAGAAGCTGAACATCGACATCCAGAAGATCCTCGACAGCTCCACAGACGCCTGGGGCATCAAGGTCGCGAACGTCGAGATCAAGCACGTGGACCTCGACGAGTCGATGATCCGCGCCATGGCCAAGCAGGCCGAGGCGGAGCGTACGCGGCGCGCGAAAATCATCCACGCCGAGGGCGAGAAGCAGGCCGCGCAGCAGCTCGTCGAGGCCGCCCGCACCCTCGGCTCCGAGCCCAAGGCGTTGCAGCTGCGCTACCTGCAGACGCTGTCCGACCTGTCGAGCGAGAAGGCGACGACCATCGTCTTCCCTCTGCCCCTGGATCTCATCAAGCCGTTCCTCGACGGCAAGTAGGCCCGGATCCCGGCGGCGGGCGACTCAGCCGCCCGCCGCCTCGGCGCGGGCAAGAGCGAGCTGGGCTTCGAGCCGCTTCGTGGAGACCGGTGCAAGGGTGCGCAGGTCCTGTGCGAACAGCGAGAGGCGGAACTCCTCGATCATCCAGCGCAGGCGAATCAGCTCGGGGCCGGGCGGCGCCGGTGCCGCGCGTGCGGCCAACGCCTGGCAGGCGCGATCGAAGGGTGCCACCTCGCCCTCCAGCCGCCGGTCGCGTGCGACGTCGTCGCGCAGTCGCAGGGCGCGTCGCGTGGCGGCGCGCAGGTACTTGGGCAGCTGGCCAAGGGCCTGGTCGGGCGTATCGCGCACCCAGCCCGGCGCGAGCAGGGCGTCGGACTGCCGGACGATGGCGGCCCGGCCGTCCGCGAAAGCCGTGCTCGAAAGCTCGCTGAGTGCGGCCCGGGCGTCCTTCAGCGCGAGCAGCACGGATCGGACCGTACGCGCCACCTCCGCGCCCAGCGCGGCAACCTCCGGGCGTGCCGCATCGAGGCGCGCCGCGAACTCCGCCTCCGTGCGCGGCAGGCCCTGCTGCCCGAGCCTCAATGCCTCGGCCATGGCCCGGTCGCCGATCTCACGGAACAAACCACGATCGAAGCCGGCCGCCGCCGCGAGCAGCGCGAGCTCCCGGTCGCCGCTGCAGTTTCGCACCACGAGATCGTGCTGCTGGGGCAAAGCGAGGGCTGCGAGTCGCACCACGCCCTGTCGTGTCGCGTCGCGGGCGTCCGCCGGGCTCGGGAACAGTCGCAGCCGCACCGTGCTGCCCTCGTCCACGAGTCCCGGGAACAGCCGCAGCGACACGCCGCCGCTCGGCACGCGCAGCTCCTCAGGCAGGTCGCCGAAGTCCCAGCGACGCAGCCCCTCGCGCTCACAGGATTGCGCCGCGGCGGGCCGCAGGGCGCGGACCGAGTCGGCGCGCAGCTCGCGGCGCAGGACATCGAGATCGCGCCCGCGGCCGATCTCCCGCCCGGCTTCGTCGACGATCCGCAGGTTCATGCGCAGCCACGGGGCGAGAGGCACCGCGGCCAGTTGCCTTGCCGGCACCCTGGCTCCGGCGGCCGCAGTGACGAGGTCGGCCAGGCGCTCGAAGAGATCACCCTCGCCGAAGGGCGACAGCGCCTCGCGCAGCCTCGCAGCCGTCTCGGGTATGGGCACGATCGTGCGGCGCAGTTCCTTCGGCAGGCCGCGCAGCAAGGCGACCAGCTTGTCAGGCAGGTAAGCCGGCACCAGCCAGTCGGTACGCCGGGCCGGCAACGAAGCGAGCAGCGGCAGCGGGACGTCAACGGTCACGCCGTCATCCGGATGGGTGGGATCGAACCGGTAAGCCAGCGGCAACTGGTTGCCGTCCACTTCGAGGTGGAGGGGATAGTCGCGCGCTGCGACAGGCGGCAGCGCGACGGCCAGCAGCACGTCGGTCGGGACCTCGAGGCGATGCGGGTGACGGTGTTCCTCCCGTTGCCACCAGCGCTCGAAGGCGCGCGTGCTCGCCACGTCGGCCGGGATGCGCTCGAGGTAGAAGTCGACCAGTGCGTCGTCCGAGGCGAGCAGGTCCCGGCGCCGCAGCTTGGCCTCGACGCGGTCGAGATCCTCCCGCAGGCGCGTATTCCGTCCGAGAAAGTCCGCGCGCAGGCTCGACTGCCCGCGCACCAGCGCCTCCTCCACGAACATGCGCCGCGCAAGCGCCGGGTCGATGGTGGCGAAGTTCACCTGCCGCCCGCTGCCGAGTACGCGACCGTACAGCGAGACGGTCTCTCGCGCCGTGACCATGCCGCGCACGGCGTCCCACTGCGCCTCCGAATAACTGCGTCGCACGAGGTGTGCGCCGGCCGACTCGATCCACGAGGGCTGCACCTGGGCCACCATGCGCGCGTACAGGCGCTGCGTCTCGACGAGGTTCGCCGCGACGATCCAGCGCGGCGGCCGCTTCGCCAGCGGCGTCCCCGGCGCGATCACGAAGCGCGCGTCCCGGGCGCCGAGGTAGTTGCGGCCCTCCTCGAGCACGCCGATGCCGCCGAGGAAGCCTGTCAGGATCGCCTGGTGAAGGACACCGGCCGGTGCCGCAGCGGCGTTGCGCTCGAGTCGCTGGGCGGCGGTGATCTCCCCCAGCTGGTCGTGCAGGTCCTGCCACTCGCGCATCCGGATGAACGACAGGAAGTGTTCCTTGCACCAGCGTCGCAGCGCACGGTTGCCGGCCGCCGCGTGCTCGCGCGAAGCGCGCCACAGGTTCAGCACGGTCACGAAGTCGGAGCGGGGATCCGCGAACGCGGCGTGCGCCTGGTCGGCGGCCCCGGCCTGGTCGGCCGGGCGCTCGCGCGGATCCTGGATGCTCAGGAACGCGGCGATCACCAGTGCCTCCACAAGGCAGCGCACGCGACCAGCCTCGAGCAGGATGCGCGCGAGGCGGGGGTCCACGGGCAGCGCCGCCATCTGCCGGCCGAGCCGCGCGATGCGGCGGTCGCCATCCACGGCGCCGAGTTCCTGCAGCAGCCGGTAGCCGTCGTTGAGCAGCCGCGTGTCGGGCGGGTCGATGAACGGGAAGTCCTCCGGCGCGCCGAGGCCGAGCGCCGCCATCTGCAGGATGAGGCTCGCGAGGTTCGTACGCAGGATCTCGGGATCCGTGTAGGCCGCCCGCGCCTCGAAGTCCTCCTGCGAGAACAGGCGTATGCAGATGCCCTCGCCCACCCGCCCGCACCGGCCCTTGCGCTGCTCTGCACTGGCGCGCGAGACGGGCTCGATGGGCAGGCGCTGGAACTTGCTTCGCGGGCTGTAGCGACTGATCCGCGCGAGGCCCGCGTCCACGACGAACCGCACGCCCGGGATGGTCAGCGAGGTCTCAGCGACGTTGGTGGCGAGCACGGCCCGGCGTCGCGGGTGCGGCTCGAAGACACGCTCCTGCTCCGCCGCCGACAGCCGCGCGTAGAGCGGGAAGACGTCCCAGTCGCGCCTGCCCGCTCGCTCGAGGTGCTCGCGCACCTCTGCAATCTGGCGCTCGCCCGGCAGGAACACCAGTGCGTCGCCGTCGATGCCCCGGCCGTCGGAGCGCAGTTCATCGAGCGCGGCCGCCACCGCCTCCGGCAGCGTCGGCGCCTCGGTGTCGGACTCCTCGTCGATCGGCCGGTAGCGTACCTCGACCGGGAAGCTGCGCCCCTCGACGTCGATCACCGGCGCACCGTGGAAGTACTCCGCGAAGCGACGCGTCTCGATGGTCGCGGAGGTCACGATGACGCGCAGTTCGGGGCGCCGCTCCACCAGCCTGCGACACACGCCGAGCAAGAAGTCCACGTTCAGGTTGCGCTCGTGGGCCTCGTCGAGGATCAGCGTGTCGTAGCGTTCGAGCAGCGGGTCGCCCTCGAGCTCCCGCAGCAGCAACCCGTCGGTCATCAGCTTGACGAGGGTGCGCGGTCCGGTGCGGTCGGTGAAGCGCACCTGGTATCCCACGAGGTCGCCTGGCGTCGTCCCGAGCTCGGCGCTCAGGCGATAGGCGAGCGTCTGGGCCGCGATGCGACGCGGCTGGGTGTGGCCGATCTGGCCTGCGGCGCCGCGGCCGATCTCGAGGCAGATCTTCGGCAACTGCGTGCTCTTGCCGCTGCCTGTGGCGCCGCTGAGGATCGTGACCGGGTGGCGGGAGATCGACGCCGCGATTTCGGCGCGCCGTCCATGCACCGGCAGGCTCTCGTCATAACGGATCGGGGGAATCGAAGCGCGCCGCGCGGCCACCCGCGCCATGCTGGCCGCGAACTCGCGCTCGAGCCGGGCGATGTCGCCGGCGTCGGCTGAGCGACCGCGCCGCTCGAGCCGGTCGAGCCAGGCCCCGAAACGGCGCCGGTCACGGATCGCGCACTCGCCGAGCTG
>Ga0105103_10001194_pt1 | contig 14594 bp, 10 predicted proteins | sample PPLLaktember2015_2_FD_79107 | JGI IMG/M metagenome (GOLD analysis project Ga0105103, IMG submission 79107) | Freshwater sediment microbial communities from Prairie Pothole Lake near Jamestown, North Dakota, USA - PPLs Lake P7 Core (6) Depth... | ecosystem: Environmental > Aquatic > Freshwater >...
AAGGGGTGAGATCCTGATGCCCCGGGCTGTTTTCACCAGGCTTAATGAGGAAAGGGAAAAAGAAGGGCTGAATCTCTTTGCCAATCCGCGCAATGCTGCTTCTGGAACCCTGAAGATGCTCGATCCGGCGGTTGTTGCATCGCGTGGTCTGGATTGCCTGTTTTATTTTCTTCTGGGAGAGGAGCTTCCCTTCAGAACCCATTATGAGAACCTCATGAAGGCTGCAGGCTGGGGATTTAAGGTTGCCGACAGCATACGCCTGTGCAAACGCATCGATGATGTAATCGGGTTCATCGAATCGTGGGAGCATAAAAGGGACGGCCTCCCTTACGATACCGACGGCGTTGTCATCAAGGTCAATTCGCTTGACCAGCAGAAGGAAGCGGGTTTTACTGCCAAATCACCAAGGTGGGCAATTGCATATAAATACAAGGCAGAACAGGCTTTAACAGAATTACTTTCTGTCTCTTACCAGGTTGGAAGAACAGGAACCGTAACTCCGGTTGCCAATCTTGAGCCGGTGCTCCTTGCCGGAACCACCGTCAGGCGCGCATCCCTTCACAATGCAGACCAGATATTCCTGCTTGACCTCCATCTAAGGGATAAGGTATTTGTCGAGAAGGGAGGTGAAATAATACCAAAAATAGTCGGGGTTGAACACTCATCCCGCAGTAAGGAGAGCATTGCCATTCAGTTCATCGACACCTGTCCGGAATGCGGGACACCCCTGGTAAGAAATGAAGGAGAAGCCAGCCATTTTTGTCCGAATTACCTGCATTGTCCGCCCCAGATAAAGGGAAGGATTGAGCATTTCATCGCCCGCAAGGCAATGGATATCGAAGGGCTTGGAGAAGAGACCGTTGATCTGCTTTTCGGAAAAGGTCTTATAAATAACATTGCCGACCTTTATGAGCTTAAGGCAGAACAGCTTGTACCACTCGAACGTATGGGGGAAAAATCGGCTTCCAGAATCATTGAAAGCTTAAAAGGGTCTGTCAATGTTCCTTATCACAGGGTGATCTTTGCACTTGGAATAAGGCATGTCGGGGAGAGTGTCGCCAAGATACTGGCAGCCAGGTTCCCATTGATTGATGAGCTGATGTCGGCTGATCCTGAAACTCTGACTGCCGTACGTGAGATCGGACCCAGGATAGCTTCCAGCATAATTGCATACTTCAATGATGCCGATAACATAGAAATCATACAGCGGCTGAAATCGGCCGGTATTAAAATGTCGGGGGAAACTTCCAACCAGAACTCGGGAGGTCCCCTCTCCGGCAAGGTAGTGGTTATCTCGGGAGTTTTCAGCCGGCATACCCGCGATGAATACAAGGATCTCATCGAAAAACACGGAGGGAAGAATTCCTCCACTGTCTCATCAGGCACCTCATTAATACTTGCGGGCGAGAATATGGGTCCGGCCAAAAGGGAAAAGGCAGAGGCTCTCGGAATAACGATAATTGATGAAGAGGAATTTCTGGGTATCATTGGCGAAGATTAATAGCTGCATAATGCTTACATTTATAAAAAACTGTTAGGTTTGCACCATGGAGCTTCTGAGAAATCTGCGGATAAGGGCAGGCAGGTCAAGGTTGTCGGGTAAAATTGCCCGGATCAGCCGGAAGGTTCATTTTCTCAACTTTTACAATGTCAAAAGCATTGGCATTGTATGGGATGCATCCATGCCCGAAGATTTCCAGATACTTTCGAGGTTTCATCAGAAAATGGCTGAGCAGAACAAGGATGTGAAGATCTTCGGATATTTTCCGGGGAAGGAACTTCCTGATAAATATACTGCGATAAGGTATTTTACCTGCATCAGAAAGGATGAAGTCAACTTCCTGTACTGTCCTGTTCATCCTGACACCGAGTCATTCATCAACACGGAATTCGATATACTGATTGATCTGAATTTCAGAAATCATTTTCCGCTTGTATATGTCACTTCGCTTTCCAGGGCCGGACTGAAAGTGGGTCTGGCAGGCCTGAAACCTGAAACATCGCCATTCGACCTGATGATATCAATGAAAAATCCGGTAGATAGTGAAAGATACCTTGACCAGATTGTATACTACCTTGACGTGATAAATTCGGAATCAGCAAAAAAAGCAGTTTAATTACGAGATAATGAAAAGATTCAAAGGAGCCGGGGTTGCGATTGTAACACCTTTCAAAAATGATTCAAGCATTGATTTTTCAGCTTTGGGGCGGGTAATCAACCATGTTATCAACGGGGGGATAAATTACATAGTAGTACTGGGGACCACAGGGGAATCTGTCACCCTGTCAAAGGATGAGAAACAGGCTGTCATTTCATATGCACGCGAAGCTGTCGACGGCAGGGTGCCTATCGTAATCGGCATCGGAGGGAACAACACACAGGATGTTGTTACCAGCCTGAGGCAGGCTGATCTCTCGGGAATTGACGCGGTGCTTTCAGTCACCCCCTATTACAATAAACCTACCCAGAGGGGGCTGTTTCAGCACTTCAAGACAATTTCAACATGGAGCCCGGTCCCTGTAATAATGTATAATGTGCCAGGGAGGACCGGATGCAATATCTCGGCAGAAACATGCCTCGAGCTGGCTCATGGCTGCGAAAACATCACAGGTATAAAGGAGGCCTCGGGAGATCTTGCCCAGATAATGAGGATAATCAGGGGCAAGCCTGATAAATTTGATGTGATTTCAGGTGATGACATGCTTACGATCCCGGTTATCGCTGCCGGCGGCATTGGGGTTATTTCGGTGCTTGCAAACGCATTTCCGGCTGCCTGTGCCGAGCTCGCAGGCAATGCATTGAAAAACAACTTCAAAACTGCAAGGGAATTACAGTTCCGTTACCTGAATCTGATTGAACTGCTATTTACCGAAGGCAATCCTGCCGGGGTAAAAGCCATGCTTAACGTTCTCAATATCTGCCAGAATAACCTGAGATTGCCTCTTGTGCCCGTCAGCAGGACAACAATGACAAGGATACAGAAGGCAATAGAAGAGGTTGGCAAAGCCTGATCATCTGGGAGGGACCGCAGGAGCTGACGGCTGGTTCAATCCGTGACACTGCTTGTATTTCTTTCCGCTGCCGCAGGGGCAGGGATCGTTTCGGCCCACTTTCTTTTCAACCCTTACCGGTTCCACTTTCTGATTCTTATCAGGTGCTCCACCGCCACCACCGCCAGTGCTGCTGTATTGTGAGAAGTCGCTTTTTGAAGCCCGGTATTTGCTCATGTCAACCTGCCGGCGTCGCTGGGCTTCCTTTACCTGATCGGGATCCTGCGATGGAATATGACCTTTCATAAGGGTGCTGACGACATCCTTGTTTACCTTTGAAATGACGGTTTTGAAGAGTTCAAATGATTCAAACTTGTAAATCAGCAGCGGGTCCTTCTGTTCATATGTGGCATTCTGAACCGATTGTTTAAGATCGTCCATTTCGCGAAGGTGTTCTTTCCACACCTCATCAATTGTGGCAAGCACCACTGTTTTCTCATACGATCTTGCGAGTTCCCTTCCCTCCGATTCAGCCGTGGCCTTAAGGTTGGTGACTACCTGAAACACCCTGAAACCGTCTGAAATCGGAACAACAACATTCTCATAAACATGAGACATCCTTTCATATACATCCTTAAGCACAGGATATGCCTGCTGTGAAATTGACTCAACCTTTCTCCTGTAGGTATCCAGTACCTTTGAATAAACGGAATCTGTAACCTCCTGAGATGAATTCTTCTGGAATTCCTCCTTTGATACCGGAGAATCCATTGAGAATGAGCGTATCAGATCGAAATCAAAATTCTCGTAATCACCTTCCTTATGGTAGGTTTCAACAAGGTTTTCAGTTACATCATACATCATGTTGGCGACGTCGACGGAGAGCCTTTCTCCAAGGAGGGCATGCCTCCTTTTCTTGTATATGACCTCTCTCTGTGAATTCATAACATCGTCATATTCAAGCAGTCTCTTCCTTATTCCGAAGTTGTTCTCCTCAACCTTTTTCTGAGCCCTTTCAATCGATTTTGTTATCATCGGGTGCTGGATCATCTCCCCGTCCTTCAACCCCAGCTTGTCCATGATTCCTGCTATTCTTTCCGAACCGAACAGCCTCATCAGCTCATCTTCGAGCGATACAAAGAACTGAGAGGAACCCGGGTCGCCCTGACGTCCGGAACGTCCCCGGAGCTGACGGTCGACCCGCCGCGATTCATGACGTTCGGTACCAATAATTGCAAGTCCTCCGGCGGCACGGACTTCAGGAGTCAGCTTGATGTCCGTCCCCCTTCCAGCCATGTTCGTTGCAATCGTTATAGTGCCTGTTTTTCCGGCCTCGGCAACAATTTCCGCTTCACGCTGGTGCAGTTTGGCATTAAGAACATTGTGCTTCAGCCCCTTCATCTTGAGCATCCTGCTGAGCAGCTCAGAGATTTCAACCGATGTGGTCCCGACCAGTACCGGGCGTCCGTTCTTGAACATCTGTGAGATCTCATCGATTACAGCATTGTATTTTTCCCTTTTGGTCTTATAGACAAGGTCTTCGTGGTCGTTCCTGATCACGGGACGGTTTGTTGGAATAACCACAACGTCGAGCTTATAGATGTTCCATAATTCGCCGGCCTCCGTTTCAGCAGTCCCGGTCATACCTGCAAGCTTATGATACATCCTGAAATAATTCTGGAGGGTTATTGTTGCATAGGTTTGAGTGGCTTCCTCGACCTTTACATTCTCCTTTGCCTCGATAGCCTGGTGAAGTCCGTCGGAATACCGGCGTCCCTCCAGAATACGTCCCGTCTGCTCGTCAACGATCTTGACCTTGTTGTCGATGAGCACATACTCAACGTCCTTGTCAAAGAGGGTCCATGCCTTCAGGAGTTGTGTCATTGTGTGGACACGTTCCGATTTGACTGCATAATCCTGCAAAAGTTCGTCCTTCTTCCTGAGTTTTTCCCGCTCATCGAGGCCTGCTTTCTCAAGCTCGGCTATCCTGGAGCCTACATCAGGCAAAACAAAGAAGCTTATATCCTGCACAGAGTCGGAAATCAGGTCAAGTCCCTTTTCGGTGAGCTCGATTGAATTCTGCTTTTCATCAATTATAAAATAGAGCTCATCTGTAACCTTCGGCATCTCCTTGCTGTTATTCTGCATATAGAAATTCTCGGTCTTCTGAAGGAGAGTCCTGTTGCCTTCCTCGCTAAGGTACTTGATAAGCGCATTGTTTTTGGGCAGTCCCTTGTAAGCCCTGAGGAGAAGCTTGCCTCCCTCCTCATTTTTGCCTTCTCCGATAAGCTTTTTGGAATCGGCAAGAATCTGGGTAACCAAGCGTTTCTGAGCATTTACAAGCTTATCGACCTTTGGCTTGAGCTCATCAAATTGCTGTGTATCGCTCCTGGCAGTCGGACCAGATATTATAAGGGGAGTCCGGGCATCATCGATGAGCACTGAATCGACCTCATCAACTATTGCATAGTGATGCCTGCGCTGAACCAGGTCCTCGGGGTTAATTGCCATGTTATCCCTGAGGTAGTCAAAGCCGAATTCATTATTGGTCCCGAAAGTGATATCGGCATTATATGCCTTTCGCCTGTCGGCGGAGTTCGGCTGATGCTTGTCGATGCAGTCAACAGTAAGGCCGTGAAACTCGTATATCGGGCCCATCCATTCGGAGTCGCGCTTGGAGAGGTAATCATTCACTGTAACTATATGAACCCCCTTGCCTGCAAGTGCATTCAGATAGACGGGAAGGGTTGCGACAACCGTTTTTCCTTCCCCGGTTGCCATCTCAGCGATTTTTCCCTTATGAAGGGCAACTCCTCCGATAAGCTGGACATCGTAGTGGATCATATCCCATACGATTTCGTTTCCGCCGGCAATCCACCTGTTGCTCCAGACAGCCCTGTCGCCTTTTATCGTTATGCTTTCCCTTGTTGCTGCCAGATCCCTGTCGTACTGGCGGGCCGTTACTTCCAGAAAGCTGTTTTCCTTAAACCGGCGGGCCGTTTCCTTAACTATGGCAAAGGCTCTTGGTACCAGATCGTCGAGAGTCTTCTCGAGTTTATCCTCGATAAGCTTTTCGATCTTATCTATTTCATTGTAATATTCTTCTTTGCGAAGGACATCCTCTTCGGCTTCAGCCTTGGTCCTGAGCGATCTGATCTCATTCTCATCCGATTCGAGCGATGCCCTTATCTCATCTTTTAAAACCAGCGTAAGATCCCTTAACTGGTCATTCGACAGATCCTTAAGCTTGTCATACTCCTTCAGGATTTCCTTTGTGTAGGGAGTAATTTCCTTGATGTCCCTTTCATACTTATTCCCGAGAAACAAACCAAGTACCTTGTTTACAATATCCATTTAATGCCTTATTACTGATTTTTGAATTATACCGCAAAATTAGCTATTTTTAAAGTAACAGGATAAATTAGTTCATGTAGTGGCGGATCCGCCGCCTGCCGGAGTCCTCAGGGTCATTATATCCCTGTCGAACTGATACATATTGGTTTTACCGACCAGTTTCACCTTATCAAGAATTGATCTGACGGAAGCTTCCTCCTCTACCTGTTCGGTTACAAACCACTGCAGGAAATTATGCGTGTTGAAGTCTTTTTCTTCAAGGGTGAGCGCGACAATTTCATTTATGCTTGCCGTGATGTATTCCTCATGTTTCAGAACCTCAGTAAACATTTCTTCAACTCCCTTAAATTCGATGGGAGGTTTTTTAAGGGCAGGAAGAATCGCTTTGCCTCCCCTTTCGTTCACATATTTGATAAATTTAAGCATGTGAACCCGTTCTTCATCAGCCTGGGCATAGAGCCAGTCTGCCACTCCGCCGAAACCGCTCGTTTCAGCCCATGAAGCCATTGCAAGGTAAAGGTTTGAAGAGTATCCTTCTCTTTCTATCTGACGGTTGCAGATGTCTTCCACTTTTTTGTTTATCATGATCTTAAAATTTAAAATTTGCACTTATAACAATATTCTCAATCCATATGTTCATCTGTCATGTGATGTCAAGATTAAAGGCTTTCTTAAAATCCTTCAGACCCGGATATTTTGAAACCAGGTAATTATATTTCTGTTCATCTGAATAAAGGATTTCGTTTGTTTCGGATAAATCAACAACGGTTTCAATATCAATCTCCTTCGAAACAAACCTGTTCTTCAGGAATGAAATAAGCTTTGGTTTAAAGTTCTGAATAAAAAGGTCTTTCTGGGCTGCATTGCTAAGGTGTATTCTTATGTTCTGATCATTTTCAACTTCTGTTTTAACCGACCTGAACATGCTGATCACCCTGGCGCCCTCCCCTTTCATTGAATCGGTAAATTCGATCCAGGCTTTCTCAAATGATTGTGCATTAAGTTCTTCAGTTGGTATCACCCCCGCATCAATGTGAGTGTCTGATGCAGGTTTCATGCTTTCATGCGCTGCTTTTTTTTCTTCTGAGATAATATTCCTGATGGAAAATGACCTTGCGTGTTTTTCAATAACGGGTGTGTGTTTCCCCGTGGCACTATCATCCTGATTTGTTTTGAAGCCGGTATTTTCCCTGACCTCCCTTATAATTTCGGATTTTGACGGGAGGGGTATCTCCTCTGCGGATTTATCAGTCAGCCTGAGATCAGGCTTTTTTTTTTCAGTCTCTTCAGCTGAAAAACCGGTCAGGCGGCATATCCGGATCAGGAACAACTCAACATGGAGCCGCGGATTCTTGGCTGTTTTATATGCGATGTCACAATTATTCCCCAGTTCGAGTGTCTTGAAAATGAAGTCTTCGGGACAATCCCTGGTTTGTGCGAGATATCTTTGCCTGATAACAGGGGTGGCCTCGAGAAGTTTCAGTGTCACTTCATCCTTGCAGACCAGAAGATCGCGCAGGTGGCTGCCCAGGCCTGAAACAAAATTATGTCCGTCAAATCCTTTTTCCAGAATCTCGTTGAAAGTCATCAAAACAGACGAAACATCACCCTTCAGGGCTCCGTCAACCGTCCTGAAATAATATTCATAATCAAGCACATTAAGGTTTTCGATGACATCCTTGTACGTGATCTTCTTCCCACTGAGGCTGACTATCTGGTCAAAAATTGAGAGGGCGTCCCTGAGCGCGCCGTCGGCTTTCTGAGAAATTACATGAAGCGCCTCCTCCTCGGCGGTTATTCCTTCATTTTGTGCGACATACACAAGGCGGCTGACAATATCCTCTATCCTTATCCTGTTAAAATCAAAAATCTGGCATCTCGAGAGTATTGTCGGTATTATCTTGTGTTTTTCGGTTGTTGCCAGGATGAAAATTGCATGGGCAGGCGGTTCCTCAAGCGTTTTGAGGAATGCGTTGAATGCCGATGATGAAAGCATGTGCACCTCATCGATGATATATACACTGTACTTCCCGACCTGTGGAGGTATTCTTACCTGATCAGTCAGGTTCCTTATATCATCTACCTTATTGTTTGATGCAGCATCAAGTTCGTGTATGTTAAATGATCTCAGGGTGTTGAAAGAAATGCACGATTCGCATTCATCACATGCCTCGCCGTTCTCTTTCAGGTTGCTGCAGTTGATTGTCTTGGCAAATATTCTTGCACAGGTAGTCTTGCCTACTCCGCGGGGACCGCAAAAAAGGTACGACTGGGTAAGATGCCTGTTCTTAATTGCAGCCTTCAGAGTATTGGTGATTGAATCCTGCCCCACAACCATATCGAATGTTGCCGGACGATACTTTCTTGCTGATACTATGAAGTTCTCCATAAGGGTGTTGAATCCTGCACTGATGATTTAAATTGAAGTACAAATATAATCAAAAAGCATTCTGTCTGAAATACCGGTTCAATTTAACCTTCCACAATATTGATAAGCCATGCCAATGTCAGGCATCTCTTAATATTATGAGGATTTTCAGTTAAATGTTTTTCTTTAAATAAAATAATTGTACTTTTGCGATCCGAAAACATTAAAATTTTAAACAGTTAATTATTATGTTAAATCAGTACGAAACCGTTTTCATTGCAACTCCCGTTTTATCTGAGAACCAGATGAAGGAAGCGGTACAAAAATTCAAGAAGGTCATCACCGAGAATGAAGGTGAGATCGTTCATGAAGAGAACTGGGGCCTTAAAAAGCTGGCCTATCCCATTCAGAAGAAGTCGACAGGCTTCTATTATCTGATAGAATTCAAGGGTGCAGGTGATCTGATCGATAAGCTCGAGGTACAATACCGGAGAGATGAAAGGATAATCAGGTTCCTTACCTTCAGGATGGAAAAATTCGCCATCGAATATGCAGAGAAGAAAAGAAGACAAAAAGAATCAGGTAAATCGAAGGAGGAATAAGATATGGCACAGAACGAATCAGAAATCAGATACCTGACCCCGCCAACCGTAGAGGTCAAGAAGAAGAAATATTGCCGGTTCAAGAAGAACAGAATCAGATACATCGATTACAAGGATCCGGAGTTTCTGAAGAAATTCCTGAATGACCAGGGCAAGATTCTGCCCCGCAGGCTTACCGGAACATCGCTTAAATATCAGAGGAAAGTGGCTAAGGCTGTTAAAAGAGCCCGTCATATAGCACTTCTTCCTTACGTTGCTGACCTGTTAAAATAAGGAGGAAAAACCATGGAAGTCATTTTACTGCAGGATGTAAACAAACTTGGACAAAAGGACGATATCGTCAATGTCAAGAACGGATATGGAGTCAACTATCTGATCCCTAATGGCCTTGCCACCCCCGCATCATCTTCGGCAAAGAAGATGCATGCCGAGAATCTCAGGCAGAGAGCCCATAAGGAGGAAAAGATAAAGGAAACAGCACAGGTTATTGCCGGAAAGCTGGCTGATGTTGCACTTGTTATAGGTGCAAAAACCAGTTCATCGGGTAAGATCTTCGGATCAGTGAATACGATCCAGATCGCTGAAGCGCTTAAGGAAAAAGGATTTGATATCGACCGCAAGAACATTACACTTCCGGAGGATCAGATCAAGGAAGTCGGCAAGTACAAGGCTGTCATCAAGCTTCACAGGGAAGTTAAGGTCGACGTTGGATTTGAGATCGTAGGAGAATAAACGGATACCGGAGAAAATGTACACAATAAGGACATGCCATGGCATGTCCTTTGTTTTTTGCCCCTAAATCCCCTGAAGTGGACTTAACCCCCTTTAGGGGGAAGGGGGCTAATACTGGTCGTGATAGTCTTTGCGGCGTTCGTATTTCAGGTCAGACAGTACGGCAGCCTTGACCCTGATGGTGAAGTTCCACATCTTCATCGTGCCGTTTGGAATCCAGTTAAAACTCATATTCCAGCAATGGAGGTCGCGCGTAATGCCAATCTGAGTCATTGTAATCTCCTTCTGCGTGAAATCGTAGCCGGTTGTGTATGTAATGGCAATTTTTTTGGTCAGGGTCACATTCCCATTTGCAGATAGGGTTTGAGTAAGGTTAGACCTGAAGGCAGGTTTGGAATAATTAATATTGTAGCTGACCCTCATCGACCATGGCACATCAAAAATATAGTATCCATATTCATCATATAACGAAGCGTCCTGTGCACCCCGAGGAGGCATGCCCGCAATATCGTCGGAAGGTTGTCCAACCCCCGTCTGTGATCCGTCCTGCCCTCCTTTATCCTTTTTCCCTGTCAGGAGCCTGCCAAGATCAAAATCGAGGCTCACGGAGAAATTTGTCAGCCTCATGAGTTTTTTATTCTGTGTAAAAGCGAATGTATTTATCATTGTTCCGCGCTCGCTGAGTCCATAAAGAGAGAAGCTGCTGTTTGCTGAAACCCCGATGTTGTCAAAAAGAGTAGTCCGCATACCCATTGTCACCGGCGCCCATTTCAACGAATCGGCGAAAACGTTATAGGAGGTATTTATGCCAAAATTATCAATAATCTTAACCTTTTGTGGTTTGCCGGAGGTATCGTTTTTCTCAAAAACCTTGGCCTCCAGGATATTTACAAGGCTGAACGAAATGTTACTGCTGCGTGCTGACAATGAAGGAGTTCCGTAAATACTCCTGTCAAAGATTGAGTATTCGGTAACGTTGCCGAGGGTATCAGACTGAACTATCCTGTAAAAGTCACTGCTAAGTCCCTTGAAAGAAGGAACATAGCTGAAACTGACGGAAGGCTTTACAACATGCCTTATTGAATTGATCCTTGATTCGGGTTTGAAGTTGAATATTCCGAACAGCTGCGGGTTGAAGCTTGCACTGACAGAAGGATTGATTGCATGGCCATAAAAGGTCCCCCTGATGGTGTCGGTTACCACCTGAGGCACAATTTCATTCCTTGCGGCATTGAAAAAAGTGGGATCCCATCTTTTTTCATACTTCTGGGTATAAAGGACGCCCCTGTAGGTCATCTGGGGAGCAATTGAAAAGTTCTTGAAAGGGCGGAACTGGATGCTTAAGGGTGCCTCGTGCTTGAAGCCATTTCTCATATTGCTCCACACCTTCTTCGTGAACAGCAAGCTGTCGTATGTATCGATCTGATTGTCGAGTGCTGCAGAATACTGAAGCTGAAGTTCCTGGTACCATTTTTTAGGGCCCGTACTGTTTCTGCCCTTCAGGGGATATATCCTGCTGACGTTGAAATTTATTTTGGGCAGATTTAAAGCCACGGTTTTATTTTTAACATTCTGGCTGTGGTTCATGCTTGCGGAAAGATTGAAAGGAGTTCCCGCCCAGGTTTTCGAATAGCTCACGCTCGACTGTCTCTGCGTGGTGACATGTTCCGCTACATTATAGCTGTTTGTTTTGTCATAACCGCTCGAACTCATATTGACGTTTGCCGAGAACCTTGATCCGGGCCTTGCCTTTGCATTCTGATTGAAGGTCCATCCTAGCTTGTAGTTTGTTGCCTTGTTGTAATCCTTCAATCCCTTGTGCCCCGAAATGTTGTTTGCATAGCTGAAGGAGAACTGCCCGTCGAACTTGTATTTTTTTGAATAACCCGACTGGGATGAAAGCATCCAGGTGCCATTTGTATAAATGCTGCCACGCAGGGCAAGGTCGAAATAATCGCTGATGGCGAAATAATATCCTCCCTCGGTCAGGTTATAACCCCTCTCCGCCTCCTGACCGACTCTTGGTATCAGGATTCCGGAGGCAGCTTTTTTAGTCTGTATCGGAAAAAATCCGAACGGAAGGGCTACCGGAAGCGGGATTCCTTCAAGCACCAGGAACCCCGGACCCGATATTATCTTCTCACCGGGGTAGATCTTGGCCTTGGGCAGGTTAATGTAAAAATGAGGTTGTTCCGCATCGCATGTCGAATAAGTACTCCTGGCTATATTTGATGTCCCGTCATCCAGCAGTTTTGTAACCTGGCTTCTGAGCAAACCCTCGTCCTGCTTAGTGACTATTTTGTAAGCAATGGCTTTCCTTGTTATGAAATTGTAAAACAGCGAATCGGATTCTATTTCCTGGGTTCCCTGTTTGAATACAGGTTTGCCTGTAACCGTGCCTGATGTATCGGTCCTTCCCGTTGCATATACAGTATTGGCTATCATATCGAACACTATGGAATCGGCTGTTATCACAATATCGTCATATTTGACTTCCGCTTCCTGACTCATGTAAACCCTTTTATTTACAAGGTCATTTCTTTTGGTCCCGGTCGATTTATAGGTTACCTTCTTGTCAATGGCTTCGGGTGAGATTTTCTTTATATTCCTGCGGAGTGTGTCGGTTGCCAGTGTATCCTGACTGAAAAATGTTGTATCAGTGATTTGAATACCCTGCTGGGAGAGCAATGAAAGAGACCGGACCATCACAAGGAACACAACAAGTAACCGCTTTTGTTTAAAAAAATACAACTTTAATACTATTTTTGTACAGTTTTTGCGTGACGTCCGGATGTCAGGCGCAAAACTAATTAAAAAAACATGAACTGGATATGGGTTCAGATTATAAAAACGGCAAAGAGCGTACCAATTATATATATGTATTGAAATTGCTCTTCATGGCAATTATGACGGTTATGATATCGGCATGGATGCCCTCTGATCCGTCAGAAAAGCAGTGGGTTATTGTAATTGATCCGGGACATGGCGGCAAGGATCCGGGAGCTCTCGGCACAATCAGCAGGGAAAAGAATATCAACCTGGCAATCGCTTTGAAAACAGGTGAATATCTTGAGAAGAACCTTAATAATGTAAAAGTACTTTACACAAGAAAAACCGATGTATTCGTGGAACTGAGGGATAGACCCGAGTTTGCCAATAAGAATAAGGCCGACCTGTTTATATCCATCCACTCAAACTGGATAAGCAAAAGCAGTATCAAGGGTGCAGAAACCTGGATAATGGGACCTGCACAGGATGAACAAAATCTGGAGGTTGCCATGAAGGAGAATGAAGTAATACTTCTTGAAGACGATTTCTCGGAAAAATATGAGGGATTTGATCCAAAGTCGCCTGAATCTTATATCATGTTCACAGTAATGCAAAATACATTCAAGGAACAAAGCACACAGCTTGCATCAAGCATCCAGAACCAGTTCAGGGAACGGGCAGGCAGGATCGATCGCGGGGTTAAGCAGGCAGGCTTCTGGGTCCTTTACATGACAACCATGCCAAGCGTGCTTGTGGAAACAGGATTCTTAACAAACTCAGAGGAAGAGAAATACCTGAACTCAAAAGAGGGGCAGGATTATCTGGCATCAGCAATTTACAGGGCCACCCGTGATTACATAAACGAGGTTGACAAAATGACCAATATTTCTTCTTCTGCCCAAAATGAACTGGCTCCGGCTCCTGTTCTTTCAGCAGGCGAAACTGATCTTCCCGGAGACGGTATCAAATTCATGGTCCAGATTGCAATCTCGGCTGAGAAAAAGCCGATTGTCCCAGCAAATTTCAAGGGATTAAAAGATGTGGTTGAAATCCCTTCAAACGATATTTTCAAGTATGCATCAGGCAGCTTTGATAACTATGCTCCCGCTGCGGAATACCGGAAAACTATCGGGAACCTCTATCCCGACGCATTTGTGATTGCCGTGAAAAATAATAAAATAGTACCTTTGCTTGATGCCCTTAATTCAAAATAAAAAAACAAATCAAGACCTTAAATGAAAAAAATCTCGAATGAAGTCAAGATAGGTTTCACTGCTCTTATTGCAATACTTGTATTTATCTGGCTGTTCAATTTTCTTAAGGGAAAGAATCTTTTCAGCAAAACAGCTAATTATTATGTTGTATACGACAAGGTCGGGGGACTTGCAGAATCGAGTCCTGTTGAAATAAACGGTTATAAAGTCGGAGTTGTACAGTCTGTCAGGTTCCTCGATCCGCTGAGCGGCAGGCTCCTGGTCGAACTCTCGGTCGAAAAGGATTTCAGGCTTCCTGTAAATACTGTGGCGGAAATAACGACAGCATCCCTAATCGCCGGAATGAAGATACAGTTCGTTTATGGCGATGGTCCCGGAACCTATTCAAGCGGAGACACCATTCCGGGAAGGCTTGCAGTATCAGTCCTCTCAAAGGTTGAAAGCGAATTCCTTCCCCTGAAAGACAAAATATCTGATCTGATATCTGCAATCGATACTGTTATCGGATCAATTAACGACATTATGGACCCGAAGTTCAAATCAGACCTCAGGTCGGGTATGGCA
>Ga0105103_10001195_pt1 | contig 14589 bp, 11 predicted proteins | sample PPLLaktember2015_2_FD_79107 | JGI IMG/M metagenome (GOLD analysis project Ga0105103, IMG submission 79107) | Freshwater sediment microbial communities from Prairie Pothole Lake near Jamestown, North Dakota, USA - PPLs Lake P7 Core (6) Depth... | ecosystem: Environmental > Aquatic > Freshwater >...
CGGCGCACGAACACCACGGCACTCGATCCCTCGCCCACGGCCGATACCACACGCTTGATGTTGCCGCCCCGCATGTCTGGGCAATGACCGAGTCCCGCCATTCTAAATGAGCACACGCCCGCCGCGCCCTGTCGCGGTCGGGGTCGCCGGCAATGTCCTCCAGCACGGCCGGCCCGATCTGCCACCACCAGGCTCCTGAACGGTCCCTCAACCAGGTCCACCGCTTGCATTGACAGCGGTATGACCAACCAGAAGCACGGTTCTGTCCAGCCGGATGTCCAAAGAGAGCCAGGAACGCGTAAGGATGGGGAGGCGATGCCACCCGAGGCGATCGATCCCGCCGCGGACGACAGGGGCAAGGGGATTCCGTCCCTTCCCTCCCCGGACGTCGAGGGTGTCGGGAACGAGAGCGGGCCCTCGGCGGACAAGCCTCGCCTCGACGTTGAGAAGGCCGGTCCGGACGAGGCCTAGTCGGGCAGGCTGCGAGCCGGCTATTCCTGCCGCAGCGCCCTCACCGGATCCACATTCGTGGCCCGCCGCGTGGGAATGTAGGCGGCCGCGGCCGCCGTGGCTGCGAGCAGCGTCACGACGCTGCCGAAGGTCAGCGAGTCGGTCGGCGTCACACCGAACAGAAGCGTCTCCATGAAGCGGGTCAGGGCGACCGCTCCCGCTGCCCCCGCTGCCAGGCCGACGATCACCGGTGCCAGCCCCTGGCCCAGAACGAGCATCGTCACATTACGGCGGCTCGCGCCCAGGGCCATGCGGATGCCGATCTCGGTGGTCTGCTGATTCACCGTGTACGAGAGCACCCCGAATACGCCCATGACCGCCAGGGCCAGGGCGATTCCGGCAAAGAGGCTCAGGAGCACCATCGACGAGCGCGCCGGCCACGTCGCCCGGCCGAGGATGTCGTCCATCGATTGCAGCCGGACGATGGGGACGCCCGGATCGAGACGCCGCATCACGTCCCGCACGGCGGGCGCCACGCTCGCGGGAGGAATCGAGGTTCGCAACGCGAAGGTGAGACTGCTGATGCCCGGCGTCATCACGTTCGGGATGTAGACCGCCTCCGATTCCGCCTCGGCCAGGCCGGTCTGCTTGACGTCGGCCACCACCCCGACGATGGTCGACTCCGCGACCACCCGGTTGTCCGGCGCGCCCATGAAGATGCGGCGGCCAATCGGATCGATGTCGGCGAAGAACCGTCTCGCCACCGACTCACTGATGATGACGGCGCGCGTGCCGCCAGGGCGATCGCCGTCATCGAACAGGCGACCCTTTCGCAGCGGAATGCCCATCACCTGGAAGTAGTTCGCGCGCACGAACCGGTTGGGGACCCCAGGCGGGGTCTCGTTGGGCGGCAGCGGCCGGTCGACGATGTTGAACCACGCGCCACTACCTCGTCCCGTCACCGGCAGCGTCGTCGTCATCGTCACCGCGCGCACGCCGGGTACGGCTTCGAGTTGGCGCGCGGCGTTCTCGAAGAACGACAGGCGCTCCGACGGGGCGCCATACACCGCTGTGGGAACGGAAGCGGTGAACGTCAGCAGTCGGTCGGCGGCGAAGCCTGGCGGCACCGCGAGCAGGTGCGTGAAGCTGCGGACCAGGAGACCGGCGCCCACGAGCAGCATCAGCGCCAGTGCCACCTCGGACGACACGAGTCCTTTACGCACCAGCCCCGCACGGGTGCTGCCTCGGCCCCCGTCGCGCAGCGCAGGCATCGGAGGACTGCTGGCCAACTGCAGCGCGGGGAACGCGCCGAACAGCAGGCCCGCCAATACGGAGACGCTGAGGGTGTAGAAGAGGACGGTGGCATCGAACTCGACGCCTTTCAGACGTGGAAGGTCGTCGGGAAGCAGCGCCAGCATCACCTGGAGCATGACGACCCCCAGGATCAGGCCTGCGATCCCACCCAATAGTCCCAGCAACAGGCTCTCCGCCAGCATTTGCCGGACCAGCCTGCCGTGACCCGCGCCGAGGGCGTGCCGCACCGCCATCTCGCGCCGCCGCGTGGACGCCCGCGCCAGCAGCAGGTTGCCAAGGTTGGCGCACGCAATCAGCAGCACGAAGGTGACCGCACCCATCAGCACCAGAAAACGCGTTTCCACGCCATCGAGCAGCACGGTCTTCACAGGCACGACCGCCGCCACGACGTTCTGGTTGAACTGCGGATACTCCCGGCGGATGGCGTCGGTCACGGTATCCAGCTGGGCCGTTGCCTGCGCCATTGTCGTGCCCGGCGCCAGCCGGGCGATGCCCGCCAGAAAGAACTGGTCGCGATTGTTGCGAAACGCGGCGTCGAAGCGCGCCGGGATCCAATACTCGTAGTCGTAGTCGAGAAAGGCGAAGTCGGGCGGCATCACGCCGACGATGGTGTGCGGGATGCCGTTGACGGCCAGTGCCTGTCCAACGCTGCCGCCCTCGCCGAACAGCCGCCGCGCGAGACGGTCGCTGAGGACCATCACCGGCTCGGCGCCGGGTTCATCGTCGACGGCCGTCAGCGTCCGGCCGTCGGCTGCCGAGCGTCCGAGCACCGCGAAAATGCTGCCGACGCTGAGGCCGCCGCGAATGCGTTCGGCGCTGCCCCGATGCGTCACGATGCGTTCCGTCGACGAGAAGCCGGCAATGGCCTCGAAGGCGGTGACGCCCCGCATCCAGTCGTACAGGTTGCCGGGCGTGGTGCTGTCAAGGTCGTCACCGCCATTCGTGTGATGACCCAGCACGACGACGCGGTCGGCGTCGTCGAAGGGCAGGGCTTTCAGCAGCACCCCGTTCACCACACTGAAGACCGCCGTGTTGGCCCCGATCGCCAATGCCATCGTGGCGATACCGACGAGCGCGAAACCCGGCGACCGTCGCAGCAGCCGGGCGGCGTAACGGAGGTCCTGGGCAAACGAGGTGACCATGGGTGTCGTCTGTTCGGGCTGAAGGGTCCACGAGAACTGGCGCTCGTCGATGCGTGCCGGCGTCGAGGTGCCTCGGCGGTCGCACCAGGCGAACCGCAGTAACGCCGCGAGTTCCCTGATGAGCAGCCGACAGGTCGCGAGCCGGCCACGTCGTCGCCGCGTGTCGCGCACCTGGTCTTCGAAGACGGTCGCCATCTGGTCGCCGTGCCGTTCGCGCGTCTGACGCGGCAGGAGCCGAAGCGCCACGCGGTAGAGCCTCGTCATGGATCAGGCTCGCCGCGGGGTCAGCTTCTTCTGCCTGGCCATCTTCACCGCGCGTTCGAGGCGGGCGGCCTCCAGGCGGGCGACCTCCAGCCCGGCAGGAGTAATCCGGTAGTAGCGACGCCGCGGATCGTCCCCCTCGGTACCGGGCCGTGATTCGACCTCGACAATCAGCCGCTCCTCCAGCAGACGTTTGATCGCCGCGTACAGCGTGCTCGCCGTCAACTCGACCTCCGATTCGGTGCGAGCGCGGATGTCCTGGATGATGGCGTAGCCGTGCAGGTCCTGATCGCTCAGCGACAGCAGAATCTGGAACACAGGCACGGAGAGGGGCAGGTGCTCCTGCGGCAGACGTCGTCTCGGATAGTCCGGCATGCTCGTCAGACGGTATACCGTACTGCGGTATATACGTGCAACCCCTTCGGGCCCTGGATTGAGAGCGTGACCCGAGTGATTGCTGCAAGACATGGCCCTCGCCACGATCGGCGGCTGCTGGACATACGCCCTCGTTCCCCAGCAGACCCCCGCCGCCGATGATGTTCGCCGGTGCCGTCTTCGCCCGGCACACTGACGCGCTGGAGTGGCTGGCGCGCCGCTGAACTGGCGGGGCTTATCGGCGGGCAAACCGCTCGATCGCGGCCTCGTACATCGGGACGATCTCCGCCAGCCACTGCGCGAAGCCTGGAGCGTCCTCGGGAGCAGCGCGGACATCGTCCAGCATCCCCTTCCGGGTGTCGGCCATCGCGTTTCGCAGCGTCGCGGTCACCCGCTCCTGATCCAAGGGCGCGAGGTCCTGTATGCGGGCACGGACCGCATCGCGGGCGGACTCGTCCGGCTCTATTGGCAGTGACTCGAGTTGCGTCGTCAGCCAGGCTTTCGACTGACGGGGCTCTGCTGCTGCAGGAACAGCCTTCAACGCCGACACACCGCGCAACAGCAGGACTCTTCGTCCCACATACAGTGTGAGGGTGGCCGTCAGTTCCCCAGCGACGCCTTCAATGGAGCCGTCGCCCCACAGCGCTGCTGCAATCTCGATCCGCTCGTGCGATGACGGCGACCACCCGTCGGGCCGCCGGATCCCACTCGACGGCTTCACCACGAACGAGTAGGCCCCGTTCGGCTCGATGATCGGACTGGCATCCTTGTTCCCCTGCAGGCCGCTCAGCGCCAGCCGGTCTCCTCCGTAGGTCAGCACGCGGAATGCGATCGCCGGGTGCACCGACAGGTTCCTGACGGTGAGACGGTAGCCGGGGCCCGGCTCCGCCACCACCTGGACGTCCGTCACCTCCAATCCCGCCGTTCGATTCAGGACCGCGGGCACGTCAAGCATCGTCGGGGTCAGCGCGGTCAGAGACAGGACCAGGGGCGCGACCCCGACGTTCCGGAGCGCGTCGATGGTGATGCGCTCGCCCGGGCGCACGTCCACGGCGGCGATGGCATCCTCACGTTCGCGGGCGCTGCCACGCAGCACCGAGACGGCGACTGACACCGCCCCGTCTCCGCGAAGGACGTGTGTGTGCTTGAGGGCCGTGATTGGCAGCGGCTCTCCCGCGGGCTGAGCGCCTGGCAGCCGTGGGAAGAGCGGCGTCCACGAACTGCCGCGCGAGCTGGTCACGACGTGATGCACAACCCTGCCGTCCGCAAACGCGACGACCAGCACCACCGGGTCAACGCGGCCTACGGGCTCCTGGGCGGACGGTCCGTCTGCCCCCGGAAGCAGGGTCAGCAGCCCGGCGAGTAACGCGCGGCGGGTCGTATCCATCGCTGCTCTACCGGCGCAGCGTAGCACGCGATTCGGCCGGCCAGATCTCTGCGATTAGTGGTGGTCTATTACCAACTCGCCATCCGCCGGCTCATCTCGGTTCCGTAGCTCTTCAGGTACTTCATGCCGGTATCGCACATCACGGTGACGATGGTGGCGCCGATGCCGAACTGGCCGGCAAGCCGCATCGCGCTGACGACATTGGCGCCGGTCGAGGTGCCGGCAAACACGCCCTCTTCGCGCGCCAGCCTGAGTGCCATGGAGGTCGCCTCGTCGGTTGACACCTGTTCGATGTGATCCGCCACGCCTTCGTGCCAGAGCGGAACGACGAAGCCTGCCCCAACGCCGTCGATCTTGTGGGCGCCGGGCCGGCCACCCGACAGGACCGCGGATTCACGAGGTTCCACGGCCACGAGCCGGACGCGGGCGTTGAAGCCGCGCAGCGCCTCGCCGATGCCGCGCAGGGACGCCGCGGTGCCGACGCTCTGCACGAACGCGTCGATCCGCCCTCCCGTCTGCCGCCACATCTCCTCGGCCATGCGGTGATACGCCGGAATCTGATCCCCGTTCTTCATCTGATCGGTCCAGAAGGCCCCCTTCTCCGCCGCGATGGCACCGGCGGCGGCGATCATGTCCCGTGTCAGTTTCTCCGTCATGCCGCCCCGGTCGCTCGGCACGATGTGCAGCGTCGCGCCCAGGATCTGCATGTGGTCGAGCTTCTCCTTCGAGAACGCGTCCGAGCTCACGATGTCGAGCGGGTGGCGCTTCACGGCGCACACCAGGGACAGGGACACGCCGGTGCTGCCGCCGGTATACTCGACGACCGCGCCACCGCGCGGCAGACGGCCATCGGCCTCCGCGGCTTCGATCATCGCCAGCGCCATGCGGTCCTTCATGCTGCCGGTGGGATTCTCGCTTTCCACCTTCAGCAGGATGCGGGATCCGTTCGCCGGCACGATGTGCCGGAGGGCCACCATCGAGGTGCTGCCGATCCGGTCGAGCACCGTCATTGCGAGACCTTCGCGCCGAGCACGTCCGCTCGCTCGATGACCGGAGCCGTCGCCAGCAGGTGCGGCGCCTGCGCCATCAGCGCCTGCGCGATCGGACCCTCCAGGTGGGTCTGCCGGCCGGCCTCGTCACGAAACGCGTCGAAGATGGCGAAGGTCGAAGGCCCGAACCGCAGGGCAAACCACAGCGGCGTCGTGGTCTCCAGGTTGGCGAGCTGCAGGCCCTGCATCAGGAAGGCGGCGAGATCGGCTTCCTTGCCGGGACGGGCTTCGAGGCGGACGAACAGGCTGTGCGTGACCATGTGATGTCTCCTGTGAGTGAGCCGATACCGTGGCTCGATCGGACAGTAGCCGCCCTGGCCCGCAGCTGCTAGTGGCAAGAACGCCACATTTGCTATCGTTGTTGCCATGCGCGTCAATGTCCTCGTCCTCGACGATGTCTTCGACCTCGGTCTCGCCATCGTGCTGGACGTGTTTCAAACCGCAAACGAGCTGAACGACATGGCGAAGCTGTCGGTGCCGCGCTTCGACCTGCGCACGGTCGCGGTCCGGAAATCGATCCGGACCGCTCAGGGCCTCGCCGTTCCGGTGACGGCCACCGGCGCTCGATCGCCGGACATCGTCATCGTGCCTGCGATCGGGTTCAAGATGCCCGGTCCGCTGGAGGCGGCGCTGGCCAGGCCAGACATCCGCGATGCAGGTGAGGCGCTCCGCGACTGGTCCGCCCGCGGCGCGACGATGAGCGCCGCCTGCATCGGCACCTTCGTGATGGCGGAGTCTGGTCTCCTCGACCATCAGCACGCCACCACCACCTGGTGGCTGGCGCCGATGTTCCGGCAGCGGTATCCCGACGTCGTGCTCGACGAGTCCAACATGGTCGTGAAGTCCGGACGATTCCTCACCGCCGGTGCGGCGCTGGGGCACATGGACCTCGCGCTGTGGCTGCTGCGCAGCGTCAGTCCGGAGCTCGCCGCGCTCACCGCCAGGTACCTGGTCGTGGACTCGCGACCGTCGCAGTCGACCTATGCGCTCACCGATCACCTCGTGCACTCGGATGATGTGGTGCAGCGCTTCGAGCGATGGGCGCGTGCGCGATTGAAACGGGGGTTCTCGCTGGACGAGGCGGCCAAGGCCGTCGGGGCCAGCAAGCGCACGCTGGCGCGACGCCTGCAGACCGTCCTCGGCAGATCGCCGTTGTCCTATTTCCAGAGCCTGCGCGTCGAGCGCGCGGTGCACTTGCTGAAGACCACGAACGCGAGCGTCGATGACATCGCCGCGAGCGTGGGCTACGCTGATGGAGCCACGCTGAGGTCCCTGCTCCGACGGCGGCTCAATGTGGGGATCAAGGAACTCAGGAAGCACCCGTAAGCCACATGTGGCTCGATGCCGGCGGCTGCACAGCAGGCCGTTGCATGAGAAGATGAAGTGCTCACACCGTGAAACCGACCGACCTCCGGGGCATTCTCCAGTACATCCCGCAGTACCGCGAGCGCACCTTCGTGCTCGCGGTTGACGGCGCCATCGTCACCGACGAGAACTTCGCCAACATCCTGCTGGATGTCGCGGTGCTCCGGTCGCTGAGCATCCGCGTGGTGCTGGTACACGGCGCGTCGGCGCAGATCGCGCAACTGGGTGCGGAGCAAGGGGTGGTCCCGAGCGACCTCGAGGGCTCGGGGGTGACCGATGCCGCGACGCTGAAACTCGCCCTGACCGCGGCCAATCGACTCACGCACGAGATCCTCGAAGGCCTCTCGGCCAACGACCTGCGCGCCGCCACCACCAATGCGATCACGGCCTACCCCGTCGGCATCATCCAGGGCGTCGATCTCGAGTTCACGGGGAAGGTGGAACGGGTCGACGTGGACCTGCTGCAGACCCTCCTGGCACAGGGCATCGTTCCGATCATCCCGCCGCTCGGCTTCGACGGCGACGGCAAGACCTACCGCGTGAACTCCGACTCGGCGGCGGTGGCCGTCGCTGATGCGCTGAAGGCCATCAAGCTGATCTACATCACCAGCCAGGATGGGCTGCGGGTGAAGGGCGAGCTGATCCGCCAGATGAGCGTCGGCGACCTCGAAGGCCTGCTCCAGAAGAACCGCAGCGACTTCCTGCCGGACAGCGTGTCGAAGGCGCAGCAGGCGGCCGCCGCCTGCCGCGGCGGGGTCGAGCGCGTGCACATCATCAACGGCCGCGAGGATGACGGGCTGCTGGCGGAGGTCTTCTCGAACGAAGGCATCGGCACGCTCATCCACGCCAACGAGTATCAGCAGATTCGCGCCGCGAGGAAAAAGGACGTCCACGCGATCCAGGCGCTGACGCGCAAGGCCGTCGAAGCCGGGGAGCTCGTGGCTCGCAGCCGCGCCAGCATCGAGCGGTCGCTCGGCGACTACTACATCTTCGAGATCGACAAGAATCCCGTGGCCTGTGTCGCCCTGCACGTCGATCCCGACGGGCAGAAGGGCGAGCTCGCCCATCTCTACGTCAGCGATTCGCACGAGAACCTGGGCATCGGGCGCAAGCTGATTCAGTTCGTCGAGAGCCGGGCGCGCGAGCTCGGCCTGACGCAAGTGTTCGCGCTGTCCACCCAGGCGTTCACCTACTTCCAGTCGAAGGCCGGCTTCACCGAGGGCACGCCCGACGACCTTCCGCCAGCCCGCCGCGAGAAGTACGACAAGAGTGGCCGCCGGTCGAAGGTGCTGGTGAAGAACCTCAGGTAAGGGCCGAAGGAGCCGCCCGCATGATCATCAGCCCGAAGGCCGGACAGCCCGTCGATCACGACATGCTGGTGAACGTGCCGAAGCTCGTCACGGCGTACTACACCTTGCAACCCGATCCCTCGGTGAGCGAGCAACGCGTGGCCTTCGGCACCTCCGGCCACCGCGGCTCGGCGTTCGACACCGCGTTCAACGAAGCGCACATCCTGTCCATCACCCAGGCGATCTGCCTTCATCGGCGGGAGCAGGGCATCGATGGCCCGCTGTTCCTCGGCATCGACACCCACGCCTTGTCCGAACCGGCGTTCGCCTCCGCGCTGGAGGTGCTGGCGGCCAATGGGGTGGACACGATGATCGACGATGGAGGCGGCTACACTCCCACCCCGGCCATCTCTCACGCCATCCTCACCTACAACCGCGGCCGCACCACCGGCCTCGCCGACGGCATCGTCGTCACGCCGTCGCACAACCCGCCGGAGGATGGCGGATTCAAGTACAACCCGCCCACCGGCGGACCCGCGGACAGCACGACGACGCAGTGGCTGCAGGAGACCGCGAATGCGCTGCTCGCGACTGCGCTCGCAGGGGTGAGGCGCATCCCCTACGAGCGGGCGCGGAGGGCGCCCACGGTCCATCGTCACGATTACATCGGCTCGTATGTCGGCGATCTCGCCAGCGTGGTCGATCTCGACCTCGTTCGGGGCTCGGCGCTCGCGCTCGGCGTCGACCCACTCGGCGGCGCCGGCGTCCGCTATTGGAGTGCGATTGCCGACCGCCTGCGGATTCCCCTCACGATCGTCAGCGACGTGGTGGATCCGACATTCGGTTTCATGACCGCCGACTGGGATGGCCGCATCCGCATCGACTGCTCGTCGCCGTACGCCATGCGCCGGCTGATCGGGTTGAAGGACCGGTTCGATGTCGCCTGGGCCTGCGATCCGGACCACGACCGCCATGGCATCGTCAGCAGGAACGGCGGGCTGATGCCACCCAATCACTACCTGGCGGCGTCCATCGACTACCTGTTCACGCATCGACCCGAGTGGGCGCCTCACGCAGCCGTCGGCAAGACCGTCGTCAGCAGCAGCCTGATCGATCGAGTGGCCGCGCGTATCGGTCGCCCCCTCCTCGAGGTGCCGGTCGGGTTCAAGTGGTTTGTCGACGGACTGGTCAGCGGCACGCTGGGGTTTGGCGGCGAGGAGAGCGCCGGCGCGTCTTTCCTCCGGCGCAACGGAACGGTCTGGAGCTCGGACAAGGACGGCATCATCATGGGCCTGCTCGCCGCCGAGATGACGGCCGTCTCGGGCCGCGCTCCAGACGAGCTGTACGCGGAGCTGACTCGGACCCTCGGCGAGCCGATCTACCGGCGCGTGGATGCGCCGGCCACGCCGGCGCAGAAGGCCGCGCTTGCACGGCTGACCGCTGACGACATCAAGGCCACGGAACTTGCAGGAGAGACGATCACCGCCATCCTCACGCATGCCCCCGGCAACGGCGCTTCACTGGGCGGGCTGAAGGTGATGACGGAGAACGGCTGGTTCGCGGCGCGACCGTCGGGCACCGAAGACATCTGCAAGATCTACGCGGAGAGCTTCACCGGCGAGGACCACCTCGCGCGCATCTTCGACGAGGCGCAGGCCCTGGTGGACAAGGCGACGACCGCTCGGAACATTCGCGGCAGCGAGCCGTAGTAGTTCCTCGTGGGCGACAGCTTCCGCGACCTGATGCACGCGCTTCGCCGCCTGCGCCGGTCCCCCGCATTCACGCTCACCGCCGTGATGACACTGGCCCTCGGCGTCGGCGTCAACGCCGTCGCCTTCAGCGTCGTCAACGGCCTGTTGTTCAAGGGCACGATGGCGCGCGGCCTTCCGGGCATCGGGCGGATCGCGACCACGCCGGGCGGGGACGAGGGCGGATACGCGTCGCTGGCGGAGCGGGAACGCTTCGTCGAGGCCACGCGCGGGTCGCTGGAAGTCGCGGCCGAGGGCCGCTCGTCACTCGCCTGGAGGCACGACGGCACCACCGAGACGGCGTGGGTGCTGTTCATCTCCGACAACTACTTCGCCATGGTGCAGCCGCCGCTCATGGCCGGCCATTTGCGCGTGGAACGCGGCGAGGGTGGACCACCGAGCGTGGTCATCGGCGAGCGGTTCTGGCGCGACGCCCTCCACTCACCCGCGCTCGCCGGCCTCACCCTGCAGCTGAACAAGCGCGAAGTGAACGTGTCCGGCGTCGTGCGCGAGACATTCACGGGGCCAGCGGGGATCTACTCGCCCGACGTGTGGCTTCCACTCGACGACCTGTCGTTGTTCTCCGCGGCGGCTTCTCTGCAGCAGCGCGACACACGATGGCTGTTCCTCCTGGGGCGACTGCTTCCCGGTGTCTCCACTGCCCAGGTGCGGGAGCAGCTGGTGGTGGCGGCCGCCGACATGACCCGCGACTGGCCGGACACGCACCGGGAACGCGGAGCGACGTTCTGGATGCTCGACCAGGGGAACAGCGAGGTGCGCGGCCTGCGGACGGCCGCGATCGTCGGAATGGGCATCATCGGCATGGTCCTGGTGCTGGCGTGCTTCAACGTCGCCACCCTGTTACTGGCGCGCGCCGCAGAGGGCGAGCGCGAGCTGGGTATCCATACGGCCCTCGGCGCCAAACCGCGACGCCTCGTTCGCATGGTCGTCGCCGAGGGCATGGTGCTCGCCGCGTTGTCGGGCGTGGTCGCGTTGATCGTCGCGAGGTGGACCCAGTCCCTCGTCGGGTCGTTCGCGATGCCGATCGACGAGCCTCAGTACGTCGACGTGATGCCCGACGCCACCGTCGGTGTGTTCGTCGCCCTGTTGATCCTCGTCGCGGGTGTCGTGCCCGGCATCTGGCCGGCGATCTCGGCCACGCGCGTCGACGTGCTGCGCGTCCTGGGCTCCCAGGGGGCGAACGCGGTCGCCGCGCGCCCGTCCCGGCTGCGGGCGTGGCTCGTCGGTGCGCAGGTGGCGGGATCCACGGTGTTCCTGGCGATGGCGGCACTGCTATCGCAATCGCATGCGAATCTCTCACTCGTCGATCTGGGCTTCGACCGCGATCACCTGGTCACCATCGACGCCGACCCCGCGTCGCATGGCTACGATGCGACCCGCACGGAGGAGTACCTCCGGCTCGTCCAGGAGCGCTTCAGCGCACTCCCTGGCGTGCGCAGCGTGGCGGTGGCCGATCGCGTGCCGTTCTTCATCGGGTTCGACCGCACCACCCAGATATCGCCCTCCCCTGGCACCTGCGAGGCCGGCGCGTGTCAGGCGTATCCCACGTATGCGGTCGGCCCCGGCTATTTCTCGACGATGGGCATCACACTCACCGAAGGGCGTGCCTTCGATTCATCCTCCGCGGCTGACAGCGTGATCGTGAACGAGGCGTTCGCCCGCAAGCAGTGGCCGGACGGCGGCGCGGTCGGGCGCCGTCTGTACGTTGGCCGATCGGGAAGCACGGTGACAGTGGTGGGCGTCACGGCCCGCTCCCACACCCGCGGCCTGGACCGGGACGAACCCGTGCTCTATGTGCCGCTGTCGCCTGACGATCACATACGGCCGTTGACGCTGGTCGCCCGCACCGACGGCGCTCCGGCGGCGCTGGTCCGTCCACTCCGCGAAGCCGCGCTTGCCATCGACCCCGACGTCACGCCGACGGTGAGGACAATGGCGGAGCGCGCGGAGGTGCCACTCTGGCCGTTTCGCACCCTCAGCCGGATGTTCACCATGTGCGGGATCCTGGCGTTGGTGCTGACCACGGTGGGACTGGCCTCGGTGGTGACGCACGCCGTGGCTCGGCGCACCCGCGAGTTCGGCGTCCGGATGTCCATCGGCGCCACGCGGAACGACCTGATCGCCGACGTGCTCCGAGGCGTGGTCCGGCTGCTCGCGCCGGGCCTGGTCGTCGGACTGATGCTGGCGGCGGGCCTCGCGCGTCTGGGGCAGGCCGTGCTCGTCGGCGTCAACGTGCTGGACCCTGCCGCCTATCTCGCCGTCGCACTGCTGGAGTGCGCCATCGTCCTGGTGGCGTGCATCGCACCGGCGCTAAAGGCGGCGCGTGTGGATCCGCTGGTCGCATTGCGCTCGGAGTAGTCGGCGACCTGGCTACTGCAGGATGCGCCCAGAGCGATCAGCCGTGACCAGGCTTCCAAGTGCGATGACCAGCGCGGCGATCACCAACGTCGCCGCGACCGCGAACGTGACCTGCATCCCGATGGCGACGGCTTCAGGGCGCGCCGTCGCGGGGTCGCCCGCGCCTGATGCGAGGGCGAAGACCGCGCCCATGGCCGAGGCGCCTGTGATGAGCCCGAGATTCCTGGACAGGTTGAGCAGCCCGGAAATGACGCCCCGCTGGTCCGGGGAGACATCCGTCATGACTGAAGTGTTGTTGGCCGTCTGGAACAGCGCATAGCTGGCGGTGATGATGACGATGGGGATCACATAGCCGGCAATGCCTCGCGTGGCCGGTGCCATGCCGAGGGCCGAGCACCCGATCACCATCCCGGCGAGCCCGCTGACGGTTATCCGTGGCGCGCCTAAGCGGTCCACGATGCGCCCGGCGGGCACACCAGTCAGCGCCGCGATCACCGGCCCCACCGACATGACGATGCCGACCATAGCGGCCTCGAGTCCGAGCGTGCGAGCAAGATAGAACGGCCCGACCACCAGCGTCGCCATCATCACCGTCGAGACCAGCGCGCTCATGGCCAGGCTCGCACTCAGCATCGGATCGCGAAACCTCGTCAAGCGAATCAACGGTGACGCGGCTCTCGATTCAGCCCACACGAAGAGCCGCACACCGAGTGCCGCGGCCACGATCAGGGCCACGTTGACCAGGCCGAACCTGCCCCGCCCCATCGTCATCGCGAGCGCATACGCCGCCAGTGTCAGCGCCATCAGCAGCGTGCCCACCGTGTCGAAGCTGGCCCGATCCGTCGTCGACGCTCGACGCTCGGCTGGCAGGCAGCGCTGCGAGAGGACGAGCGCGAGGGCACCCAGGGGCACATTGACGAGGAAGATCGCCTGCCATCCAAAGCTGGCGATCAGCACGCCACCGAGCGAAGGACCGAGCGCGGTGCCGGCCGCGGACATGGTCCCGAGCAGCCCCATCGCGCTGCCGGTCCTGGTCTTCGGGACGGCGTCGCCAACGAACGCCATGCTCAGAGCCATCATGACGGCGGCTCCAAGACCCTGCGCGGCCCGGGCAACGACCAGCAGCCAGAGCTCTGACGCGACGCCGCACACTCCGGAGGCCGCGGTGAACAGGACGATGCCGGCCGCCAGCAAGCGCCGCCGGCCGGTGAGATCACCGAGCCGACCCGCACTGACGATCAAGGTCGTGGTGGCCAGCAGGTACGCGAGCACGACCCACTGGACGAGCTGAAACGAGACGCCAAACGCCGCGGCCAGTGTCGGCAATGCCATATTGGCGATGCTGGTACCGAGAGAGGGCAGCAACGTGCAGAGCGCCAGGGTGGCAAGCACCCACCCGACCGATGGTTTCTGTTCCACGCCCCTGACGATAGGTGTTCATGTGATATAGCGGAAGACGCACCATCTGCACTTGATTCGTGCATGCGACGCCATACCGGAATAGCTAAGTTGGAGCGAATCCATGGCCCGACCCGATCTCAATCTGCTGTTCACCCTGGAGGCGTTGCTCGTGGAAGGCAGCGTGGCGCGGGCGGCCCGCCGGCTGCGGCTCAGCCCGTCGGCCATGAGCCGGGCGCTGGCGCGGCTGCGTCAGGTGACCGGCGATCCGCTATTGGTGAGGGCCGGGCGGGGCCTGGTACCCTCACCCCGAGCCATCGAGCTTCGGCACCGCGTCTCTCAGATCGTGAGCGACGCGGAAGCGGCATTGCGCCCCGCCGGCGCGCTCGAACTCGGACGACTCGATCGCACCTTCACACTGCGCACCAGTGA
>Ga0105103_10001197_pt1 | contig 14582 bp, 12 predicted proteins | sample PPLLaktember2015_2_FD_79107 | JGI IMG/M metagenome (GOLD analysis project Ga0105103, IMG submission 79107) | Freshwater sediment microbial communities from Prairie Pothole Lake near Jamestown, North Dakota, USA - PPLs Lake P7 Core (6) Depth... | ecosystem: Environmental > Aquatic > Freshwater >...
AACCCCGTGGGGCGGGAGTTCTCGCCCGAGGAGCTCCACCGCGTCGCGGACATTGCGGTCCGCAGCAACCTCATCGTGTGCTCGGACGAGATCCACGCAGCGTGCATCTACGACGGCCGGCGGCACACGCCCATCGCCTCCCTCGCACCCGAGATCAAGGCGCGAACCATCACCCTGACGGCTCCGTCAAAGGCGTTCAACGTCGCGGGTCTTCACTTCGCCGTCGCCGTCATCCCAAACAAGGACCTGCGAGAGCAGTTCATCCAGGCGAAGCGCGGCCTCGTTCCATCCGTGAACGCCCTCGGGTACGTCGCGGCGCTCGCCGCCTACCAGGACGGAGACGCCTGGTCCGCCCAGTTGGTGAAGTACGTCCAAGCGAATCGCGACTTCGTCGTCGACTACATCCGCTCCGAGATACCGGGCGTCGGAGTCGGTCCCATCGAGGCGACGTACCTGGCGTGGCTCGACTGTCGAGACGCAGGGATTCCCGGGGACCCCTACGAGTTCTTCCTCCGCGAGGCTCACGTCGCGACGATCCCCGGCGCGATCTTCGGCCCGCAGGGCGAGGGGTTCGTCCGGTTCAACTTCGCGTGCCCCCGCGCCATGCTCACCGAGGGGCTCGAGCGGATGCGGAGCGCGCTCCGTGAGTGGCGAGACCGCCCGACGCCCGACCTCGTGGACGAGGCCGCAGCGACCGCCTGGCACGCTTCCCGCGTGGCAGGGTAAACTCCCGCCGCTTCGGACAAGGGGGAATCGACTCCGCTGTGGACCACGCCGCGCTTCGCGTGCAGGGAATCGTCAAGGACTTCGATGGACTCCGCGCCGTCGACCGAGTCAGCCTCGAGGTCAACCGCGGAGAGATCCTCGGCTTCCTCGGGCCGAACGGCGCGGGGAAGACGACGTCCATCCGCATCATCCTCGGGATCTTCCAGCCCGACGAGGGAGAGATCTCGATCCGCATCGACGGGCTCACCGGCCGCCTTCTGAAGGAGCGCACCGGCTACTTGCCCGAGGAGAGGGGCCTCTACTCGGACGCCACGGTGCTCGACGCGCTGGTCTACTTTGCGGAGCTGAAGGGCCTACGCCGCGCCGATGCCCGCGAGCGCGTGCTCCGCTGGCTCGGACGGTTCGACCTGGTTCCGTGGGCCAACAAGAAGGTCGAGAAGCTCTCGAAGGGCATGCAGCAGAAGGTACAGTTCATCGCCGCCGTGGCCCACGAGCCCGACCTCCTCGTCCTCGATGAGCCCTTCTCCGGTCTCGACCCGCTCCACCAGGACCTTCTGAAAGACGTTATCCGCGAGCTGCGGGATGCGGGCACCGCCGTCTTGCTCTCGGCGCACCAGATGAACCAAGTCGAGGAGTTGTGCGACCGGGTCTTCCTCATTCACCGAGGGCGCCAAGTCTTCTACGGAACCCTCGACGAGATCAAGTCCCGGGATGGCGAGCACGTCGTTCGCCTTCGATTCGAGGGATCGGCCGAGTCGCTCGCTGCGCTTCCCGGGGTCGAGAACCTCGCGGTCCGCGGCGATCGCGCCTCCCTCCGCCTAGGGCGGGGCGCGTCCCCCGACGCATTCGTGCGTTCCTTGCCCGCGGCACTCACCGTGCGCGAACTCTCCGTGACGCGGCCCCCGCTACACGACATCTTCGTGCGTGCGATCGAGAAGGAGAACCATGAGGCTGCGTAGCGTCATCCGCTGGGAGTTCCTCCGCACGATCCAGAGCAAGCAGTTCCTCATCATCTCCCTCCTTATCCCGGCCGTGCTGGCCATCGCGATCTTCGCCGCCACCTCGGCCGACAAGGCCGCGCAGCAGAGCCTGCGCGAGCCGCCTCCGCCGTTCGTCGTGGCCCTGATCCTCGCGATGATCCTCTTCATGGGCGCATTCCTGTCCGGCGTCATGACGCTCTACAGCGTCGTCAAGGAGAAGCAGGGCCGTGTCGTCGAACTTGTCCTGTCGAGCATTTCGGCCCAGGAGATGATGGCAGGCAAGGTCATCGGTCTCGGCATCGCTGGCCTGATCCAGGTTGCGGTGTGGGTCGTCGCCGCCTACTTCGTGGCGAGCCGGTTCACGCCGATCTCCCTCGCCGCGCTGGGCCCTGTCCACTGGATCACGTACCCGCTCTACTTCGTCCTGGGGTTCATGCTCATCGCCTCGATCTACGCCGCCACGGGCGCCGTCATGAAGGACGTTCAGTCCGGCGGCGCTTCGGGGCTCGTTGGACTCGTCCCTTACGTGCCCATCATGTTCTCGGCCTTCATCATCGAAAACCCGAACCACGTGCTCGTGCGCATCGCCGGGTTCATCCCGCCGTTCACTCCGTCGGTGATGCTGCTCCGCGTCGGCATCGGCGCCGCCGCGGCGTGGGAGATCGCGCTGAGCCTCGTCTCTCTCACGGTGGGAGTCCTTCTCACCATGCGCTTCGCGGCCCGCATCTTCGAGATCGGGCTCCTGATGTACGGGAAGGCACCGAGCGTCCGGGAGCTGTGGAGGTGGGGGAGGATGCGGCACGCCCGCTAGGCTACGCGGACTTCTCTCCCCGCAGACTCGCGAGCCGTTCGAGGAACCTGCGGGCGTCGGCGGCGGGGATCTGACCCCGCCCGAACGCCAGACCGCGCCCGTCGGGCAGCTGAATGCGGAGCTCTCCGTCTCGGAATTCCGCCTCAACCTCGTCGAGCCGCTGTTCCAGCCCTCCTCCGTACCGCTGTAGGGTCGAGATCCACTTCGGCAGGTCCTTCGTAAGGCGGTTCGCGAGCCTGCGCTTGAGAGCCGCAACCGGGCCCCGCTCTCCCTCCGCCGGTTCGAGCTGTGCGCGGATCACCTCGAGCGTGTCCTCAAGCGGCTTCGCGAACTGCAGGACGAGCTTGTGGTCTTCGGTCAGAACCAGATCGAGGCTGTCGTCCGCAAGCGACAGCTTCTCGACCTCGTCGCGCCACACGAACTCGTAGAGACGGCGCGGGCCGAGGCCCTTGAGGTCTCTCTCCCCGAGGTCCCGGAAGTGCAGGTCTGCACGATGCCGCGTCTGCTCGACGATCGACCCGTCGACGACGATCTGACACCCCTTCGCGGCGTCGGCCAATCGCTTCGCGAGGTTCACCGAGTTCCCGAACAGGTCGTCGCCCGTCCGGATCGCCGGCCCCCACGTGAGCCCGATCCCGGCGCAGGCGGCGTCGTCTCCGCGCGTCTCGTTGTACGCGGACAACGCCTCCTGGGTCCCCGCGGAACAGGCAATGGCGCTCTCGGCGTCGCCGAACGAGGTCATCACGCCGTCGCCGTAGGTCTTGAGGAGTCGACCGCCGTTTTGCGCGACCTGTTCCTCCACAAGCCTCTGCAGGACGCGCGCGACTTCGAGCGCCGCCTCGTCGCCGCGCTGCGCCGTGAAGCTCGAGAACCCCCGCAGGTCGCTGAACCCCACCGCCAACGGCTCGCCGCTCGCCACCACGCCTCCTTCTCCGAACCCGGCCGATTCTACTCCCGCAGGAGAGGGGAGCTGAAACAGAGAGGGCCGTCGGAACCTCACGGCGCCGACGGCCCGGTACGCACACAGTGTCTAGCGATTGATGAAGAGGATGCCCTTCCCGGGGAACTCCTTCTCCCCAGAGGACGCCAGGACAACGTAGATGTAGCCGCCGTTCGCCAGGGTGTCCCCGTCGTTCGACCGACCATCCCACTCCACGGACAGAACGTCGCTCGCCGTCGTCGACCACACCAGGTGACCGGCGAGGTCGTAGACGGAGACCGAGAAGGTCTCTGCGAGCCCCTCGCCGTGATAGGCGAAGCGGACCACGTCGTCAAACGGGTTCGGAGCCGTGTAGAACCCCTCCACGGAGAACTCGCCCGCGACGATCGGCACCGACGCCGAGCTCGTGTCGCTCGCATCGCCCGGATCGACGTACGTCGCCGTGACCGTGTCCCCTGCCGCATAGCCGACCGAGGCAAGGTCGATTCCTTCGGTGATGAACGCGCCCGCGGAGGCTGTCGCCAGAGGGGCGAGATCGAACTTGACTTCGTCGATGGTCACGGCGTTCGGCACCGTTCCCGCGCCCGCAAGCGTGGGGTCGTCGACACGAACGTAGATGAGGTCGCCCTCAATGTACGCGGAGACCGGCGTTCCGGACTCGTCGACAAACCGCGTCGTCGAGCCCTCGACCGGCTGCGCTCCCCCCACGGAGACTTTGATCGAGATCCACGCGATGTCCGAGTGGTTCGACGGGTCTTGGTACGCTGCGAGGATCGTGTCGCCCGGCAGCACGCCGAGGGATGGCGCGCACTCGTATTGGCTGATGAGATCCACGCACGACACGCTCACGAAGTCGCCGGCATTCGTCCCCGTCTCAAACAGGTCTGTCGACGCCCAGCGCCCGTTCCTCGGGTTCAGGATGTAGACCTTTCCCCACGTGCCCGCGTCGAAGATGTTCGTGTCGCCGAGCAGCTCGTTGACGATGTGCGTCTCCGAGTCGAGGAATCCGCAGCCGTCCTGGTGGTTCGCAGCGTAGTTGATGGGGCCGTGAGGGATGTTCTGTCCCTCGCCCGCCGTCCCGTCCCAGAAGGCCGCCACGCGTTCACGCCGCATGGTGTCTTCGTTCTGATCCGGGTCGATCACCTCAATGAAGACACAGTCGCTGTTCGCGTACCCGTCGACTCGGTTGCCGTTCCGGTCGAGGAAGTACATCTCGACCGTCGAGCCGTCGTAGACCTGTGTGTCCGCGACTTCGAACACGGAGAACGCTACGTCGTTCGCAGAACGAACCGATTCGATGGCCGGCGGGAACGCCGTGGCCACATCCCGATCTCCGAGCCCCGTGAGCGACGCATCGGTGTACTTCACGTCGTTGTACCGGACGTAGATCGAGTCCTCGTTGAACGCCTCAAGGGACCAGTTGTCGAGTTCGAGCGAGTACCCGCCGTGCGTTCCTGGATCGCCGACGCCGAGGGCGTCCCAGACCGAGAGCAGCTCCATTCCTTGGTTCGTGAAGAAGATCGGCGAGTTGCTCGACAGCTCGTCAAGGATCAGCCACTCCGTGTCGTCGACCTCGTGGGGGTCGACAACCTGGACGACCACCCTCTCCGGACAGCACGCCTCCTGGTTCGCGTTCTCGTCGATAACCTCGACATACACCGGATCGCGTCCGAGCCAGAAGAGGCTCTGGCTGTTCCGGGCGTAGTCCGTGAAGCGAAGGCTGCTGTGGTTCTTCTCGGAGATGTAGCCGAGCGACAGCTTGAAGTCATCCTGGTCGTTCGGATCCAGGTAGTACGCAACCAGAACGTCGCGCACGTTCAGCGTGCGGAACCCGAGATCGCGCAGGATGCTGTTCAACTTCAGCTTGAACACGCCGGTGTTCTCGCCCGTCTCCGTCGCGTAGAACATGACGCGCGTGACGCCCGAGTCGCTCAGCGTGTCAAACGCCACGAGTTCGTCGTCGTCGGTCGTCGGGTAGTGGATGTAGTACGTGCCTTCCTTGTTCGGCTGGCGGCTGCCGAGGTCGATGTACCGACCGCTGTTGTAGATGTTGCACCAGATGAGCGACTGATTTGCGGGATCGCCGTCTGTGTTGATGACGCCGCCCCATCGGTTCAGGCCCCAGAAGTCCGACGCGCTGGTCGGCTCGTTCTGCCAGTTCCACGACCCGGGGTTCACGATGATGAAGACCGGAACGATCTCAACGTCGTTGCAGCTCAGGTTCTCGTCGTCATCGACGATCGTGATCGTCGCCGCCTCGTTTCCATCCGAGTACACGGTCTCGTCCCAGCAGATCTCCGCCTCGGTGTCCTGGATCTTGGCGAGAGCCAGCGCGACGTCGGACGGATCATCCTGGTCCACATAGAGGCCGACCAGGGTGTCCATGTTCTCGAAGCGCCCGAGCATGTGCCCCTGTCCCGCAAGGAGCTTCTTCCCGGGCGGGAGGTACGCGCTCCCTAGCGGAAGCTCTTGTCCCCCGACCAGGGCGTCCACGAAGCTCAGGTGGCCGTCCGTCGGGCTGAACAGACCGTGGACCCAGACGCGATCGTCGCCGATCCCCTCTTCGGGGACCGCGTCCGCCGCAGCGTACAGGTAGCCGCCCCACTGGAAGTCCGTCGGGGTCACCGCGCCGCCGCCGGTGTCGTCGAAGGGGCCCACCTTGTCGTACGGTCCGACGATGTGGGCATGGTCGCGCCCGTCGTGGGAGTACTTGACGCGGGTCCCGATCTGGAAGGGGCGGCTGCTTACGAACAGCCCGGCGCCACGCTCGATCTCTTCAAGGTAGTCGGCGCCAGTCCAGCCGGCGGCCTTACCCGGCCAGTGTCCCTTGTACGGCACGTACTGGGCGTCACCGAACAGGAAGTTGTCCGCGTCGCCCGCGGAGCTCTTGTAGCTCTTCCAAACGATGTGCGCTCCAGTCTTGGCATCAAGGACCTTGACGTCCGTCCAAACCTTGTCGCGCACATCGCAGTCAATGTCCTCGTCCGGATCGTATACGACGATCCAGACCTGTTCGCCCTCCCGCACCCTGGTCACCCGGGATTCGCCGTGGCTGTCGGCCGAGAAGTAGAGCTCGGCCTCCGTGGCCCAGGCGGTGGTGACGCAAAGCACGAGGAGGAGTGGCACGACAACCGCGGCGGCCCTTCCTGCTCGTTTCACCTTAGCCATCCTCCCCTTGTGTCCAACCGCCTACCCCCGCTCGCTGCCCGCGGGCGCCGCTTCGCGCGCAAGGACCCCGGGCACGCCGATCGGCGCGCGGAGGTCACACCAGAAGCGTCTCCACGCGCACGCCGAAAGAGCGATCCAAATCAAGAGCGGCCCGGCCTCCCAGAGAACGCGGACCAGAACCTGCCATCCCTCCAGAGTCGCCGACAGGAACGCCCCCGAGGCCGAAAGCCCTGCAGCGGCGTACGCCAGCTCCACAGCGGCAACCAGGTACCCGACGTGAAGCGCGAACAGCGCGACGGCTCCCAGCACGGTGCGGACCACGCGACGCCAAACTCCAAGCCCCGGCGCCGCCACGAACAACGCGACGAGGGGGATCAAGGCGAAGAACGTGTATCGATCGAAGTACAAGAACGGCGTCACCCGCTGTTCGTCGAGCCGACGGAGAATCCACACCTCTCCGTCTCGCGCATCGACCACCGTCACGTCCGCTCTCTCGACCGCGTGGAACAGCGGCCTGGCAACCCCGGCAACCCATCCGCCGTAGTGCGGCGCCGCAAGGCTCCAGAGCGGCGTCAGCACGGCCAACACGAGCACGAACAAGAGGAAGAACCGTCCCACGCCCCTTACAAGCCGACTCATGGCGCTCCTCTTCGCTCGGGTCGCCGCGATGCGCGGCCGGCCCACAGAAGCCACATGGCGACGACGATCGCGATCACGAGCGACTGCCACACGACCTGGTGCACAACATCCAGGGCGGACGGCCAGTGCACCCCAACGTAGTAGAGGCTGACAAGGCGGACGACGTTCACGACGAAGAGGACGGAAACGCCCACGATGCAGCCGGAGAGGCGCGCCCGCCACGAGGTCGGGAAGAGAAGCACGGCAATCGAGTAGAGGCCCGTGGCAAACAGCCCCGTGCATGCGGTGACCACCGAGATGCCGAACTGCTCGGACACAACGGTTGTCCCTTGAGCGACGGTCGCGCACCCGAAGGCCCTGAGCACCACGCTCGTGGCTACGGCGAAGGCGCGCTGCACCCAGCCGAGCGCCGTCTCGTTCAGGAGCAGCGCGATCCACGCGCCGCCGACGGCGGCGACCGCGGCAAGCGTCGACGCGACGCGGCCCCGCGACCGGGGCCCGTATGCCGCGCGCCCCTTCCCGGGCACTTCGCACAGGGGTCTCATGGGATGGCCCGTCGCCGCCGGAGCGTCCAACCGAAAGCCAGCGCCAAGAGGGAGGTGAGCGCCATCGCGCCCCACTCCGAGAGGCTCGGCGCATCGATGGTCCCGCAGAGCGGGATCGGCCCGACCGGCTCGTCCACCGTGAAGCACGTCGGGTCATCGTCTTCCGAGGTCTCCGGATCGTCCGTCGGCTCGGAGGCATCCGGCGTGCCGTCTCCGCTCTCGTCCCAGTACGCGGTCCCTTGGTTGCAGATCTCGGTGCCGATCTCGGCGTCCTCTGCAACCGTCACTCGGTAGGTCAGCGTCACCGATCCGCCTGCCGGGATGTTGCCGTCCCAGACGATGGTCGTCCCATCGAGGGCAATCGTGCCGCGAGTCGCCTGCACGTACCCCGTGGGCTCGATCAGATCGGCAAGCTCGTCCGTGTACTCGTGGCCCGGCCCGTTCTCGAGATCCTCGCACCCGTCGTTCACGATGACGACCTCGTACCGGATTGTGTCGCCGGGGCTCACCGTACCCTCGTTCACGTCGATGTACTGCTTCGTGGCCTCGAGCATCGGCGCGTTCGGGCGGACGAGGACGTCAAACGTGTACTCGTTGTTCGCCTCGTTGAGCTCGGCCACAGTCGACCCGGTGTCGGCCCGGACGAGAATCGTATGCGGACCCGCCGGAATCTCGTCCGTGTCCCACGTGAACGTGAGCTTCACGAACTCGCAGCCGAGAAGCCCGTTCACGTGCTTCGTCTGGATCGGGTGTGAGGTGCTGTCCCAGTACGCCGTTACGTCGAACGGACCGGCATCCCCACAGCTCAGGTTGTCGATCGTGACCGTAATGGTCACCGTTCCGCCCTTGCAGACGTCGCCCGAAATCTCCTGGACCGATGTGACGCCGCCCGAGAGGACCACGCCCGGTGCCGGGAACCAGAGATCCGGCTGCTTCAGACACGGATCCTCGGCGACAGCACCCAGCCCGGCGAGCAGCACGACGGCGACCGCAAGTCCCCCCAGAAGCGCTCCCCTGTCTCGTCTCGAACGTCTCGTTCGATCGTTCATCGCACCACTTCCTTCGTGCACCCAGAGCCCCTTCCGCCGACGCGGTGCGCCGGCGGCCATCCATCTCAAGAGTAGTTGGGAAAGGAAGAACGAGGGGTGATCCCCGGCGAGCGGGGGTGTGATCTTCATCACACCTAGAGCAGCGCGCGCGCGACATTGGAATGTAACCAATGTCACACTCGAGGGACGGATGTCCGGAAGTCCTCTGCGGCGATTGGGTGGCCTACCCAGCCAGCCAGGTGGCGGCCTCGGCCGCCACCCGCTCGCACAGAACCGTGGCAAGGCCGGCGTACGCGGAAGGACGGAGCGCCTTCATCCGGGCCTTGAGCTTGGCGTCGACAGGCAGGTCCTCGACCCACTCGTGAAGCTCCGCCAGCGTGAGCGTCTTCCCGCGCGTGAGCCCCCGAAGGGCTTCGTACGGGTCCCCCATTCCCTCGGCTCGGAGCAGGGTCTGATACGCCTCGGCGAGCACTTCCGGAGCGGCGTCGACGCGCGCTTGCAGCTCCGCCGGGGCCAGGTCGACGCGGTCGAGTCCGCCGAGCGTCTCTTCAAGCGCGAGGTAGGCGTGAGCCAAGGCGACCCCGATGTTCCGCTTCGCCGTCGAGTCGGAGAGGTCGCGCTGCATTCGGGAATGGGTCAACTTGTCCGCGAGCGTGTGCAGAAGGGCCGTCGACACGGCGAGGTTTCCCTCGCTGTTCTCGAACCGGATCGGGTTCACCTTGTGGGGCATCGTCGACGATCCGACCTCGCCGGAGGCGGCCCGATGCACGACGTCGCCGCGCGAGATGTACTCCCACAGGTCGATGTCGAGGTCAAGGACGACGTTGTTGATTCGCGCCGTGACCGCGAAGTACTCGGCCAGCCCGTCGCCGTCGTCGATCTGGGTCGTGCACGCCGTCGGTTCCAGGCCGAGCGCCGCTACGAATCGCTCCGCAAATCCAATCCAGTCGACGTCGGGGCGCACTACGACCGCCGCAGCGTAGGTCCCCGTCGCCCCGGACAGCTTCCCCCGAAACCGGACCGCCTCGAGCTGGCGCCCCTGCCGAACGAGGCGGTGAAGGAAGACGGCCAACTCCTTCCCGAACGTCGTCGGAGACGCCGCCTGTCCGTGCGTTCGCGCGGGGAATGGGACCGACTTCCACCGCTCCACACGCTCGGCGAGCGCGGCGACAAGGCGCCGCAGCTGAGGCAGCTGCTCCCTGTCTCGGTACCGCGACAGGAGCAGCGCGTAGGCGAGGTTGTTGACGTCCTCGGACGTCAGCGCGAAGTGGATCCGATTCGGATGCGCCAGCTCGAGTCTCTCGCGGAGGAAGAGCTCGCACGACTTGACGTCATGGCGGATCGTCGCCTCGATCTCCTTGATCCGCGCAAAGCCCCCGTCCGCAAGCACGCGGGCCGCCTCAATGCGCGCCTTCTCGGCGCGCGTCAGTTTTGGGAAGACGCCGATCTCGTCCAGAGCGATGAGGTACCGCAGCTCCACCTCGCACCGAGCCGCCATCAGCGCGAACTCCGAGAAGTACGCGGAGAGGTGGCCGACGGAGTCGGCGTAGCGCCCATCCAGGGGCGAGATCTCGCGCATGGTGCCTCCTACGTGCTCCAACTCGACAGGGAGTCGACCTCGCCGCCGAGCTGCAGAATGTCGTGGACCTTCCCCTCTCGAATCGCCAGCGCCGACACCAGTTCGAGCTCGGCGTTCGCGTGCAGCTCGGCGATCGTGCGGCAGCCGCACGACGACATTGCCGACTTCACCTTGCTGATCATGAGGGGGAGATTGTCGCGCAGCTTCCCCGCGTACTCGACGAACCCTTCGACTCCCTCCACAAAGGCGGCCTGCCGATATCGAGCGGGGCTCCACTCCCGCGCCCGCGCCGACCCCTCGCCCCAGTACGGTTTCATCACGCGGTCGTTGATGCGAACCGTCTCCGTCGGCGACTCCTCCATGCGCGCGAAGAAGCGCCCCATCATGATCGCGTCCGCCCCGAGGGTGAGGCCGATGATGACGTCCTTGGAGTTCACGACGCCGCCGTCCGCGATCACCGGGACGTGGACGCCCGTCTTCGCCTCGTGGCGGTCGCGGGCCGCGACGACCTCCATCACGGCCGTCGCGAGTCCTCGGCCGGTGCCCTTCTGCTCCTGCGTGATGCACATGGAGCCGCCGCCCATGCCCACCTTCACCGCCCCCGCGCCCGCGGCGACGAGGTAGTCGAACCCCTCGCCGGTGATGACATTCCCGCCGATCACCGGGAGGTTGGGAGCGCAACGGCGAATCCACTGGAGGGTGTCCCGCTGGAACGTCGTGTGCCCGTCCGACGAGTCGATGACGAGGACGTCCACCCCCGCCTCAACGAGGGCCGGAACGCGGCTCTCGAAGTCGCGCGTGTTGACCGCGGCAAAGGCCAGGAGCCGTTTCCTCCCGTCGACCACCTGGTCGGGGTTGTCGAGGTGGTCCTCGATGTCCTTGCGGAAGACCAGCGAGAGCAGTCGATCGTCTCGATCGACGATGGGGAGAACGGCGCGATGCCCCTCGATGAGGAGCGCGTTGGCCGCTTCGAGGTCGGTGATCCCGACACCGACGTCGAGCTGGGCGCGTGGAACCATCCGTTCCTTGGCCGAAACGTCGGCGTGAATGCGCGCGTCGTAGTCGCGGCGCGTGATCAGTCCGAGCAACCGGCCGTCCGGCGACACGACGGGGAATGTCGAGAACCCGTACTGCCGTCGGAGCGCCTCGACGTCTCGCAGGCGGACGTCCGGCCCGATCGTTCGAGGCTCGACGAATCCGGCCTTGTGCGCCTTGATCGCCGCAACCATCGCTGCCTCGTCGGCGATCGACTGCGAGCAGTAGATCACGGCCGCCCCGCCAAGCCTCGCGAGCTCGATCCCCATTCGCGGGCCTGACACGGATTGCATCGCCGCCGCGAGAAGCGGCGTCTTGAGGGCAATCCCTCCTCCGTCCGGCCGCAGAACGAGCGGACTCTCGAGCGAGATGCGGTCGATCGACGTCTCTCGCGTCGTGAGGCCGGGAAGGAGCCGGAACTCGGTCAACGTTCTCGAGGGTTCCATGCGTATGCGGCGTGCCATCGAACCTCCCAGATTGTCCATGTCCTTTTGTACTCAGATAGGGACCGCACTGCAAGAAACGCGCCCCCGCCTGTCGCAGCACCGACGAAAGCGGCGCGGCCGGCCGTCAGGGCCGACCGCGCCTTCGGGTCTGCGAACTCCGAGCCCGCCCTATGCCGAGGCCGTCCGGAACTCCGATCGGAAGCGCTCGACAGCGCTCTTCACCGGCAGAATCAGCGACTGTCCAAGCGGGCACAGCGACGTCGCCTGCATCGTGCGCGCGATGTCGACCAGGCGATCCACGTCGCCCGGGCCGGCTTTCCCCGTGCGGATGGCGTCCGAGAGCTGGACGAGCGCGGCCGTCCCCGTGCGGCACGGAGCGCACTGTCCGCACGACTCGTGCCGGAAGAACCGCAGGATCCCGTGCAAGAGCTCGACGATCGACGCGTCCTCGTCGACCACCAGGATCGCCCCTGATCCCAGCACGCCCGCGTACTCCTTGAGGCCGTCGAAGTCCATCGCCACGTCGAGCTGCGATTCGTCGACGAATCCTCCCGCGGCGCCGCCGATCAACGCTGCCTTGAACCTCTTCCCGCCGCGCACTCCGCCCCCGTACTCCCAGATGATCCTGCGCAGCGGCGTTCCCATTTCCACTTCGACGAGCCCCGGGACTTCGACGTGGCCGAGGATCGTGTAGACCTTGGTGCCGGGGCACGAGGCCGTGCCGAACGATCGGAACCATTCGGTGCCGCGCACGACAATCGGAGGGACGTTGGCCAGCGTCTCGACGTTGTTCACGACCGTCGGGCGGGCCCAAAGCCCCACCGCGCCGGGGTAGGGCGGCTTCAGCCGCGGGTAGCCGCGCTTCCCCTCGATCGACTCGATGAGCGCAGTCTCCTCGCCGCACACGTAGGCGCCCGCCCCCTTCTTGACCTCGACGTCAAACGAGAACGACGAGCCGAGGATCGCGTCGCTGAGGAGGCCCGCGGCACGGGCGTCGTCGATCGCCTTCTGCATGCGGTGGATCGAGAGCGCGTACTCGCCGCGGATGTAAACGTAGCCTTTCGTGGCGCCCACGGCGAAGCCGGCCAACAGGATCCCTTCAAGGAGTCGATGCGGGTCCCCTTCAAGGATCAGCCGATCCTTGAACGTCCCCGGCTCCCCTTCGTCGGCGTTGCAGATGATGTACTTGACCTCGCCCGGCGCCGTGAATCCCCACTTCATCCCTGTGGGGAAGCCTGCGCCGCCTCGTCCCCGCAGCCCCGACTGCTTCACGAGCGCGATGAGATTCGCGGGACTCATCCCGGTCTCGATCACGTGGGCGATTCCCTCGTACGCCCCGGCGGCAATCGCCTCGTCGAGGCTCTCCGGGTCGATGACCCCGCAGTTGCGCAGAACGATTCGGGGCCGCTCGGCCAGGGCGGTCGTCGTCGCCGATCGCCCGGCGATCCGCAGGCGACGCACCGGCCGTCCCTTGACCAGATGCTCGTCGACAATCTCCTTCACGTCGGAGACCGCAACGCGCCCGTACACGACGCCGTCCGGGTGGACGACGAGAACGACGCCGTGCCCTGCGATGCCGGGATCCCCCGTTTCGATCACCTGGACTTCCTCGCCGAGTCCGCGCTCGGCGAGCGCAGCGCGCAGAGCCCGTTCTACGTCTCGCACGCCCGCGAGAAGCGCCTCGTCGTTCACGGACACGAGCACGTGGGTTCTAGCGAGTCGCATCGTCCCTCCTGAGTCGGTCGATGATCGCGGTGACGCGCTCCGCCGTGAGGTTCCCGTAGAGCTCCTCGTCGATCATCATCGCCGGCGCGACCCCACACACGCCTAGGCAGCTCGTGCTCTCCAGCGTGAACGCGCCGTCCGACGTGGTCTCGCCGGCCTCCACGCCGAGGTGCCGACGGAGCACGTCCAGCAGCGTCTCCGCTCCCATCAGCAGGCACGGAGGCGACTCGCACACCCGGATGATCCGCCGCCCGCGCGGCTTCAGACTGAACATCGAGTAGAACGTCGCCGTGCCGACGACGTCGGACAGCGGCGCACCGACGTGCTCCGCCGCCGCTCGAAGCGCCTCGGGGGTCAAGTAGCGCTTCGGCTGCGCATCCTGCAGGTCATGAAGGATGTCGAGCAGGTACTCGGCCGATCGAGGGTACTTCTCCAATAGGGTTCTCACGCATCCTCCTCGCTTGATTCCGCCGCCGCCGCGGATCTCAACCAGGCCTGTACTGCCTCGATCGCCTCGGGCAACGCCTTCTCCCCCTCCGGGCTGAGCCGCTCGGCCACATCGAACAACCGACCGGGCACGGCAAGAAGCCACGCGTCGGGAGCGCGCTCGAAGACGCGCTCGGTCCAGTCGAGCAGGGCCTCGGGGGACACGGCGTGTCCCAGACCATGCCCGCACGCCGGCCGTATCCGCCGAACGAACGCCCCCGTTTCCCCGACGGCGGCGTCGACAAACAGCACGCGATCGGCGGTCTTCAGTCGAAGGGCAAGTTCCGGCGTCAGTTGAAGGACGGCGATGGCCTCCGCGGTCGGCGTTGGACCAAGCTCCGCAACCACGCGGGGTCCGATCCCGTCGTCGCCCCGCAGCGGATTCCCGATCCCAATCACCAGGTCCACGTCCACCTCCGCGGCGTTCGAGCTACTCCTGGCAGAGCGTCGTGC
>Ga0105103_10001198_pt1 | contig 14579 bp, 12 predicted proteins | sample PPLLaktember2015_2_FD_79107 | JGI IMG/M metagenome (GOLD analysis project Ga0105103, IMG submission 79107) | Freshwater sediment microbial communities from Prairie Pothole Lake near Jamestown, North Dakota, USA - PPLs Lake P7 Core (6) Depth... | ecosystem: Environmental > Aquatic > Freshwater >...
GCAAAGAAGGAACGATTCGACAACGTCCACCGCTTGTACCGTGCGCTCGCGCGATCCGAGGAGATCCATGCCGCCAATCATGCAGCGCTTCTCGTCAAACTCGGTGTGCAGCCGGTGAACCCTTCGATCGATTCACCGGTTGTCGGACGAACCGTTCAAACCCTCCGCCTCGCTCACAGCAGCGAAGCCATCGAGATCGTGTCGATGTACGACGAGATGATCAAGGTCGCCGAAGCGGAGCACACCACCGAGGCACTCCGTCAGTTCACCTGCTCCCGAAACGCCGACACACGCCACTTGGACCTGCTGAACGACGCAATGATGAAGGCGGGACACATTGCGACGACGCCATATTACTTGTGTCCCTCCTGCGGCCTCATCATGACGGACAGGAACATGACCGACTGCGAGGGCTGTCAGACTCCGAAGGAACAGTATGAAAGGTTTTGAGCAACCATGTATTCCTTCGATCGCCTGCTGATACCGACAGATTTCTCTCCCGCATCGCTGTACGCCGTAGAGTACGCGGCGTTTCTCGCGGGGCAACTTCGCGGCAGTCTCAAACTCATATACGTGGACGAATGTGAGAGAGAACCGCTCGGGCATTTCACGACCGACGAGGCGCAACGACAAGCCCATCGCGATCAGGCAACGGCGTTTGCCGAGGAACGATTCGCCGATCTCCGCCGTCGCCTTTCGCTTCCGGACGATCGCACAGCCACCTTGACCCGGTTCGGCACGGCCTATCACGAGATCATCAATGAGGCCGAGGCGAATCGATACTCCGCGGTGGTCATCGCGACGGAAGGACTGGGACAAACCTCGCCGCACATGATCGGCCGCACCGTCGAACGGGTCGTGCGTCTGTGCCGGGCACCGGTCATCACCGTGCGTCCGAAAGAGGAACGGACGCCGTGGAGAATTCGCCGCATTCTGTGCCCGACCGACTTCTCCGAGTATGCAAACTACGCACTTCCCTATGCCATCTCCCTGGCGAGACGATACAAGGCGAAGATCATCCTGCTGCATACCGCCGATCTCGTCGTTCAGCACCCGGAGCTGCTGATGGGGAAGTTTCCAGACCTCAAGACCTACCACGAGCACGGACATGACATCGAAGTGGAGAAGATCGTTGGCAGGGACATTGAACCGGAGAACACTATCGTCCGGCTTGCCTCTGAATACGACGTCGACCTCGTGGTGATGGGTACGCACGGTGCCCGGGGCATGCGCCGTGTGCAAATCGGTAACACGACGGAAGAGGTCGTCCGCCGGGCGATCTGTCCGGTCCTCACGGTGACACACCCCATTCACAAGTCCGTCTTCCCCAAGCGATTCGGCGAAGAATATGACGACCGCGACGACTGAAGCACCCTCGTTGGAAATCGGGTAAGCCTTTCGTATCTTCCATTCGTTTTGTCACGTCCCTACGGTTCTGGAGGTTTCCCCGGCAATGAATGCTCTCGATTCGCTCTGTATCAACACGATCCGCGCGCTTTCAATGGATGGCGTCCAGAAAGCCAAGTCCGGTCATCCCGGCATGCCCATGGGCGCTGCCGCGATGACCTACGCCCTTTGGACAAAGCATTTGCGTCACGACCCCGCAGATCCGAAATGGCCCGGACGGGACCGCTTCGTCCTCTCGGCCGGTCATGGAAGCATGCTTCTCTATAGTATGCTGCATCTGACGGGTTACGGGCTGACGATCGACGACATCAAGAGCTTCCGTCAACTCCATAGCAAGACACCCGGACATCCCGAATACGGATTGACCGCCGGTGTGGAGACCACGACCGGTCCGCTGGGGCAGGGATTCGCAACAGGAATTGGCATGGCGATCGCACAACGCCACCTCGCCGCCCGTTACAACCGTCCGAACTTTCCCCTCTTCGATTATCACATTTATGCGATCGCCGGCGACGGGTGCCTGATGGAAGGTGTTTCGTCCGAGGCTGCGTCGGTGGCCGGGCATCTTCGGCTCGGCAACCTCATCTATCTGTACGACGACAATCATATCAGCATCGACGGCAACACTTCGCTGTCGTTCACCGAAGACGTCGCAATGCGATTCGAATCGTACGGGTGGCACGTGCTGACGGTCGCGGATGGGAATGACGTCGACGCCATCGACGCAGCCATCACCGCGGCGAAAGCGGAAGCCGACCGTCCCTCGCTGATCAAGATCCGCACACACATCGGTTTCGGCAGCCCGAACAAGCAGGACTCGCACGATGCACACGGCTCGCCGCTGGGCGATGAGGAAGTGAAACTAACGAAGAAGAATCTCGGTCTCGACCCGGAAAAATTCTTCGATGTCCCGGCCGATGTGCGTGCACAAATGAAAGCCCAGACTGCAGCACGCGCAGAGGCGTACACATCATGGAACGATCTGTTCGCCGCGTACCATCGGGCGTATCCGACGGAAGCGAAGGAACTGGACGCATTGTTCGCGGGTGATTTCGGCGATGCATGGAAACAGGCCGTGCCCGCGTTCACCGAAGCCATGGCGACGCGGGAAGCCTCCGGGAAGGTCCTGACGGCCATCGCCCCCCATTTGCCGACGCTCATTGGCGGCTCAGCCGACCTCACGCCTTCCAACAACACGCTCCCGAAGGGGACCGAAGATTTCCAGGCAGGGAAATACCATGGTCGGTATCTCCGATTCGGCGTGCGCGAACATGCAATGGGTTCCCTTTTGAACGGCCTTGCGCTGACCGACGGGATGATCCCGTATGGCGGCACCTTCTTGGTGTTCTCCGACTACATGCGTCCTCCCATCCGCCTCGCTGCGCTTATGGGCATTCGTCCCATCTATGTCTTCACGCACGACAGCATCGGTCTCGGTGAAGATGGCCCAACACATCAACCGATCGAACAGCTTGCGGCGCTTCGTGCGATCCCGAATCTCACCGTGATCCGACCGGCAGATGCCAACGAAACCGCCGCTGCCTGGAAATTTGCGGTGAAGCACACCACCGGTCCCGTCGCGCTCGCATTGACGCGGCAGAAGGTCCCCACCTTCGACCGAACGCAGTATCCTTCCGCCGACAACCTCGAGCGGGGCGCATACATTCTTGCCCAATCCTCGAACGCCCCGAAGATCATCCTGATCGGAACGGGTTCGGAGGTTCAACTCGCGTTCGGTGCGTATGAACAACTCGCGAAGGAAGGGATCGCTGCACGCATCGTCAGCATGCCTTCATGGGAGTTGTTCGAACGCCAGGATGCGGCATACAAGGAATCTGTGTTTCCGTCCGGCGTTCGGAAGCGCATTGCGGTCGAGGCAGGAAGTCCAATGGGATGGGAGCGCTATGTGGGTCTCGACGGCAAGGTTCTGGGCATCAGCACGTTCGGCGCATCAGCCCCGGCGGAAGCGCTCTATAAAGAGTTCGGTTTGACGGTTGAGAAGGTCCTGGCGACTGCCAGGGAATTGCTGGCCAACTAACGCGTGACGGAGGAGAGCAAGATGAAGGCATTCATCGTCGTGATCATTCTCGTTCTCATGCCGCTCGTTGCTTGGGCACAAGCCGAGCAGCCCATGATGAAACATCCCTTGGCCGAACAGCAAGGCATCAGCATCTCGTTGCGGGGCGGCTATCAGTTTGCCTCATTGGAGGATTGGGAGAATCAGTTCGAACCGAAGCCCAAGACCGCTCTGACGGGAATTGGCGGCGAAGTGAACTATCACGCAGCGTCACTGTTCATCGTCGGCGGGGGCTACGAGTACTATTTTTCACAGACGGTCAAGGTCGAGAACATGACACCGAATGTTGAAGACCATGTCACCATGAGTTTTCTCTATGGATCCGTCAAAGCCGGAATTTCCCTCGGCGACATGAAGGAATATTTTCTCTACGGCGGAGTTGATGCGGGAATGTTGACCGGCACAGAGAATGCAAAAGTCTCGGGCTCGACGCTCGAATCGACTGGGTCGGTTCTTGCATTCCGACCGAAAGTTGGACTGATCGGATTTCTCGGTGATTCCTGGAGCGGGACGATGGAGGCGGGGTATCTGATCGGCAACGTCGATGAGGTGAAATTCAACGACGTGACCATCCCTGGCTACACGCTCGACATCTCCGGCCTCAGCCTTGTCTTCGCCGTCAGTTATCACCTGCCGCTCTGATCCCTGGGAGTGAATCGCTCATCAACCATAGCAATCGAAAGCCTTCATGTCCGCCATCACCTCTGAACGTCCTGTCCATAGCCCGGAATTCCGCCGCCGCCGTGCGCTCAACTGGTTAACGCTCGGATTCACGTACGCCTCGATGTATATGGGGCGGTACAATCTCTCATTTGCGAACAAGTCGCTCTCCGACACGTACGGATGGGACAAAACGCAGATCGGCTCCATCATCACGATCGCGTTGACGATCTACGGCGTTTCGGCATTGTTCAACGGCCCGATCGCCGATCGGATCGGTGGGCGCAAGGCGATGCTCATCGGAGTCTTTGGAGCCGTCGTCTTCAACATCGCGTTTGGACTGGGGGCGTACATCGGATTCCTCGGCACGGGCAACGTTCTCATCGGATATTTTGCATCCGCTTGGGCGCTGAATATGTATTTCCAGTCCTATAGTGCCCTTGCCCTCATCAAAGTGAATTCCGGATGGTTTCACGTACGCGAGCGGGGAGTCTTCTCTGCGATCTTTGGCTCGATGATCCAGAGCGGACGCGCATTGATCTTCTTCGTCGGCGGGATCGCGGTGACGTTCCTTCCGTGGCAGTGGGTCTTCTTCATCCCCGCAGGCGTGATGGCGCTGATGGGTGTGTTGACCTATTTCTTTGTCAGGGATAATCCGGAAGACACAGGCCATCCGTCATTCGATACCGCCGATGCGTCGAGCGGCGACACCGACAAAGTGAACATGGCCTACCTGGCGAAGAAGGTCTTCACGAATCCGGTTACGCTCACGATCGCTTTCGCAGAATTCTGCACGGGATTCGTTCGCCACGGATTCGAACAATGGTTCCCCCGCTACATGCAGGAAGCGCAACATCTTCCGCTGGACTCGGAGGTGTTTCAGAAAGGTGCGATGAGCGTCGTCATCGCCGGAATTGTCGGCGCATTCGCCGCTGGAACGATCTCCGACTGGGTCTTCAAATCCCGCCGCCCACCCGTCGCGTTCGTCGGTTACCTCCTGCAGATCGTCAGCCTTGCAGTGATCTGGATGGCGCCGTCGCTGGAACTCATCATCGGGGCATTTGTGTTGAATTCATTCGCCATCAGCATGGTCCACTCCATGCTCTCCGGCACGGCCTCCATGGACTTCGGCGGCAAGAAGGCAGCCGCCTCCGCCACTGGCATGTTCGACGGGATGCAGTACATAGGCGGCGCGGCCGTCGGAATCGGGATGGGCTGGATGCTGGAACGCTTCGGCTGGGGCGTCTGGGGACCGAGCATGATCGGCTTCTCATTCATCGGCCTGGTGCTGATGCTGAAGCTGTGGAACGCGGTGCCGAAAGGCCGTGGAGGACACTGAGCAGATGCGAAGTCCGGAGTGCGGAATTCGGAGTGTCATTGCAGAATGTGGATTGTGGATTTTCTTCATCTCACATTTGACATCTCACATTTACCATATCTGTTGAAAGGTTCCCCTCATGGCCATCCACCCCTGGCATGACGTCACACCAGGCGAACACGCTCCGAAGGAATTCTGTTCGATCATCGAGATTCCGTACGGATCGAGCGTCAAGTACGAACTGGACAAGAAAAGCGGATTGATCAAGCTGGACCGCGTGCTGTATTCGGCCGTCTACTATCCGGCGAACTATGGTTTCATTCCGCAGACGCTTGCCGAGGACGACGATCCGTTGGATGTGCTGGTGTTCTGTCAGGAAGACGTGGTGCCCCTGACGATCATCAACGCACGCTGTATCGGTCTGATGACAATGGTGGATTCAGGGAAGAAGGATCACAAGATCATCGCGGTCGCAACGGAAGACCCGACGTACAACTCCTTCCGCGAGGCGACCGACATGCCCCCGCATCTGATGATGATGCTCCGCCGGTTCTTCCAGGATTACAAGCAGTTGGAGGGGAAGGCTGTGGAGGTCGACGCGATCCAGCATGCCGCCGATGCGTATCCGATCATCCAGACGGCGTTGGAACGATACAGCGAACAGCGAAGAAGAGGGTTTAAACACTGAGGAGAAGCAGTAGTCAGCTTGGCTGCCGAAGCGCCGCGTAGGCAGGTGGTCAGTGGTCAGCAAAGATGTTGAAAGAAAGAGCCCGACAAGATGTCTGCCGGGCTTCACTTTTTGTGGACCTGCTCAGGCAAGCTAAAGCTTGCCCAACATTCACCCGCTCACCTACTTCTTCACACCCCACAGCTTCTTCGTCACCCGCTCGAGTTCTTCCGCGATAAGCTTTGTGTCGAGAGTCTTTTCAGGCATGTTCTCGAACACGGCATACGGAACCTTGGCACCGTTCACTTCGATGAAGTTCGGGTCCTTCGCCTCGATCTTGTCCCAGTCATTCGTCTTGTAATAGAAATCCATCTTCTCGTCCGGGAGCGAATGGTAGAGGATGGAATCTTCCTCCCCCTTCCGCGCTCGCCGGCGGTTCTTCCGCACGGATTCCTCGTATGACACGCGGATGTACATCAGAGATGCTTTGCTCAGAAGTTCCGGTCCAAGATGCGACAAGGCTTCCATGATCCCGTTGTCTCCACCGCGGGCGAACTCAACGAGGATCGTCCTGTCCGCATGGTAGTTCGGCTCCTTCGCGATCTTCTTCCGGTACTCAAGGTCCATCCGGGACATGTAGAGATTCCAGATGTAATGCTCCTTGAACCAGTACTTCTCGTCCGACCAGACGCGCGGCTTGCCGAATTTGGTCATCAGGTCGTCGAGCTCGAACGTTTCCCACACATACAGAAAGTCGTCCAATTCCTCGAACGGACCGATGTGGAAGCGCTCCAGCCGCTCCTTGGGATCGCACTTCTTCAGGAAGTCAATGACCTCCGATTTTCCGGCTGCCGGCCGGCCGGTGATGATGAGAATGGGAAAATGATTCATGGGAAGACCGGTAATTGTTGATGGATGATTTCTGATTGTTGATTACGGTAATTCTTTGATCCGCCCTTCGATCGTTGAATCGATCGACTGCATTTGGCGGATCTTTTGCTCAACCACTCCAAACACGGTTTGATTCGTATAGTCGAGTGTCGGCGCGGGAATGCCAAGATACCGTTGTGATTCCCCCATCAAATAGTCACTCGCGGCGCCGACGTAGAGACGCTGCTCATCCAGCGGTTCCCCATTGACCGTCAGCTCCACGATCTGCGGTTTCTTATCGGCTCCCTTCCGCCACCGACATCGGATACCAGAGGTTTGAACGGATTCGCGGTCTCTCGACTGAAGCTGGATGAAATGCTCGATGATGGTCCGCACCTGTGCACCGGTCAGGGTGAAGGTCACAAGCGTATTGCGGAATGGCAGGATCTCGAACAGCTTCCTCTTGGTGATCTCCCCCGCGACCGCGTCCGCCCGGATGCCATGATTGTTCATGAACGCCACATCCGCGCGCACAGCCTCGCGTTGTGCATCCGTAATGAAGTTGCCAATGCCGCTCTCGCCGTTCTCCCGCTTCCAGTCTGTCGCGAGCGATCCGATCACCGCAGCATATTCCGCATCGATCTATGTCTGGATCGAATCCACCAACTGGCTCAAGGGGGACGCCGGTCTCTTCGTGTGGATCCACAGCTGCTTCAACTCGCCATCGAACGCGGTCACCCGGTCATTTTCCACTGTGAGATTCACGATCCCGAGATTCTCGCAATTCGATCCTGCTTGCGCGATGACGACGCCGTTCACCGCCACCGGCTTCCGCAGACGCGTATGCGAATGCCCGCCGATGATCACGTCGAGTCCGCGAACCTTCGCCGCCAATACGGAATCATCTTCCACACCCTGATGCGTGAGTGCAATGATGAGATCGGTCTTGGGATCAAGTTCATCGACGAGTCTCTGCAGGACCGCGAAGTCGGTCTCCAGTTTGATCCCGGCCGTGCTGGACCGGCTGACAAGATTGTAGAACGCCGAGGACATCCATCCGATGACGCCGATCCGAATCCCATTCTTTTCAATGATGTGCGACGGCAGGTTCCTTCCCAGCAATCTCCCTTCTTCGTCGAAGAGATTGGCACAGACGATCGGGAACCGTGCGACTCCGCTCAGGCGAAGAAAGTTCGCCCGCGAGATGTCGAAATCGTGATTGCCCGGCGTCCAGATCTCGTACCCGATGCGGTTCATCATTTCGAACAACGCACCCCCCGTTGCCCCCGCATAATCGATCTCGGCGGCCGGATTCCCCGTCATGACGTCCCCCGCATCCATCAGCAATGCCGGACGCAACTGCCGAATGCTGTCCACGACGGCGGCAAGCTCCACCATGCCTCCCACATGCGGCCTCGGCGTTGTGCGGATCCACGTCGCCTCGCGGGGAACAAACGATGCGTGCATGTCGTTTGTATGCAGGATCGTGAGCGTTTTCGTCTGCGCGATGGCGCAGGCCCCGAGGGACAGCACGGTAAGGAAAGCAACAAAGACAATCGTAATCGCTCTCAACATGGATAAACCCTTCGAGAATCGGAGATTTCTGGGGTTCTAAGATACGTCTTTTTTTCATGAGGGGATAGATTTTTTGGTCTGCATTTCAATCCTTGCATCGCTATCTTGATAGCGTTCAACGCGGCCCTTAGAATAACTATCCACCACCGACACAGAGAGGTTAGCCATGAAAATCGTCAAAGAGTTCAAAGAGTTCGCTATGCGCGGCAACGTGCTCGACCTCGCGGTCGGTATCATCATCGGCGGCGCATTCGGGAAGGTCGTCAGTTCCGTGGTGAACGACATGCTCATGCCCCCCATCGGCGTGCTGATGGGTGGCGTCGACTTCAGTTTTCTCGGCATCACGCTCCGTGAGGCGGCCGACGGCGTGCCGGCAGCGATCCTGCGGTACGGTGTGTTCATCAACCAGATCATTGACTTCACCATCGTCGCATTCGCCGTGTTCCTGCTCATTAAAGCTGTGAACCGGATGCAGCGCAAAGCGGAAGCGCCGCCGGCGGTCCCGACGACGAAAGCGTGTCCGGAATGTCTCATGACCATCCCGATCGAAGCGAAGCGCTGCGGGCATTGCACCTCAGTCATCAAGTAGAGAACATCAAGCGATATCGTACCACACAAGGATCGAACCATGAAACACGTATTGCTGTTCCTCATTCTCCTTTCCCTCCCTCTTGCCGCGCAAGAGCCTGCTGACACAACCTCCTGGAAACATAGTGTCACCACAGGCGCGACCCTTACACAGGTCTCCTATACCGATTGGGCGCAGGGGGGCGAGAATGCGTTCGCCTGGACAACAACACTTGATGGCAAATCAACATACGACGTCAAAACGATCACGGTCGCCAACAGTTACAAATTCGCCTACGGAACAACGAGACTCGGGAAGCAGGGAACACGAAAGACCGACGACAAGATCGATCTCGAATCGATGCTGACCTACAAGCTCGGCATCCATATCGATCCGTACGTCGCGGTAACGATGAAGACGCAATTCGCGAAAGGATACGCGTACGATGCCGCTGGTCTTGGAACCGAGATCTCCAATTTCTTCGATCCCGCATTTCTGACACAGAGTGCTGGATTGAGCTATCAGCCAGCCCCGGAATTCAAGACACGCCTTGGCGCCGGTCTCCGGGAGATAGTAACATCGCATAACACTCACTATTCCGATGATCCTTCGACATTGGACAAGCTGGAGACCTCGAAGATCGACGGAGGCTTGGAATCGGTCACAGAAATTGAGGCACCGATCGCGGAGAACATGGTATTCAAGGCAAAGTTGGAACTCTTCGCTCCGTTCAAGACCTTCAACGAGGTCATCGTTCGAAGCGACAATACGATCGCGATGAAGATCAATCAGTACTTTTCCGCGAACCTGAATGTTCAGTTCATCAACGAACGGGCGATCTCTCCGCGCACGCAGATCAAGCAGACGATCGCGCTGGGATTCTCCTATGTGCTGTTGTAGCAGCAGCTCGGAGTTCGGGACTGGGAGTGCGGAGTCAGAAGTGGAAACTGCAGAACTGATGCAAGGAGAAGAAAGATGGCATCGATCACCTTCGTTCTGAACGGTAAACGGACGACCGTTGATGTCGATTCGGATACGCCTCTGCTTTGGGTCTTGCGCGACACGCTGGGACTCACGGCGACCAAGTACGGGTGCGGAGAGGGCGTTTGCGGCTCTTGCACCGTGCTGATGGATGGAGAAGCGACGCGTTCATGCGTCACACCCGTCCAACTCGCCGACGAGAAGACGATCGTGACACTCGAAGGGCTCGGCGCTGAACGACTCCACACACTCCAGGAAGCGTGGATCGAGGAGGAAGTTCCCCAGTGCGGCTACTGCCAGCCGGGACAGATCATGACCGCCGCCGCGCTTCTCCAGGCGAACCCGAAGCCATCCGATAAAGAGATCGACGAGATGATGTCCTCGGTTCTCTGTCGTTGTGGGACCTACCCGCGCATCAAACGGGCCATCAAGCGCGCGGCCCAGGGAGGTGGACAATGACCTCCTCCAATACGATCGATCGTCGCGAATTCATCAAGGTCGCCTCCGCGGCCGGCACTGGTCTCGTTCTCGCCTTCTATCTTCCCGCCACAGCGGATGCTGCCGTCGACACGTCGGGAGGCACATTCGAACCGAACGTCTGGCTTCGAATCGGGACGGACAACCGCGTAACCATCACGCTCTCCCGCTCAGAGATGGGACAAGGCATCATGACGTCGATGGCGATGATCGTCGCCGACGAATTGGATGCCGACTGGAAGAACGTCACGGTCGAGCAAGCGATCGCCCACCCGAAAAAGTACGGAAGCATGTCAACCGGGGGTAGTTGGAGCATTCGCGGACACTGGGATATCTGGCGCAAAGCGGGTGCAACGGCACGCATGATGCTTCTCTCGGCCGCTGCTGCGCAATGGAAGGTCGAGCCCTCGACCTGCAAGACCGAACCGAATGTTGTTCTCCATACCACAGGCAAGAAACTGTCGTACGGCGAACTGGCGAGTGCGGCCGCAGCGCTCTCCGTTCCCACCGACGTTGTGCTGAAGGATCCCTCGGCGTTCCGCTACATCGGGAAGCGGATGAAGAGGCTGGACACGCCTGCCAAGGTGAAGGGAACAGTCATCTTTGGAATCGACATCCGTCGTCCCGGCATGCTCTTCGCCTCCGTCGAGCAGTCTGCCGTGTTCGGCGGAAAGGCCGTCTCACACGACGCAACGCAAGCGCTCGCAATTCCCGGCGTCGTCCGCGTTCTCCCGACGGCCAAAGGCATTGCCGTCGTTGCCACCTCCACGTGGGCCGCGTTCCAAGGACGCGAAGCGTTGAAAATCACCTGGGACGAAGGCCAGTGGGCCACTCAATCGTCTGAATCGATCTGGGCGACGTTCGCAGAGCTTTCGAAAGAACCCGGGACTTCCGGAGACAAGGCGGGAGACGCGCTCGCAGCACTTCCCGCGGCGGCACAGACCGTCGAGGCGATCTATCGCGCTCCCCTGCTTGCCCACGCCACGATGGAGCCAATGAACTGCACGGCAGACGTGCGCACAGACGGTACCTGCGAACTGTGGGTCCCGTCGCAGTCTCCGCAAGCGGCACAAACGGAAGCGGCGCGGGTCCTCGGTGTCGATGTTGAACGGGTGAAGGTTAATACCACGCTTCTCGGAGGCGGATTCGGCCGGCGTCTGGCCGCTGATTATGTCACCGATGCCGTCCAGCTGTCAAAGGAGATGGGAAAGCCGGTGCAGGTCGTTTGGACGCGCAAAGACGACATGCAGCATGATCTCTACCGGCCAATGACCTACAACGTCTTCCGCGGCGGGCTGAATGCGGCGAGAGAGCTGATCGCGTGGCATCATCGAATCGTCGGACCGAATTCGCGCGGACTGGTGACTGGAGGCTCGAAGCCGCCATACGCCATTCCGAATTACTTGATCGACTACCATCTCAAAGATGTCGGCGTTCCCGTTGGTGCATGGCGCGCGGTTGGACCGACACAGAATGGATGGGTCGTGGAATCGTTCGTGGACGAGATGGCACACGCGGCAGAGAAGGATCCATATGAATTCCGGCGTGCGCTGCTCGCGAATTCTCCCCGGCTCAAGCGGGCGCTCGAATTCGCCGCAGACAAGGCGAAGTGGGGATCGAAACTGCCGAAGGGAGTTGGTCGCGGCATTGCAGCGGTCGAGAGTTTCGGCAGCTCCGTTGCCGAAGTCGCCGAGGTCTCGGTGGAGGACGGCAAACTCCGCATTCATCGCATCGTTGTCGCCGTCGATTGCGGTCCTGTCGTCAATCCCGATACCATCGAAGCGCAGGTCGAGAGTGCGCTCGTCATGACCTTGACCGGAATGATCAAGGATGAGATCACGATCGAACGCGGACGGGTGCAGCAAAGCAACTTCGACGATCACCGCTTGTTGACATTCGAAGAAATGCCGAAGGTCGAGGTCTATACGATTCCCAGCACCGAGTCGGTCGGCGGTATCGGAGAACCCGCCCTTCCACCGGCGGCACCGGCGATCTGCAACGCCATCTTCGCTGCAAGCGGGATCCGCATTCGGACGCTGCCGCTGGGACCCGACACGCTGAGAAAGCGATAACTCCGGCCAACGAACATTCATCAATGCCACGACTTCTTGAACTCAGCCGAACATCTCACCGGGCGGGACGCCGACTCGTCGCCCCTCTCGTCGGCTTCCCCGGCATTCGACTGACGGGGAGTTCGATCAAGCTCGCGCAGCAGAATGCGCGGGAGCACGTCAGGGTTCTGCACGCCATCAACAAGCGATTCACGCCGGATGTGGTCTTTCCGCTGATGGACCTCTCCGTCGAAGCGAACGCGCTTGGCCGGCACACAGTGTTCCCCGTGAACGATTCCGCGACGGTTCCGCATGACGCGTTCGACCCGAAAGACATGGCACGCATGCGTGCGGTCGATCTGGCGGGGGACAGCCGCATGCGTTCCATCGCCGAGACTGTCCAAGCGTTTCGCGCGTCGAATGAAAGCGGTGCACTCGTCGGCGCATACGTCACAGGACCGTACACGCTTGCGGCGCTGATCGCCGGCGCTGAAGAAGCCGCGCTGGCGACGTGCTGTGATCCGGAGGCGATCCTCTCGCTCTGCCGACTCGCGACGGACACCATCAAGACGTACGCGACGATGCTCATCGATGCCGGCGCCGAAGTGGTCTGCGTGCTCGAGCCCAGCGGAGTGATGCTCGGTCCGGCGGACTTTGACCGTTGTTCGGGCGTTTTCATACGCGAGATCGCCGATCGTTGCCACGGGAGATCGGTCGACTGCATCTATCATGTGTGCGGCAACACGATGCATCTCGCGGAACGGATGGCGGCCGTAGGCGTCGATGGCATCAGCCTCGATTCGCCGGAGACCGGCGTGAACCTGCATCGCATCGCCCTCGCACTTGGACCGCGCGTCGTCATCATCGGGAACATCAACCCGACGGCGGTGATGCGGGATGGCACCGTGAACACGGTACGTGACGCCGTCCAGAGTCTTCTTCGCCAGATGCAGGCGTTTCCCAATTTCATTCTGAGCACTGGATGCGATCTCCCGGAAGATGTACCGCCGGAGAATATCGATGAATTCATGCGCGCTGGCCGCGCGTGGCGAAATGAGGGACCATGAACGAACTCCAGGAAATCGTGCAGGGGATGGAGCGACTGGACGCAAAGGGCGAACGGGGCGTGCTGGCGACGGTCATCAACGTGAAAGGATCGGCCTATCGTCGGGCCGGTGCACGAATGCTGTTCAATGAGACGGGACGGGAAGCAGGCTTCGTCAGCGCTGCATGTCTTGCCGGAGACCTGTTGGACCGCGCGCGCGCGGCAATGGAGATGGGATCAGCCCAGCTCGTTACGTACGATAACACTTCCCCCGAGGCGGTGCTCTTCGGGATGAGCCAGGGTTGCACGGGGCTCGTGGAGATCCTGCTCGAACCGATCACCCCTTTCTCCGGACGGCGACTCTATCATTTCTTGAAGACAACCCTCGCGCAACGGAAACCGGCCGTGTTGGCGACCGTGTTCGCCGCGGATGTGGATGCGCCGGCTTCTCCCGGCGATCACGCCATGCTCTCGGAAGAGGGGGCGTTCGATGCGGACATCGAAGACCTGCCGTTGGTGGACGAGATTCGTCGTGACGCCCAGGACGTTTTGGAACAACGCAAACCCCTGCGCATCGAGTACGCATCGTCCGCGGGAATCGTTCGGGCATTCTTCGACTACATTCCCGAACCTGTTCCCCTCCTGCTGATGGGCGCAGGACCGGAAGCCATTCCGCTTGCGCGATTCGCACAGGAGCTTGGGTGGATTATCACCGTGACGGACTATCGGGCGCCGCTGCTGCGTCCGGAGTTCTTTCCGGGCGTGGACCGGCTGATCGAATGTCCGGTCGAGGAGGTGCCGGACCGCTGCGAGATCACGGAGCGGACGAACATCGTCGTCACGTATCATCAATTTGATGCGGAGGCGGCGGCGCTGAGGCAGA
>Ga0105103_10001200_pt1 | contig 14570 bp, 8 predicted proteins | sample PPLLaktember2015_2_FD_79107 | JGI IMG/M metagenome (GOLD analysis project Ga0105103, IMG submission 79107) | Freshwater sediment microbial communities from Prairie Pothole Lake near Jamestown, North Dakota, USA - PPLs Lake P7 Core (6) Depth... | ecosystem: Environmental > Aquatic > Freshwater >...
CAGCACGCCGGTCACGGCGAGCGATTCGCAGGTGGCGCGCAGCCCGGCGAAGACCGTGGCCACGTCCTCGTTGCAGATCGGCATGACGATCGCGGTGCGCGCGCCGCGCTCGATGGGCGCATGCGCATTGCGCAGGCCGAGGCCATGGGGGTCGCCACGGTGCATCACCCAGGCGCCCATCAGCGCGGTGGCGAAGCCGGCGCCGACCCAGGCGAAGAGCAGCGTGCCGAGCAGCATCTGGGCCCAGCCGGCGGCCGTCAGGCCGGGCGGCGCGGCCTGCCACTGCAGGGCCAGCGCCGCCGCGGCCAGCGCCGCCACCAAGGCCAGCAGCACACGCCGGCGCCGGCGGGCGGCCACCAGCCAGGGCGCTGCGGGGTCCACGGCCGTGGGATGGTGCATGCCCGGCCACAAAGCGAAGAGCAGGCCGCGCCACAGGCCGAACCAGGGCTGCGCGGGCATCGGCGCGCGCCGGATCGGCGGAGCCGTCGCGGCCACGGCGCGGAAAGGTGGATCGGCGGGGGTCATGGTGTCATTCCGGTGCAAGGGCATAGGCCCAGGTCTCTGTAAGCAGATTGCCTGCCAGGCGCAGCTGCAGCCGCAGTTCGACCGGCTGCTTTGCCTCGATGCGCTCGAAATCGAGGCTGACGCGCCAGCGTCCCGCCTCGGCATGCGGGTAGGCGTTGGCGCGCAGGCCGCGCACGTTGGCATTGCCGCTGGCCACGGCCTCGACCGCGGCGCCTTCCGGCAGCGCCTGCAGGCTGGGGCCGGCGAAGTCCACGTGCAGCTGCTGCTGCCTGCGCGGCAGCGGCGCCGACATGTAGCCGTGGCCGCGGCGAGTCTGCTGCACCCGCGCCAGTGGCGTGTCGGGCAGACTATCCCGCGTCCAGTGCACGCGCCAGGCAAAGTCGATCGGCTCGCCCGGCTGCGGCAGGCGTTCGGGCACCCAGTAGGCGGCGATGTTGTCGTGGGTCTCGTCCGGCGTGCCGAACTGCAGCAGCTCGACCCGGCCCGGCCCCCAGTCGCCGAGCGGCTCGACCCAGGCGCTGGGTCGGCGCTGGTAGTGCGCCTCCAGGTCCTCGTAGCTGCTGAAGGCGCGGTCGCGCTGCATCAGGCCGAAGCCACGCAGCGAGCGCAGCGCGAAGGAACTGACGAAAGGCCGCGCCGGGTTGGTCAACGCGCGCCAGATCATCTCGCCGTCACCGGAGGCGACTAGCAGGCCGTCGGAGTCGTGCACCTCCGGCCGGTAGTCGTGGGCCGCCGGCTGGTTCTCTCCGGCCAGGAACATGCTCGTTAGCGGCGCAATGCCGAGCGAGGCCACGCCCGCGCGCAGGTACAGGCGGGCCTGCACGTCCAGCACCGTGTCGCTGCCGGGCCGCAGCACGGAGGCATAGGCGCCGGCCACGCGCGGGCCGTCGAGCAGGGCATAGAAGTGCATCTCGCGTGCGCCGGGCACCGGGCGCTCGAACCAGAAGGCGGTGAAGGCCGGGAATTCCTCGCCCTGGCCGCCGGCGGTGTCGACCGCCAGGCCGCGCGCCGACAGCCCGTAAACCTGCCCGGCGCCGAGTGCGCGGAAATAGCTGGCACCGAGGAAGGCGATCAGTTCGTCCTGCCGGTCGGCGCGGTTCAGCGGGTAGCTCAGGCGCCAGCCGGCGGCGCCGGGCAGCGGCTGCACACCCGCGGCGACACGGCCGACCGAGAAGTCGGAGGCCGGCACCTCCAGCGCGCGCACCTGGCCATCCTGCAGTTCGAACAGCTGCAGTGGCCGGGTGGTGCCGCGGCCCAGCGGGAAGAACTGCAGTTGAAACAGGCTGCCGCTGTCGCGCCAGCGCGAGCGCTCGGGGCGGAAGCGGATGTCGCGGTAGTCGTCGTAGCTCAGCGCCGACAGGCGTGCATCTGCCGGCACAGCCTGGTACGGTTGACGCGCCGATGCAGCCGCCTCGCGCGCCACGTCATCGAAACCGAAAGCTGCGGCCAGCGCCGGCGCGGCCCACAGTGGCAGCAGCCGCAGGGCGCGCAGCCAAACCGGGAATGCCCAAGTCCCAATGCCGATCGATCTCATCGTTTAAACAATGTTGGGGCCATTCCGCCCACTTCAGCCTGCGCAGCGGTGCGCAATGGCAACCGGCTGTTTCAGGCGCTAGCCCCGCTCAGGACCCACTCGAACTATTCAACGAAAGTAGAAGTAGGCGATGACGACAACGTATACCGGCAGGCCGAACATCCAGCCAACGCCATATTTGGCCATGACGAACGCTTGTGAAGCCGATGTCCGTCGATCGTAGATCGGTGCAGTGATAGTGCAGCGAGGCGGGCGCCTTGCGCCGATGTAGGACAACGGCCTGCCGGGCGGGCGCCGGACGCTACTCCATCAGCATTCCACCATCGAGCAGCAGCGTCTGCCGGGTCATGCCGTCCGATTCGGCCGAGCCCAGGTACAGCGCCAGGTCGGCAGGCTCGTCAGTCGAAGCTCTGATCGTTGTCTTTGTGGTCGACGGTGGCCGGCCGAGTGCCGGCCGAGTGCCGATGACAGGGCCGAATATGCGGGTATCCCGTCCGTCGATTTCAAGGCCGCCTTGCCGACCACCAGTCGGTGCCCTCAACGACTGCAATGGAGCAGTCCGATCGAAGACTCATACGACTCTTGGCAGTCTGTCGTTGACCTTCTATGGGCAACCACGAACTGCTGCAATACAAGCGGAAGCCGCCGTTCGCGGTCGACCTGCAAATGCATGCTTGGCAAGCCCCTGGCATGCAATCTGTGGTGTTGAAGGGGTCGGGCCGACCGAATTCGCGTAGCCACTTTGGCCAAGGCGCGGAAGCATTCGACAATGGTCTTGCGCAAGGCCTTGCCGCCGTGTCGATCACTTACAGCTGTGCCATTCGACCCGGGGCACTGCAACATTTAGTTGGAAAGCCCTGAGCAAACTCATCGCGTTTCGCTTGGCAGGCTTGGGCGACAGGACGACGAAACTCAGGCCCGTGGCGCCGGCACAGCCGCCGCCGGCGGCAAGGGTGCGTGCAGCAGCGCCTCGACATCAAGAACCCCAGCACCGAAGGCGCCCGCGTTCCACCCCGACGGCACACGCGCCGTCTGCGCTGCAAGAGTCCGAAAGGCCTCGATGCGCTGCCAAGGCTGTGGATAGGCCGCATCCAGCGCAGCGCCATGGTGCGCGAGCCACAGTGCCGCAGCGCCAATGGTGATGGCGGTGGCGTAGGAGGTACCGTCGCCGCCGCCGGCATAGCTGAAGCGCGGGCCGCGCTTGACGTCGGCACGGCGCAGACCGTCGGCATAGCTCGACCAGTCGGTTTCTGGGCCGTAGCTGCTGCCCGCCCACGGCACATCGGCTGCAGTCACCCCACCCACCGCCAGCGTGCGGTTCAGCCGTGCCGGCGCAACCACCGGATTGACGATATTGCCGGCAGCACAGACCATGATCACGCCCGCGTCGTAGGCCTCGTTGACAGCATCACGCAACTCGCGATCGATCTTCGCCAGGAACACCCCCAGGCTGACGTTGATGACCTGGACCCCGCCGATGCCGAGCAGGTGGCGCACGCCATCGCGAAACGCGCGCTGCCGGGTGTTGATCCACACGCTGTCGGTGATGCGCACCGGCACCAGCGGCACCTTCGGCGCAATACCGTGGAACGCGCCACCCGCTGCGCCCGGCGCATGGCCGCAGAGCGTGGTGCCGATGCGCGTGCCATGGCCGGCCGACCCGCCGACCAGGTTGTCGCGGCCACTGCCGGGCTCGGCAGACGGGAGCATCGCCTCGCCGGTGGGCGGGTCGGGCATGAAGGTGCGGGCGTTGGCCTGGTCGATCCAGCTCGCGCCGGGGAAGCCGAAGGCCGGATGTTCGGTGTAGCCGGTGTCGAGGTGACCGACCTTGATACTGCGCCAGTCGATCGCGTCCGGGCCGCCCAGCAAGGCCCAGGCCTCGGGTACCTTCGACTGCCTCAGGTGCCAGTCCAGCGCGCCGGGCGCGGCACGCACGGCCGGCGCCACGCGCGGCAGCAGTTGCTGCACATCGCGCAGCGCGACCAGCGTCGCCGAGGTCGCATCGTCGATCGGGTCGATGCGCGCGATGCCCAGCACGGCAAGCAGCGGGCCGGCGCCGACCGACGGGTATTCGATATCGATCGCTCGCACCAGCGGGGCGCGCAGCACGGCCTGCGTGGCGCCGACCTGCCACAGCCGCGTGTCCAGGCCGGGCAGATAGCGCCGCAGGCTGCGTTCGACGTCGGCAGGCGAGCGCCCATCGGTGGTGAGCAAGACGTTGCTGGTCATCACGCGAACCCTCGTGGCCGAAAGGAAAGCGTGTTGTAGCGCAGCGCAGACGCGTTGCGCATCCCCCAATCGATCTACGCGGCCGGGCAAAACACGCTGGCCTGCGCTTGCACGCTATCCCAGAGGCCCGAACTGAAGTCCAGATCGGCGCCCTCAGCATCGGGATCGCCATCACCATGTCGCCGAAGGCGCCGAAACGCACCACGAGCGGACCATCGGCGCGACGGGCTGCACGGGTAGCGATGGCAGCCGGCGCCGGGCCTATGATCGGCCGCATTCACGCCAGTCGATTGGGGCACCGATGAACCTGCCGCTGCCGCCTGCCCTGCACGGTGAACGACGCCAGATCGACGACAGCGCGGCGGGCCGGCTCGCCTTTTACTGCGCCACCCCGCCTGCGTCCCCCGGGCGGCCACTGCTGCTGGTGCACAGCATCAACGCCGCCGCGTCGGCCGCCGAGGTGCGGCCGCTGTACGAGCACTACCGCCGGCAGCGCCCGGTCTACGCGCCCGACCTGCCCGGCTACGGCCACTCCGAGCGCAGCGACCGCCGCTACACGCCGCGGCTGATGACCGACGCGCTGCACGCGTTATGCGCGCAGATCGCGCGCGACCACGGCGCCGGGCGAATCGACGCGCTGGCGGTGTCGCTGTCTTGCGAGTACCTGGCGCGCGCCGCGGTGGAAGCGCCGGCGGCGTTTTGCAGCCTGGCCCTGGTCAGCCCGACTGGCTTCAGCGGAAAGAAGCTGCGCACCGGTGCGCCCGGCAGCACGCGCGAGGTCGCCTGGCTGCGGCGGGCCCTGCGTTCGCGCTGGGCCAACCCGCGCCTGTTCCGGTGGCTGACCCGGCCCGGCGTGATCCGCTATTTCCTGCGCCGCACCTGGGGAGCCAGGCAGATCGACGAAGCGCTGTGGGCCTACTGCGTGCTCACCACGCAGCAACCGGGGGCGCAGCACGCGCCGTTCGACTTCCTATCGGCCACCCTGTTCAGCAACGACATCAACCGCCTCTACGACCAGCTCACGCTGCCGGTGTGGATGTCGCACGGCATGCGTGGCGACTTCGTCGACTACCGGCTCAAGCGCACGGTGCAGGACCGGCCGAACTGGCGCATCAGCGCAATGCCAACCGGCGCGCTGCCTTACTTCGAGCGGCCAGAGGACTTCTGTGCCGACTACGACGCCTTCCTCGCCGGCATCACGGCTTCTTCGACAGCTGTGTGTTGATCTCGTCGAGCTTGTGCTCGGCGATGGCGGCGTTGCAGGCACTCAGCGACTGCACCAGGAAGCGATTCTTCTCGCCGCACAGGCGCAGGCTCCTTGGAGCACTGCCCGAACTGCGGTGGCAAGCTGAAGATCATCGCTGCGATCCTGGAAGCGCCAGTGATCGGGAAGATCCTCTCGCATCTGGGTCTGCAGGCCCTTGCGCCGCCACGCTCACCTGCGCGTGGCCAGGCGCTGCAGGCGGCCTGAGCGCCATCAAGACCTCGTCGCTTCAGCTGCCCGGCGCTTGGGGCCACGAGACCGGCTGCGCCCGAGTTTGTAGCTCAGGCTGCGACTGCAGCCAAGCAGGCGCGCGTCGTGTTGCGGTGAATCGCCTCAGCACGGGCTCGATCCCGCCCTGACTGTCGCGGGTTTAGTTCAGCGACCTTTGTGTAGATCTCTCCATAAGCGGCGGGAGCCAGTACCCGTGAACGGCAGCTTTACGGCATCGCAACTTGGGAGTCAGCTTTGTGGCAACGACGTTCGAAAGGCGACGGGCTCCTTGCGGCCCGAAACGGTCAATCGGGGTGCCTGGGTGAGGGGCAGCAACAGACTGGGTGCGGTCGGTGAGGTTCGAGGGTCGAATGTCGGCGGCCGCCGGAACCGGCCATTCGACCTTTGCTGCGGCGTGTGACTGCTGTGCCCGGGGAGCTGCCGCACGCCGTGCCCACGATGCCGGCCGACGCCATGTTGTCCGGGCGTGCGGCTATGTCAGCTCTCTGCGGTCACCTTGTGGCGGTACCGACCCATAGCCGAGATTCGCCAACCTCGATTCGAGTCTGCAAAGCAGTCGTTGGGGTGTCGGTACGCGTCACGCGTACGAGTCACTGCCTCGCGGCTGAGGACCAGCTCGCACCTGGCCCTTCGTGGTGAAACCGGATGCTCTGGTCGATGCCGTCTTCCTGCGCTGCTACGGCGATGTATGCCTTGATTGCCGGCCACTCGGCGATTGCCCTCAGTGCTTGGACCTTGCCAACCAGGTCTTCACGCCCTCATGCTCACCCACGGCACGGTACAGGAGCAATAGTTTCGGGCAATGGTCGAACACGGTGGTGGGCACGTGATCCAAGGTTCCTGTGGTCAGCCAACGCACCATCATGTAGAGCTTGAGGTCGGCTACCTGCAGCGTCGCGCCACCGATGAACGGACCTTCGCCGAGCTGGCGCTCCACCTGGCTGCCCCAGGTCCTGAGTTCGTTCGCCGCAAGCGCCTCGCGTGCCTGCCGCTTCAGTTCGGGGTCGGTAATGCGCAGGGTCGGCGTGATTGTGTGGCGCAGTTCCTCGACGGCGCACATCAGCGACTCGTGACGCGCTGCCTCGAAAGGATCGGCCGGATGAAGTCGATGCTGACGCCCGATGAAGACGAGGATGGCGTTGGAATGCGCAAGCGGTGCCTTGCCCGGAATCTCGAGCACCGGCATCGCGCCGAAGGGTGTGTTGACTTTCATCGTGGGCCAATCGTCGCTCTTGACCCGCACATCCTCGAAATCAATGCCGGCAAGATGAAGCGCGATGCGGCATTCCTCGCCGCGGCTGCCGGCGAAGTCGAAGTAAATCAGGCGCGGCCGGCTCATGTGGATCCTCGTGGTCGGATTTGCAGGACCGCATAGGGTACATCGTCGAGGCGTCATTCAATGGCAATGTCGGAGTCTGCTCAGTCTGCCTGTAGCCGTATGTCCCTGGGTTGCCAATAGGCACTGCCTGCCTGGGCGTGGCGTTAGCGGCTTTCAGATGTATGGCGAACCGCTGCGAACCGCTGCGAACTGCAGGTTCCGGACAACGACATTCGCTCGGCGAGCACCTGCCAGCGACCCCCTCCGGAACTTCGGCGCTAAGACTTCAGCGCCCGCAAGCCGTCGTTCAAGCGACGATCCGCAAGGAGCATCTTGCGATGAAGCTGGCCAGAGCATACTGGGTGTTCCGCAACGCGTTGGACGTTGACGTGAACAGCACGCACGCCCTACGGCCCGAAGAGGCCAAAGCTAGGCACATGCCGTCGAACCACACTAAGCTGCCAGGCGCAGCATCAGCTGAACATTTCCATCCACCCCCTTGCCCAACGATCCCAGCCCGCCGCAATGGCACAGCCTTGACGGCGAGGCCACCGCAGCGCACCTTGAAAGCGACCTCGGCGCCGGGCTGAGCGCAGACGCGGCCGCGTCGCGGCTGGCCCAGCTTGGCCCGAATGCGCTGCTCCAGACGGGCCGTCGCCACCCGTTGATGATGCTGGTGTCGCAGTTCACCGACTTCATGATCGTGGTGCTGATTGCCGCGGCCGTCATCGCCGGCGTCGTCGGCGAGCCGCAGGACGCCGTGGCCATCGTCGTCATCGTCTTCCTGAACGGCATCATCGGCTTCGTCCAGGAGTACCGCGCCGATCGCGCGATGGCGGCTTTGAAGAAGATGGCCAGCCCGCAGGCGCGCGTGATCCGAGGCGGCCGGTCCGACACCATCGATGCGACACATCTGGTGCCCGGCGACCTGGTGGAGCTGGAAGCCGGCAACATCCTGCCGGCCGACCTGCGGCTGACCGAACTGTCCGCGCTGAAGGTCGACGAATCGGCGCTTACCGGCGAATCGCAGCCGGTCGACAAGCAGCTGGCAGCTTTGCCGGGGGCCGACCTGCCGCTCGGCGACCGGCTCAACCTGGCCTTCAAGGGCACGGTCGTGACCTATGGTCGCGCGCGTGGCCTGGTGGTGGCCACCGGCATGAAGACCGAGCTGGGCCGCATTGCCACGCTGCTTTCCGGCGAATCCGGCAAGACCCCGCTGCAGAAGCGCCTGGCGCGTTTTGGCCGCCACCTGGCCATCGCCGTGCTGGCCATCTGCGCCATCATCTTCGTTGTCGGCTGGTTGCGCGGCGAACCGCCGCTGGTGATGCTGCTGACCGCCGTCAGCCTGGCAGTGGCCGCCATCCCCGAGGCGCTGCCGGCCGTGGTGACGATCTCGCTGGCGTTGGGTGCGGCGCGCCTGGTGCGACAGAACGCGCTCATCCGCCGTTTGCCGGCGGTGGAGACGCTCGGTTCGGTCACCTACATCTGTTCCGACAAGACCGGCACGCTGACGCTCAACCGCATGCACGTCGACTGCGTGCTCGCTGCCGGCGAGACCCGGCCCGGCCTGCCCGACAAGCCGGAGTCACCGTGGCGCGAACTGGGCCTGGCCATGGCCCTGTGCAATGATGCCGTGGCCGGACAAGACGGCGAACTGACAGGCGACCCCACCGAGACCGCCCTGCTGGCCGCGGCACAGGCGGCGGGCTGCGACAAGGACGAGTTGCAGCAGACGCTGCCGCGTGTGGCCGAGATTCCATTCGATGCAGAACGCGCGCGCATGAGTACGCTTCATGGCGACGGGGATGGCGACGGCGTGCTGATGTTCGTGAAGGGTGCGCCGGAGAGTGTGTTGGCGCGGTGCACCGATCAGCTGGGCGCCGTCGGCGCAGCGCCGGCCTTCGACGCGACGGCGCTGCAGGACGCGGCCGAGACATTGGCCGCACAGGGCCTGCGCGTGCTGGCGTTCGCGCTGAAGCGGCTGCCGCGACTACCCGAGGTACTCGATGCCAACTCGCTGGAGTCCGGCCTGAGCTTCATCGGGCTGGCCGGCATGATCGATCCACCGCGGCCCGAAGCCGGCGCAGCGGTGGCCGCATGCCAGTCCGCCGGCATCATTGCGGTGATGATCACCGGCGACCACCCCGCCACGGCGCGGGCGATCGCACAGCGGCTGGGCTTGATCGAGGAAGGCGCCAAGGTGCTCAGCGGCAGCGAGCTGGCGCAGATGTCGCAGGCAGATTTCGAGCGCGAGGTCGAGACGGTGCGCGTCTACGCGCGCATCAACCCGGAACAGAAGATCGAGATCGTGCGCGCCCTGCAGGAAAAGGGCGAATTCGTGGCCATGACCGGCGACGGCGTGAACGACGCGCCGGCCTTGAAGCGGGCCGACATCGGCATCGCGATGGGCAAGGGCGGCACCGACGTGGCGCGCGAGGCGGCGCACATGACGCTGCTGGACGACAACTTCGCCACCATCGTGACGGCAGTGCGCGAGGGGCGACGCATCTTCGACAACATCCGCAAGTTCGTCAAGTACACGATGACGAGCAACTCGGGCGAGATCTGGACCATCTTCCTCGCCCCGTTCCTGGGCCTGCCGATCCCGCTGCTGCCGATCCACATCCTGTGGATCAATCTCGTCACCGACGGCCTGCCCGGGCTGGCGCTTGCCGGCGAAGGGGCAGAACGCAATGTCATGCAGCGCCCACCGCGCCCTCCCAAGGAAAGCATCTTCGCGCACGGCATGTGGCAACACGTCCTGTGGGTCGGGCTGCTGATGGGGGCGGTCACGCTGCTGACGCAGGCCTGGGCGCTGCACAGCGGCTCGGCGCACTGGCAGAGCATGGTCTTCACGGTGCTGACGCTGTCGCAGCTTGGGCATGTGCTGGCCATCCGCTCGGAGCGCGAATCGTTGTTCGCCCAGGGCGTGTTCTCCAACCGGATGCTGATCGCTGCGCTGGCCCTGACCTTTGCCCTGCAGATGGCGGTGCTCTACGTGCCCTGGCTGAACCCGATCTTCAAGACTGCGCCGCTGTCCTTGGGCGAATTGGCGGCGTGTCTGGCGCTGTCGTCGGTGGTGTTTCTCGGCGTGGAGTTGGAGAAGGCGCTGGTGCGGCGCGGCTGGCTATACAAGGACGCCTAGCCGGTGCGGACATGCCCCGCTCGCTGCAACGCCCCTGCGATGCGACCAAGCTGCAACTCGGCCGGGAGCAGCAAACGATAATTGGCAAAGCGTCCAGCCTTCCGGTCTCCGTCGTCGCTGACGATGAGGAGTCGCTGCGCGCCATTGATGATGGATGGGCACACGCCTTGTGCCCAACCAAGACCCCGTAAGCCTGGAACTGTGACGCGGTGCGCCGAAGCCCTGGGCTGCCCGCTCCAAAGCCACAGATCAAATTCGGCATGCAGACGTGAAACCGGGCCTCTAATCACGAGATGCTCGCCCAAGACGGGAACGTAGGAGAAACCACGAATCCCGTGGCCGCCAAGGTCCATTTCTTCGAGCACAGCAGCAACTCAGGGGCCTGGCCCGCTTCGAAGATCACTGATGGGTTTTCGACACCAGCGATCGGCGCACGGGCATCATGCAAGGCACTGCGAAATCGAATCAACAGTCTCGTCTGTCGAGGCCCGTGCACGCTGACACCCCGCCGTTCGCTCAATTGAGGAAATCGGGGCCGTTCTCGAAAGCCCGGAGTCGCGGACGCAGTGGCCAGTTGATCTCAACGAAGGATGAGCACCGGCACGTCGCTGAGCCGCAGCAGGCTGCTGGTCGTGTGCTGCCGACCAGGAATTGCCGAAGGCGTGAGTCCCCGAAGGCGCCCATGACCAGCAGCGCCGGCGCCTGGCGCTTGACCGGAGCAGCGCTTGGCACGCTCAGGCCTGTGGGGCGCGGGGGTGCTGGGGGCGCTCATCAGCACGGTGATGAGCCCATGCGCCACGCTTAGTGTTTGCGTTCGGAGCGGCATCTGGCACGAGACGACTGGCCAGCACTACCTCGGCTTGGCCGCGTACTACTACGGGCCGCCCGTTCGGCTTCAACAGGACGGTGAGACCGAGTGTGCGCAGGTGGCGCACCTGAGCCGCCGGCTGGCTCAGCGGGGCGCACAGATCTGCAATCTCAGCGTCAGACAGATGGATCACGATCATTGCTCACACTGGCGCCGTACGGTCGACCTGGATCGGTTGTGGTTGACGGCACAGGCTATAGCGGTGCAAAAGCGTCAGGGCGATATCGTCGGCGAAGCAGTACTTGCTGCCGGCGCAAGGCACGTTGCTCCCTTGGCAGGCGAGGGCAGTGGGTCTTATGGCCGAAGCCATCCTATTGCTGAGCGACACATCTTCTCCAACTCTGTAGTGCACCAAACAGCGCTGAGGATCGCGCAACCGTGCGCATCGGACCAAAGCACCAATGGCGTCGCGACCGAACGCGACATCAGACATCACAACCTGACTCTAGTCGAGGAATCGGTCAGAGACTGCGATGATTTTTCGCTCAAATCTGTCGTGACCACGGCGGGCACTTCATGCCGGCATCTGCTAGGCTGGTTCAGCTCGATCGCGCCTGCGAACAAGCTAGGTGTGGGGATCCAGTCAAGTTGGCGCCATGCCCGATCTAGCTCGGCCGGCTACGTCTGGTATCGGGAAGCGCCAACGAATCTACCGCCGGCTGTAGCCGACCCCAACCGGACATCTGACCGCCGAGACCGGTAGCCGCGAAGCAGTCATTGGAGTGATCGGCGTCACCCTATCTTGAGCTGGGCTCAAGGTAATTGTCGGCCGCCACATTGGAGTTTGCTTCTGCGGCTGCGCAGCCAAGTCATCGAGACCGCTCGACTCGGTGAACCTGGCCTCTGGTTCGCGCTTGCCTTCGCATTGAATCGGCAGCAGGCGTAGGTTGGGGATTGCACCAACAAACGGTCAGCCGCGCGCGGTGCGCCGGACCGGTGACTCGAATTCGCAGTAGACCTTCCCTTCGCTGAGGGGCAGGTGGCTCTTCACGCCCTGCCGCAGGGCGCTCGCGAGAAGCTGTGCGCCGCCATTCGCATCGAATTCGGCGAGCTGAGCACGCGTCGAAGCCAGCGCATCGGCGTCCTCCGTGAAGCCGAACCACACCAGCGCTTCCTGCAAAGACACACGCGCTTCGGCTAACTCGCCTCGAAGCATGCGGATGTAGGACAGGTCGAGGAGATCGTGACCCAGCGCGTGCGCATAGCCAATCGAGCGATCGACCTCGATTGCCCGACGCATCAAGTCATGAGCAGCGTCGAGTTCCCCCTGAGTGGCATGCTGCATCGCGATTGCGTGCAGTGCACGCGAGTACATGGCGCGTTCACCGCTGCGTTCGCTGAGCTTGAGTGCCGCCTCATACTTCTGTGTGGATCCAGGCAGATCGCCAGCCTGGCGCAAGGCATGGGCCCAGCCAAACAAACTGAGGATCTCGCCGCCGTGGTTGCCCACGGCCCAATGCAGTTGAAGCGCCTGTTCGAACCACCGCGCGGCCTGCAGCGGACTGCCCAAACCGCGATGAATCTCGGCCAGGTTGTGCAGGGCAGTCGCCTCGCCCGTGACGTCGCCGATGCGTCGATGCAAGGCCAACGCGTCGCGGGCCAGCCGCAGTGCTTCGAGATAGTTCTCCGCGTGCCAGTGCACGAACCCCAGTTCGCGAAGAGCCTCGGCCTCACCCGGCTGGTCACCCAGATCCAGATAGATCTGCAGCGCACGTTCGGCGGCATGCCGCGCCTGCTCGTGACGACCCAGGTAAGCGCAGGCGCCGGCGCGACGCAACAAGACCACTGCAACGCGTGACTCGTCGCCCAGACCCTGCGCAATCGACAGCGCCTCGTCGATGACCAGTTCCTGTTCAGCGCGACGCCCCAGCCTTTCGAGCACGGATTCCCTGAGCAGCAACACGTCCACGTAGCGCTGCGGCGATGCCACTTTGAAGCGCTGAATCAACATGAGCGCCCGGTGGTAGAGATCGGCGGCTTGGCTGAAGGCGAAGACGCGCTCGGCGGCCTGGCCGGCCCGCACGATGGACTCGACCTCGACTGCCGCATGCGGCGTCGGCCTGTCGGACCCTGCGACACCACTCGGGGCAGTTGGTGCCGGTGTCGGCGATTGGGAGCCGGCGTTGCGCTGCCGCAGAAAGCGATATAGCTGCAACGTCTCGGCGCTGGGCTCGATACCGTAGTCGCGCAACAGCAAGCCGCACAGCCGCGCCCACTCCGCATCCATCGCGTGTGGTTCGTCCTTCGCGGCGAAGATCCTCAACCGGTACTGCGAGGCGGCTTCGCTCGTTGGTTCTATCTGCCGCATGGACTCGGTGAACCCGATTGCCGTCTCCCACTCGGACCGCGCCATGCAGGCGACAACGAGACGGTTCAGGTTCTGCATCGCCAGCGCATGCAGCCGTTCTCGTTGAGCGGACAGCCACGTTGCATAGGCGCTGCAATTGTCGAACCCCATGCCTTCCAGGAGTGGTGCCTTGTACAAGGCGGCGGCTTCGCGCCAATGCTCTTCGTCGGTGCCGTGCACCGCGACATTGAAGCAATGGACATCGATATCGACCGGCGCGTCGTCATTGCACGTTGCGAACTGCACCCAGTCAGGGTTGACGTTCAGGCAGCTGCTCAGTCGGCCACCGGCCACGGTCCGCAGCGAGTACAACGACTGCCGCAGACTCTGGCGGGCCGAGACTTCGGGTAGACCTTCCCAAAGCAGGTCTGCCAGGGTGCTTCTCGAATGCGGCCGGTCCGGCTCGAGAACGAGATAGCACAGCAGCGCCAGTGTCCTTGCCGAATGCGTGCGAACGACGGCGCCATCGGCAGTCAATACACCGGGACCGAACAAGCGCAGGGTCAAGGGGGTCATGAGATCGCGCGTCGTGACATTTTCGTGACGGGACACCAATATGCTGTGATCCTCAAGATCACGCAATCGACGACTTCATCATCCGGGAGAACGAAGATGTCAGTCACCCTTGCCACCGCGTCAGCGAGTTGCCGGCTGTCCAACGAAACCGGCCGGGCGCTGCTCACGCTGCGTGGGCAGCACCTGGTCACCGATTCACCGCCCACACTGGGCGGGCCGAACGAGGCGGCCAACCCGGTCGAGTTGCTCCTTTCCGCGCTGGCGGGTTGCGCAGTCTTCGTCTGCGAGCGCGCTGCCCAGGAGATGGGCATCCCCCTCGAGGGCGTGAACGTGACCGCCGCCGGGGACTTCGATCCGCGGGGAGTCTGCGGCGAACCCGTTGATCCCCGCTTCCAGGGCTTCAAGGTCCGACTCACCCTTGATGGCACGGACGCCGCGCAGCGCGAGATGCTGCTGCAGGCCTTCAAGACCCGCTGCCCGGTTTACACGACGCTGTCGCGGGCGGCGCCGGTCGAGGTTGTGGTGGCGTAGTCGCCCATTCGTGACGAAGTCGTGACGTTGAGGTGATTCACTTCAATCACCGACAGCGACTG
>Ga0105103_10001202_pt1 | contig 14561 bp, 14 predicted proteins | sample PPLLaktember2015_2_FD_79107 | JGI IMG/M metagenome (GOLD analysis project Ga0105103, IMG submission 79107) | Freshwater sediment microbial communities from Prairie Pothole Lake near Jamestown, North Dakota, USA - PPLs Lake P7 Core (6) Depth... | ecosystem: Environmental > Aquatic > Freshwater >...
AGGTTATAGTTTGAGTGAATATTAAAATACTTTAACCTGATTAATTTATAAATTTCATTCATTATGTTGGTTACGATTAAGTTACACTAATTTTTTTTGCAAAAACAAAGTGTAACTAAATCGGGTTAATCCCGCAAATTGCGGTACAGGCTTTGCTTTAGCACAGATTAAACTCAGAATTTATGAATAGGGCAAGTTAATTGAACTATTAAGTCAGTTTATCAAAAACAAATGTATTTTAAGGGTTGCTGTTTTCACTTTTATTATTTTATATGTTATTTTGCAGCAAATACATAAACCGATAGGATGAAACCAATAAAAAATTGTATCCTTCTTGTTTTTCTTTTAGTTAGTTTCAACTCTTGTGATGATCGGAAAGATGCATTTGGGCTTTATGGGGACACGGAAGAATATAAAGAAGTCTTTTCTACGTTTACATTAACAAAAACTTCTTGTCCAGAGGTATTTTCACAGTCACTTGCCAATAGTTTTCTTTATAGTGATACAACGAAAACAGGATATACTGTCACCTATAAATATTCTATTGATAAAGACTCGCTATGTACTTATAATCTTATTTACGACACCGATTTTGCCGAATTTAGCATTTCTTCTGCATCAAATACCATTACCTATAAAGGGATTAAGGATGGCAATGCCCCGGTAAAAATAATAATTTCTGATATGATAGGCCGTCAAAAGGAGGTTTTGCTTAATATGACAAACAAAGCAAATCAAAAACCCCTACCTATTTTGGATATTACACATGAGAACCTTCCAAATGAGAAATACAGGATAAATTTCGATGCAAGCAGATCGTATGATATGGATGGATATTTAGGAGGGAAAATTGAACGTTATGAATTTACCTTTGAAGACCAGGAAACAATTATTAGCTATACTTCCTATTACTCAGTTGATGTAAGTTATAAAGGCAAATATAAAGTTCAGATTAAAGTTGTCGATAATGACAATTCAATCAGCGCAATCAGCAAAGATTATTTAATTAATTAGTATGAGGGCCAGTTTGTTTTCCTATTGTACTTAGAAAAAGAGCTTTTGCTGATAAATTTCAATTATTTTTTTTGACATGCAACCGTTTTCATTTTTGCATGTCATTATAGGCATCGATAAGAGGCCATGGGAATGCTGTTTGATAAAGATGGGTGGTTGGAGTATTGCCCGAATTAATTCATATCTAACGACTTGGTTAGTTGGCGATTTTTAAACCGCGCTCTATATATGGCAACAAAATGATAAAATATAAATCTTAAAACTTTGAACTAAAAATGAGAAAACTATTGAATTGTTGGGTACTTATAGTTTTGATAGGCGTTAGCTTAAGTATTCAAGCCCAATCATTAAAACAAACAATCAGGGGTAAAATTGCAGATATTGATTCAAAAGAACCTTTGGCCGGGGTGGCATTGTTTATTGAAGGTTCTGATCCTTTAATTGGTGTAGTCAGCAACCCCGATGGCAGCTTTGAATTTCCTTCGCTTATTGTTGGGCGGTATAATGTTATTGTAAATTATGTAGGATATGAGCAGAAAATTATCCCTAATATATTGCTTGGGGCCGGTAAAGAAGCAAACCTGAATATTGAACTAACAGAAAACATTAAAGAGATTGAAGAAGTAAAAGTTAAAGCAAGAAAAAATAAGGGTGAACCTTTAAATGAGATGGCGAGTGTAAGTGCACGGTCTGTATCTGTTGAAGAAACACAACGTTTTGCCGGGAGTTTCAACGATCCATCGCGCATGGTATCATCGTATGCTGGAGTAGCCAGTAGCCCTAGTGGCGACAACGATATCATTATAAGGGGGAATTCACCTCGCGGGGTATTATGGCGAATTGAAGGTGTCGATGTGCCAAACCCAAATCATTTTGCTGAAGAAGGATCGACAGGAGGGCCAATCAGCATCCTCAACAGTTCAACATTAAGCAGTTCTGATTTTTTCACAGGTGCCTTTCCTGCTGAATTTGGCAATGCATATTCAGGAGTTTTTGATATCCATATGCGAAAAGGGAATGACCGAAAACCAGAATTCATTGCCCAGATTGGTGTTATAGGTACAGATTTAACAGCCGAGGGGCCTATTAATAAGCATTCGCAGGCATCATATTTATTAAACTATCGATATTCATCACTTGATATTTTAAATGCCTTAGGTGTTAAAATAGTAGGCGATGCTATACCCAAATTCCAGGATTTAACCCTGAATGTTAATGTGCCTACCAAAAAGTTCGGGACATTCCAGTTATTTGGTATAGGCGGATTGAGTACTATTTGTTTTAATGAGCCCGATTTTTCGCAAGATTATAATGCAAATATGGGTGTATTTGGGTTAAACCACAGTATCCTTTTAGGAAACGACACATATGTTAAAACATCATTTTCTTTTTCCGGAACAGCTAATCAATGGGAATACTATGAACCCGAAGGAGAGCCAGAATTGTTGGTATTATATGGATCAGAGGATTTAAGATATTCTACTTACAGTGGTTCAATGGAAGCATCTCATAAATTTTCAGCACAGCATACTGTAAAACTAGGAGCATCGGGAAGCGTAGTAGGCTTTAACCTTGAAATGGACTTATGGGACGAAGAAATCGATGTCCTTTATAATGCATTAAATGATAAAGGAAGTTCAGAATTATATCAGTCTTTTATTAATTGGAAATATAGGCCTTTTGAATGTTTAACTTTTAATTCGGGGATACATTATCAATACCTTGCTTTAAACGGGAATTATGCAATTGAGCCACGAATTGGAGGTAAATGGCAGATAAACAACCGTCAGTCGCTATCGGCTGGTTATGGGATACATACCAAAATGGACAATGTTTCACTTTATTTATTTAAAAACAGACAGGATGATGGCTCATATGTACAGGATAATAAAAACCTTGGTTTTTTAAATGCCCATCATTATGTTTTAGCATATGAAAACCGGATTACGCCCAACCTTAACCTTAAGTTCGAAGGATACTATCAGGAATTAAACGATGTTCCGGTTAGTGCTGATTCAAACAGCGTATTCTCAATATTAAACTGTACTGATGGTTACATAACCGAAAAGCTCACAAATAAAGGAACTGGGACTAATTATGGAATTGAAATAGGGATCGATAAGTTCTTTGCGGACAAATACTATTTTTTAATAACGAGTTCGTTATTTGAGTCGAAATTTACTAATGTCAACGGAAAAGAAATGAATGCGAGGTTTAACAGTAATTATATATTTAATTTGGTTGGGGGAAAAGAAATACCCGTTGGGAACAAAAAGAATTGCTCCATAAATTTAAATTTAAGAGGTTCATATGCCGGGGGGCAATATTATACACCAATTGATATTGATGAATCGAAAAGGATAGGCGATACCCGAAGAGATGAAAAAAAAGCCTTTTCTAAACAATATCCTGATTACTATCGTTTCGATGTTAAGTTAAGTTTCAGAAGGAACAAAGGAAAAACTACTCGTGTATGGGAGCTTGATATTCAGAATGTTACTAACAATCTTAATGTTGCTGGCGATTATTGGGACGATAATAAACAGGAAATTGTTGAATATACACAATTAGGTTTATTGCCGAATATAAGTTATAAGATAGAATTCTAAGGGTTTAAATAAGATTTCGTATTTCTCTATGTTTATAGACCATTAGTCATCAAAAGCAAGATATTCGGCAAAAAAATATAGATGTTATAAAGAAAATTAACTTACTTGCAGCAAAGGAAAATGATATATTACACAAATACTGTTTGTATTTCATTGCTATTTAAATATTAATTAAACCAAAAAAGCTATATGAAAAAGTTATTATCCCTGATGGTCACAAGCTTAACAATACTTTTATTAATGTTAAACTGCGATGACCGGAAAGACATGGAAATAGGTGAAAAACCTGTTGCAAGCTTTATTATTTCTGATTCCTTAATAACCCCTGGAACTAAGGTACAGTTTACCGACTCATCAAAAAACATACCTACCAGTTGGAGTTGGGAATTTGGCGATGGTAACCAAAGTTCAGATACAAATGCTTCACATATATATGGTGAAGCAGGCACATATACAGTTAATCTAACTGTTGGTAATAATGTTGGTTTCAATACAATGACCAAAATTATTAAAGTTGGGTTGCCACCTGTTGCGTATTTCAAAGCAAATTTCACCTATCTTTTTTCGGGTAATTTCGTAAATTTTACTGACACCAGTGCCAATTCACCAACAAGCTGGAGATGGGAATTTGGAGATGGTAATTATAGCATAGAGCAAAATCCCTCTTATAAATTTAATACTATTGGGACTTTTGATGTCACCTTAATTGTCTCAAATATGTTTGATTCTGATACTTTAAAAAAGGAGAATTATATTAAGGTTACCAAAATTGTTATTGACACCTCTATTATTAAACCTATTTTTGAAATATAATAATTATTCGGTTGATCATTTTCTCATAACGACAGAAGAATAATTACCTGAAATCAATCTCTAATTGATAAGCATTAGCATCATTGTGGTGTTCAAGGTTAGAAATGGTTAACCCGGGCAAGCGTATGCCTTTCTTGTTTAATTCAATACTGCTGCAGATTTCTATTGAATGCTGATGGATTAAAGTAGGGGTATAATATTCAATAAGGCTTTTACTTTTTGTTTTCAGTAACGTCCAGAAAAGCTTTATCCAGAGAAAGGGGCTCAACCAAATCGGTATATTAGGCAATTTTTCTCTGCGACTTCTCCTATCTTCCTCTGTGTAATAAAAATAGAAAAGGTTACACAGAGAGCCACAGAGAAGGCACTGAGTTACACAGAGCAATAATAGCAAAAGGCACGAAATTTATTAATTATTGCTTTACAACCATTTTTCCGGTTGAAACAGATCCATTATGTGTCAGTTTAAACATATACAAACCATTGCTTAGGTTTTGAACCGAAACGGGAGTGTTATTTTCTATTATCTGGTCAATTACTTTTCTTCCTTGCACATCAAATATTTCGAGATTCAAATCTGAAAATGAACCTTCCAGATTAAATGTCACATAATCTTTTGCAGGATTTGGAAAAACCTTTATCTCGTTTTCAGAAATTATGTTTGGCAAGCTTGAAACTCCGTGTATCGAATAGAAATAAGTAGTTTTCTCATTTTTAATCCAATCGGTATCGTTGTAGCGATATGAATAAGTCTGGGTTGGTATATTTCCTGAAAAAATTTCAGTAATTCCGTAATAATAATACGGCCAAAATATATCATTATAAGAATAGGAGTAATCGTATGTATTTTGGTCTATATTTTCAGGCACCCAAATACTATCGGTCTCATTCCAGCTATATTCAGAGCACAAAATTTGATTTCCGATGGCATCGTATGTACTCTCGGTTTTATTATAACTAATCCACAGACTGTCGTTTATATCCCAATCGTATTCAACAGATAATACCTGGTTACCCTTATCATCATATGAGGATAAAACTTTTGATGAATAATGCAACATACTATCTATCGGATGCCACCATGAAGACATTTGCATGGTATCATTGCCCATTTCATCATAATAAGTTTCCATCAGATAGCTTGTAATCCATTGGTCGGTTTCCCAAGAATAACTAATGTTCTTAGTAATGTTTCCGACAGTATCATAAGTATTAATTGTTTTATTAGCAGTATCCCAGGTATTTGTGTTTTCATTCAATTCAAAACCATTGTAATAAGTCATGTTCAAAATAGTATCGTAAATAAGCTGTATTTTATAAGTAGTATCCCATTCATTGCCGATCTGGTCCCAATCGAAACTTAAAGATTTAGTTAATTTTCCACTCGCATTAAAGGTATATTTATTTTTAGAAGTGCCAATCCATGCACTGGTGCTGGCATTCCAATAATAATTGGCAGCTGTTTCAGGGGTCCCATTTTCATAGTAACTAAATTCTTCCTTGTCATAGGTTTCCAGCTGTCCGGTTGTTTCATCCCATTCATATCTAAAAAGTAAAGTATTCAAACCATTTGCATCATATTTATATACATCTTTATCTGATATTTCCCATTGACTAAGGTTCTCATCCCAACCTTCTGTGACAATGCTATCGAGCCTTTGCTTTTCAATAGTTGCCGATTTTAACTGATTGATTTTGGAGGTATTAGTTTTGTTTTGCAGCAAAAGGTTATTCTGAATACCCTGGAATTTTTTATCAGAATTCCCAACTATTTTCATATTTGCAGCTTGTCCCATAACAGAAATAGTAATGAAACCAGCCAATAACAGATGCAGTGTTTTTTTCATGATATTGTTATTTAAGATTTGGAAATTTTTAATTGTTTCTTATATGACGGTTTGATGTTGAGTTTGCATACAATCAATTTTTAAGTTTAAAAAGCAATGGCAACGGAAAAACAAATTTCTGATAAATCATATCCGGTTATTAATTGCATTTTTTCTCCAGGCTTTGGATCGGTTTGTCTCATTAACTGGCCCCAGTTATATTTTAAACCAAGTTGAACCCGGTGCATATAAATGCCAGTTGAAATAGAATAAATTAGGTCATCTGAGTAAAATTTTACATAAGGATGATTATAATTCACATAACTTTTTCCAATTTGAAAATCACCATAAAAACCCAGTCCCCTAAAAATACTATAGCGATACTCCAGACCGGCACTAAGGTTAAGCGAGTATGCATAATATGAACCATAATCTGTATTTTCAGATAGTGAATAATCATGATATTGAGATTGTACCAAGTCCATATCCGCGTTGTATATTATACCAAATCCTTTTATTGGTAATCGGAAAAGTCCTTTATTACCTATACCAACAGATGTATTACTTAAATAAAATTGTTCAGCTCCCGATTCATAATCATTTTGTCTAATTGAAAAATAGAAGGCAGGGCGATAAAATTTATCCCAACGGCTTTTCGATACCTGAGCTATTTTTCCATCGGCATATTTTATTTCAACGACTTTATTACGATTGATAGCATATTGACCACTATCATAAAATGTTTGTGACTGATAAATGATCTCCTTTTGCGATACATTAATTACTTTTCCACAGATAGAGTCACCATATTGCAATTTGATAATATCTTGCGCAACAACTGATTGTAATGTACATACAGAAGTAAGTAACAGGAATATATACTTATATTCTTTCTTTAAAAAAATTGTTATCATGTTGTTGTTATTTTAGATTTGGAATTTTATTGTTCTTTATATGTCGGTTAATCATTGAGTTTTTATACAATTAATTTCTGATTTAAAAAACATAGGCCACAAAAAACTGCGTTTCGGATAACTTAATAGTTCTCGTCTGAATTATATCATCCGATTCAGGCTCTGAACTCCTCATTAACTGGCCCCAACTATATTTTAGGCCAAGTTGAAACCGATTAAAATATATGCCAGTTGAAACTGAATAAATAAGGTCATTTGAGTAAAATCGCGCATCATGTTTATAAAAAACCATATAACTTTTTCCTACCTGAAAATCACCATAAAAGCCTAATCCTCTAAAAATACTGTAACGATACTCTAAGCCTGCACTAAGGTTTCCTGAGAATAAATATCCTGATTTATAACTCCAATAGGCGTTATTATAATACTTTGAATATTCGTATTTTCCATAGTTCATATCTACACTATATACAATTCCAAATCCCTTAACAGGTAATTGAAATAATGCCTTATGACCTAAGCCGATGGATGTAATTTGCAGTGTATTATTCTCTTCTTTTATATCATGCTCATGCTGTCCAACTATAGCATAAATTGCTGGGCGATAAAAATTATCCCATCGGTTTTTTGAAATCGGAACTACTGTTCCATTTTCGTATTGAATTTCAAGGACTTTTTTAGTTTTGATAATATATTCAATGCTATCTGAAGTTGCTTTATATTTAACAAATTCAGGAGTTATATCAAGCACTTTAGCAAAAACAGTATCTTTGAGTTGCAGGCGTATGATGTCTTGTGCATTTACAACTTTTGCAAGTAGTAAAAGAAATAGCAGGCTTATTAAAGAAATTAACCTGGATTTTCTCTGGTTTATTTTTTCATTCATAACGATTTTCTTCATTTTAAAACATATTTAATGAACCAAACTTAGCATTGATATTCAGTTTTGCGGGTTTATCAGGTGGCTGATAATTCAGTTTCCATTCTTTTTGATCTGAGTTATGTTTGTTTTCAGAATTTAAATATTGTTTTACAGGGGTATAACAGCTTCCGGATATTTTCAGCGGACAATACTCACCTGTTAAACTCATTTGGAGCGGATGACAGTTTTTATTTTCAATATTAATAATCGTCGCATTACTTAGTATTGATAACTGAAGAAGCTCACTGCCATAAGACAGGTTCATGTTTCCATATTCGGTTTCCAGACGAAGTTTTCCGAATGTTTCTGAGATGGATATATTTGAATGACGGGTTGTTACTGTACCTGAAAGTTTAGATTTTGTAATGTTAAAATCACCAATTGTGATTAACATGGTAATAGGACCCGATTTTCGGTTTAAAGAAAGATCACTGTAATGCAGTTCACCTTCAATTAATCCTTTCACATCGGTAATTTCAAGTTTCCCAAAACGGTTATCGATACGTATGTTTGTTTCGTATGGTACAAATATTTCGTACTCAGCAAGAATTATACTTGATATCTCCTTGTTGGGTTGATCAAGAACCATACGGTTATTTACATACACTGAATTATAATTTTCGGTAATGCTGTAAGTCATATAATTCAATTCTTTGCGGGCAATATCAACATTTACATTTTTAGCAGTTAGCTTAAGAACCACTTTAATCTCGGCGTGCGGCCAACCTTTAATTGTAATAATTCCCCTTTCTGTATTAATAAATAACAAAGGCCTTTTATATTTTGTGAATTGCTGTTCGACCTTTCGGGTCAAAACCATTGTTTTTTCCTGGGCAAAGTTGCTTTCAATGCTAAGAAAAAGCAATTCAAACAAGATTGATATGTAGATGATAGTTTTCAATTTCTTTAATTTATAGTTTTATCCTGTTTTTCAAATTTTTGAATGAGCCAATTGCAAATCCGAACCTGAGACCAACAAAGGGTATAATTTTATGACTATAGTATTTCTTTGACATTGTTGGCCAAAATCTATCTATATTATCCCACCTGAAGTTATAGTAGCAGCCAGTATAGAATTCAATATTAATAATGTCACATATTCTGCGCTGTACTCCGTATTTAAGGCCAACATTTAGATTTTTCTCCGTATTTTCAAAATTAATAGATTCATAATATAAAGTATCCATAAAATGGCCAGTGCCATTATACTTCTGTCTATTAAAAGAAATTACAGTGGCAAAATAATTGGCTGAGAACCCGTTTGTCTTAAGACCTTGCCTTTCCCTTCCTTTTAAATTGAAATAGTATTTAAATGATTGCTCAAATTCAAAATACAGACCTGATGGAGTTGTATTATCAATGTTATAATCATATGATGTATATAAGAAGTCCCCTTCAGGGAAATTTGCAGTATAAGTATTTATTCCGCAAATGGCAATTCCTTCAACGGTCCATGATTTACCTATTCTCTGTTCAAAACCAACGTTAGGTAATAGAAAACCAAAACCCACTAAATTAGTTTTCCATAGATGCTTTATTATCGGTTCTTTATTTTCTACAAACATCTTATACATAATATCTTGTTTCTGAGGCATAAATATTGTATCGGCTTTAACAATATACACTGTATCTGCTTGCGAGAACCCTGTAGTTATAAAGGCCGAAAAGAGACAAGCTATTAAGAAGTATTTTTTCATTTGGAATTTAATATTAAGTTATTGTCCTTTTATCGCTTTAAACCCCAACCCCTTATAAAGGGGCTATAACTTCACTCTGCTAAAGTTTCCCCTCCTTTTTAAGGAGGGGCAGGGGTGGTTAATTATAAAATTTACGATTGCATTATAATCTTCACCAACCTCTTTTCAATTTCTGCCTTTTCATTTTCAAGCCGGTAATAATATTTCATCAGTTGAGGGTCGTTTCCTTTTATCATGGGTTTCATTGTTTCTATTTCAGTTTTAATTTCATTGAGTTCTTTATCAAGCGATTTGAAAAGGTCGGTATTACAAATTTGCGGATTGCTCTTACATAAAGCAGGATTGTAAATCGATTCTATTCCATCTCCATTCTGATGTATTTCAATATTCTTAACCTGTAGCCTTTCCAATTCAGTATTCTTATTTCCAAACCTGAGCCATAATCCAACGCCTACTGATAAAACCAATATTGCCGCAGCGCTGATACGAATCAATAATCTGAGTTCTTTGCCTTTTCCAATTCTCTTATTTTTGTCAAGTTCATGTTCAATCTTTTCCCATGTATTTACAGGTGCTTTATAAAGCGGCATGTTCTGTATTGCATTAGTCAGGTTGGGATTTTGTTGAGCCAGTTTTTCTTCAATTTTTTGCCAAAGGTTTTCAGGAGCTTTATATTCAGGTAATTTGGTTGAATACTTGGTATCCTTTCCAAGAACATCCTCAATCCCTGGCCATATCTCCGGATTGTTAAGCCTGAATTCAGGCAGCTCCGCAATGGCTTTTTTTAATATGTTGGTGTTCTTTTTTTTCATTTTTTGGTTTTTAATGATCCTCCCAATCCGCCAGCTGGCGGACTATAACTTTGCTCTGCAAATGTTTCCCCTCCTTTTTAAGGAGGGGTTGGGGTGGTTTTTTATGATTTCTTCAATTCTCAAATTAATTCTTTCAGTTCCTCCTGCAATATTTTTTTTGCCCTGCACAACTGCGATTTTGAAGTTCCCTCCGAAATTCCCAGCATTTCAGCTACTTCTTTATGAGAGTATCCTTCAACTTCAATCAACAAAAAGACACTTCTATACCCAGGGCTCAAAGCTGCAATTGCTTTATCTAAAACTTCTCCCGTTAGGTTCTCGTCCCATTCAATGGTTTCATCGGAGAATTCATTGTCGTAATCTGTGGTCTCGAAACGTTTTTCGAGCATTCGCAGGGCCGATCGCACCATTATCGTTTTAATCCAGGCTCCTAATGTTGATCGCCCTTCGTAATTCTTCAAACTGCCAAATACACTTATAAAACCTTCCTGCAAAGCATCACTGGCCAAATCCTCATCCCTGAGAATGCGATAAGTTATCGTGAACATGGCATCTTTGTAACGGTCGAATAGTTCCTTTTGGCTTTTCCTGTCGTTATTCAGGCATCCTGCTACTATTTTAACCTCTGTTAATCCTGGTCTAAAATCCATTTGTGGTTCATTCGACATAAAGTGCCTTAATAATAAAAATTGGTTGCATGTAAGGAAAAAAAATTCCTAACCTGCTGTCTGATAAATAGAAAAGGTTTAAGCCAGGCTATGAATGTTGGTTTAATAATAAACGTTTTAATCCATCTTTGATTTTGCAGCGCTCAAAATATAGTTGATCAGCAGTACAGAAATATTAATGTCAATGTTAACTTAGGCAACTGAAAACTTTATATGGAATTAGAAATTAAATCAACAGCCGACGGTTCCAAAACCCTTTTTGCACCTGATTTAAACGAGCATTATCATAGCACTTTCGGTGCCGTGCAGGAATCGATGCATGTATTTATCAGTGCAGGGCTGAATGAAATTAATAAACCCCAAATACGCGTTTTTGAAATGGGTTTCGGAACGGGATTAAATGCTTTGCTTACCTGCATTAACAGCTCACAATTTAGTTCTATTGAATATCATAGTATAGAGCTCTTTCCACTCGATATTGAAATTGCTTTGAAAATGGGCTATTGTAGTTTTCTTAAGTTATCAAACGAGAAAAAAGAAATTTATAATAAAATACTAACTTGTCCATGGGACAGCCATACAGAGGTAACTCCATATTTCAAACTAAAGAAAATTAAAGGTTCTATCAGTGAATATTCATTGACCGGTCAATATGACCTTGTTTATTACGATGCCTTTGCCCCAAGTGTTCAACCTGAACTCTGGACCGGGGATATTTTCAGAAAAATATACGAATCGATGAACGAAGGGGGGATCATGGTAACCTATTGTGCAAAGGGCGATGTAAGAAGGGCAATGCAACATTGTGGATTTATTGTTGAGCGATTACCGGGACCACCCGGTAAGATACATATGCTTAGGGCAATAAAGAAAAAATAATTTGAAATGTAATAATTTGCTAATACCGTTTTTACCATTTTTAATCGAACCTAATGTGAGTGTATTTGTTTTATATATAAAATTAATATGATGAAAAGTCTGAATATTTTATCAATAAGTATTCTTGCAATTGTTATATTTACTAATGCAGGATGCCAGGGGAACAATAATAATCAACTAAAACAATCAAATATGGTTAATTTAAAAGAGGGTGATGTTGCACCCGATTTCACTGCTGAAAATCAAGATGGGAAAGAAATAAAACTATCCGGCTTAAAAGGCAAAAAGGTTATTTTGTATTTTTATCCAAAGGACAACACTCCGGGGTGTACCGCCGAAGCCTGTAATTTGCGCGACAATTACGACGAGCTGACCAAAAAAGGTTTTGAAGTAATTGGCGTTAGTCCCGACGATGAGAAGTCGCATGCAAAATTCATAGCTAAATATAACCTTAATTTTAACCTGGTAGCAGATACTTCAAAAAACATAATGAAACAATATGGTGCATGGGGGCCAAAAAAGATGATGGGAAAAGAATATGAAGGGGTTCTTCGCACAACATTTATTATTAATGAAGAAGGAAAGATTGAGCTAATTATTACCAAGGTTAATACAGGAAACCATGCTGAGCAAATTCTAACCGAATTAAAGATGAAATAGTAAAGGGTTAATAAATATCTAACATTAAATAGATATTTCTTTGCTGATTGATTGTATTTTGCTTAAATTGTAAGCCGCAAAACTGATTAGATTATAATCATTATTGCGGCTTAATTATTAAAAAATATAGAGATGGCAAAAGAACAGAATATTGATGATATCCGAAAAGAGAAGCTAAAAGCGCTCGAACTTACTATTGGGAAAATTGAAAAAGATTTTGGCAAAGGGGCTATCATGAAAATGGGCGACCGTGCAATAGAGAATGTATCTTTTATCCCCAGTGGTTCAATATCGCTCGATATTGCATTAGGAATTGGAGGATACCCTCGTGGCAGGGTAGTTGAAATTTATGGCCCGGAATCGTCAGGTAAAACAACACTTAGCATACATGCAATTGCTGAAGCTCAAAAAGCAGGAGGAATTGCTGCCTTCATTGATGCTGAACATGCTTTTGACCGTTTTTATGCACAAAAATTGGGTGTCGATATTGAGAACTTGCTTATATCTCAGCCCGACAATGGCGAACAAGCACTTGAGATAACCGATCACCTTATACGTTCAGGGGCAATTGATATAATTGTTATCGACTCGGTGGCTGCCCTTACCCCTAAAGCTGAAATTGAAGGCGAAATGGGCGACTCGAAAATGGGTTTACAGGCAAGGCTTATGTCACAGGCATTACGTAAACTTACTGCCAATATTAATAAAACAAATACCTGTTGCATTTTCATTAACCAATTACGCGAAAAGATCGGGATTATGTTTGGTAACCCCGAAACAACAACAGGTGGTAATGCTCTAAAATTCTATGCCAGCGCCCGTATCGATATTCGTAAAATGACCCAGATTAAAGAAGGTGAAGAGATAATGGGGAACCGTGTAAAAGTAAAAGTTGTTAAAAATAAATTAGCGCCACCTTTCCGTAAAGCGGAGTTCGATATTCTTTATGGTGAAGGTATTTCGCGTATAGGTGAGATTATTGACCTTGGAGTTGAGCAGGAAATAATAAAGAAAGCAGGTTCATGGTTTAGCTATGGCGATACAAAATTGGGCCAGGGGCGCGATGCTGTAAAATCTTTGATGACTGATAATCCTGAACTGGCTGAAGAAGTCGAAAAGAAAATTAAAGAAAAGCTAGCTATTAAATAATTTCATGTTAAGGATTAAAAATGGTTTTAAAAAACAATTGTACTGTATTGTTTGTAAAAGACATTCATATTTCAGAAAAGTTTTATGTAGATGTTTTAGGTTTTACAGTTAGCTTGGATTTTGGAGGAAATATAGTTTTCACAAACGGTTTAGCAATCTGGCAAATCAGCAAAGAACATATCATTCCTTCGGTTCTTGGGGAACAATGTATTTCAGGCCCATCGGTAAACAGATCTGAAATTTGTTTCGAAACAGAAAATATTATTGAAGCATTAGAACTATTAAAAAAGAATAAAGCAAAATTTCTTCATGTATTACATGAAGAACCTTGGGGGCAAAGAACTATAAGGTTTTTCGATCCCGATAGTCACCTGATTGAAATTGGTGAATCAATACAGCAGTTTGTTTGCAGGTTTTATAACGAGGGATTATCCATTGAGCAGGTATCAGAACGCACGTCTGTACCTATTGAAGAGGTAAAAAGAATCACTACTAACCGACTAAATATATACGAATAAGGGCTACCGCCCGAAGGTTTCACCCTAAAGTTGTAGTTTTACTTTGCAAACAAAACTCAACTATGGGCAAAGATATTGAA
>Ga0105103_10001204_pt1 | contig 14551 bp, 10 predicted proteins | sample PPLLaktember2015_2_FD_79107 | JGI IMG/M metagenome (GOLD analysis project Ga0105103, IMG submission 79107) | Freshwater sediment microbial communities from Prairie Pothole Lake near Jamestown, North Dakota, USA - PPLs Lake P7 Core (6) Depth... | ecosystem: Environmental > Aquatic > Freshwater >...
AGTCGGCATCGGCGTCGGACAACGCCACGGGCACCCGCGCGCGCAGGTCGGCGTTCTGCTTGTCGGGGGTGATCAGGCGCAGCGTCTCGCCGCGGGTGGGCAGCAGCGGTTGCGGCACCCGGGTGAAGGGCTCGCCGCCATTCCAGTCGCCGAAGCCTGATTGCAGCGCGCGCTGCAGCGCCGGCACGTCGATGTCGCCGGCCGCGCCGAACTGCGCGAAGCGCGCGCCGTAGAAGCGGGCGTGGAAGGCGCGCACCTGCTCCAGCGTCAACGCGTTCAGGTCCTGCAATTGCTCGTCGAAGCTGCGCGCGTAACGCACGTCGCCTCGCGGGTAGGGGTTGCCCAGCCGGGCCAGCGCATTGCCGGCCACCGCGCCCGGCTCCTTGCGCGCCGCTTCGATGCGCGTCAGCGACTGGCGCTTGTACTCGTCGAAGGCCTCGGCCGGAAAGGCCGGGCGGCGCAGCAGCTCGGACACCAGCGCCACCGCGTCGGCCAGGTGCTCGCGACGCGAGCTCAGCACCACGCTGACCACGCCGGCACCGGGCTGCACCGACAGCGTGGTCTTCAGCGCGTCGAGCCGGTCCTGCACCTGCTGGCGCGACAGCGTGGCGCTGCCCTTGTCGAGCAGCCGCGCCGCGGCTTCGGCGGCTGCGCCCTGGCCGGCCAGCGTCTTCTCGTCGCCGAAGCGCAGGCTCAGCACCGCCTGCACCGCGCCGCCGCGGGTCGGCTTGGCCAGCACCGCGGCCTTCAGCCCGCCGGCCTCGAAACGCTGGGTGCGGGCATCGATGTTGGCCGGCGTGGCGTCGAAGGCAGCCACCGTGGCCACGGCGGCTTGCGGCTTGAACTGCGCCAGCGTGCCGGCCATGTCAGGCTTGGCCGGCGCCGGTGCACGCTGCGGCGCGTCGGTCGGCACGTACATGCCAAGGGTGCGGTTGGCGGGTCGCAGGTAGGCCTCGGCCACGCGCTGCACATCGGCCCGCGTCACCTGCTGCACCTGGTCGCGGCCCAGGAAGAACAGCCGCCAGTCGCCCATGGCGATGGCCTCGGACAGCGCCAGGCCGACGTTCTCGGGGTCGGTGAAGGTCTGCTCCCAGCCATTGAGCCACTGGGTGCGCGCGCGCTTCAGTTCATCGTCGGTGATCGGCGCCTTGGCAATCGACTCGCCCACGTCGAGCAGCACGCCGCGCGCCTTGTCAACGTCCTGCCCTGGGGCCAGCCCGGCGCCCAGAATCAGCACCGCCGGGTCGGCCAGCGACCAAGCGAAGGCGAAGGTGTTGGCGGCCAGCTGCTTTTCGGTCAGCTGCTTGTGCAGCCGCCCGGCCGGCGTGTCGCCGAGCACCTGCGCCAGCATCTCGACGGCGGCAAAGTCGGGCTGCGAGCCCGCCGGCACGTGGTAGGCAGCCATCAGCAACGGCGCGCCGCCGCTACGCCGCAGCGTGACCTGCCGCTCGCCATCCTGCGCCGCATCGAGCGTGTACATCGCAGGCAGCGTGCGCGTCGGCTTAGGCGTCGGGCCGAAGCTCGCGGCCACCCACTGCAGCACACGCTGCGGGTCGAACTTGCCCGACACGATCAGCGTGGCGTTGTCCGGCTGGTAGTAAAGCCTGTAGAAAGCCTGCAGCCGAGGGATATCGACGTTCTCGACATCGCTGCGCGCGCCAATGACGCTGCGCCCATAGGGGTGCCAGTCGTAAGCCGCGGCCATGGTGCGCTGGATCAGCATGCGACTGGGGTTGTTCTCGCCGCTTTCCATCTCGTTGCGCACCACCGTCATCTCGGTGTCCAGGTCCGCGCGCGCGACGAAGCTGTTGACCATTGAGTCGGCCAGCCAGCCCAGGTACCACTGCAGGTTGTCGTCGTTGGCCGAGAAGGTGGCGGTGTAGTTGGTGCGGTCGAAGCTGGTGGTGCCGTTGGCCGCCAGACCGCGCTTGGTGAACTCGGCCCAAACCTTGGGGTGCTTGGGCGAGCCCTTGAACAGCATGTGTTCGAGCAGGTGCGCCATGCCGGTCTCGCCGACGTTCTCGTGGCGCGAGCCGACGCGGTAGGTCAGGTTGACCGTCGTGGTGGGCTTGGAATCGTCCGGCACCAGCAGGATCTGCAGGCCGTTGGCCAGCCGGTATTCGTCGATGCCCTCGACCGAGCGCACGGCGCTCACACCGGCGGGCAGCGTCTGCGCCGCGAGAGGTGCGAGGAAGGTCAGCGGGGACAGACACAGCGCCAGCAGGCGCAGCAGCTTCAGCATGGGACGGGCTCGTGGAGCGAACGACGGTGCGAGTCTATGGGTACCGGGTTAAGCCGGTGTTAGCGAGGGCTCGAAGTGCGTTGTGGGCAGCAACGCTGTTCGTAGATCAGGCGACGCGCTGCTGCTCTTGGCACCCTCGCTGTCGGGGTCAGCAATTCAGCGGTTGGCGGTCGCTCGCGGCCGGTCGCTGGACTCACGCTGGCGCCCAATCAGCTGTCTTTGATGAGTTGCGGCTTCGCGGCATCAGACTAGCCCGTCCGCGCGTCATACGCGACCAGGAGGCAGGTCAGCAGAACGTGGACACACGGGTCACGTGCCTTGGCGGCGCTGGGGATCAAATCGGCAGGATTCTCTGGGCACCATAGCGAACACTGAACTGGACGCTATGGTTGCGCCCTGTGTGACGATCCATCCGGCCTGTCGGCCCCGACCCAAGCACAGCCACATCGCCACCGAGGCGGACGTGAGGCGCGCCTGCGCCGCGCGTCCTTCGGCTGAATCAACGACCCCGTGGGCTGGCGCTACTGGCCTTGGTCGAATGGCAGTGCCCTGGCAAGACCTCTATGAGTGCGGGATCCGCAGATCGTCGGCGCGCGTCAGCCCGCTCGTGCGGCGCCTGGTCATGACACCAACGGTCGCAAGGCTGACCAGCATGAGGGCGTAGGCGCTAGGCTCAGGCACGGGCGTTGCAAACGCCACGTCCTGTTTCGTACCGCTCGTTAGCACCTGCAAGTTCAGGTTCGGGCCGTTGAACGAGGCCAAGCCCCCCAGGAAACCTGCTGCCTCGTCGAGCGCCGCCGAGTTGGTAAAACTGATCCCACCATCGGTGACGTTGTACGAACCTGTGTTCTCGTACACCACTTCCCAGAGTGCAATCTGAAAGCCCGCCGACTTCTGGGCGCTGCCATTGGTGTTCGCGTTGTAGCCTGAGGAAAACAGCTTGAGTATGTCGTTGTACTTACTGCCGAAGACGGTCTGGGCATTGCCCGCCGCATACTGGGAAGCGTTGTAGCTGGTGTTGAAGCTGAGATACTGGCCCAGGTCCACGCAGTAGCTGACGAATGAACCATCGAGAACGCCAGCATTGCTGATCGTCGTGTTGAAGCCCCCGGCCTGCACGCCCATGGTGGTACTGCCATTCGCAAGCATCAGGTTGGGGTTGCTGTTATCGAACACTGTCACGTTGACGGAATTGCCCGCAGCCCATCCTGTGAACTTGGCGTCAAGCGCGTGGGCAGAGCCAACAGCGCTCGCAGCCAATGATGCAATGACAGACAGCTTCTTGAACATCGAACACCCCCTCGTTACGTTGCCAAGATTCTGCGAACTCCCGCAGGATGCTCCAACCCCCGAACTGCAGGGCTTTGGCGGTGACGCGCCATCAAGAGTTGTAAGTTCCACCTGAACGCGGATATCGCACCCGGGAGGCCGAGGGCGCCAGGGTGACCACAATGTGGACGAGATCGTGCTTCTGGACATCGTGATGGTCGAGATGAGTAACCACTCGTCCGCTGACGAAACCACCGGTACGCAGGATCGGGGCACCGGGACGCCAACATCGACTTCGCTGCAAGCATTCGAGCGGTCTGCTGGTAGCTGTCAGCTGCGGGGTCGACAGCAGCTGTAGAGCATCCGACCCTGGCAGGGTGCTTACGGTCTGAAGCAGCTACTCCTGCCGAAGTCCTTCATGGCAGCAGGGAGTCAACCTGGACACTACGCCGAACTCTCGTCGCCGCGTATCACCGATCGCCCCGCGCCTGCATCGCAACATCGACGTCCAGGTACTTCCAGAAATCGCGTACGAAGATGTTGCGGTCGAAGCCGAGCACCCACGGGTGCCACAGGTCGGTGGTGATGCGGTGCACGTGCACCTTGTAGGGCATGTAGGCGATCATGATCTTCTTCGCCTGGTCGAGCAGCGCCTGGCGTTCCGGCCCGTCGGGCAGCATGCGCTGGCGTTCGTACAGCTCGTTGAAAGCCTTCAGGTCGAAGCGTGCATGGTTGGCCTGGCCCTTGTTGGGCCCGTAGCCGAGCGCCAGGAAGGTATCCGCGTCGGGCTGCCCGGCGCTCCAGCCCACGCCCCACATCATCAGCTTGCCGGCGCGGCTGGCCTTCAGCTGCTCGGGCCACTTGGCGACCTGGAACTCGATGCGCAGGCCCAGCGCGTCCATGTTCTTCTTCCACAGCTCGCTGAGCTGGCGCGAGGTCTGGTCCGGCGAAGTGGCGTACTCCAGCTTCAGCGGCTTGCCGTCGGGCAGCTCGCGCCAGCCGTCGCCGTCGCGGTCGACATAGCCGTACAGGTCGAGCAGCGCCTTGGCGCGCGCCAGGTTGTGCTCGCTCATCTCGCTCTTGAAGGCCGGGTCGTAGCCCCAGGTGCCGGGCGCGATGGGCGACTGTGCCGGCACGGCCTGGTTGCGCCGCACCAGCAGGATCTCGCGCTCCACGTCCACCGCCAGCGCGATGGCACGGCGCAGCGCCACCTTGTCGGGCGCATTGCCGCCGACCACCGGGTTGTCCATGCCGAAGTAGGTGACAGCCACGTCGGCACGTGGCACACGCAGCATGCCGATGCCGCGCTTGGCCAAGTTGGGCGCGAGCTGGTTGTTGGGGATGGCGATGTTGGCGAATTCGGCCGGCACGCCTTCGAGCAGGTCCTGCTCGCCGTTCAGGAAGGACAGCCAGCGCGGCTGCGCTTCCTCGATCACCGAGATCTGCACCTGGTCGATCAGCGGCAGGCGCCGGCCCTTGAACTGCTGTGCGACGGCCTGCAGCCGTGCATCGCCGGGCGGCGGCTGCTCGTCGTACAGCACCTCGCGGTAGTTGGGGTTCTTCTGCAGCAGCATGCGCGAGCTGCGCTTCCATTGCGCCAGCCGGTAGGGCCCCGTGCCCACCGGGTGCTCGCCGACCTTGTCGCCATAGGCCTCGACCACCTCGCGCGCCAGCGCGCCGGTGAAGGAGCCGTCGGCCAGGTTGTAGAGGAAGCGCGGGCTGGGCTCGGCCAGGCGGATCTGCAGGGTGTAGCGGTCCAGCGCACGCAGGCCCTCGACGTCGGTGTCGTAGTCGAACGGCTTCTTGCCGTCGATGGCCTGCTTGCGCAGCTCGCTCAGCCCCAGGATCTTGGCGTTCTCCAGGATGTAGAGGTTGCCGCTCTTCCAGCGCGGGTCGTAGTGGCGCTTGATCGAGTACACATAGTCGGCGGCAGTGAGCTCGCGCTTCCTGCCGCCGAAGGCCGGGTCGTCGTCGAACAGGATGCCGGGCTTGAGGCGGATCGTGAAGCTGCGGAAGTCGGCCGACACCTCAGGCAGGGCCGCGGCGGTGTTAGGCCGCAGCTGGAAGGGCCGCGCCATGAAGGCGAATTCCAGCGGCGCGTCGAATATGCCCGCAGCCACGGTGCGTGAATACAGGTCGCTGATCTGCGCCGGGTCGAAACTGGATTCGGCGATCGGGAAGGCGTAGCGCAGCGTTTTCGGCGCGGCGTCCTGCGCGGTCGACGCGCCGACCCACAGCGCCAAACCGGCCAGCAGCAGCGTGCGCAGGGTTCCAATCATGATGCGAGCCTACACTGCCAGCATGGCGGCGTACCTGATCCGACGGTTGTGGCAGATGGTGCCCACGTTGTTCGGCGTCGTGCTGCTGGTATTCGTGCTGTTCCGGTTTTTCGGCGGCGACCCGGCCGAGATCCTGGGCGGACTGAATGCCACGCCGGAGCAGATCGACGCCATCCGCCGCCAGCTGGGCCTGAACGAGCCGTGGTGGGTACAGCTGGGCATCTTCATCCAGCAGATCGTCAGCTTCGACTGGGGCAAGAGCTGGGCCACTAACGAGCCGGTGGCGCAGCTCTTCTCGACGCGGCTGCCGGCCACGCTGACCGTGATGCTGCCGATCCTGGTGCTGGAGACACTGCTGGCCATTCCCTTCGCGATGTACGTGGCGCATCGCCGCGGCTCGCTCACCGACCGGGTGATCATGGTCGTCACCACCGTGGCGCTGTCGATCAGCTTCTTGGTCTACATCATCGTCGGGCAGTATGTCTTCGGCTTCCAGCTCGGCTGGTTTCCGGTGCAGGGCTGGAGCGACAGCCTGTGGACCAACCTGACGGTGTACGCGCCGCTGCCGGTGCTGCTGGCGCTGCTGGTCAGCCTGGCGCCGCAGACCCGGCTGTACCGCAGCTTCTTCCTCGACGAGATCGGCCAGGACTACGTGCGCACCGCGCGCGCCAAGGGCCTGGATGAGCCTGAGGTGATGCTGCACCACGTACTGCGCAACGCGATGATCCCGATCCTGACCCACATCGGGCTGTCGTTGCCGGGCATCTTCGTCGGCTCGTTCCTGATCGAGGTGTTCTTCTCCATCCCCGGCCTGGGCCGCGAGGCGCTGCTGGCGGTGAACCGCAGCGACTACCCGGTGATCCAGGCGGTGACGATGTACGTGGCGGTGCTGACGATGGCCATCAACCTGCTCACCGACCTGCTCTACAAGTGGGTGGATCCGCGGGTGGTGCTGAAGTGACCCCCCCGCAGCGCCTTCGGCGCTCCCCCCAGGGGGCGCCGCAAGCGGCCCGACAAAGCCGGTTCCGCTGCGGCTGCTCGAGGGTGGCAGATTCGAGCAACGGAAAGCAGTGACATGAGTGCGGTGCTGGCCGAGGCGACAGCGTCGGCGCCGGCCTCCGAAGGCGTGTGGCGCGCGGCCTGGCGGCGCCTGTGCAACGACCGCGTCGGCATGTTCTGCCTGGCGGTGGTGGCGGCCTTCGCGGCCATGATCGTGCTGTCGGCGCTGGGCCTGCTGGCTGGCCACTGGCAGCGCGAGGTGGGCGTGCCGAACGCGCCGCCGAGCTTCGTCGGCCCGCGCGCGGCCGAGGCCACCGGCACGGTCGACGCGCCAAAGGGCCCGAACGTCGACCTGTCGGACGTGGATCCGCTGGCGCCTCGCTACAAGGAATGGGACGCGCGCGCGACGCAGTTCCGCAGCGTCGAGATCCAGAAGCTGCAGACCCTGCCGATGGGCGCCGACCGCATGGGCCGCGATGTGCTGGCCAAGGCCATCAAGGGCACCGAGATCTCGGTCTTCGTCGGCGTGATGGCGGCGCTGGTGGCCACGCTGATCGGCACCGTGCTCGGCGCGCTGGCCGGCTTCTTCGGCGGTCGCGCGGGCGACCTGCTGGAGTGGCTATACAACGTCTTCACCTCGATCCCCGGCATCCTATTGATCTTTGCCTTCGCCGCGGTGTTCGGGCGTGGCATCGGCACGGTGGTGCTGATCCTGGGGCTGACCGGCTGGACCGGCATCTACCGCCTGGTGCGCGCCGAGTTCATGAAGCATGCCGTGCGTGACTACGTGCGCGCGGCACAGGCCATCGGCGCCAGCGCGGCCAGCCGCATGTTCCGCCACATCCTGCCCAACGTCAGCCACGTCATCCTGGTGCAGCTGTCGATCCTGACCGTGGGCTTCATCAAGGCCGAGGTGATCCTGTCCTACCTGGGCCTGGGCGTGCCGGTGGACCAGGTGAGCTGGGGCACGATGCTGGCCGAGGCACAGAGCGAGCTACTGCTCGGCCACTGGTGGCAGCTGGCCGCGGCCACGCTCTTCATGGCCGGCTTCGTGACGGCGTTCTCGCTGCTCACCGATGCGCTGCGCGACGCGCTCGACCCCAAGCTGCGGGGGCTGGAATGAGCGCGACGCTGCTGTCGATCCAGGACCTGCGCGTCGCCTTCCGCATGGGCAAGGTGAACGGCGTGGCGCAGCGTGCCGAGGCGGTGGGCCGCGGCGCCGCGGGCATCAGCTTCGACATCCCCGAAAACTGCAGCACGGCGCTGGTCGGCGAATCGGGTTCGGGCAAGAGCGTGACGGCGATGTCCATCGTCAACCTGCTGCCCGACAACGCCGAGCGGGCGGGTCGCATCCTCTACCGTGGCGACGACCTGCTGCGCGTCGACGCCGCGCAGATGCGCGCGCTGCGCGGGCGCGAGATCGCCTGCGTCTTCCAGGACCCGATGAGCTCGCTCAACCCGGTGCTGCCGGTCGGCCGCCAGCTGTGCGAGCCGCTGCACACGCACCTGAAGATGAAGCCGCGCCATGCGCTGGAGCGCGCCGAGGCGCTGCTGGTCGAGGTGGGCATGCCCGAGCCGAAGCGCCGGCTCGATGCCTATCCGCACGAACTGTCGGGCGGCCAGCAGCAGCGCGTGATGATCGCCATGGCGCTGGCCTGCGAGCCCAGGCTGCTGATCGCCGACGAGCCGACCACCGCGCTGGACGTGACCATCCAGCGCCAGATCCTGGAGCTGCTGGCCACGTTGAAGGCGCGGCACCGCATGAGCCTGCTGTTCATCAACCACGACCTGGGCGTGGTCGGCGAGATTGCCGACCAGGTGGTGGTGATGCGGCATGGGCTGGTGCGCGAGCAGGGGCCGGTGGCGCAGATCTTCAGTGCGCCGCGCGATGCCTACACGCGCGCGTTGCTGGCCTGCCGGCCGGCCCTGTCCGGCCCGCCGCCGGCGCGGCTGAGGGTCATCGACGAACCCGTCGCCGCGCCAGGCACCCCAGCCGCGGCGGCCCGGCCGGTCAAGGACGCCGACGCGCCGGTGATCCTGGAGGTGCGCTCGCTGGCCAAGTCCTTCTGGCTGCGCCAGGGTCTGTTCGGCAAGCGCGAGTTCAAGGCGGTGCAGGGCGTGAACTTCCAGCTGCGCCGAGGGCATACGCTGGGTGTGGTCGGCGAATCCGGCTCGGGCAAGACGACGATGGGCCTGACGCTGCTGCGCCTGCACGAGCCGACGCGCGGCGAGGTGCTGCTCGACGGCCGCAACCTGGGCAACCTGGACGCCAGCGAGCGGCAGGCGATGCGCCGGCGCATCCAGATCGTCTTCCAGAACCCCTATGCCTCGCTGAACCCGCGCTTCACCATCGGCCAGACGCTGGTCGAGCCGATGGCCATCCACGGCATCGGCGCCAGCCTGACCGAACGCGAGCAGCGCGCCCGCGCGCTGCTGCACAAGGTGGGGCTGGACCCGGGCGTCTTTGCGCGCTACCCGCACGAGTTCTCGGGTGGGCAGCGCCAGCGTGTGGCCATCGCCCGCTGCCTGACGCTGCAGCCCGAGGTGTTGGTGCTGGACGAGGCGGTGTCGGCGCTGGACGTGAGCGTGCAGGCGCAGGTGCTGAACCTGCTGCGCGACCTGCAGGACGAACTCGGCGTGGCCTATGTGTTCATCAGCCACGACCTGGGCGTGGTGCGCTTCATCAGCGACGAGGTGCTGGTCATGAAGGACGGCGAGGTGGTCGAGCAGGCCAGCGCTGAAGCGATCCTGGCCGCGCCGTCACAGGACTACACGCGCCGGCTGCTGGCCGCGGTGCCGCGCGGCTGGCGCGCGCCGGTCAGGCCCTGATAAGTCGGGTACTGCCGCAGATGGGCACTTCCCGACCCGTCGCGTCAGAGTTGTAACAAGCCGGACACGCGAGGGACGTTTTTCGGCAGGCCGGCCGGCCACACGGCGTGAACAAGCGCACGGCCCGGCGCCCCGCCCGCGCTCGCGGCCCTGTGGCATGGAACCTGCCCTGTGCAGCAGGCGGCAATCCTGCCGATAAGCCAGATATCACGCTGCGAGGGCCCGGACATGACAGTTTCGTCGTTGGTTTCAGCATCCGCCGCGCGCCGCCTGCGCGCCGCCGCACCGGGCGTGCACGGGGGCGCTTCGTCGCTGCTGCGTCTGGCACGCGGCAGCGATGCGCGGCTGCCGTCCGGCGCTGCGCTGTCCGGCTGGGCCGAGCGCGCAGCGGGCATGCTGGACCTGACACCGATGATGGTCGGCCCGCTGTCGCAGCCGGTGCGGGTGGCCGCGCCGTCGACCGATCTGTCTCTGCCGGTCCCGGCGCGTGGGGTGCAGGCATGATCCTCACCCCCGCTCCGCTGCAACGCCCGGCGCTCGCCGGCACCGTGGTTCGCCCGCTGCTGCGCAGCGGCTTGCCGGCCCAGTCGCGCTCCGTGTTGCCGGCTCGGCCGGTGCTGCAGACGCCGATGCGAGCCCCGCAGCAGTTGTGCCTGGACCTGCAGCCGAGCCCACGCTGAACCGCAGGCCCTGAGTTAAGGGCCTGCCCTGCCGAGCGGTGAGGCTCAGCCGTTGGACCAGAGCACCTTCTTCTTCGTGCCGACCCAGCGCTCGTAGTTCGCGGCGAAGACATCCTCGATCTTGTTGCGCTTGACCTTCATGGTCGGCGTGAGGATGTCGTTTTCCACGCTCCAGGCCTCGGCGGTGATGACCAGGCAGTCCAGCTGCTCGTGCGGGTCGAGCTGCGCATTCACCTTCCTCAGGTGCTCGGCCAGCGAGGCCTCGAGCGCCGAGCGGCCGGCGCTGTCCCTGGCCTTGGCGGCGGCATCGGGGTTGAGCATCAGCAGCGCCAGCGGCTGGCCCAGGTTGGCACCAGTGACGCAGATGGCCTCGATCGCCGCATGGGTGCAGAGCTTGTCCTCGATCGGCGCCGGTGCCACGTACTTGCCCTTTCCGGTCTTGAACAGGTCCTTGACGCGGCCGGTGATCTTCAGGTTGCCTTCGGCGTCGATCGTGCCCTTATCGCCGGTCTTCAGCCAACCGTCGTCGGTCATCGTGGCCCTGGTGACGTCGGGCTGCTTGTAGTAGCCGAGCATCAGGCATTCACCCTTGACCTGGATCTCGCCGGTGTCCTTGTCGATGCGGCACTGCACGCCGTCGTAGACCGTGCCCACCGTGCCGGGCCGCGGCTTGCCCAGCGTGGTGGCATGCGACAAGCCGCAGTTCTCGGTCATGCCGTAGACCTCGACGATGTCCAGCCCGAGGCTGCGATACCAATTGAGCAGCGAGGTCGGCATCGGCGCCGCGCCGCCGGCGGCCCAGTACACTTGGTCCAGTCCCAGACCGGTGAGGATCTTCTTCTTCACGATGCCGCGCAGGATCGGGATCTTCAGCAGCTTGGCCATCTTCTCGGGCGGCATCTTGGCCTGCACGCCCTGCTGGAACTTGACCCACAGCCGCGGCACTGAGAAGAACACCGTCGGCCGCGCGCGCTGGATGTCGGAGACGAAGGTCTCCAGGCTGTCGGCGAAGAACACGTGCATGCCGGTGGCCAGCAGGCCGTGCTCGACCAGCATACGCTCGGCCACGTGAGCCAGCGGCAGGTAACTGAGCATGCGGCCGCTCGAGTCCAGCTTGACGCGCTTCAGCCCCGAGGTGATGGACCAGGCAAAGGTGCCGAAGCTGTGCATCACGCCCTTGGGCTGGCCCGTGGTGCCGGAGGTGTAGATCAGCGTGCACAACTCGTCGGCGGGGCGCACCGGGCTGTCGGTCATCGGTGCCGTCTTGGCAATGATCTCGTCCCAGGTCCTGGCGCCCGCTACCTTTGGCGCCAGCGGCAGCGTGATCATCGGCATGCCCTCGGGCACGCCAGGCTTCATTTCCTCCCAGACGTCGAGCTTGCCGACGAACAGCAGCTTCGACTCGCTGTGCTCGAGGATCTGCCGCACGGTGTTGGCAGCCAGCGTCGGGTACAGCGGCACCGACACGTGCCCGGCCATCCAGATGGCCCAATCGGCCATCATCCAGTGGGCGGTGTTCTTGGCCAGCAGCGCGATGCGCGTGCCCGGCTCGTAGTTCAGGCTCTTCAGGTGGGCGGCCATGCGGCGAACTTCGTCGACGGCCTGCTTCCACGTGTAATCCTTGACCACGCCGCCACCCATGGGCTGGGTGAAGACCACCTTGTCGGGGGTGGACCTTTCCCACTGGTAGAGGCGTTGCAGGGCGAGGGTTTCTGGCAATGCGGATGAGGCCATGGGCGGATTCCTATCGATTCTTGGCGGGGGTCGAACGGGGAAGGGCGAGCCTAGCCAAACTCCAGGCCGCCGTATAGCAGGACTACCCGTAATCGCGCGTGGCCGCCCGGCGGCCCGTTGCTGGCGAGATCAACGAGAGCGCGCCGCGGCGTCCTGCATTTGTTCGAGCACGCGGCGCGCCGAACGCAGCGCCAGCGTCACGTCGATCTCGGCCTGCGGCGCGATGCGGTCGACCACCTCGTCCAGCGTGTCTGGCTCGACCATGATGGCGCGGGCGATCACCGACAGCGCGGTGATCGCGCGGCGTGGCTGCGGCTCGGGCAGCTCACCGCCGGCCTGGGCCTGCACATGGTGGCGCACGCTGGCCACCGCTGCGGCGCCCAGGCCCCAGCTTTCGCACAGCGCGGCGCCCAGCGCGTCATGGCTGACGCCGAAACCGGCCACTTCGAGCGAGACCAGTTCGCTGTCGTCGCGCGCCGCACGCAGCATCGATGGGTAGTGGTCCGGGGCATGCCTGAACAGCACCGCCTTGCCGCATTCCTCGAACAGCCCGGCCGAATGGGCGGCCCAGGCGTCCTGGCCCATCGCCGACGCCAGCCGGCCCATGATCAGCCCGCGCTGCGCGGCGCGTTTCCAGATCGGGTCCAGCTCGGCCGCCGGCGGAAAGGCCGCGCGCAACCCCATCTCGAAGGTGATGGCCGCCACCTCGCGCATCCCCAGGTAGGTGATGGCCTGCTGCACGCTCTGCACCCGGCCCTTCAGCCCGTACAAGGAGGAGTTCACCGCCTTCATCACCGCAGCGGCCAGGGCCATGTCGCCTTCGATCAGCCGCGAGGCCGCCTGCAGATTCATGTCTTCGTCGGCCATCAGCAGCGACAGCTGCACCAGCGACTCTGGCCGTGCCGGAATGTCGATTTGCAGCGTGCGCAGTTCGGGGTCGACAGGCATGGTGGGCACAAGGCTCGGACGTGACGGCCTCAATGGTAAGGCCTGCTTCCGGGCCGCAGACCAGGCATGCGGAATGCGCCCCAGAACGGAAAAAGGGCGGTGCAGCGACGCACGCCCTTTTGGTTCTTGTCGGCATGCCGTACGACGACTGGCGCGCGATCTCGCGCGGGACGCCTGCTGCGGCACTTGTCTCCTCGCACCCGAGGTCCGACGCCGTACCCTCATGGGGCGGGCGGCGCCGAGTGGGCGGACTCTATGCAGCCCGGCCCGTGCCGTCATCGGTGTTTTCCCGGCGGGCAGGCGCCTGTCAGCGCAGGCGGGCGCTTCCCAGCACGGGAAACAGTTCGACCAGCCCGTCGGCCATGATCTCCACGGCCAGCGCCGCCAGGATCAACCCCATCAGCCGGGTCATGATGTTGATGCCGGTGTGCCCCAGCAGCCGGCTGATGCGCCCCGAGGCGGCAAAGGCCAGCAGCACGGCCAGGCCGACCACCACGCCGTAGCCCACCAACGCTGCCACCTCCCACCAGTGGCGGGTGCGCTGGGCGTAGATCACCATCGTCGAGATGGTCGCCGGGCCCGTGAGCAGCGGGATGGTCAGCGGCACCACGGCGATGCTGGCACCGGCATCCAGCTTGGCATTGCCCTCGCTGACGTCGCCGGGCTTGGATTCCGCCGGCTGGGCATTGAGCATCTGCAGCGAACTGAGAAGCAACAGCATGCCGCCCCCGACCTGGAACGACGCAATCGAAATGCCGAAGAAGCCGATGATCCGCTGACCTGCCAATGCACTGACGGCGATCACGACGAAGGCGCTGAAGGCGCTGACCCGCATGGTGCGCCGGCGCTGCGCCGAATTCAGGTTCTGCGTGAAGTGGATGAAGAAGGGCACCACGCCGATCGGGTTGACGATCGCCAGGAGTGCGATCAGCGGCTTCATCAGGTCCATGCGCGATGCTACGTCGGCGCCGCGGCCGCCTCGCCCCGGGTCCTACGGGTTAGCCTGTAGACGACAAAACAACACTATCGGCTCCACGCCTTTGCGCCCTCTTGCGGGATGCTCGGATAATCGTATACGCGTATGTCGGATGCAGCGCCTTCGCCTGAATGGTTCTCGCTGGGTTGAAGCTCCACATGGTTCTTTGTTCTTGATTAAGGGCTCCCCCGTGGGAAACAAACTTTACGTCGGCAATCTTGCCTATTCCGTGCGTGACGAATCGCTTCATCAAGCGTTCTCGCAGTTCGGCACCGTCACATCCGCCAAGGTCATGATGGACCGCGACACTGGCCGCTCCAAGGGCTTCGGCTTCGTGGAGATGGGCTCGGATGCCGAAGCACAGTCCGCCATCAATGGCATGAACGGCCAGGCCCTCGAAGGCCGGGCCATCGTCGTCAACGAGGCCCGTCCGCGCGAAGAGCGTCCGGGTGGCTTCGGTGGCGGCGGCAGCCGTGGCGGTTATGGTGGCGGTGGCGGTGGCGGTGGCGGTGGCGGTGGCCGCAGCCCCTACGGCGGTGGTGGCGGCGGCGGTGGCCGCAGCCCCTACGGCAGCGGCGGTGGTGGTGGTAGCCGC
>Ga0105103_10001207_pt1 | contig 14519 bp, 13 predicted proteins | sample PPLLaktember2015_2_FD_79107 | JGI IMG/M metagenome (GOLD analysis project Ga0105103, IMG submission 79107) | Freshwater sediment microbial communities from Prairie Pothole Lake near Jamestown, North Dakota, USA - PPLs Lake P7 Core (6) Depth... | ecosystem: Environmental > Aquatic > Freshwater >...
ACATGCGAAGGATATTATAAAACTCTGGATAATATGCTGGAATTGAACGAAAACGGCGAAGCCGAAAATGAATCTGACGATTTTTATGTCGGTAACGGATCAGCTGTTGGAATGGAATTCCTACTCAAACGCAGCGTGGGTCGTCTCAATGGATGGCTTGGCTACTCATTAGCCGTCACCCGGCGAGTAACTGAAGGAATTGAATATTACCCCAAGCATGATCGACGACATAATCTGAATCTGGCGCTCAATTACGACCTGGGTAAAAAATGGTTGTTCGGTCTTGTTTATGTTTATGGCAGCGGCATGCCGTACACGCCTGTTGTCGGGAAATATACTCATTATGATTGGAGTTTTACCGACAATGAGTTTTATGATTCTATTTATAATCGGCTGGGCGAGAAAAATTCATTCCGATATCCAGCTTACCACCGAATGGATGTCAGCATCCGAAAGAATTTTCACATCCGCAGCGTTGAAATCAATCCATTTCTTCAAATAGTGAATGTTTACAATCATAAGAACGTCTTTTTATATTTTTGGGATCATGATTCAAATCCTTCCAAAGTGGTCACCATAAACATGTTTCCCATTTTGCCATCCTTGGGAGTTGAAATTGCGTTTTAAAATGAATAAATATTTGCTCAAAACTGGAAGTGTCTTGCTCTCGTCACTTCTTTTTATGTCGTGTACTGATCAGCCGAGCCAGCCTGAATTCGATTACAAGCCGGAGATTAATGTTATTGGTTTGCTGATTCTTAATAACAATCAGAAGAATATTCGTATAGAACGAACTTTTAGCATCAAGGAAAAAATAACCGACGATCGCTATATATCGGACGCCCTGGTATTTGTGCACTGCGGCGAACAAAAGGTGCCATTCGTTCATTTATTTGATGGCAATTACGCTGATGAGAATAATGATCTCGAGCTCAGGGCCGGTGCGTATTATCAACTCGAAGTATTGTTGAACGATGGACGCCAAGTATTTGCCGAGACGCAAATGCCTGCGCGGCCATCGATTCTCGATCCGATCAAAGAGCAGATGGTAGGGGCATTTACAACCCTTCAAGTAAACTGGCAGGGTGCTCCCTTTGCCTATCGTTATGCTGTTAGTATCGAAGGCTTGAGCAACTCGTTTGAAATTATGGATTTTTCAGAGGATACAGAACAAACGATGTTTGCTTTTCTCTTCGCCGGACCCGGTACTTATCGCCTCAAAGTTTCATCGCTGGATATAAACTTTTATGATTATAGCCGTGAGCGTTCAAATCGTTATCCCATACAGCACATGGACGGCGCTTTGGGGGTCTTTGGAGCAATGGCTTATGAAACGGTAGTTTTTCAGGCCGAATAAACATAAATCGACACAAGCACTCGATTGTTTTACTGAATAATTCCGTGCGTTTTTACTTTGATGCGACACAAATACATGTCCGCTGTTATGTACAACTCGTCCCGATTGGCACCGCCGAAACAACAGTTCGATGTCGCTTGACCGACTTTAATAATGCCCAAAAGCGCACCTTCGGGCGATATCACTAATACTCCTCCTGGGCCAGTCGCCCATAAATTTCCCCGATGATCGACGGCAAGCCCGTCGCACCCGCCTCGATTTCCCTGATCGCGAAGGGTAGAAGCGTCATAAAACGTTCGCCCATTGCCTGGCACTCCATTTTCATCTACATCAAAAGCGAGCCAGATCGGCTCCTGACCGGAATTGGCAACGTATAGCGTTTTTTCATCCGGCGAAAGTCCGATGCCATTCGGGAAGGGCAATTCCTGTGTAACCAGAAAAACCTGGCCGTTCGGCGTTGCATGATAAACCCCATTGAAAGGCAGTTCTTTTTCCGGGTTATTGTTGAGATTCTTCAATCCGTAGGGAGGATCTGTGAAATATATGTGTCCGCTTGAGCTGATGGTCAAGTCATTGGGACTGTTTAGTCTTTTTCCTTCATAGCGATCGACAAGCACCTTTTTATTCCACTTTCCCATGTTCAGCATCGCGATGCAGCGATTGCCATGGTCACACATGATCAACTGTCCATTCAGTGGATTAACATACAGGCCATTAGAGCCCAATTCATTTCCCGGCGGATTTTCGCCCAAGGCATAACCAGCAGGACGTAAGAATATTGACAAACCTTGATGCTCATCCCAGCGAAAAAGAGTGTTTTGAGGGATATCATTGAAAAGCAAGTATTGGCCATCTTTGATCCAGACCGGGCCCTCGCTCCAATCAAAACCTTCGGCGAGGATTTCAACTTTACAGCTCGGATCAATGAGCACATCGAATGCCGGATGCATTCTCTGGACATCACCGATCATCTTGCGATCTTGTCCGTAAATCAGACAACTGCAAATGCACAAAATAGAGAATAGTCTGCTCATGCATCACTCCTTTTTATTAATAACCATTTTTCTGACAGCTTGTTTTCCATTATCGTCCTTTCTTTTCTCTTTTGACGCACAAGGTTATAGCGAGTTTCATGAAACTGAAAAATCGAAAGGGGTGATGATTTCACACTGCGGAAAAACAGCACGTACAATATCAAGATCATTTCGGAGGAATAAAATTTTGACGTTGGGCCCAGCATCGATTGTAAAGTAGAGTTTGACGCCTTCGGAGCGCATTTTCCAGATTTGATGAAAAGCAGCAACCGTCTCAGGAAGCCAGTAGAGTACCGATGGACGGGTATCGATCATTGTGGCGTGCATTGCCAGGGCATTTGATTCAGAAGTTTCCCCCAGCAGCTCGAAATCTTTCTGTTCAATAGCCAACCGTAATTGATCGAGGTCGCGTTGAGCCTTTTCCGGCCAAGATTTATAGAGCACAGAGGTTTCGACCGTTCTTTTCATGCCTTCGGTGGAACCGACTGGTTTGCTGCCGATTGATAAGGTAAGCACCGCAAGATTCAAATCCGGCCACCTATGCGGCAACACATGGGCATAGCTGTCCATGCCGTCAACATGAAATCCAGCTTCCCATTCTACGAATCCATGATATATCGATCGTGAAGCACTGCCGCTCCCCAGACGGGCAAGAATCGATAGCAGATTGTCTTCCAATTCCCAGCCGAAAAAATTGTTGAGTGCCCTCGCCGCTGCCGCATATCCTGATGCGGAACTTGCCAATCCGGCTGCAGTCGGAAAGTTATTATCAGTTTTAACATCAAAATAGAAATCGCGCTCAGGACGAAATAAATTCAGATATTCGATCAAACGATGGGAAAACCTGCTATTAAGTGTCAGCGGCATTCCATTAAGAGAAATGCTATCCATCCCTTCTGCCATACGAATGGTGGTATGGGTACCCAGATGAGCGAGAGAAATCGAAAGACTGGAATTGATCGGCAGATTCAATTCCGCATTTCGTTTTCCCCAATATTTGCAGAGAGCGATATTCGATGGGGCAAAGGCTTGGCCGCTATTTTGGCGTGGATATGAGCGATCCCCCAATATCTTTTCAATAACGTTGTACTTAGTCAACTCTTAATCCCTCTTTGCTCATTTGTAGGGGGAGTTTTTCATAGCCGAGCTGGCCTGTCTCACCTAATCCGACAACGCAATCGCCCAAGCCGGATCCTGAGATTTTAGCGCCTAAAATTCCTTCGTGGGCACGCAGATCAAAGATGATCTCAGCCAGCCTGCGATTGCTGACGCCGATAGCATCCATCAACCCTTGATTGAGATTCAATAATTCTCCGAATTGAATCCAATCTTGTTGTCCAATCGCCGCTGCTGCCAATTCGACGCTTTTGTCCATGGTTGAATAAATGTGATGAAATAGGTCCGGAAATTTTTCGGAATGCGTACCTACTCGCTTGATAACCTCTGTCGTGGGCGTTTTGGCGCCCGAGTAAATCACCGTGATCGGATGAATATGAGGAAGGGGAGTGATTTCATGAGGCAGCGAACGATAGAGGAGAATCCCGCCAAAAATGCCCGCAGCCAAGTCCGCACCCGATCCCGATCCTTGAACGGCGCGAATAACGTTCAATCCAACTTGGAAAACATCTGTTAGTGTCCATCTGTCTCTGACAAGTTGAAGCAGGCCGCCGACGACTGCCGCGGTGACCGCTGCGGAGGATCCCAATCCCACTGTCGGGGTAAATTCAGATTCAACTTTCAGATCAAGTCCATGATTGAGTTGCTCTTTGAAGGTTTTTAATGCTGTTAATATAAAGCGAAAGTCGGAAGGCATCTCAGAAATATCGATATCGGTTTCATAATAACCCAAAGAGGAAGTGATGGTGATGCGTCGATCCGTTCGAACTTTGAATGTCATATTCAACCGCTGATTAACGGCGCAAACCAGACAACGACTCCCGCTTAAAACAGCATGTTCACCCAGCAGCATCAGTTTCCCAGGTGTTGACACTCTAAACGATTCGGGCGCCACGAGATTCTCCTTTAGCATTCATAAGCTTATAGCCGAATTGTTCGATCAATGATTGCGGATTGTCCTCTATGACCAGCAAAACAACGCCTGCGGTTTCACCTCGAATCGAGCCGGCGCCGGCGATTTTAGCCGCACCACCCCTTTGTTCGACGGTACGGATGAACTCCTGAACGCGTTTCGGAGTAACGCCGATTGAAGTCAGTAAACGATGATTTTCTCTGACGCACTTGATCATATCTTTACCATTTTCATGCTCGATCGCTGCTTGCATTGCATTGGTAACTGATTCAAACTGTTGCCAAACGGTGGAATTGAAGTATTGGCTGCCAACATGGGAAACACACTCTCCAGTGGTCGAAAGGGGCTTGCCAGTATTGACAAGGTAAAAAGGCAAATTGGGCATTTCCAACTGTTCGGACTTGATGTTTTGGTAGCGGATGAATCCGCCATGAAGAGAGATGTATGGATCGATCCCGCTGGGACGACCATGTGCCAGTTTTTCCGCAGCAAGGCCGAGTGAAAAAAGCTGATGATAGTCAAATTCAGCGTGATAAAAACCATATAATCCCATCAAGGCACTTATGATGGACGCTGCCGATGAACCCATGCCGCTGCCGATGGGAATGTTTGAGCGCACTTGCAGCGATAATCCATGTTCCATAATTGGGAGATGATTTTCCCGGAACAATGCAAACACGAAAGCAAATAGCTCAGAGGGAGTAGAAAGCACTTGATCGATGTGCAACTGGTCTTTCTCGAAACTCTCATAACGGCGTCGTAATCGATGTGCCAGATCATCAATTTCATTTAAATCATACTCAACAGCAATAGTCAAGTCCGGCAAAGAGAGTTTCAATATCCGTTCATCAACAAGAACGAGGTCTGCAAATGAATAAAGGTCAACCGCCATCACCAAGGCAGGTTTCCCATAAACCACCGCATGTTCACCGCTCAGGATAATTTTGCCTGGGGCTTGGGCTTTCACCTGACGACCTCATAAATGCGTCTGTGTTCCTGCAGACCGGCGAAACGAAATGAGCCTGTTTTGTGGATGGGAGTGCTTATTGCGCTGCCATCAGTCGGCATGTTGGATTTATAGCTGTAGAACTCTGCATAGGTATTATAATCCAAGGGGATTCGCGAAATGATCTGTTGCTGGTGACGACTGCTGTGCAGATGGGTACGATATCCCGGCAGGACGGCGCCGCTGAAAAACTCACCGACGCTGCCGGAACCATAGCTGAAAAGTCCGATGCGTTTGCCGCTTAGGTCCTCGGTGGACACGTCCAGCAGAGATTGAAGCGCGGTAAAAACAGAAGCAGCATAGGTGTTGCCGATGACGCGTTGATAGACAGCCGCGTCTTCAATTTGTTTCAGCCATTCGGATTCTTCGAGCGTTTCTGCCGCATGCTTGACGAGAAAAGAATGCGCTTTTTCACCCATTTTAGCAAAGGGCAAATGATATACAAATTTGTTAAAATCCTCAAATCGACGGCCGGAGAGAGCAGTATATTGCTCCCACGCTTCCATCAATGTTCGAAGGTACATTTTAATTGAATATTTACCGTCCACCAATGCTTCATCGCGATAGTTGGGACGCCAAAAATCCATTACATCCTGTGTAAAGATGCCGCTGGACAATTCAAAAGTCATGATTTTGGGAGAGGTTGAGAGTACCATCGCGATGGCGCCGGCACCCTGGGTCGGTTCGCCGACTGATTCCAATCCATAGCGGGCAATATCTGCAGCGACAATTAGTATTTTACGGTCCGGGTGTTGAAGCAAATAGGGTAGTGCCAAGGCGAGCCCACCGGCGCCACTGTAACAGGCTTGTTTGAGTTCAAAAACCCTCATGTTTTTTGGTAAATTGGTCAGTTTGTGAACCCAGATCCCTGCTGCTTTGGATTGATCGACACCTGATTCGGTGGCGAACATCAGGGTGTCGATCTGCCGCGCGTCAATGTTCTCCATCGCCTGAATCACCGCGTTGGCTGCAAGAGTGACGACGTCTTCATCAGGTGGGGGCACCGACATTCGCTCCTGCCCGATCCCTGTATAGTATTTGTTATAATCTTCCCCCCGTTTTTCCGCGATTTTTTGCAGATCCAGGTAATAATGCGAGGTGTACAAGCTGATTGATTCAATCCCTACTTGCATGATCTCTTCCTTGTCAATATAATGTGAAATCCGGATTCCAAATTAATGACTCGTTGAACCGTAATTCGGCAACAGATGACTTGCCCAAAAGAAACATCGTTGTTTTGAACTCGCGTTGTAGACGCTCAATCACCTCGATGACTGCATGGGGTGATTCCATCGCCGGTTTTATAAAGGGTTTAGCCAATCCGCACAAGGATGCACCCAGGATGACCGCTTTGATCATATCAATTCCGGAACGAATGCCTCCCGATGCAATGACCTGAAGCCGGTCACGCATGGGCTTCAGCGCCTTGAGCACGAGAGGTGTTGGATTACCCCAGTCTTCAAATAATAATCCCAAATTGTCTTGATGTTCTTCTCTGCGTCGGAAATGCTCAATGCGGCTCCAACTGGTACCGCCGCTTCCCGCCACATCGATGTAGTGTACACCGTGGTCACATAAAAGTTGTGCGTCCTCGGGAGAGATACCCGCCCCCACTTCCTTGACAATTACGGGCACCGATAAACCGGCCGCAATATTGGCGATTTTTTCCGCCAGACCAATAAAGTTACGGTCTCCCTCAGGCTGAACAGCCTCCTGCAGTGGATTCAGATGAAAAAAAAGGGCATCAGCTCCGACAACCTCGATTGCCTGTCGACAGTGGTCAATGCCAAAGCCGTAATTCAATTGTACAGCGCCGAGATTGGCAAACAACAGGGTCGTGGGTGCGTAAGGGCGGATTTCAAAGCTGCTTCGCGATTGTGGATGAGTAAATAAAACTCTTTGGGAACCCACGCCCATAGCCACACCGGTTTTTTCAGCGGCAATGGCCAGATTTTGATTGATTTGACGAACCACATCCTGTGAACCGCCCGTCATTGAGGAGATCAGAAGGGGGAAGGAAAGGGTTTTACCCATGAACTCGACAGCCGTGTTTATTTGGTTCATGTCCTGTTCAGGCAGCGCTCGGTGTTTCAAACGAATGAAATCAAAATAATGCTTACTGCGATCAACTTTATCATCAGAATTGATGATATGGATATGTTCCATCTTACGGTCGTTAGTGAGGTAATCCATCAAGCCCTTTCCAGCGACTCATGCGTCCGCATCAATTCTCCAGGATTGGTCAGCGCTGCCAACAAAGAGAGCTCTCCGCACAAAACGGTTGCTGCGGCAATGGCTGCCAGCCGACGACCGTTTTCACCGGGAGGTCGATTTTCACGACAACCGAGATCACGCAGGTTTTCATCAACAAAATCCAATCCTTTACCTGAACCAACCGTCCCAACAATAATATTGGGCAACGTGACGGCAAAATAAAGATAATTCTCCCGTACCTCTGCATTGACAAATCCCTGTGATCCCTCAATGATATTAGCGGCATCTTGTCCTGTCGCCAAATAAAATGCCAGCAGCATGTTGGCAAAGTGTGCATTTGCCGAACGCAATCCGCCTGCGATAATCGAACCGTACAAATTTTTCTTTATATTGATATCGACGATTTTATCGGGTGCTGTTTTTAGATAACGACGACATAATTTATCAGAGATCCACGTTTCTGCAATTACATTTTTGCCTCTGCCGAGGATGCCGTTCACCGCGGAAACCTTTTTATCCGTGCAAAAGTTGCCCGAAACGCTGATATAATGCAAGTATTGATATTCTTCTAGTATCCATTCCATCAAGGCGTCGGCAGCTTTGGTCACCATGTTGTGTCCAGAAGCATCGCCAGTGCTCATTTCCAATCTGATATAAAGAAGGTTGGCGATTATTTGATAATGAATATCGAGCAGGCGGGCGAAGTTACTGGTATTCTCACAAACCTCCCTGATTTCCTGAGTTCGCATCGTGAGCGAGTCACGCGCAGCGAGGGCAGATTTAGCGTCCATGGCTTCCATTACAATTGACCGAGTCATTCGCTCGTCGATAATGGTGACCTGAATTCCTCCTGACTGCGCGGTTACTCGCGCACCGCGATTTGTTGAGGGCCAAACAGGAGATTCAAAAGTAGCCAGAGGAACGAGTACTTTAGCCTCAATAACCGAACCGTAAATTTTAATCGGACCGATTTTTTGCATCGGAATTGCGGCTGCCAAGTGCCTAGGATCGCTCATATGATTCTATTCTTTTCATGGTGCTGTTTCAATAGTAACATATAATTAGACAGAAATTAGACAAAAAATTAAACAGTGAGGGGAAAATCTCTATTCCTTAAACATGGATAATTCCTGTTTGCTGTTCCGAATTGCGGAATGAAATAGATATTCCTTCGTTTGCTGATATTCCACTCTCGTGTCAACTCTTATCGATTCGCCGACTTGGATTTTTGCTCAATTAGTTCATACGAAAAATAGATGCTAAAGGCACAAAGACAGCCTAAGAACGCGCCGGCAATCACATCGAACGGATAATGCACACCAACGTAAACTCTGGAAAAGGAGACGGTGGCGGCGATGATGATTGCAAGCCACTGAAAGCGCGGATAATAATGCCCCAGAAGGGTGGCTGCGGCTGCCGAATTCGCCGCATGAGAGGATGGAAAGGATGGCGACGTCTTCATGCCGATCAACATATTCACCATGCCCAGATCACCGTAGGCTTCGCAGGGACGCAAACGGTCAACTAGGGGTTTGAATAGTGATGATGATAACTGATCGCTCAATAAAATGACTGGAATCATCAGAAGGATCACCATCCGTCCTTTATGCCCACCTTTCCATAAAAGGGCGATGATGATGAACAGAAAAACCGGGATCCAGTTCCGCTGATCCGTGACAATGGGCATTAAGAAATTAAAAGCTTTGTTCTGCAAGTCACGATTGATCAGGAAAAAAAGAAAAGTATCCCAGTTCACGAGTTTTTCGAGCATGAGAAGTTACCTATTATTTTGATTCTTTCCATTTGAAGTTGAGAAATGGTCCGAGCGCGCCAAAGAGGACGACATAAGGGAGATGCAGCAATTCTGCCGGCAGAAAGCTCCAGAGAATTTTTTTCCTTCGCATGCGTGAAGCAAAACCGAAAAGCAAGATGAAATCCGCAATAAATTTTAAGCCGATTGCCACGAGTGGAACAAGCGGTGAATGTCCAGTGATAAGAGCCAAGGGGAGTGTACTCAGTATCGCCAAATTGTAAAAATAGACAAATATCAGGGCAATCACTTTGTTTTGATCATAATAAAAGCCCTTTGACGCATGGCGCAGCCGTTGATGAACGAAATGCATAAATCCCGATGACCGCTGTGTGGGTACGATCAGGCGTTCGTCAAAGGCGTACCGAATTTTCCATTCCGTTTGTTGAACCAATTTTAGAAATAAATCGTCATCTCCGGAAATAAACTGGGCGATTCGACTGAATCCGCCGACTTGCTTATAGACACATTTACGATAGGCCAGATTTCTTCCATTACATGTCGCGGCGAAGCCCCATCCTGTTGTCCCTGCCGCAATGGCTGCAAGGGATAGGGACTCAAGCGCCAGCAAGTAGTCACTCATCGTTACAAGTTTCGGCAGCTCGCTGGGGGAGAATCCGATCACCATTCCAATTTGCTGATCAAAGAGGCGTATCATGCCATGCAGCCATTCTTTTCCCGGCAGGCAATCTGCGTCCGTCAAAAAGATGAACTCTCCTTTTGCATTCTCGATACCCAAATGAAGGGCGTGTTTTTTTGGAGAAGTGACTTTGTCATGATCGGTGGTTTGTATAAGATGAATTCGCTCATCTTTGTGTGACCTCACCAAGGAAGCTGTTGCATCGCTGGACTGGTCGTCAATGATAATAACCTCAAAACGATCTCGTGGGTAATTCTGAAGAAGAAGTGCGGTCAACAATTTGCTGATATATGCCTCCTCATTACGGGCGGCAACGATAACCGAAATAAAAGGCGTTTGGTCAGTGCCGGGCGCAGTCAAGCGGTTTAATCCCAGTCTGATCCAGGCGAGAATACAAAAATAGATCAAAGAAGAAATGAACACTACCAGAGAAAATAAATCCAAATTGATCCTCAATAATTCATGTCAACCTGCAAGCGCACCTGATGATCATAAGAATTGTTGTCGGATATGAATGACAAATTTCGAGTATCCACATACCAATACGCGATCGAAAAATAGAGATCACGATAGACTTGGTCGATTATTCGAAAGCCGACACGCCGTTGTTCCTGGATAGTTCCCTTTAAAAAGTCTTTTTGAGTTCCAGTCCGAGGCCGAGTTTCAGTGTTGGCTTCTCCATGCCCTTTACGGGTGTAATCAGCCGAAACCAGAACCCTAAAGTCTCGGCCAAATTGATTGCCTATTTCCAGCGTGATGTTGTCAGCGTTCGGCCCCAGTTGATTGCCGATGATGCGGTCATAATGAGTGTAAATATTGAGCGAATCCCAATGTGAATAGACATACGGTGAGATTTTGCGATAAGAAAAATGAAAGTCAATGTTGGGCAATCCGATTGCATCGCTCCATAAACCCCCAATCGCCCATCCGAATTTATTACCGAAATAATTTGTCCAGCTCGCTGTTGTGGTCATGTCATCAATATACCATTCAGCAAATAGGCTTAAATTCCGGATGCGGGTCAGGGTGAGATCGATAAACAGATTGTTATTGTCACGATCACCCAGATGATGCTCGGCAATATGGTACAGCATGAACGGATTTAGGTAGGAGGGTTCCAAAGCTCGATCACCATAAATGACGGTTTCTCCCACGCCCAGAAAAAGATTTTCCATCACCATGACATCAAGTCGATGAGCTGCCAGATACTTTGCTCCCAGGGAGCTGCGCAGCCAGGAATGCAGATAAGTAAATTTGAGACGTTTTAAGCGCAGGGATACGCGGATAAGGTCGGCAGGAGGAGAATTGGCGGATATTGCCAGACCGCCATTATAAAATGGTCCCCAGGACGCCTGATCCTTTCCGGCTTCGATTCGCAGCCATGGATTATCCCAGGAAAAATAGGCTTCCGCTACATCTCGATAGACATTGTCACCGGAAGTCACAACCGGACTTCCCTGAGACGGATCAAAATTTTCATCTTCGGGATCGCGATTTTCACCCCGGGTCAAGGTATTGCCCGCCAATGCTGAAAAACCGATACGGTTGCCCAGACGACCGCGCAGGCGGCCTCCGAGGGTTGTTTCTGAAAGGAGTACGTCCGGTTGATACTGTCTACCGCGATAAGACCGGATCTCTTGTCTGCCAAGCAAATCAAAAGAGACGACGGCGTTTTCTTCTTGCCAATGAATGAGATGCGGCTCTGGGGAAATGGGTTTATCGTTCCTCGGGTGTGAAACAAGTTCATCCCCCAGGTCGCTTTCAAGCTGTTCAAGCAGTTTCCAGTCACTGCGGGTCATCCACTGAGGATTTTTTGCAGCATTTGATTCGATCTGGTTGATCAAAAGCGCAATTCTTGCTCTCGGAAGAGGCCGGGTTCGCAATTCATAACTGGATATCAGCCCTTTGGCTTCAAGTCTCGGCAGAAAAGAATAAGCCCAATGATCGAGAGGCAGATTGGCACTCTGTGAAAAACACGTCGATGCTGCTAGAAATAAAAAAAATAATACTGGCGTTTTCAAGCTGTTCTCATATTTCTCGAATGATTGAAAAAATATAAGGAAAATCGCTGCGAATTCAAATGACAAATGCAGCTAAGAGGGGGTGACAACTTTTAATAAAGTGTGGATGGGAACTCTTGGATGGCATGAATTCATTGGGATATGGATTAAAGGTGGAAAATACTATTCATACATCCCCAGCAGCCATATTCGATGATGATTCACATTTATAAAAAAGAGGTGCTTAATAGGCATTTTCCTCAATAATTTCATTTTCGAGGTCTTCAAACTCTTGAAAATTTGGTACACCCAATAGTTCGATAGTTTTCTTGACGATTTCCTCAACGGGTGTGTCGCAACTGAAAAAAATAAGCATTTCATCGGGCTCGATTTGCAATACCCCAGGACTATCTTCCAAAATCATCAGTGGCGTGTATTTTCGATATTGTCTGATTGATTTAAATTTTTTTAAACGATTGGGATCACTCGGATCGGGTTCCCAGATGATCAATGTGGCGCTGAACCATGCGAGTTCACGTAGTCCTTCAAGTACTTCTTTGTGTTTTTTTATTTGAAACCGCTGTTGACGCAAAGCACTTGCCAATCGACTGCCGAGTACAGGATCTTTTTCGATTATCAAAATTTGGGACATTACTTCTACCCTTTCCGTTGAGATATTTGCCCTCGCTTGACAATATTCGTGCCAATAAACTAATATCAGTAATATCAGTAATTTACGGTTTAAACAACGTCTGTAGATCGGAATTATTAATTCCGAAAGTATGGCACAATACCACCGGTTCGCAATATTTTTCGTTCAATTCAACATCATCTCTTTTGTTTGCTAATTTCTAATTGTATTATATAGAATTAAATCAGTTTGTTGGGTCGTGATGATGTCGGAATTCAAAGTACCGATAACAAATAATAGGAACTTTTAATTCCTTTTTTTAAACATCTCTTTTGAAATTTGATATTTAATCATCAACTTGTGAAGTTGACGAACACCAATGCCCGATGCTGAGGCTGTCTCAAATATTTTGCCATTCTGTTTTGCCAATTGTTCCTGAAGATATTTTTTTTCGATCCGCGCAACTTCCTGGGCTCGAACAGCTGCCAAGGAGCGTGAGGTATCGATGGAATGCAATTCGATTACCGGTAAGTGGCCGAACAGTTCGGCGGGAAAACTTGACGGCGTGAGAAGTGAGGAATTTTCAATAATATACGCACGTTCGATGATGTTTTCCAGTTCTCTAATATTCCCTGGCCAAGAATATGACCGCAACACCGGCAAGATTTCCGGTTCAATTCCTTGAATTTTTTTACCATAAAAACGATTCAAATTATTGATAAAATACTCTATTAATAACGAAATATCAGCAATCCGTTCCCTCAACGGCGGGATTTCTATTGGAAACACATTCAGTCGATAATAGAGATCTCGACGGAACAAGCCTTCCTCCACCATTTTTTTCAGATTTGAGTTGGTGGCAGCGATGATGCGGACATCTGTTTTCAGCGTTGCTTCACCACCTACGCGCTGAAATGAATGATCCTGCAGTACTTGAAGCAGTTTGATCTGCATGGCGCTCGATATGGTGCCGATTTCATCTAAAAACAGGGTTCCGCCATCAGCCAATTCAAACTTGCCTAATCGCCGACGCACCGCACCGGTAAAGGCGCCTTTTTCATGGCCGAACAGTTCACTTTCGAGCAAGGTGTCCGGAATGGCGCCGCAATGTACGCTGATAAATTGTTTTTCTCTTCTGTTGCTGTGCTGATGAATCAGATTGGCGATGACGCCTTTCCCGGTACCTGTTTCTCCTGTCAACAAAACGGTGCTTTTTGATCGGCTCACGGAGCGAACTTTGCCGAACACCTGTTTCATCTGCGGAGAATTCGTGCGCAGGATAGTTAATGATTCGCTGCGCCAAAAGCGTTCGTGCCCATCCTCGATCTCCGACTGCATTCGCATGGTCTGCGAAAGTTGTTCCATGACCTGTCGAATTTCAGGCAGAGTGGCCGGCAACATTAATTTCGCTCCTGCACCTTCCAACAGCATCTTGGAGGTCTCGGCGGCATCACCGCGGCTGCACATGATGATAATCTCAATCATAGGTTGAATTTGTAAAAATATTGATAATCCGGTCTGGAAATCGGCGTCCATGCGCCATAACTCGAAATCCAGGAACAAATAATCAAACTTCCGGCTTTCTAATGTCTTGGTACATTGTGCGAGCGAGGCAGCATAATCATAAGCATATTGATCTTCAAGCGCCATTTGAATGGATGTTTTTATGCTGCTATCCCGGGCGGCGACAAGTATGTTTTTTTTCTTTTGCATAGAGGCGGAAGGATAAATAGAAAATGTATTTTATTGTTTAATCAATTAAGCTTCATGAATGAAGAATGACCAATCAGGCTTTATC
>Ga0105103_10001208_pt1 | contig 14511 bp, 9 predicted proteins | sample PPLLaktember2015_2_FD_79107 | JGI IMG/M metagenome (GOLD analysis project Ga0105103, IMG submission 79107) | Freshwater sediment microbial communities from Prairie Pothole Lake near Jamestown, North Dakota, USA - PPLs Lake P7 Core (6) Depth... | ecosystem: Environmental > Aquatic > Freshwater >...
ATCATGGCAAACGGCTCAGCATCTTTGAAGATGTGAAGTGATAACAGGAAGAATTCTTCATCTGAATTTTGTTTCCATTGGATGCCCAAATTTCCCCCATTTTTGACTATTTTCACATTCATTTTTGTGATGAAAAAAAAATTGAAAATAGAAAAAAATCATGCAACAATTGTCAACCATTTTCAAATCTCAATCCGTTTTTAACCCCACTGAGCAACAAAAGGAAAAGTTTGAACAAGATCAAAAGTTGTTAAGAGAAGTTTCTTACTCCATGTTTACATATCAACCTCTCACCAAGTATGTGATTGACAGTTTCAATCAATTCTTGAGATTTGGTATGAAGAAGGTCTTGGACAACAGTTCATTTAAGACCAACTACATGGACAAGGAATACACTTTTCAATTTGAACTCGATGGTTCTTACAAGTCTCCTGACGTTCCCAGTGATTTGACGGAGGAAAAGAAAAAGACTTCATCCGCATTTCCCCACTATTACCGCATCAACAAAAAGGAGTATGTATTTTCAGTAAAGCTGAACATTGTTGTATTGGATGGCGATCGAGAAATCAAGAAGATTCCTTATGAAGGTAAAATTCCCATTATGCTTGGTTCAGATGCTTGTAATACCAAGTTTGAACAAGATGAACGCGAGATGATTAATGAGTGTGATAGAGACCCTTATGGCTACTTTATTGTCAACTTTGAGAAGGCATTGGTTTCTCAAGAGAAAACTTTACACAATGTTTCCTATGTCTTTGTCAAGGACAAGAAGTTTTTGTGTGAAATGTTGTCTCAGAATGAGATTGGATTTGTTTCCAAGATTGCTCTCTATGACGCAAAGTCAGTCATTTACTCCACTCTGTCAAGACTGAATTCAACCAAATATGCACTTACTGCTCTCGATATGCTTCATGTTTCTTACTTGGTTTCTCCAGCTAAAAGTCGTTTCTCAGATGACAGTATGGCTGACTACATGAAGTATTTTGGTGTCCAAAAGACAAAAGGAGCTTTACATGAAGCCATGAAGGATTTGATTGGATACACCTTTTTCTTTTGTGCTTCCAACTTACCAAACAAGGACTTTATTCCATTGCCATTGGAAAATTATTTGGCTGAGACCATTCAAGAGAGTAAAATGAATGCTGAACAACTGGAAGAATTGTTGACCAAGGTTTATGAAGACACAATTCCTGGTTCTTCTGCTCCAAAAGAAGATGTGGATGCTGAAGAAGATGCCGAGGAAGAGGATCTAAATGAAGAGGATATGGAGGATGATGAGGATGTTCAAGGAGTTGCGAATGATGCTTGGAGTAAGTGGAAGAATTTGATGAAAAAGTTTTTCTACCCACATGTCACCAAGTTTAATCACAAGCGTCTTGTCTTTATGCACATGGTAAGCAAATTCATGTTGTGTGCTTCCAACCTGAAGGAAGTGGATGACCGTGATGACTTTGGTATGAAGAAGGTTGAAACTCCTGGTATTTTGATGCAAAACTTGTTTGCCAAATCGATTCAAAGCATCAAGAAGAAGATCATTCAGAAGATGGAGACGGAAAAGTCAAAGGAGAAACAAAAGGACACTTCTCAATTGTTGGCCAGAATTTTGACCGCAAAAACTGGTTCAGACATTGACATTATCACTCAAACCTACCACAATTCTTTTGTCAAGGATACTTGGGGTGATGCTAGAACTGGTAAGAAGGGTGTCACACAAATTGTTTCTCGCTTTAACTTGCCATCCATTTACTCTTCACTAAGAAAGTTGAGTGCTCATTCAAACAGACAAAACAAGATTATCAAACCAAGAATGATTCATCCTTCTCAATACATGTTTGTTGCTCCAGAGGAAACTCCAGACAATGACAGAATTGGTTTGATGAAACACTTTTCCGTTTCCGCTTATGTCTCTTTTGAACTTGACCCCGCTGATGTGAACAAGTTGAAGAAGATGATTGTTCAAAAGATGAATCAGCTCGCTGACTGGAAGGAATCTGGTAAGCTCACACCGTTGAGTGAATTTTCTGAAGAAGAATATGAAGATGATGGTGACTTATCCTCTCAAGCTCTTGTTCTGTTTAATGGCAACCCAATTGGTTTCACACCAGCACCATATGAACTGAGAGACGCGCTCGTCAAGTTTAGACGCAGCAAGATGGCTGAATTCTCTGACACCATGCGATTTATTTCAGTCTTGGTTCAAGAGGAAAACATGGGTCCCAATCGTGTCATGAGATATGTTAAGATCAACACCTCAGGTGGAAGAATTCTTGCTCCATTCTTTGTCAATGGAAATCCTGGCAAGATTGAGTCAGCAAGAACTCTTGCCTTGGATGAGGTGATGTATGTTCCAAAAAGCGGTGACAAGCCTATTGGAACCTGGAGACAATTTTTGGCATCTATTCCCATGAAGGATTTGACTGCCATTTGTCGTGGTAAGAAAATGAAAACAAAGGAACAAAGAAAGTTGGTGGAGCAACATCCAAAGCTGCTTAACTTGTTTGAAAATTTGGTTCGTGAAGGTGTTGTTGAATATCTTGATTCCTTTGAAGTTCAATTCACAAACATTGCCTTAAATGAAGTGCAGTTAGTCAATGACAAGTCTATGACTTTTACTCACACCATTCTGAACTCTGAATTCATGTTTGGTGTCACTTCTGCCATTATGACATTTATTGCCCATAATCCTCCACCACGTATTTCTCTTTACAACAATCACATCAAGCAAGCAGTATCCATTCCACCCAACAACTTTTTGGAGAGAATGGAACCTCATAAGGAGAAGCAAAAGATTGCCAACTATCCCATGCAAAGATTGATTGGAACTTACATGGATGAAATAATTGGCACAGATGACCAACCCATCTACCAAAACGCATTCGTTGCCATTTATCCATTTGAGGGTCAAGCTCAAGAAGATGCTATTTTGGCAAAAGAAAGTTCAATCAAGAAGGGTTTATTCAGCAGCACCATCTATCAAACTTATACGATTGAAAATCCCAAGGCAAACTTGGCTGACACAAAAATGTCAAAAGAGCAACTTGAGAAGTATAAAGAAGGTGTGATCAAAGTCAAGATGGATGAAGAAAGGGGAATGAAATTTGCGCTTGACATTTATCAAAAGAGAATTGGTGTTGTCAATGAGTTTGTCAAGCGATTTAACCGACTTCCTCAAGCTGATGAATTGATTGACTTTGATTTACTTTTGGACAAACTTGAAGAAGAACAAACTAAATTGTCTGACATGTTGATTGGCAAGAACATTGCCACAGATGAACAACTCGATTGGAGACAGAAAAAGATTGAACTTGAAAATGATCTCATCGATCTTGTAACAAGAATCGAATATCTTTACTCCTTGGTCAGCAAGTTTTCACAAAAATTCAAGACTGATATTGAGAATGCTAGCAAGTTGAAAAATTTTGTCAAGTCAAAACCTTCATCCACTGCTCCTTTTGAACCATTCAGTCGCGAAAGTCAGGACAAGAAGGAACAAAAGATTGAGCAATTGGAACAACTTATGACAGATTTGGAGAAAATTCTTGAACAAAATAATGTTGACTTTCGAGTGGAAGGACCCACTCAAGTTCAAGTGATTGACAGTAAGTCTTCTCAAATCAATGATTTGATCATGTTGGCCAAAATGGGTAAGAGAGATGCTGAAGTGATAAAGTTGATCAACAAGTTTAAGGAGTTCAAACCTGCTTATGATGTTTTGGAAAAAATAATTAGCTTATACAACAAAGCATCCAAGTTGAAGGAGTTTGGTTCAACTGACAACTTTATGGACTATACAAAGACAAGAAAGGAGTTTGAACAGTTCTGTAAAGATAATGGCTGTTTGGACAGACTTGACATTGTTGATTACCAGTCCAAGAGAGAAAAGTATGGAGAACGAGTAAAGATTGGTGCAGATGAAGTCTTGGGTTATTCTGAAAAACTTGGTGCCGGTGGTGAAAAGCCCATCATGTTTGAAGGTGAAAAGGGTGTCATTGACAGAATTCATGTCACACTTGGCACTTACAGAGTCAGAGTCAGAGACTTCCACATTGCTCAGGTTGGTGACAAGATTGCTGGTCCTTATGCTCAAAAGGGTGTTATTGCTGCAATTGTTCCCGACACTGAGTTGCCATTTGTGTCAAGAAATGGTCTTGTTCCTGATTTGTTTGTAAATCCACTCGCATTCCCCTCTCGTTTGACTATTGGTATGTTCTTGGAGGGTTTCATTGGTAAGATTATCACCCAGTCAAACACAGTGATGGTCAAAGACTATAAGAATGACTTTTACATTGACCATGTCCGAAATGGTGTTCCTGTTTTCCACTTTTTCAACGACTTCATTCATGTCAAGCATGATTTGACTTGGAAAAGAATTCTCGGTTTTAGAAAGAACTTTGTCTCCATGACCAATGTGAATAACCTCGAGAAAATAACCAAAGAGACAAGTGAAAGCATCAAGCCATTGATGAACACCATTCTTGCTGACTTTGCCAAGGAAAAGGTTGTCTTTGAGGATTTGGACAATCATGATCAAGCCATTTATGAGTTTTTATACAAGACAACCAAAGTGGATACCAACAAGTTGGCACTTACATTTGGAGACATTTCTGTTAGTCGCTCATTATTGTCTGACATGCCTTATGAAGGAAGATTGTTGTATAGAAAATTGTTTGCCAGAGATATAGTGACACCCAATGACATGATTGCTGAAGACAGAATGAAGATGGAGCGTTCCATTGAGTCACTCAAGGATTATGGTAGAGCATTCAAGGAATTTGACCCACAAGAAATGGGCAAGTTTATTTCCGACCTCGGATTATACAACATTACTGAAAAAGAGTTTATGATTGATGGAAGAACTGGTAATCCAATTGGTGAAGAAAGATATTGCTTTGCCAGAGAAGAATACCTTAAGAATGTTATACTTGATTACTTTGAAATGTTTGATGATGTGAGAGCTTCTGACAAGGAGTTTGACATGTATCAATTGAGATTGCTCGCCAGTTTACCTGAGTTGATTCTGACAAAGGAAGCCGTCAATGATGAACCTCAACTCAGATTGGCTTTAAGACAAGACTTGAAGAAGTTGATGAAGAAGGAAATTACCAAGAGAGCAGTTGAACATAACTTGTTGAAACCCGTTTACAAGAACAAGAAGTTGCAATACTACTTGATGAATGTAGATGAATTAGTTCAGTGCTTAAATAAGATGGACACTGTTCTTGAATTGGGTGTTTCCATGAACATTTGTTCAGGTGATCTTGTCATCTTGGATAAGAACTTGGAGAAGAACCTCAGTGCTACAGACATGGTGGTGAAGAAATTTGTTCCCACTCGAATTAATGTTGGTTATGTTTCATACATGATTCTGAAACACTATGTTCATGACAAGATACAAGCAAGAGATGATGGTCCTGTAGATATTGTGACAAGACAAAGCACAAAAGGTAAGAAACAAGGTGGTGGAAATCGTTTTGGTGAAATGGAAGGTAATGCTCTTATTGCTCACGGTGTTCCTTACTTCTACCAAGAAAGACTTAACATGGTTGTGGACAAGACAAACATGACTATTTGTCAGTCCTGTGGTCAGATTTGCACCCATAATGCCAGAAGTAGCAGTGTTTGTCCCCTGTGTAAAGATGATAGCAACTTGGCAAATGTGATTGCTCCATTCTCGTTGAAGATTTTAGCTGACTATTATTCAGCCATGGGTATGAAGAACTTCATTTATACCAAGGTGTTGAAGGAAAGGAAGTAAACAGATATGCTTATAATTAATATAAAAAAATATTAATTATACAACCAAACATTGTGTCATTATTGTGATAAGTAATATGACATGAACGTGTATGAGACTGAACAAGTAAACACCAAGTCCAACTGAATTGTTGAACCCAAGTCTCAAAAGACCAGTGATAAAGTATTTAGGTTCTGCTCTAAATTGTCCAGAACCAATGATTGGAACAAGACAAGAAAGTAGAAGTGAAAAAAACAAGCAATACATGTAAATAATACAATAAGAGGAGCATAAATAGCCTCGCATTTCTTTTTTGACTTATACTTTAAGACTGAATTGTAAGTAAAAATGTTTTGTGATATCTTGTTTGAAAACATTCAAGGTTTTGAGATGACTCCGAATCATTTGAGACCTTACAAGTATATTTGGAAACGGGTAGAAATTTCACCAAAAGAGATTGAATATTATTCCAAAAACTATATTCAATCTCTTATGAATGTTAAACTAAATGGTTTTAGCAAATTGCCAAATATTGACCCAGAAATACTTGATTGTTCTGGAAATGAAATCACTTCTATATCCAACTTGAAAAATGTAATTCAACTTAATTGTTCAAGAAATAAAATTCGTTGGATTACTGACTTGCCAAAACTTGAACAGCTCAATTGTTCTTACAATTGTATGTTCCTTATTCAAAATATTCCAAGAGTAAAATATCTTGACTGTTCAGTAAATAACTTGACAAGTTTGCCTCAAATGGATGATGTGATTGAACTAAAATGTTTTCACAACTTTATCACTGAACTTCCTGACTTGCCAAATGTTAAAGAGTTATATTGTTCTGGAAATTTTTTGTCTGAACTACCTCATTTACCAAAGGTGAAAAACTTGTTTTGTTCAGAAAATCGAATTATTGAATTACCTCCCATGGATGTTGAAGTCTTAAACTGTGCCAATAATCTAATTTCCTTTTTGCCAAAGATATCAGTTAAAAAATTGTATTGTGCGAACAACCAATTGTTGAGTTTACCTGAATTGCCAGGAATTGAAGAATTATTTTGTGCTGACAATTGTTTAAAGGTTTTGCCAAATCTTGACAATGTCAAAGAATTGTCTTGTTCCAACAATTTCATTACTGAGCTTCCTTCCATGCCCAATGTGAAAAAACTTTACTGTGAAAATAATTTCATCAAGGAGATTCCACTTTGTCCCAAACTCAAGGATTTGAATTGTAGAAACAATTTGATTAACTTGTTAAGTTGGTATAGAGGTTTTTTGTATGAATAAAATCTGGTTAAAAAAATGGTCAGCAAACAAACTTGTCTCAAGTGGAAGAAAAGTCCATACAAAAATCCAAGAAACAATGAAGACATTAGCGATGCGGTCTTTAAGAAATTGTTGAGAGAATGCAAAGTCGATCGATGGAGTGAAGAAGACTGTGATTTCTTCCATGCGACATCATACAATCCGTTGTCAGGTAGAAAGATTTCCTCTGAGAAAACAAAATCTTCATTTAAAAAGAAGTGTAATTTGCTTAAAATGAAGAACAGTTCTGAGAAAATGTGTCTTGAATGGGATTTGAACAAAATGGTAAATCCAAGAACAGGAAGAAAACTTCAAAAGCAAACATCCAAAATCTACCAATCATTGAAAAAGGAATGTGAACCGATTATTCAAGCTCATAGAGAGAAGAGAAAAAGTGAAAAAAGAAACAAAGAAGAGATTCTCAGACAAGAAAGTCTTATCCCATTTGACGAAGTTTCAAATGAAATTCAACGTCTTCACTCTGAGTTAGCCAAACTTAAAACCAAAGAAGCTTTCAAACAATGGAAGGCTGAATTTGATGAAGTAGGAAAGAAAAAATCCAAATTGGTTGGCAACACACTTGAACTTGACCAGTATAAAAAGAAACTTGGAAAAGAAATTTATGCACTTTATGAAGCATATGATGAAACTTTCTACCAGTTTGAAAAAGAACAAGAAAAGGAAAAGAAAAAAAGAAAGCTTGGTCCCAAAGTGAGAAATTTTGAGGATGACGATGAATAAATTGAACTTGGACTAACCATCAATCTCAAATCTTGAATTTGAAATTTGGAATTCGACTCAAAATTTTTTACACAAAAATTTCCCATCTTGACTTTGAATTTAAAAAAACCAAAATATATATTGAAATAATTAATGGAAGAAATTAAAGGTGATTGTCCTGGTAATTGTGGTTCAAAGTTGGAAAATTGGCCTGATGATAAAGTTTGGTTTTGTGAAGGATGTGATAAATATTTTTGCGACAATTGTCATCAAGGATGTGGCTCTTACGAACATGATGAAGACTATTCAAGTGAAGATTCAGAAGGTGATATTTGGTTTTGTAAAGAGTGTTCTTCAGTAATTGTTTCCTAATTCACTTCCAAGAATGCACTTTTTCACACATGGATTGAAACGATAATGTGGATCACACAAATCTTTACAATCCGAATAATGATAATCGTTGTAAGAACAAATTTCATTACATTGTTCGATTATACCTCCAGTTTTTCTTCTCATTGACACAATAATTGCGACAACAATAATAAGCAATATGAGTATCCAATAATTCATTTTTAGAGCAAAAACTTTTTAAATTCATTTGACAAAAAATGAATTTGTTGAAAGTTTATATCCTTGGTAGTTTGGTTGGAATTTTTTCAGAGTTGATTTACAAAGAACTCACTATGGATGTTCACCATTGCCAGAAAGAGTTTACTCCAAAATGTTTTCTTTCCATGACTGTGTTTAACATTTATGGATATGGGTTGTTATTGTTTTATCTTTTTCGAAGATTTTTTGACAAGTTCAACTTGTTCATCCAATTCTTGATGCTTGTCTTTTTCATCTCCATCTTTGAGTGTGTGGCTGGACAAATCAGTTTGGAATATAATCAAAGACAAACATGGAAATATTTTGATGGCGTTGTTTTATGTGGAGGATATGTTTCTATTAAGACAAGTATACTATTTGCGTTGATGTTTCTTGTTGTCAAACATTTTATGTTTGATTAAGTTCCAAAGGATTTCCAGCAATATTGTCAATTTCAAGTGTATTTTGCAGAATAAAGTAGTTAAAATATTTGTAGTGGTAAAAGTTGGCAGTTGCCATTAATTCCTTGCCAAAAAGTGAAATTGCAAAAGACATTCCAAGTTCTTCCATTCTTTCAAGTGATAGGAAAAAGTTGATGAGAGAATATTCAAATCCTTCAAGATACTGATAGTTGTTGTCTTTCATCTCTACCATTTGAAGTTTGCCAATCTCTTTGGGAAATTGGTCAAGCTCTTGAAGAATAGACTTGATGTTGACCCTGAAACGATTGGTATACTCAGGTATGGTTGGTTCAAGATGAAGACGAAGATCATAGTCGTATGGGTTGAATGACTTGAGTTCAGATTCAAATTCGTAAAGCATACTACCAGAATTAAACATGTTTACAAAAAGAACCTTCAACTCATTGGATGCTTTTGGAAGAGAAATTTTTGGCACAACATTTAACATGTCATAAAGTTTCTCAACCACTGCTTGATACTTTCCATTTTCTTTCTGAAGAATGTAGATACATTTACGAATGAGAGGTTTGGACATGTGATTTTTGGCTATAAATTCAGGAAGTTCAGTTTTTTTCACTGGCATATAGGGAGAAAATCCATCTCCATATCCATAATATAAATAATCTTCAAAAGCTTCAGGAGCATTCTTTACTTGCTCATCAATAGCCCTGAAGTTGTCCACTTCCTTGAACAAAGAAGGATTCACTTGAAACAAACAATAATGCTTGTATAAATCCTTTTTTTCAGGATACTGATTTACATCAATGCCAATTCTATTTGCTGCCGTATACAAGTCTGACACGGTTCTGAGATTACAATCAACATTGTTATGGCAAATAAATGGACCATACATGGTGATCACATTGCGGTAATCCATTTTAGCATCGTCAATAATGGACAACAAGTTCATGACTAAGCCCTCTTTGCTACAATACATATCTGCTACAAATGGTTCTTCTACAAATAACGACATAAATGCACACATGAATAATAACTCAAACTTGGAATATCTCTCAATCAAATCTTCCATGGTGAGTGAACCAGCTTGAAAGTAGTAAAAGTCAATTCCCTTTTTCCTGACATCCTCTGGAGCAAGAACGTTGTAGAACATAAACGTATAGTCAATAATACTTTCTCTCTGGTTGAACAAAACTTCATAAACATAATTATGCATACGAAGTAATTCAGCATTCTTGAGTTTGAGCTTAAACAGTTCAGCATCATCTTTGTAGTCCTCTCCAATTAGATTACAATACTGCTTCTTGACTTCTTCTGACACAAACTCAAATTCATTGATGGTTTGTGCAGAGTGAATTATTTTGTAATCGGCTTCAAGACCAAGCATCTTGGCTTCCATTTCAAAATGATTTTTCAGAACCGCGTATTTAAGTTCTTCAACTTCATTCATTTTTTTAGGAAGAAAATTTCAGTTGAATTCATTTTCCACCTTGGTTTGCGATTTAAAAAATCTTCATTAAAAAAATGTTGGTATTTATTGTTATTCTCATTGTAATTCTTGGTATTCTTGTCTACAGGAAAAAGACTGGAAATTATTTTGAAAATTGTCCCAAGGAAGGTTGCACTTTGAACCCAAGACAAATGTCAACCACATTACCTTTGTGTGACAACATCAAGCAAGAACTGGATAAGTTCAAGTGTAAAATCAATGACAAAGATGGATACAATCTTAATGACAACATCTGTTGTGAATTGTATCCCAACATTAAGTTGGAACGAGTAGATGGTAAATTGATTGTCACTCGAACGGATTGCTCTGGAATCAATCAGTGTTATATTTCCACTCCAGTTGAGGGACTTCAACCTTGTGTAAAATCTCCAGAACCTGATTTTTCATATTACAACAAAGTGATAAAGCCTCAAGAAGCAGGAGAGACCTATGATCAACTCGCTCAAATTTGTTCCAGTCAAGGAAAATCCGTTTGCCTCTCTTCTGACATTTGTAATAGTCAATCTCAAGTCATTGACCCAAAGGCAAATGTATTTAGTGATAAGGACAATTGGATTGCAGTTGGTGATAATCCAAACGGATGGTTGACACTAAATCCAAGCAGATTATGTAAAACCCATATCCAAGTGGCAGGTCAAAACCCAGATTGGGGTAATAAATCGGATCCAACCAACTTCTTCAGAGCTGTGAAATGTTGTGATAAAAAACCTGATGCCAAAAAGACATGGCAAGAATTTTTACAAGTCATGAAGGAGAAAGGAACTCCATTCAATTTACGAGCAGCAAGTGTCAGTAATAGTTATCTTGGTGTTGTGTATTACAAATCTGGTTGGAGTGATTATTTGCTCGGTGAACAAGTAATAACTGAAGGTGATCTTCCTGTATTCAACATGGATGCAAATGGATTGAAGCTAAAATTCCAAAGATATTGTGGTTATACGAACATTGAAGACAGCAATAGATACATCACTGCTTATAACAAAAATTATTTTGCTAAAGACCCAAGTTCAAACCCAGAAATTTTTGCTTCACTTGAGAAAAAAGATGATGGTTGGATTGTCATTTGTCCTGACAAGAATTATCCCGATGTAAAACAATCACTCAGCACAACACCAGGTGGTTGTTATTCAGGCAACAATCAAATGGAAGATGCTGTATATCTTGGCTCGGAAGTTGCTCCATCGAAGTATAAAATTATTGTCAATGACTTGTGGTATAACAATTTAAAGCAAGTAATACCAAATATCAATGACTTTGTAAACTAAATTCTTGTTTGTATAAACAAGAAATATTTATTGACAAGACAAACAACCTTCATCTTTCAACATAATTTTTTGAGAAGTTGCTTCAGATTGACTTCTCAAGTAGTAAGAAGAGGTTTTATTACCTTGAACCCAATTGTAGGTATGTAGAGCAATCAGTTTGTCTTTGGTAGGGTTCTTCATGTAGACATTGAGACTTTGGGAATTACAGATGTATCTTCCTCTTGCTGCGTAAAGAGCACAAAGTTTCTTTTGTGAAATTTCAAATGATGTCTTGAAGAGTTGCTCCATATCTGACACATCCTTTTGAAGAACCTTGGAGATGCCTTGAATGGAACCATCATGTTCAACTAAGTATTGAACAATCTTTTTTCTCAACTCTTCTTGTTGCCAAATTCCTTTTTCTTCAAATCGCTTCACCATGTGAGTGTTCATAATAAGATATTCACCAGAAAGACCATTCTTTTTGAAGAGAAGTCGATAAATCGGTTCAATGGCTTCATTTCTCTGACTGATATGTCCAGTAGACGCATTTGGCATTTGACAGAATAAATGGGAGTTTGCAATACCAAAGAATTTGACTCTTTCTCTAAGTTTTTCCCAAGTATCATTGACACCAAATTGTTGAGGAGACACCGGTTCCTTGATTTCTCTTCCGGATTTCTTGAACAACTCTACCATGTCTTGACCATACTTGGTAATTTGTTCCACTTCTTTGTTCCACAAGTCAAATTGGAATTCACCTCTTTGCCAGGTTGAACCTTCATAACAGGGAACAATGCCATAGGTTTGAACCAAGTCTACACTTTCAGAAACACCATGGTAATACATACAGGCAGAAATTTGCTCAGTAAGTTGAAGTGCTTCATCTGATTCATAAGGTAGACCAGCTTTGACAAACAAGTCAGCAAGTCCAAGAATTCCCAATCCAATAGGTCTCTGAATTTCATTACCTCTTCTGGTTTGTTCAACAGAATAGTCATTAATGTCAATGACTCGATTCAAGTTTCTCACCATAATTCTGGTATGTTGACCAAGCAACTCCCAGTTCATAGATTTCTTTTCTTCATTCCAGAAGCTGTCAATGATAAGTGAACCCAAATTACAGACAGCAATTTGTTCATCAGGTTTACAGAATAGAGTAATTTCTTGACACAAGTTAGAGTTGGTAATGTGACCCATGTGCTTGTGAGAAGACTTGAAGTTGACAAGATCATCGAACATCAAGAAGGGTTCACCCACTTCTGCTTGTATATGGCAAATCTTTTCCAACACAGAACGAGCAGAAATAGTTGTTCTGGGAATGGATTGATCTTGCTCATACTGTGTATACAGTTTATCAAATTCATCACCACAGACATCATTCAGTCCTTTGGCTTGGTTGGGACAGAACAAACTCCATTGTTCATCTCGGATGGCACGAACCATGAAGAGATTTTGAACCCAAATCGAGTAGTGAAGAAATCTTGCTCTGAGTTCCTCTTTGCCAACATTTCTCTTCATCTCAATAAAGTCAAGCAAATCAACATGCCATGTGGGAAGAGTAACCTTACAAGCACCTTCTCTCATACCCGTTTGATTGAATGTCTTTATCATACCCTCAATCATTCTGACAATGGGAACTACTCCACTTGACATACCTTTGTGGTTGATTTGAGAATGACGAATACGACCAAGACCAATACCAAGGCCACCTGCTCCTTTAGAAATAAGAGCAGCCCACTTGAGATTGTCCATGATGGAAACAGTGTCATCTTCCATTTGAAGAAGGAAACAAGAAGCAACCGTGTTGTTCTTCAAACCACAATTGGCAAGAGTGGGACTAGCGTGAACAATCATCTTGGTGCTCAAAGCTTCAAAAGTCTCAATACATCTTTCAAGATTTGTAAACCAAATACCAGAAGCTACTCTCATAAAGAGATATTGAGGTGTTTCCAAACAAACACCTTTTTCCTTCAAGAGGTAAGACTTCTTGAAAGTCTCCACGGCATGAATGGAGTAGGTGTAATTTCTTGACTGAGCTTGTTCCACAACAGTCTTAAGAACCTGAATGTTCTTCTTCATGAACTGATACGTATTGTCATTGAGTCTGTCTTTCACTTGTTCCAAATATTCGTCAAAAGGTTTAACTTGATTTTCAATTTCCTTCATAATGAGTATACCGGCACCCAATTGGTAATCGGGATGGTCAGTGCGATAGGCCATATCTTGAGCAACAACAATTGGGCTCTTGCTCTTCAAGGCGAAACGGATGGGTGCGTAGTTAATATTCAAGTTTTGGAGGCTCATTTTTTGAATTTTAAATTTTGAATTTCAAATCAAATTTATTTTGTCATAAAAATGGAACATCTTTTCGAAAAGCCGTCCATATACCATTACATTTTATCACTTGATAAGGACCAAGTTCAAGTTTTTGGAAACATGGTTTTTCCAAGATTAAAGATGAAAGACCCAGACTTTATGAAACCCATTTATTTCCTTTTGAGAAAAGGTTATAATGCCAACTCTTACATTACTAGAAAAAACAAAAAATTTATTCCAACCGCAGTCAAATTTGATGAAATGTTTGTGGAAGAAGAAGTGAAGAAACACTGCTTTGATTATGTCATTGACATGTTTGAAGATTATGAACAATTTGAAGAAGATGCTTTGATTTACTTCTTCCTCTGTGGTATTGATTTGGATCAAAAATGTGAGGATGATGACAAGTCAGGAACCTTGAGACAAAAAATAAAGAACAAGTGGGAAGAATTTGTTGACTTTGAAGAACTGGAAAGCTTTTCATTCTCTTACATCATTGATATGCTCCATATTGATAACGTAAATCGTTATGGTATTGACTTGGACAACAAAAAGTATATGCTTAAAGCTTTTACACCCATTGACTACGAGCGTTGTATTCAAATGTATACCAATGATTATGTCTCTGAGTATACTCTTGAACAAGCACTTAAATCGTTTAATCTTGACTTA
>Ga0105103_10001210_pt1 | contig 14505 bp, 15 predicted proteins | sample PPLLaktember2015_2_FD_79107 | JGI IMG/M metagenome (GOLD analysis project Ga0105103, IMG submission 79107) | Freshwater sediment microbial communities from Prairie Pothole Lake near Jamestown, North Dakota, USA - PPLs Lake P7 Core (6) Depth... | ecosystem: Environmental > Aquatic > Freshwater >...
AAATTGACCTGATCGCCGGCCTGGATCGCAGCCGGGGCCGCAGCACGGGGCTGTATGTCGAGCTCAAGGGTCCGAGGCTGCACCTGCAGGCGGGCATGGACATGGCCGCTATCGTCCTCGATGTGCTCGCGGAAAAAGGCTATGCCGACCGCCCCCGGCAGGTTTTCCTGCAGTGCTTCGACGGCCCCACCTTGCAGCGGCTGCGCCACGAACTGAGGACCCCGCTACCGCTCATTCAATTGTTGGGCGAGAACAGCTGGGGCATGGGTACCGACTCGGACTATAACTACCTGAAAAGCACAGAGGGTCTGGCGGAGGTTGCGACGTACGCCGACGGTATAGGCCCCTGGATTAACCAGATTTACCTGGGCAGGGATGCTGCCGGTGCAATTGCGCTCAGCGACCTGGCCAGCAGGGCCCACAGCCTCAACCTGCTGGTGCATCCCTATACCTTCCGCTGCGACGAATTGCCGGCGGGAATTTCCAGTTTCAGCGAACTGCTCGAAATCTTTATCGGGCAGGTGGGGGTCGACGGCGTGTTCACCGACTTCCCGGACATCGTTTGTCACTACCTGCGCGAGCAGGCCGCGTAGTTGCGATGCAATTACCCCAGGCCAGGCACTACCTGCTCGCCAAACCGGAGGCGTATGAGGACTTCCCCTTCGGCCCGGAAGTGGCGGTGATGAAAATTGGCAAAAAAATGTTCGCAACCCTCAGTGAGCGCAGCGGCACGGCGAGCATGAACCTGAAATGCGAGCCCCGAGAGGCGCTGATCCTGCGGCAGATATTCCCCGCGGTAAGACCGGGCTGGCATATGAACAAACAGCACTGGAATACAGTGATTCTCGATGGCAGCATACCCGGGGGCGAGATCGAGCGCATGATAGACAACTCCTTCGCACTGGTGGTGCGGGGCCTGCCGCGAGCAGTAAGGCAAGCACTGGAAATTCGCCATGGCAAGGCGGCGCTTTATCCCGGGCCCGGCACTGGAAGTACTCCGCGATAGGGTTATCATGTAGCCCGCTGACACATGGCAGACAAAGTGGCACCGAAAGCAAACAGACGTACCAAGATAGTGGCCACCATCGGCCCGGCAAGTGAATCGGCGGATATGATCGCACGGCTCATCGGCGCGGGGGTCAATGTGTTCCGCCTCAACTTCAGCCATGGCACCGCCGAGCAGCACGCCCTTGTTGCCCAGCGCATCCGCAAGCAGGCCGCCATTGCCGATCGCTACGTAGGCATACTCGCCGATCTGCAGGGGCCGAAAATCCGCATCAGCAGTTTCCGCCAGGACTCGGTGGAGCTCAGCAATGGCGATCGCTTCCGCCTCGATCTTGCCATCGGTGAGGGCGAAGGCGATGTCAGAGGAGTTGGCCTGGATTACCCGGAGCTGTGCAGCAGCGTCTACCGCGGTGACATCCTGCTGCTGGACGACGGCCGTATACGCCTGCGGGTGGATGATGTGGATACCAGCGCGGTGGATTGCACGGTCCTGGTGGGCGGCAAGCTCGGCTCACGCAAGGGCATCAATCGGCTGGGCGGAGGCCTGGCGGCGCCCGCCCTGACCGCCAAGGACCTGACCGATATCGGCAGCCTGGCGCAGGTGAATCCGGACTTCGTGGCGGTCTCTTTCGTTTCCAGTGCCGCCGACATCATCCAGACCCGGGACCTGCTGGCCGAGCACCAGCTGAACCCAGCCATCATCGCCAAGATAGAGCGAGCGGAAGTGGTTGCCGATGACAATACCCTGGACAGCATCATAACGGCCTGTGCGGGGGTGATGGTGGCCCGGGGCGATCTCGGGGTCGAAGTGGGGGATGCGCAGCTGATCGGCATCCAGAAAGAGCTGATTGCCCGCGCACGCAGAATGGACCGGGTGGTTATAACCGCGACCCAGATGATGGAGTCGATGATCAGCAATTCGATGCCGACCCGGGCGGAGGTTTTCGATGTGGCGAACGCGGTGCTGGACGGCACCGATGCAGTGATGCTGTCGGCGGAGACCGACGTCGGGAAGTACCCCGTGGAAGTGGTTGCCGCCATGGCTGACGCGGCCCTGGGCGCCGAGCGCCAGGCGATTACGAGAAGGTCGCGTTACCGCCTGGATCGGGAATTTGCCAGCGCCGCGGAAACCATCGCCATGTCCGCCATTTACGCCGCCAACCACTACCCCAATGTGCGCGGCATCGCCTGCCTCACGGAGTTAGGGACAACTCCGCTTCTTATGTCGCGGCTCAGTTCAGGCTTACCGATTTTCGCCCTCAGCCACCGCAGCCAGACCCTGCAGAAGCTCTGCCTGTGCCGGGGCGTCATCCCGCTGTTTTTCGACGCCAGCGCCTTCGACCACGACAGTGTTGAAGCAAGGGCCATCGAGTTCCTGCTGGATGGCGGTTACCTGCAGAAACACGACTCGATCCTGCTCACACGTGGCGAGGTAATGGGGCGGGCCGGGGCCACCAATATAATGAAAATCCTGCCGGTACCCTGATATGCCCGCGCCGCCCTCGCAAGCCCCAAGGCTGGTGGCCGATGTGGGCGGCACCAATACCCGAATTGCCCTGTTCGATCCCGCCGCGGCCGAATTCCGCTCGCTGGCCACCTACACCAACCGCGAGTTCGAGCGACTGGAGGACATCATCGCCCGCTGGCTCGACAGCAGGGCTGACACGGTGCCGGACAACTGTTGCATTGCCGTGGCGGCACCGCCTTCGGCGGATCGCGTGGTGATGTCCAATATCGACTGGTCCTTCTCCTGCAGGGAGCTGGCATCGAGGTTCGGCTTTCGCAAACTGCTGAGGCTGAACGATTTCGAAGCCAATGCCTATGCCCTGCCCCACCTGGCAGATGGCGACCGCGAACAACTGTACCCGGGAAACAGCGGCCAAACTGGAAGGCTGGCAGTCCTCGGCCCGGGCACCGGCCTCGGCGGGGCGTTCCTCGACTGGTACGGCGGCACGGCGCGCAGCTTCGCCTGTGAACCCGGGCACATGGGGCTGGCGCCGGGCAATGCGCTTGAGCTGGACATTTTCCGCCTGCTACTGCCCCGGCACGGAAATATCCATGCTGAACTCCTGGTAAGCGGCCCGGGGCTGGCGCGCCTGTACCGGGTGCTCGCCCAGATACGAGGTGAGCCCGGCCATGACCTGCCGCCCGAGGAAATTTCCCGTCTTGCCCTGGCGGGGGAGGACGCGCTCTGCGCGCTTGCGCTGGACACATTCTGCGCCCTGCTCGGCTCGGCCTGCGGCGATTTCCTGCTGGCCAACGGTTCCTACGGTGGGCTGTACCTGGCCGGGGGTATCTTGCCGCGCTTCACGTCGTTTCTCGTCGCCAGCTCGTTCCACCGGCGCGTCATTGAAAAAGGCGCGATGCGCGCTACGCTCGCCGCGGTGCCGGTCTTCATGATTACCACCCCCCAGCCCGGCCTGATCGGGGCGGCCCATGCGCCCCTGGCGTGAGGACAGCCGCGACCCGGCCTCAGGCGCCCGCGGCTGGCGCGGGAAACTCCAGGCTGACCCGAAATCCGCCATGGTCATCCCGCGGGCCAACGCTCAAACGCGCGCCGTGTTGCTCGGCAACTCGCGCGACTATCGACAGGCCCAGACCCGAACCCTGGCCGACCGCACCCGGGGCACGGTAAAAGCGCTCGCAGATGCGACTGAACTCCTGCTTTGAGAGGGGCGGGCAGTCATTGGCGATTCGCAACTGCACACCCTCACCACTGCGCAGGTGGATAGCGACCGTGGTCCCTGCAGCGGCGTAGCGGAAGGCATTTATCAGGAGATTGCGCAGCAAAATCGCCAGCGACTCCTCGCTGCCGGAAATATACACCCCCTCCTGCGCCGCCACCGCCAGAGCAAGCCCGCGCTGCTCAGCCAGGTGGGCGGTATCCGCCAGCGCCTCGGACAACAGGGAATCCAGGCACAACCGCCGGAAAGTCAGCGGCTGTTCCGGATCCAGGCGCGCAAGTGTCAATAACTGGGAGACCGTGTGGCTGGCCCTGTCGACCCGCTGGGCGATGCGATCCAGCATCACCGCGCCGCGTTCATCGCCGAGCTGCAATTGGCACAGCTGAACTTCCGTCTTTATGGCCGCCAGCGGGGTGAGCAGCTCGTGGGCGGCATTGGCCGTAAACCGCTGCTCTCCCTCCAGCGCCAGGGCCAGCCGCTGCAACAGCTGGTTCAGGGATGCAACAACGCCCTGCATTTCGGCGGGCACTCCGCTGGGGTCTACGGCATCCAGCAGGGCCGGGTTGCGCAACGCGATCTGCCGGGCGAGGGTTTTGAGGGGCCTGAGGCCCCTGGATACCCCAAAATACAACACGCCAACCGTCAGCGGCAGCACCAGCACCAACGGCAGCAGGGCCCGGCCAAGCATACCCAGCATGGACCGGCGGGCGCTGCCCATTTCGATTCCGACCTGCAGCCAAAGGTCAGTGACCGGGTCGTGGCGGGTGAGTATGCGCCAACTCCGCTCCTGCCCGGCGGGGCCGCCAAACGTGACGCCCTGCCCGGACGGTCTGTCAAATCTCGGAGAGTCGGCCATCACCGCAATCAGGTTTTCGCCCAGCCAGATATTCAGGGCGGGGTTGAGTTTTTCCCCGACGGGGGCATCGATAACAATCGGCTGCAGGTGGGCGGTCTCGAACTCGCCACTCAGCCAGGGTTCCGAGATGGGCTGGCCCTCATCCACCTGGCGCGCGAACACTGCGCTGATGTATTGCACCAGGTCGGCATACTGCTCCAACTGCTGGTCAACCTGGTCCAGCATCACACGGCTGGTAAAGGCATAGGTCAGCAGGGCCGAGGCCACCCAGGCGACCAGGGTAAGGGCCAGCAGAATCAGGACTATGCGGGTTTTCAGGGAAGCCATCACCCCGGCACCCGGTAACCCACACCGCGCATGGTTTCTATCGCCCCGCCGCCAAAGCGCTTGCGCAGGCGGGAGATGTAGACCTCCACGGTATTGGATTCCACTTCCTCACCCCAGCTGTATATCCCCTCCTCCAGGCGTGCTTTAGAGACGTAGCGGCCGGTATTGCGCATCAGTATTTCCAGGATCGCAAACTCGCGGGCTGTCAGGTCCACTGGCTGCCCCTCAAATCTCACCACGCGCTCCGCCGGATCCAGGCTGATTCCCGCGGCAAGCAGTTGCGTCGACTTGTGTTCACTTTTGCGGCGCAGCAGTGCTCGCACTCTGGCAAACAATTCCAGAATATCGAAAGGCTTGGCGAGGTAATCATCCGCCCCGGAATCGAGGCCATCCACCCTGTCTGCCACCGTGTTGCGGGCGGTGAGCACCAGCACCGGCAAACTGTGCTTGTCGGCCCGCAATTGCCGCAGCACCTGCACGCCCGGAACCCCTGGCAAACCCAGGTCGAGGATCAAGAGATCGTAAGGGGTGGAGCCGAGGGCCGCCCTCACCGGTTCACCCGAGCGCAACCAGTCGACCGCATACTGCTCCAGCCTGAGAGCGGCCTCGAGGGACTCGCCCAGCTGGGCATCATCTTCAACCAATAAAATCCGCACCGGACCCATGCTCCCCATCAGGCGCCACCAAGCTTATACCCTCATCGGTAGGGATGAAACCCGGCTGGAGCAGCGGCAGAAGGCAGGCAATTTTCCCAAATTTTTAAAAAACCTTGACGGCAAAACGGCAACTTTGGTGATACACTTCTTAAAGCTGAGGGGTTTCAGCGGTATTTATGCTCACGGTCGAAGTTCCATCAAGATCATCGGTACGTTAACCATAAATAATTATCAAATGAACAGGTGCCTGGACATGGCACCGCAAGCAATACAGGTACTATAGATATGTCTACAACAACCGGCACTGTTAAATGGTTCAACGAGACCAAGGGTTTCGGCTTTATCGAGCGCGCAGATGGACCTGATGTCTTCGTTCATTTCAGCGCCATCAAAGGCGAGGGCTTCAAGACTCTGTCTGACGGCCAAAAAGTCCAGTTCACTGTCACTGATGGCCAGAAAGGCCCCCAAGCAGAGAATGTAGTTCCCCTCTAATACCCCTGGGTAAGAGACAATAAAAAAGGAGCTCGTATGAGCTCCTTTTTTTCGTCCCGTGAAATAACCCCTGACGGCTCAGCTGTCGCGCAAACTGGCCTGTCGCTCAAGTTCAGTATCGATGTATTGCAGCCACTGCTGGGCGTACTTGGCTGAACGCTCGTCGCGCCCGGCCGCTTTGAATGCCTCCCGTGCCTTGTCGTACTGCTTGGAGTTGAAATAGGCCATGCCCAGAACCAGCCGGGCCGTATCCGGCCGCTTCACGCCGCCCCGCGACAAACCCTTGTTGATGGCAGTAATTGCCTTATCGTACTCGTCGCTATCCAGGTATATATTGCCCAGGCGCACGTACAATTCGCCCTGGTCAGACTTGGCCGCGGCCTGATCCATATCCACAATGGCCTTGTCCAGTTCCTGGGCCTGGCTCCAGGCACTGGCGGCAATCTCATAATTCTTCGAGGTGGGTTCGATGGAGCCGCCCTTCAGGCCCTTCTCCATGACCTTGCCGGCCCTGTAAGGCACATCGCTGTTGAGGTACAGGTAGGCCATGGTCACCTGCTCCTGGCCCTTATCCAGCATGCCCTGCACGTAGGCGGTATCCATAGCGGCCAGCTGGCGGCCTTCCTTTTGCTGTTCGCCGTACATGTGGGACAGCTGCACCCAGTAATCCTTCTTCGGGTAGTGCCTGAGCAACTCTTCAAGCGTCGCCACGGTCTTGGGTACGTCGCCTTTCTCGAAGTAGAGGAAACGGGCCAGGTTATACCACTGTTCCTTCGGCAACTTATCCTCTGCCTTGTACATATTGATGGCCTTCTCCACGTTCAGGAGAGCCTTGTTATAATCGTTTATCTGGTAATAGCCTTGGGCGAGCAGTATATAGGCGTTCGCGTTGGGCTTGTCCGTTATCGCAAACCACCCCTGCAGGGCGTCGATGCCTTTTTGCCATTGCTCCTGGACAAAATACAGCTGGGCGATCGTGTATTTGGTGTTGATCTCCATTGCCAGCGGCAGGTCGGGTTGCGCCACGACCTGCTCATAGGCCTTGAGGGCCTTGGCATAGTCTTCGCGAGAGTAGTGGATAAAGGCGTAAAGGTTGTATACGTTTGCCAGCTCATAGCTGTTGAGTGCGCTCTTTCCCCCGGATGCAATCAGCGCATCCAGTATGCTCGCGGCACCGCTCAGGTCCTTGGCCTCGGCCGCCTCCTGGGCTTTCGACAGCTGCTCATACACATTGTTGCGCAGGGCGGGCGTGCGTCGCGTCTCCCGCGTATCAGGGGCTTTCTTTTCCTGGGCCACTGCCGCAGAAAGGGGATGCAAACCCAAGTCGGCCTGCAACTGCGACAGGGCCACCTGGGCGGCAACAACCGGAACAGCCAGCAACGCCGCCCGAATCAAGGTGCGAGGCTTAAACAAATTCATAACGCATAAACCGTTTCAATTTTCCAACTCATAGGTGAACTTGTTCTGCACACCACCCACCTCGATGGCGACACCGTCGACCACCCTGGGCTTGTACTTGAACTTCAGTGAGGCCTTGACCGATGCCTCCTCAAACACGCCGGCGGGCTGGCAGTCTACTGCCTTGGGATCGCGGATAGCTCCGGAGGTCGTCACCGTGTACTCAACAATACAATAACCGGAAATACCTCGGCTCTGCGCCCGGCGGGGATAAATAGGCGCAACCTTTACGATCGGCAGATACTCGCCATCGCCGGAAGCCATGGTTCCGGTCTCGATCTGCACATCGACCTGGGCTTTCGGAGCGACATTGACCACTTCCACGTCCATGTCCATATCGACATCCGGTGTCTCGAGGTCAGGTGGCGGCTCTTCCGGGTCTTCCACCTTGTCGGGCTTCTCCTCCTTCAAATTGGTTTCAATCTCCCGCTCCGGCATGAAAATATCCGCCATCTTGGTTCGCTTGCTGTCATCTATCTCGGGGTTAGCGGAAGCAATCAGGTACTGCATAATGAAAAAGAGACCGCCCGCCACTGGCAGCGCCAGCAACGCACCGATCAAGAGCCTGAATGAGCTGCGATTCATAGTGGACTACTTACTGTCGGTGGCCAAAGACACATCGAAGACACCCGCTTCGCGAGCGGCATCCAGTACCGCGGCAACCGTCTCAGTGTTGGACTGGTTGTCAGCCTGGATAACAACCGCTCCCTTGGGGTTTTCAGCATGCAGGCGCTCGATGTTGGCACGCACCGAGCGCACATCGATACGGCGCTGATCCATCCAGATTTCGTTGGTGGCGCTGATCGCCACCAGGATATTCACATTGTCTTTGGGCTGGGAGGTGGATGCTTCCGGCCGGTTGACCTCAATTCCCGCTTCCTTGATAAAGGACGCGGTAACGATGAAGAAGATGAGCATGATAAAAACAACGTCCAGCATGGGCGTCAAATCTATCTGGGCTTCATCCTCGGCTGCTGCTTTATTGGTCCTGCGCATTACAATTGCTCTCTTAGTGATCGGTAGTCAGGTTGTCTTCGAGAAACTGGCTCTGGCGCTGGGCATTGCGGGTGATGTAGGTATTGGCAAACAGCCCGGATATCGCCGCGACCATGCCAGCCATAGTGGGCACCGTTGATCGCGACACGCCTCCCGCCATCGACTTGGCGTCGCCGCCACCTGTGACGGCCATGATATTAAACACTTCGATCATCCCTGTTACTGTTCCCAGCAGGCCCAGCAGCGGGCAGAGTGCAACCAGCGTCTTGATAATCGGCAGATACTGGTTGATCTGCATGCTCGCCTGGGAGATCAGCTTTTCCCTGATCTGTCTCGCGTTCCAGGACTGGCGCTCGCTGCGCGCCTCCCAGGTGGCAATAGTCCTGGCCACGTCCGCTTTCCAGCCGGTTTTGAAATACAGGACGCGCTCAAAGACCAATGCCCACATGAAGAAAAGCAGCACGGCGATCCCCCACAGGACATCTCCACCCATATCCATGAAGCGGGCGATAGCTTCATAAGCACTATCTAACCAGTACATATTGCTACTTCCCCAGCTTGGCTTCGGTGTGCTCCGCGATAATGCCTGTGGTCTGCTCGTTGAGTATATGGATGATGCGCTGGGCGCGACCGTTCACTATGGTGAACAACAGGACCATGGGGATTGCCACCACCAGGCCCTCCACCGTGGTGACAAGCGCCTGGGAAATACCGCTGGCCATCGCCTTGGGATCACCGGCTCCGAAGATGGTAATCGCCTGGAAGGTCACAATCATACCTGTCACCGTACCCAACAGGCCCATCAACGGCGCGAGGGAGGCGATGATCTTGAGCAGGTTGAGGCCATACTCGAGCTTGGGTGTCTCCTTCAGGATACCCTCGGACAGCTTGAGTTCCAGGGTTTCCGTATCCATGGTCGGATTGTCTTCGTGAATTTTGAGCACACGGCCCAGGGGGTTGTTTTCGTTGGCCTTGTTGCTCTTGAGCTGGGCGTTTACCTTGCCACTGACCGAATACAGCACAACGAGGCGGAACAGCCCGAGAATCAGGCCGAACACACCCAGGACGGTAATGGCGTAACCGACGGTGCCGCCCTCATGCCAGCGCTCCTCCAGGTTAGGGCTGTTGATGAGTGCGGCCAGGAAGGAACCGCCACTGGGGCCGGTGGGGTCGATGCCGAAGCGATGCAGGCCCTCGGTGGCGGCCGCCAGTTCCTGCGCCCAATCCATATAGGGCCCGGCAGGCTGGCGTGCGAGAGCTTCCAGCGTGCCCTTCTCGGCTACGTACTGCAGATACTGGCCGTCTTCGGAGACCACGTTAAACGCACCGACCCGGACAACCCGTTGATCCAGCTTTTCGCCAGTGGGCGTCGACACCTGCGTGGTGAAGGCAACCACCCTGCCGGTCTCCACCATTTCGCGGTTCAGCTCATACCAGACCTTTTCAATTTCCTCGATGCTGGGAAGCTTGTCGCTACTGCTCATCTTGGCGATCAGTGACTCCAGAAATTCCTCGCGGCCCGGGTACTGGGCGCTGGTCACCGAGTTCTCCATGGTTGAGGCCAGGTCACCCGCAGTCGATGTCAGGTGACCGAACAGTTCAGCAAGTGTACCCAGCTTTTCCTTGAGCTGGTCCTGCTTGGCGACAACGAGCAACTCGTTGGCCTCGAACTGGTCCTCCAGCTGGGCGCTCAGGGTTTCCTGCTGGGTGCGCTGGGCGTTGGCCCGCTGCAACTCGGCCGCCTGGTTGGCCTTGTCGTTGGCAAAGGCCTGCTCGCGGGCGCGGTTCTCCTTGGCTTCGGTCACCTGGCCCTGCTTCACGAAGTCCAGCAGCTGGTCGAGCGAGCGCGGCTTGTCATCCTGGGCGCTTGCCATCGCGGCGGTGAAGGCAAAGGCGCTCGCCACGGCAATTGCGGCGACTTTCACAAATCTGGTGCTCATTAGTTAGCCTCCGGTGCAGCTACGGGTAAAGCCATCAGGTCAATCGAGGCCTCTTTACGGGCTATGCGCAGCCCCTTCATGATGGCATTGCGGTACTCGCCGCGGGACAGGGGCACCCAGGTGCGGTTTTTCTGGTCCCAGGCGCCTGACATTTCGGTATCGGTGGTCTGGTAAAGGAAGGAAATCCGCCCGACTCTGAGGAAATTGACGTCGCGCTCCACACCATCGATTTCAATGCTGCCCTTGTAGGCATCGATCTTGCGGCCGTATTCGTTCTCGATCTTGTAGGCTTCCAGTACCTGGCGAAACTTCTCCGCCACTGACACGTCTGACCGATCCAGGTTGGAGCGCAGGAATGCAATGCGCTGCTTGCGCTCTTCCAGGTGGAACGGCACGTCGAGCTCCACGAAAGTTTCCAGTCCATCGATCATACGCACAGCCAGCGGGGTGATCTGGCGGGAAATCACCGTGACCTGGTCGATCGAGCCATCGATCTCGGCGATCCGCGCGCTCTGGTTTTCGATCTGGCGCTTCAAACGGGCGTTGTAGACCTCGAGGCCATCGATCTGCTTGGTCACCGTTTTATAGTCGGTGAGCAGGTCCCGGGTTTCGTCCGCCAGGCGATCTATCTTCGCCTGGGACTCACGGGCCGCCTTGCTCTTGTCTTCTCCAACCCTGAGGACGGAGTCGAGTGTGTCGGCATGCACCGCGGCTGCCGCACCCGCCAGGGTGCCCGCAGCTGCAAGTGCAGCGATCAGGACATTTTTCAATCGATGCATAGTCATGGGAATCGTATTTCCTATAATCCAACGAAACGGTTCAAACGGCGAAAGCCAGGCTCAATACTGTGTTTATGGCTCAGCATTTATAGTCAAGAATCTGGTGTTGGTAAACCGAGGCAGCGACTTTAAACTGAAAGCCGGCATCTTTTCAATGAAACCCAATTGTTCATCTTGCCGGCTCAATCGTGTGTGTACTTTGGTAACACTGCAGTGAGCTCATCAATGGCTCGGTAACACGGCGCTTCTCCCCCCGGAAATGTCCCGACTCGTCCGTTCGTATACCAGGAAGCTGTAGTCGTAAGGATTGTCGCCGTCGGCGGCATGGTGCTCCTGCCCGAGCTCCCGCCATTCGCTCCAGTCGATGGGCGGCAGCCGCGCATCTCCCTCCACAGTGGCGTGAACCCGGGTGAGATAGAGCCGCTGCGCCCTCGGCAGGGCAAGGGCATAAATCTCGGCGCCGCCGATGACCACCGCTTCGGCTGCGCCGTCGATGGTCGCAATCTGCTCAGCCAGCGCCAATGCCTCGTCCAGCGATGCAACCAGCCTGATCCCTTCTCCCGGATAGTCCGGGTTTTGGCTGATAACGATATTGCAGCGCCCGGGCAGGGGGCGACCGATGGATTCGAAGGTCTTGCGTCCCATTACAATCGGTTTGCCCATGGTCACCCGCCTGAAATAGCGCAGGTCCTGTGGCAGATGCCAGGGCAGGCTGTTGTGCCTGCCGATCACGCCGTTCTCGGCGGCGGCCACCATGACAGCGAGTCGTATCACCCGGGCGATACCGGTTCGCGCTAAACCGCCACCGGGGCGGAAATGGGCGGGTGGGGATCGTAGTCCCGCAGGGCGAAATCCTCGAACCGGTAGTCATAAATGGACGGGGGCTTACGCAGGATTTCAAGGCGCGGCAGGGGCCGGGGCTCCCGCGAGAGCTGCTCCCGCACCTGCGCCAGGTGGTTGCTGTAAATGTGGGAATCTCCGGTACAGATGATGATCTCCCCCGGCTCCAGATCGCACTGTTGGGCGAGCATCATGGTCAGCACCGCCAGGCTGGCGGTGTTGAACGGCAGGCCCAGGAAGGAATCGCTGGAACGAATAAACAGCTGCGAGGAAAGCAGGCCATTGGCCACATAGAACTGGTAGAGCAGGTGACATGGCGGCAGCGCCATGCGGCCGGCCCGGACATTCTCCTGGGGGCTCATCCGCTCATCCGGGAGGTACTCCACGTTCCAGCCGTGAAACAGGATACGGCGGCTGTCGGGGTTGTTGCGCAGGCAATCGATCACATAATCAATCTGGTTGATCCTGCCGCCGTCGCGAGTCGGCCAGGCCGTCCACTGGGCGCCGTAAATCGGCCCGAGGTCACCCTCCGGGGTTGCCCACTCATCCCAGATGGATACGCCGTTTTCTTTCAACCAGCGAGTGTTCGTGTCGCCCCGCAGGAACCAGATCAGCTCGTTGATGATGCTCCTGAGGTGCAGCTTCTTGGTCGTCAGCAGGGGAAAGCCGTCCACCAGCCGGTGGCGATACTGGCGCCCGAAAACCGACAGGGTACCAGTCCCGGTGCGATCACTCTTGGTGGCGCCGTTGTCGAGAATATCCTGCAGCAGGTCCAGGTATTGCTTCATGCCAGCCGCTCTCCTATTTTCTTCCGCGCGCGGCGCCGGCCGCGCCGGGATTGCGGTAGGCGAAGACCAGCAGGAAAATACCCAGGGCGATCATGGGCAGGCACAGTGCCTGGCCCCGGGTCAGCCAGCCAAGGGCCTCGAAGCCTATGTGCTGGTCCGGCTCACGGAAAAACTCCGCCAGGAAGCGCAGGCAGCCGTAGCCGAGGGAAAAGAGTCCCGACACCGCCCAAACCGGCCTGGGGCGAGCAGAAAACCAGATCAGGATAACGCCGAGCAGGACGCCCTCCAGGGCGAACTGGTAAAGCTGCGACGGGTGGCGGGCCAGCTGCAGGGGATCCGCCGGGAATACCATCGCCCAGGGCACATCGCTCGCCCGGCCCCACAACTCCTGGCCGATGAAATTACCCAGCCTGCCAAAGGCCAGGCCGAAGGGCACCAGGGGCGCGACGAAATCCAGCAGGGCGCCCAGGCCGATCCTGCGCCGGCGAGCGAACAGATACATGGCCAGCATGACCCCCAGCATCCCGCCGTGGAAGGACATGCCCCCCTGCCATACCCGCAACAGCCAGGCCGGGTCCTGCGCCAGTTTGTCGGCACCGTAGAACAGCGCGTAGCCAATCCTGCCGCCGAGAACGACGCCCAGCGCGCCGAAGAAAATAAGGTCGTCCACCTGCTCCCGCTGCAGGACGGCGCCCGGTCGCTGGCTGCGCCGCGCGGCCAGCCACCAGGCAAAACCGAGGGCGGCCAGGTAGGTCAGGCCATACCAATGTACTTTCACCGGCCCGAGGGCGATGGCAACGGGGTCAATCTCGGGATATGGCAGCATATCAGCCTGTCAGGATAGGGGGCGCGACAGCGTTAACCGCAAACCTGGGCGGGGGGTAATCGCGGCATGAACGCGCTATTATCATGCAGCCCGTGGTGATGCACAATTCTTTCGCTGTTTTCGGACCCGGTATGTGCCTGTTGATTTTTGCCCACCACGTCGACCCCCGCTATCCGCTGGTGCTCGCCGCCAACCGCGATGAATTCCATGCCCGTCCGACCGCGGCCTCGGCATTCTGGCCCGAGTACCCGGGCCTGCTGGCCGGGCGTGACCTGGCCCAGGGCGGCACCTGGATGGGCCTCACCCGCGATGGCCGTTTCGCCGCCATCACCAACTACCGCGACCCCGCCAGGTCCGCCCCCGCGCCCCGCTCCAGGGGGGAATTGCCCCTGGACTACCTCACCGGGAACCGGGAGCCGGAATCGTACCTGCTGGAACTGCTCCCCAGGGCCCGGGAATACGCGGGCTTCAACCTGTTGCTGGGCACCATCGGCAACCTCTGGTACCTGACCAACAGCCTGCCCCCGGGCTCGTGCACTCCGCAGCGCCTGGAGCCGGGGCTCTATGGCTTGAGCAATGCCCGGCTGGACACCCCCTGGCCCAAGGTCATGCTCGGCAAGGAGCGGCTGCACGCGCTGCTGCCCCGGGGTGAGTTGAGCCATGCGGCCCTCGCCGGCGTGGTCGGTGACCGCCATCTGGCCGACCCCGCCGAGCTGCAACGCCAGGGTCTCAACCAGGGCATGGACCCGATCCTGTCTGCGCAGTTCATCACCGCCGGAAGCTACGGCACCCGCTCCAGCACCACACTGTGGGTCGACAGCAAAGGCTTCGCCTGCTGGCGCGAGTCCAGCTTCGATG
>Ga0105103_10001211_pt1 | contig 14504 bp, 29 predicted proteins | sample PPLLaktember2015_2_FD_79107 | JGI IMG/M metagenome (GOLD analysis project Ga0105103, IMG submission 79107) | Freshwater sediment microbial communities from Prairie Pothole Lake near Jamestown, North Dakota, USA - PPLs Lake P7 Core (6) Depth... | ecosystem: Environmental > Aquatic > Freshwater >...
CGTGAACGCTCGACCAATTCACCAGCAAAACGCTCCTGTTTTTCGGCTAGCGCTTTATCTGTAAGAATATACTGGTGAGTGCCTAATGCTCTCCTAACGTTGGGCCCGATACGCTCATGTCCAATAACAGGACCGCTAGGATTACGGCACTTGGTTCGCGCATGCAGTAAATGAATACCGTTAGGCGTTACCCCAATAGCTACAGTATGAAGCCTATTTCGTTTTACGTGCGAAGATACGAGCGGGAATTCAAGCGGTTCGCCATTAACTTGCGCTTGCTCCTCCTCTTGGGGCTCCTCTTGGGGCTCCTCCTGGTTTTCTTCCTGAGGCTCCTCTTGCGGCTCCTCCTGGTTTTCTTCCTGGGGCTCCTCTTGCGGCTCCTCTTGGGGCTCCTGATATTGCTCTTGCGGCTGCTCTTGCGGCTGCTCTTGCGGCTGCTCCTGATATTGTTCTTGACCGCCTCCGCCTCCGCCCCCACCATTATCTTGCATTTGCTCGGAATAAACCGGAGTATTATCAGCCTGAGCCTGAGCCTGGGCCTGTAATACAGCCTGCACGGCGCGCGGAGCGCTCGTTAACTTATTACCAATAGCAGTTGAAAGACCTTTACGCCCAAGATTGGAATATCCGCGGACAGGTTTAGGTGCCGCAGGCTTCACATTAAAAAGACGTGACTGAGGCTTAGCGCCTACAAGCGTTTTTTTAACTGCCTTTTTAGTGGGACCGCGGCGCTTCATTTTATTCCGTTCCTTCGGGCTTACTCTCGGAATCTAATTCCTTAGTTTCGGCCGGCGTGTCGGTTTCTTTAATTTCGGTCTGCTCAATTGCAGACGTTTCGATTGGAGCGGTTGATTTCTTAGAATCAACCTTAACTAATGAGCGCGCATATTCTCTAAGCGCATTGGCGGCGCCAGTAGCGCCGTCCCTTTCGTATGCGGCAGCTACTCCCATAATAGCCTGGGGATTATCCGAAGCCATTGCCTTACGGAAAACTTCCTTGCGCGCTGCCTTAGTTTCAGGTGGTAATTGTCTTAACCTAGCGCGCTTTTCGAGGAAATCGGCATGGTGAGGTAATCCCTCATCGCGAAATGCCTTAGCTAAAGCGCGAAGCTTATCGACGTCCTTAACGTCATTAATTGCAGTCTCAAAAACAATCTTGCGTTCAGGCGTTAAAACACCTTTTTCGCGCTTCCTAGTGGTATCTGTAACAAGCGCACCAGCGGCTAAACCCATAATTGCGTACGGCAGTAATTGAACCATTTTTATTACCTATGAAAATGAGCGTTTTCGTTTTTGCCCATGCCCAAAACCTTAGAGGGGTCCTCAAACCCGTTTTCGGTCTGGACTAGAATATGATAATTAATACTTCCCGGCTGCCTAGCGTTTTCAATAAATCTAAATACAGGCTTACAAGCAATTCCACGTTTGCGATATTCTGCAATGAGCGCGGCCGACAAGCTTTTGCAATCTCCGTATCCACGAGCATACAAAGCTGGAATTGGCTCCCAGATTTGCGTCCTCCCGTAAATCACACCGCTTTGATATAGAGGCAAAGCGGTGTGATTTTTCAAATACGCTGTATTAAAATTAATCAGCGTATCCAGCAGTATTTTTAGCACTTGGGCATTTTCGACTTGCGAAGCGCCCGGATGAAAAACGTGCGGCAGACTGTATGTAATCTGCATTTTAAATACCGCTGTTAGGAAGAGTCAAAAGTGACATTTAGTTACTTAAAGGCTCAGGCGACGATCGACGCCGGGCCCTTGAACGAAGTAACGAACGTATAAGCCGCGCCGCCAACGAAGCCCGGCGGAACGAAGCCCGAGTAAACGCCAATAACCGATGCGCGGTTAGCAGGCGTAAGGGTCGGCATATCGAGCGACATGCCAACGCCAATCGGCGAATACTCGAACGCATCGCCGATACCGCCGACGGTAACGGAGACGTTAGCGACCTTGATTTCGCTAACCGTAACGAAGCCCGGCGAAGGCGCGTTCATCGTAACGCGCTGGGGACGGATATTCGTATCCGGCTGACCGCTCGCAAAAAGCGACGCCGCAACACCAAGAACAATCGGGGCGTTAATCGAGAACGAATAACGCTGAACCGAAACCTTAGACCCCTGGTTAGGCTCTAAGAGCGAGCGACGGCGCTGGGTAACCTGATCTACGCGGCGCTGCTGAGCCCAAAGCTTCGCCGCAACGGACGGCGGAGGAGCAATCGGGCGAGCAACACGGACGGGAAGCGTAGCGCGGCGCGCCATCGCGGCCGGAGGAGCGCCATTAAAAGCCGGAGTAAAACCAAAGTCCTCCGCGCCGTAATCGTCGAGACCATAATCATCCGCGCCCCACTCATCACCATAATCGGCGTCATCATCGCCGTTAAAAGCAAATTCGCCGCCGAAATCCGAACCGGAAATCGCGCCCATGAGGGTCGCAAGAGCCGGGTCACGCATTGCAAGCTTACGGGAGTTAGGATTCATTTTTATTCTTTTCTTTCTTTTCTGCACGAACGAAAACTAAGCCGAGCATTATTGCACGGCTTAGTATTTAGAAATCAACCTTCGGCGCCGAAACCAATCGTTGCGCCCGTGTTTTCGGCAACTAACTTGCCCTTACGCATAACCTTAAACGGGTCACTGCGCTGGACAGTAAAATAACCGATTTCCGCGGGAACCTTCTGGTCTCCAAATCCAACGATAGGACCCTTAAGGGTCTTACCGTCCGCTACCTTTACGCTCAGAATTACATAAAGGGTGCCAGGGGGAAGCGCGGGCACTTCGGCTAACGTGAGAAAGCGAGGGGCGACGAAAATATCATCACCAACCTGCGCCGCCTCACCGGGATAACGAATCTTGGATTTACCGCTATTGAGAAGCTTTGAACCGCCCCAAAGGGCAGCAACTCCTAAAGCAAGCGGAATTAACGGAAGCGCCATTTACAGGAGCCTCGCCGCCGCAACAATCGGGTCCTCGTCGCCGAAATTCTGGACAGTTCCGGGATTATACATATCCTCGCCGGCAGCTTCAAAAAGCTTATCCGTCTTCTGCTCATAACCCGGAACCTTGCCAGCCTGGCGCTTCTTTTCCGAAAGAAGCTGGCGCGTCTTGCGATAACCGAAAACCGCAACGCCGGCCGCGCCAGCATTACGAAGGTCAACGCCATAATTCGTATGGGCCATAGCGGCGCCAGCGAGAAGACCCGCAACGCCGACAACGGCATCAACGGGAACCTTACCCTTAATATCGAGACCGTTTTTCATTTCGGTATCAATAGCGCCGAGTAAACCGCCAACTAAAAGCGCCTCGCCTCCCTGCCGGAGCCCTTCGCCAGCGGCGGCAGCGTGAAGCTTTGCGCGAGCCATCGCATTAGAGCCACCCTTCGCGCTGTCATACCAGCGACGAATTGCACTCTTCTGGGTCTCGGGCATCCCTGCCTCGGAAAGCTCATTAACAGTCAGGTTAGGCATATCCATTTTAGTTTTCCTTTTTTAGATTAGGTGTTGGGCGCAATTGCCAAAAGTAATCCTAGTATTCCTTTTGGCAATTGCACCCTAGGTCAATTACAGAGTTAGAGTCAATAATTGCCCTACACCACCTTATTATAATACACGAGCGCGCGCGTAATGTCAAGTTTACTCGTCCTCATTATCGTCATTATCTTCGTCATTATCTTCTGTATGTTTGCCCAAAAATAACCCTTTTTCGGTCATTTTCATCATTACAGATACATGCGCCGGACCAAAACGATTTTTAATCGTAGTGAGATAGCGTAATCCGCCGTCATCCACATTAAAAGCAATAGTGGTGTCCACTTTATGCTCTAGTGCTTTGAATCCCGCGAATTCGTTATCCTTCGTAACGTGGTCAATGACGATAATCGGACAATTGAGCTCTACAGCGTAATCCTTGAATCTACCGCAAAGCTCAACTGCCATTTCGGGATCTGAAACTAAGCCCGGCAGTGAATCTAGAATTACTGCGCTAGGCTTACGGTTAAGGAGTATCGCTCCTAAGTCTGCGTTACTCCCCATAGGATGCACGCGGATTAGATGCATATGCGTTAGCTCTAACCGCATAGCTCTATGTTTGATTTCTTCGGCTGATTCTTCCGCGCCAACGTAAATAATTTCCCTATTCGTAATGCGCGCAATCTCATTAGATAGTTGCAAAGACATGGTGCTTTTACCCGCGCCCGGTTCGCCACCAATGAGGGTTACACTTGTAGTGACAATGCCTCCACCGAAACAAATATCCCAAGGTCCGGTCATAATCCGTTTAATGGGTTTATCCGAAACCTCACTTAGTAATACCGTTTGGTCAGTAGTGTCCGCGGTAGTTTTAGGAATATTCCATTGCGAGCATGACGGGCATTTTGCGAGCGTCGAATCAAAACGATAATCGCAAAAGGCGCACGGGCGAACGCCCTTCTTTTTACTACTCTTTAAAGAAAGAGAATCTTCCTTATTTGCCCGACTCATTGCTTATTCACCTTAAACTTAACATACACGGGCGCGGTCTTCGTACCCTGCTCGGGTACGGTAACAATGCACACAATCTCGAATAATGCGAGACGAACACTAAAAGTAATTACGTCCGAACTATTCGACTCCTTAAGAGTGCCCATTACCACTACTTGCGGATCCCTGATTCGAGTGTCCGGGTAAGGCACTTTTAATGCGTCATGAGGAGAACTATTATTTGTATTAGACATGGTGTTTCCAGGCAGAGTTATTAATAACTATACTTGACAAATGGGTTAGTGTATGGTAGGATGATTATATGTTTCGGTGAGCCATTGCGGCGAGCCCTAAAAGGAAGAACCAAAGTGGACGAAACGAATATTAGAACTATTACGATGAGGCCGCCCCCCGGCACTCGCTTTAGTATCTTCGGGGCAGACGTCGTATTGCAGTTTCAAAGGGGCCGTGAAGCTGAAGTTACGGAATGGCTCAAAACTTGGATTTCATCCTTCGTTGAACCGCTGATTAATATTCAGCAAGCTAACGAAGAGGCACGGCGAACGGCGGAAACAATGGCGCCGCAATATGGGCCACCGCTAGACCCGTCAAGCGTCGGTAAGACGCTCGCCGAAATTAAACAAATGGCAGGCTTATCAGCCGCCGCAAAAGCTAACCCTAATCCTCAAATTGAAATGTGCTTACGATGCGAAAAACACCCAATCGCTAAACCGAGTGGGATATGTAACGTGTGTGATGCTGAGATGCTGGCTTTATTGAAGCCGAAAGCATCTAATCCTGAAACTGAAACTGAAACGAAGGAATAAAGAAAATGTCTAAGCCTGCTGATACGAATGCCGCCGTTGCTCAGTTTGATACGTCCAACTGGGTTGATGAACAGGTTGGATTTTCGCCATACTGGAATCCCGATAACGATAAGTTTTTTATCGGTGCAGTGTCCGCCAGGGACGAGCGAGATCCTGAGTTTATTCGGTATCTGATTAAGGCGGCCGTTGATACGGAGTGCAAGCGCGGTTCCGACGAAAACGCGGAAGACGTTTTGGTCAAGGCTGGCGAGTTTTTTACGGTTAGCGTTTATTACTCGCTCCGCGATTTGTTCGACTTCTACCTCGAAAGCGGCCTTCGTCCGTTTATCAAGGTCACTGCCCTTAAGGAAGTTAAGACTAAGAATAAGAACACTTGCTGGACGTGGCGCGTTCAGATTTCGCCGAAGGATAAGGCGGTTGTCGAAAAGAAGCGTATCGAGCTTACCGCTGCGAAGGAAGCCGCTAGGCTTGCCGAGCAGAATGATGCTTTTCCGCCCGCTTGAATAAAGGTTAGATGTAAATGTCTCGCCCTATTAAAAAGCGGACCGCGAAAAGCTATCAAGTCGATATTGAACGACTTGGCAGATTGCGCACCGCGCTTCTCATGGATGATTCAATTCATCCGGCCGCAATGGGCAAGGCAATTGTGCAATTAGATAAGTTGGTAACAGCTCTTATAGAGCTAACCACTAATACCGTTGAGAAAAGTGCATAAATGCTGCGCTAACTGACATTAGGCACGGGCTCTTAAGTGAGCCCGTGCCTATTGGCACATATTAGTGCCATGTTTAGTTAGGCCATAATGCTCACCTCATAAGCTATAAGTATATCTAATTCCGCGTCGAATGTCAATTCGTTAGCCTTTGGTAAACCATCGTGGCAAGTAAAAAAGCGGAATTCAAAAAGCGTTCGGCAGCCGCAAAACGCGGTTGGGCTACTCGTCGCAAAAAATCAGAACTAATTAAGGAGATAGGCAAAAAACAGCTTATCGAGCAAAACGTTAAGCGAGCGGTTGAAAAGAAACCTAAGCTTAAACGCCTAAAGAAAAAGAAAAGGTCCGTTGCAGAGCTTGAGGCGCTGCTAGCAAAGAAGGAAAAAGAAATTAAGGTCGTTATGTCTACCGCTAATTGGGTAGACGCGATGCCTACGGAATATCTTAAGGAAGATGGGACCGTAGCTCTTATGCCTTCGCGGCTAAGGCATTTAGGCAAGCAAACAAAACTCATCCTTAAAACATTGCGCAAGGCTGATAAGAACGGAGTGCTAAGTGAAATTGTAAATGAGTTAGCTGGGGTTTTGAATGTGCCAATCAGAGAAATATACACCCTATGGTTCTCGCCGTGAATAATACTAAAGTTAAAAAATTCGTTTACAATTCACCTCATGGTAAAGTATACCTCTCCGCTCCAGACGTTGAAACTCTGGTGAAAACGCTAGAGGGGTTTGGGTATAAAGATATTGATATGTCTAAAATTAGCGCGGCTGAACATGACTATCCCGAATATCTCAACGGTTGAAATCGTACACCCTAATGGGGAGTGTCGCACGTTTGATATAGAGTCTTTCCATAAGACCTTTGTAACAATCCGCTGGGGATTGGCTGGAACATACAAAATAAGACTGAAAGATAATGTTATGATTAGCTTTAGCGGCGGAGGAAAGAAAGCTGCTAAACCCTGTCCTTGGAAGGCTAAAGATATTGGTGAATTACGTAGGCTCGTCCATGAGCATTTTAATCCTGTACATAAAGACGCGCGCGACGATATGTATGCGCGTCACGTAGAGAATATGCCGGCGAAGGTATGAATATGAATAATGAGAGAGACGATAAAGCTTATCGAGAATATATAACTAAGAAAACGTCCGAGGCTTTGAAGGAAGGCAAACCGTCGTTGACATTTAATCTTGGTGATGAAATTCGGAGACAAGCTGAAAAGCGAACTGAGAAAAAGTAACGCGCGACACGTAGAGAATATGCCAGAGTAAAAAAAATTTATGTCGTTTTTAAATAAACCTATAATAGCACATGAATTGATTTGTATTAGTACCGGTCAAAGTCTAGGTCCTGCCAGCGATGAAATGATTGAAAAATATAAAGCTAAAGGTAATCAACCGATTGATTATCAATTGCATGGTCATAGTATTAAGGTAAAGGTAGTTAAAAATGCCCCAATGCGTTAAGTGTAATGAGTATATTCTCGCGCATCCTGATGCGGTAAGGGAAAGACCGGAGCTGTATAAAACTAAGTGTGAGCTCGGGGGAGTGCATGAGTTTGAGCAGATACAAAGGCGCCTTGTAATAAATGCTAAGTTTGAAGTAATACCTCCTCCCAAGGGGTAATAGTGAATTCAACTAAAGTAATTCCGCGTTGGGTACTTGTATTGGCCGAAAAGTATAATGTTGTAGTTACTATAAATGATAATTGTGAAATGAATTTAGAAGGAATGAATAGTAACGTTGTTAAATTTGTAAATGAATACAACGAAACTAAACGTAAAGCTCTTGCGATGTTTGAATGAGCGAGAAATCATATCATATACCCCAAGGCGACCCTTGTACGATATGCAATAAGTTAGCAAGTAGGCATAGGGTTGACCATAAATTTGTAGGTAAAAGTGGATTGTGTGATACGTGCGGGCTCATGCCGCGCAATCATAGAATTAGAACGGGTAAGCGTAAGCCCTATAACGAAGTCCATTATATAGGCATTGACGGCGAGGGACAGGGAAGGCAATTCCATAAATATGTCCTACTTGCCGCCGCGGACGAAACAGGCAAGAAAACTTGGTCTGTTGAAGACCATAATTTAAGCACTGAGCAATGCTTAGATTTGATTCTAAGTTTACCTCAATATCGCACTAAGATTTTTTCGTTTTCGTTTAATTACGACCTAACGAAAATGCTCAAAGACTTGGATGATGAAAGTCTATATAAGTTATTTCGGCCGCACCTTAGACAGCGAAAAGGACCCGACGCATTCAAAGGTCCGATTCCTGTAAAATGGAAAAAGTATTACCTCAATCTACAGGGCACAAAGTTTACCGTTCGCAAGGGTCCTAAGCGAATTGTAATATGGGATTTGTTTAAGTTTTTCCAATCTAAGTTTGTTAATGCCCTTAAGGATTGGAAAGTAGGAAGTAAAGAGCTACTCGATCGCATGCAAGCGATGAAAGAGAAGCGCTCCGAATTTGATAAAGAGACTAAAGATGCAATTAGACAATATTGTTTTGAGGAGTGCGCGTGTATCGCGCAATTAGCACGTAAGTTAGTTGAATCTCACTTAACCGTCGATCTAAAACTAACATCTTTTTATGGAGCTGGCTCGTCCGGCGCTGCAATGCTCAATAAGATGGGCATTAAAGAGAAGATTAGACGCGAGCCGGACGAAATGAAAGAAGCCGTAGCGGCTGCATTCTCCGGCGGTAGATTTGAGAATTCAATTATTGGAATTGTTGAAGGGGACGTATACAACAATGATATATCTAGTGCTTACCCTTATCACATTACTTTCTTGCCTTGCCTCATTCATGGAAAATGGCAGGAAACGAAAAACAGGAACGATATTGAGCGCGCACGTGCAGCGCTTATTCAGTACGGATTAGGACCGTCAAATATAACTAGTTGGGGTCCGTTTCCTTTTAGAACTAAAGATGGTTCTATTTCGTTCCCGATACAAAGCGGCGGGGGATGGGTTTGGAAAGATGAATATTTGGCAGCTGAGAAGATATTTCCGAACGTACGATTTCGTTCAGCATGGATTTACGATTGCGATTGTGACTGCCAGCCGTTCGAGAAAGTCCCAGAGTATTACATTCTACGAATACAGATCGGGAAAGAAGGCCCAGGAATCGTTATTAAACTAGGTCTAAATTCTGAATACGGGAAACTTGCTCAATCCGTAGGTAACGCAGTATTCAACTCCTGGATTTGGGCGGGTATGATTACGTCGGGTTGTAGAGCCCAAGTGCTAGATGTATTAGGTTTGCATAATCATTGGTCTAATTTGTTGGCTGTCGCAACCGACGGTCTATATTCTAGAGAGAAGATTATCTGTCCTACGCCACGCGATACGGGAACGTGGGAAGTTCAAACGGATAGCGGGATTGTTAAAAAACCGCTAGGTGGATGGGAAACGAAGAAATACGATAAGGGTATGTTTTTCGCTCGACCTGGCGTTTATTTCCCGTTAAATCCCACTAAACAGGATATTAAAGACGTTAGGGCTCGTGGCATTGGTAAAGGCGTTATTCTAGAGAATTGGGAGAAGATAGTTACAGCCTGGAATGCTAATGGCGTTACTGGCTCGGTTGCAGTGCCAGACGTAACGCGATTTTGCGGAGCTAAAACTAGCATTCATTTTAGTTCTAAGGGCTATACGAGAGCGAACCATAAAGGCGGAGTGTTACCGGCTTATGGTCAATGGATTAAGCGTAAAGTTGAAATGACGTTTAATCCTATGCCTAAACGTGAGTGCATGAATGCCGATGGGTTAACACTGAAACTTAGGAAGTTTCCCGAAACGCTAGAAAGTGTGCCGTATAATCGAGCAATGCTTAGTAAGGAAGCAATCGAAATGCGGGCACTAACAGATGAAATGAACGAGCAACCGGACGGGGATTTGCATGATTACGAGTAAGAGTAAGTGGGAGTATGATGTTATTGAAATGGATAACGAATGTCACCTTGACGAAATTAATAACATTTTAGATGATAAAGGAAGTGCAAGCTGGGAACTAATATCAGTTGTGTTTGATAATAAAGCTGATGTTTTAATTTACTATTTTAAGCGGGAAATTGTTCAGGGGCGGGAATTATGATTACGAATGAGCGAAAGAAGCCAATTAAGTTTGATATTCCGCATGGTGCTTATTGTACGCATCCAAGGATGCGAAGTAGAGCGGTAAAAGCGTTAGTGGAAGGACGTATTTATGAAATTAGGTGTCCGGATTGCGGGCTAGAATGGCAATCTAATGAGGTGCATGGGTAATGGAAGACAATGTAAATAATCCCAAGCATTACAATAGCCATCCGTCGGGCGTTGAGTGCATTACCATTGTTAAACATATGAATTTCTGCCTTGGTAACGCTATCAAGTATATTTGGCGTTCAGGCTTAAAAAAAGATGAAAGTCTCGATTCGCGGAATAAGCAAATCGAAGATTTGAAAAAGGCTAGATGGTATCTTGATTGTGAGCTTGAGAGGTTGGGATCATAATGCCTCTCGTTGAAACCAAACGCACAACGCCCACTAAGTTTGATTTTGCAATCGAAGTGCTTAAGTTATGGCCAGAATTATCTAAAGAAAGCGTCGGCGTCCTTTGGGCGCATTTTGCCGTAGAAACCGGAGAAGGAATTTATTGCTGGAATTGGAATCTAGGAAATTACAAGGAGCCTGGCGGAGACAATCGTAGAAACTACGTATCCCTTCGTGGCGTTTGGGAAGGGTTTAAGATTACCGATTTAGACGGGGATGGGGATATCGACGAAGACGATAAGCATTTGCTTATTCATCGCTTGGTTAATTCTGGGTTATGGGAAATTGACCCGAGTAAAGACCATGCGATTGCAGTAGGACCGGGCAAAGTATCTTTAATTGCTACCAAGGGAAATAAGGCTACTTGGTTTAAAGCGTTTGAATCGCTGGAAGATGGAATGGATTTCTTTATGGAATCCAAGTTTATAGGAAAATTTGCTAGCGCGTTTACTCATGTTTCTTTTGCTAATCCTGAATTGTTTGGGAGAAAGCTCGGTGAGTTAAAATACTACACTGCCAGCCCTGACGTATATGCACGTTCAATGCGAAAGAAATACGATGCGTGGATGAAAGATGATGCTTACGAAAAAGCAGAAATGGAATTAAGAGAAACGCAAAAGACGATTAACGCTGCTTATGAGATGCTCATTCATGAAACTAAAGCTGATGAATCAGAGCGCGAGGTAATCCATACTTCGATTTATTTCCCAGTGGGCGGTAGGGATTGTGATGGTGAGGATAAGTGATAATGGATCCTAACGAGACTCTGAAGGAAATCCGTGAACTAACAGAAAAGATAATTAAATGTGATGATGTGGTGCTGTCAGCGCAAATGGCTGACGGTATCGCAGATAGATTTCAGGCATTAGATAATTGGCTATCTAATAACGGGTTTTTACCTGACGATTGGGATACGTAAATGAACGAATATAAAGTTACGTTGCCTGATTGGAAAATTGAAACTGTCATAGCGTACGGAATGACTGTCAATGGAAACGTGCTAATATTTGGAAATGCTAACGGCTGTATTGTTAAGGTGTATGCAGCAAATTGCTGGCTAAGTGCAGAGATATGCAAAGATGATATGGAGAATAAGTAATGCCCAATAAATATACAGATGTTGGTAGGGATAAGCTTATTGAGAGAATCTTAGAATTAGAGAAAGACGGGAAAGAAATAAGGATTAAATCTGTTCGAGCATTAATAGATGTTGCTGAAACAGCCTTGCTATTAAGCAGGCAATTTGTATCACCTAATGATTGCGAAATAGTAATTTTAACAGGTATATACGATGCAATTGAAAAAATTAGATTTGCGCGCAACACATTAAATGAAAGCGAAGAATGAGCAATCCTCTTACCAAGATGCGGCACGCGGCGGAAAAACTCCACGAAGGATATGATTTCCTGCAAAGTGATATTCAAAACGTAAGCATAGCATTAGGGTACTGCGAAAGAGCAAAGGAAGATATAGATTCGGCAATTGAAGGGCTGAAGCGAATGGCAGCGATTAGGGAGCCGAAATGAACGATATACATTGGTTATATCATCATCATTATACTGCATATAAAGCAATGCCAGATGCATATAAAGGTGATAATTGTTTAAACATTTGGATAGACACTAATGACGGGTTTTTAAAAGCCGCGCCTAAAAAAGACCATGAATATTTGGTTGGTAATTGGACTGCATATTACGATAAGCGAGCGCGTAAATGGTTATTCGACGGGCGGTAATTAATGGACCGTTGTTTAAGTGGTTTGGTTCTAAATGGTCCTCTGCTCGTAAGTACCCTGAGCCAATATTCGGAACTATTTATGAACCATTCGCAGGGGGAGCTGGATACTCGCTGAATTATCGGCAGTATAATGTAAATATTTATGACACTAACCCGCTGCTTCAACGGTTATGGAAATGGCTTATTGAACAAGCGTGTTATCGAAACGTAATGCAAATTCCAACTAATCTAGCCGAAGGGTTTGATATTCAGTCTTTGGATTTGGATGACGGTCAAAAGCTGCTCTTGAAACACTGGCAGCGCACGAATAATTACGGGAATTGCTGGACCATTAGCCCATGGGGAAATAAACCCGGTCAATGGACAGATAGCACTCGTGAGAGAGTGGCTAGGCAAGTAGAGTATATTAAACATTGGAAATTCGAGCCTATTGATTTTAGTAAACATGGAACGTATTTTATAGACCCACCGTATGAATATAATTACAGGTATGGCAATAACAATTTTAATTTTGCTAAACTTGCGGCGAGAGTTAAATCAATACCAATACCCAATCAAGTAATTGCGTGCGAAGCGGTATGTCCCAAAACTAAACGAGTGCCAAATTATCTTCCGTTTGAATTCTTTGGGAACCGTGTAACGAGTAGACGTAAAGAAGGTAATAACGTTTATTCAAAAGAGCTTGTCTATCACTCGATTAAACAAGTTATTGCTGGTGAGATAAGAGAATCAAAATGAAACTAAAAGCTCCGCTCGATAAAACCTATCTAGCGTACCAAGAGGAGGGCATTAAATACGCTCTAGCTCGTAAAGGTACTCTTATTGCTGACGAAATGGGATTAGGTAAAACGGTTCAAGCATTAGGAGTAATTAATAATTGCTGGGAACCGGATGGAGTAGGTAAGCGCGTTATTATCGTATGTCCTGCAAGTCTTATATGGAATTGGTATAGCGAAATCGATAAATGGGTAATTAGAAAAGATGTTGCGGTTCATGTTACAAGCTATGAGCAATGCTCAAAAATGTACATTACCTCTATTGATTTGCTCATTGTAGACGAAGCGCAATATGTAAAGCATCAGAAAGCGCAACGCACTATTGCGGTTAAAAAACTTGCTAAGATTAGCAAGAAGATTATTTTGCTAACCGGCACGCCAATTGAAAACAAGCCGGTTGAATTGTTTAGCCTTTTACAAATCATCGCTCCCGACGAATGGGATAAATCCGGACGCATTAAAGGGAAAACTGTAAGTCCGGGTGAAGGAGCTCAGTTTTTCAATTTTGCTAAACGATATTGCGATGCAAAAGAAGTGCGGCGCGGTAAAAAGAAGTTTTGGGATTTCTCAGGAAATTCTAATCTCGAAGAGTTAAATTCGAGATTGCGCGAAACGGTAATGATTAGGCGTCTGAAAAAAGACGTACTTAAAGAATTGCCGGATAAGCGGCACCAAATAATTGTTCTGCCTAAAACGAAGAATGAAAACGGATGGATTGATAAATTTATTGATCGGCTAGAATGCGAATGGGAACATGCAATAGCCGAATTAAAAGCGAATAAAATTGCCTTTGAGGAATTCTCAAAAGTAAGGCATCAGCAAGGTATCGAAAAAGTAGAATATGTAATTGGGCACATTCACGAGTGTATGGAGCAAGTAGATAAAGTAATTCTATTTGCGCACCATAGAGAGGTTGTCGAAAGTCTAAAAGAAGAATTAGGCGATTTTGGAATTGTTTGCGTAACAAGTAATATGAGCCCAGCAGAGCGCGCTAATGCTGTTAACGAATTTCAAACAAAACCAGATTGCAAGATTATTCTTGGTACGATCGACACCATGGGAACCGGATTTACCCTCACCGCGTCAAGTCTGGTGTTATTCGCTGAACTATCCCCAGTGCCAGGAAAGATGGCGCAAGCGGCTGATAGAGCCCATCGCATTGGACAACGTGAAAGCGTATTAGTGCGCTATCTCGTGCAAGACGGGTCAATCGACGCGCGAATGTGTAAGATTCTGATTAAGAAGATGGAAGTTATTTCGCGCGCGTTGGACCCTGTTAGCGCTGCGGTTTGAAACCTAGGCTTAGAACGCCTCTCACTTGCTCGCGAAGTTTGCGAGTGAGTGAGAGGCGTTCTCGTGCGCGCGTAGCGGGAGCCCTGGGGACGAGCGGGAGCCCTGGGGACGAGCGGGAGCCCTGGGGACGAGCGGGAGCCCTAGGGACGAGCGGGAGCC
>Ga0105103_10001212_pt1 | contig 14497 bp, 17 predicted proteins | sample PPLLaktember2015_2_FD_79107 | JGI IMG/M metagenome (GOLD analysis project Ga0105103, IMG submission 79107) | Freshwater sediment microbial communities from Prairie Pothole Lake near Jamestown, North Dakota, USA - PPLs Lake P7 Core (6) Depth... | ecosystem: Environmental > Aquatic > Freshwater >...
AAAGAGGCCATCAGGCGCAAGCTCTACAGTGTTGCAGGTCATTATGGCCGTTGCTGGGAGCTATACAATAATGGTGGTATCTACTTTGACATTGATGTTGAAGCCGTGAAGAGGTTTGACAACATGCTTGATCATGAATTTTTTGCCGGGTGTGAGACACCATACCGGGTAAACAATGCTGTTATGGGGTCACGCCCCGGCCACCCGTTCCTGAAGAGCTGTCTTGAATATATGGATGCGTTTGACTTCAACAACCCCGGAGCAATGGGTATTGAGATCATGACCGGGCCTGAGATGTTTACCATAATAGCAAAGATATTTGGTTGGGAAGAGAAGGATTTAACCCAGCACATGAATTATGGCATGACTATCTATGGTCCGCATGCCTTCTACCCTTATTATTTTGATCAGAAGTATCAACCCGGGTGCGTGCAGGAAGGCACTTTTTCAGTACACCACTGGGCTAAAACATGGTAGCATCGGCAAGCTCAGCTACCAATAAAAAACAGGATATGAAAATAGAGGTCTTTGCTATATGCTACAATGAAGAGATTATGCTTCCGTACTTCCTGAGGCATTACTCACAGTTCTGTGACAAGATCACCATCTATGATAATTACTCTACTGATCGCACTGATGAGATCTGCCAGGCAAACCCCAAGGTTGAAGTGATACAGTATGATAGCGGCAACCAGATACGTGATGATATTTACCTGCAGATAAAAAATAACTGCTGGAAGGGATCTTCAGCTGATTGGGTAATTGTCTGTGATATTGATGAGATAGTCTGGGGGATAGCTCCTGGTCTTAATGGTATTGGTGCCCGGATCCTAATTGATGAGGTCAATAATAACATAGATCAATACACGGTGATATCACCTGACTGGTGGGAGATGGTAGGAGACCGTATCCCTACAGGATTTGGACAGATATATCATGAGATCTATGAAGGCCGTTGTCATGGCCAGGAGACTAAATGTATCATGTTCCGTCCTGACCGGATCCGGGAGATAAACTATGACCCCGGCTGCCACGGGATCCACGCCGAGGGTGACGTGAGAGTACTTCATACCTCTGCCCTCCGGATCCTGCATTACAAGTACCTCTCTGCAGAGTATGTTATTGAGCGCCATCAGATGTTCGGGCAGAGGCTGAGCGCCATCAACCGGCAGAATAAATGGGGAGTACAGTATGACTTTGCCGCAGAACAGACCTGGCAGTACTGGCGGCAGCTGCAGGAACAAAAGACCAGGGCTATCTGAGACTGCTGCTATCTTAAACTATAATCTAACTTTTAAATAATAAACTATGGAAATTTCAAAACAAACCGCACGCAAGCTTTATCCTGATGTACCCAAGTGGTTTAAGGATGAGCTGAAAAAGGTCTTCGGAGAAAAATCTCTTAAAGAAGACTCTTATGAAGACATCAAAACTTTCGAGGATGCCTGTTTAACGCTCGAGCTTAATCCTGATCAAGTTTTAGTGGGAGCTCAGAGCCTTGATGAATTGGCCTACCGAAAACTGAAGGTGATTATTAAAGCCATCAACCAGGGATGGGAGCCTGACTGGGACAACTCTAACCAGGCAAAGTGGTACCCATATTTTCTTCTGTCCTCGGGGTTCGGTTTTTCGGCTTCGTATTGCTACTACGATCGCACGGCTACGGGCGTCGGTTCCCGCCTTTGCTTTGAGAGTGAGATAAAGGCTGGTTATGCCGGTCGCCAGTTTGAAGCCTTATATAAAGATTTCCTTAAATAATAAATACTGCAATGGAAACAAAACGCAAGAAGACTACTAAAAAAGAAAAAGGGTTTGATTTCAGAACAATTAAATCCTTTGAAGATGCCTGCAAGAAGTTGGGCATTAATCCTGAAATTCTTCCTCAGATGGAAGGTATTGGAGCAGAGTTTGTGAAACCTGTTATCGCTTTGTATAAGCTGATAATTATTTTTAAAGCCATCAATGCTGGGTGGTTGCCCGATTGGAACAATATGAACCAATGGAAGTATTACCCCTGGTACAGCGTTCTGTCCTCGGGGTTCGGTTTTTCGGCTTCGGGTTACAACTACGGTCGCACGTTTACGGGCGTCGGTTCCCGCCTTTGCACAGATAGCTCAGAGAAAGCTCTTTATATAGCCGAGCAGTTCAAGGCTGAATATGAAGATCTATTCCTGTATAAAGAGTAAAATAATAAGGTTGTGTGCTCAGTAACTGTCAGTTCTGTCCTCAGGGTTCAGTTTTTCGGATACGAATTACAACTACGATAACACGAATACGAACGTCAGTTCCCACCTATGCACACTTTGAGCACAAACCCTGCCATCACGGCAAAAAACAAACTTAGAAAAGGGAGTACTGGTAATTACAAAAAGTAGTGAAAGTGATCCCGCGAATGCAAAGGATGAAGAGACTAGGCAATTTATATGATAAGATATACAGCACTGAGAACCTCAGGCTCGCAGATTCTATTGCCCGGAGAGGTAAGCTGAAACAGCCCGGCGTGATTGAGCACGACAAAAACCGTGAAAGCAACATTCTGACTCTGCATGATATGTTGAAGAATAAGACATACAGAACATCAGAATATACAACATTCACTATATATGAACCGAAGGAGCGACTGATATTCAGGCTTCCATACTTCCCTGACCGTATAGTTCATCATGCTGTGATGAACATACTTGAGCCCTTGTTTATCTCAGTTTTTACTGCAGACACCTATAGCTGCATCAAGGGGCGGGGCATACATGCTGCTGCCAGGGCCTTAAAGCAGGCGCTCACTGATCAAGGCGGTACCCGGTATTGTCTGAAACTTGACATTAAAAAATTCTATCCCAACATTGATCACCAGGTATTAAAAGAACTTCTCCGAAAAAAGATTAAGGACACAGATCTGTTATGGCTTCTTGATGAAATTATTGACAGCGCTGAGGGCTTGCCCATTGGCAACTACCTGAGTCAATACCTGGCTAACTTCTATCTGTCATATTTTGACCACTGGATCAAAGAAACCAGGGGAGTCAAATATTACTTCAGGTATGCAGATGACCTTGTTATTTTTTCAGGCAGTAAGCCCTATCTACATAAGCTCTTATCTGACATAAAAGGTTACCTGCAGATGAACCTTAGGCTCGAGGTCAAAGGAAATTACCAGGTCTTTCCGGTTGATGCCAGGGGAATTGATTTTGTCGGGTATGTTTTCAGACACTCTCATGTTTTGTTGCGGAAGAGTATTAAGAAAAGTTTTGCCAGGGCTATAGCCAGGAACAAAAACAAACAGTCCGTAGCATCATACATTGGGTGGGCTATTCATTGCAACAGTAGAAATCTCATTAAAAAGCTGATAAATGAAAAGCTTCAGCCAGCTTAACATACAGACAACAGCAAGAAGTTTTGAGGGAGACAAGATTAAAATATCAAGGATCCTTAATAAAGAAATTATTGTGCATCACTTTAAACTAGAGAACTCCAAAGTTTTTACTGACCGCGGTACCTGCAAGTGTCTCCATTTACAGATATCACTTAATGATGAGAAGCATGTTGTTTTTACTTCATCATCAGGACTTATTGAGGCTATTCAACAGGTGTGTGAGGAAGACTTTCCTTTTAGCACTACCATAATTAACGATAATGACCGATTCATATTTACGTAAAAATTAACCTATAAGTTAACAATGGGAGCAATGAAAGAACTGGCTATTGACCAGATGAATGCTGAGCGTGAGGCCCAGGAGAAGATAAAAGCAGAGCGAGTACCTAAAATGAAAAAGCTGATTGTAAGAAAGCCAATCCGCAAGGGCCCGAAGATCTATCCCAATGATCCCTGTCATTGCGGCAGTGGGAAGAAGTATAAGAAATGTTGTTCACCTAACAAATAGTAGATAAACATGAAAATTGGTACAAAATCAGTCCTGTTTGGAGCTCATTGCTTCTTTATTCACCCATGGTTCGTCTTCTTCGCATGGTGGATATTATATGGTTTCCCATGGGATCCAAGGTTATGGGTAGCATTCTTTGTGCATGATCTTGGATATTGGGGCAAACCAAATATGGATGGAAAGGAGGGAGAGTCGCATGTTGTCTGGGGTGCTTTTGTCATGCTAAAACTTTTTGATAAAAAAAGAGTAAATGGCACACCTGCAGATTTATTCTGGTATGAGTTCTGCCTGCTGCATTCAAGATTTTATGCCAAGCAACTCAATAAACCTCCATCAAAGTTATGTGCTGCTGATAAACTCTCGATCTGCCTTGAACCCGGATGGTTATATCTACCAAGAGTAACATTTAGCGGAGAGATAAAAGAGTACATGAAAAATGCGGAAGAGGGTAAATATACTACTATGAGAATTTCTACTAAGTCTAAAAAGGAGTGGTTTAACGGCGTTCAAATGTATTTAAGGAAATGGGTTGAAGAGCATAAAGACGGAAGGGAAGATCTCTGGACACCAAATATTAAACAAGCCATAAATAGACAAGGGGTATGGAAATAATAACTTTCGCTGACCTCTTTGCCGGTGGCGGCGGTACCAGTACTGGAGCATTCATGGTCCCGGGCATACATGTGAGCTGGGCATTAAACCATGATCCTATTGCTATAAAAACACATGAAGCAAACCACCCCGAGACAAAACACTACCAGGCAGATATCAGAACTCAGAATGTCAAAGAGCTTGACCCGGTTGATATTCTATGGGCATCACTCGAATGTACAAACCACAGTAAAGCCAAGGGCGGTAAAGATAAAGACGAGGGGTCCTTCACTCTGGGATGGGAGCTGCCGCGGTACTTAGTTCATTGCAACCCTGACTACCTGTATATTGAAAACGTGCCTGAGTTCATCAGGTGGGGAGAGTTGAAGGATGGGAAGCGGGTAAAAGACAAAGAAGGTCTTGAATATGTCCGGTGGATCCACGCAATCAAGGACCTTGGTTATATGAATTATGAGCGCCGCTTTTTGAATGCTGCCGACTATGGATGCCCTACCAGGCGAGTCAGGTATTTCGGAATATTTTCTAAACCCGGATTCCCAATATCATGGCCCCGTCCTACCCATGCAGAGAAGGAAAACATCTTTGGATTGCCAAAGTGGAAGCCTTGTAAAGATTACATTAACCTGACCAATGAAGGCAACTCGATCTTTGGTCGTGAGTTCAATGAGAATGTTGCAAAATCAAAGAGATCATCCTTATCTGAAAATACTCTTAGAAGGATTGCCGGCGGGATCCGGAAGTTTGCACCAGAGATCTATTTTGTAATGAAATATTATGGAAACGGTGATAACTGCCAATCACTCAGTGAGCCCCTGCATACTATCCGAACACATGAAAGTCATGCCTTGATTAAAGTTGAGAAGCTGCAGTTTATACAGGATCACTGCCATACCGCCAGCTACAACCTTCCTGAGGAGCCTCTTCGGCCACAGCTAACCCGACAAACTAAACAGCTGATCACTGTGGAGAAGAAGTTTATTTCTAAGTATTTCAGTAATGCCAAAGAAGGTGGCAGACATCAGGACCATTGCCAGGGGCTCGATCAGCCAGCTCCCACCGTTACCTGCAGGGATCATTCAACTCTGATTACCGCCAAGGCTCAGTTCTACACCAGGGCCCTAACTAATAACTGTGCGAACCAGCCACTTGATAAGCCTTCTCCTACTATAATGACATGGGGAACAGACGCTATCATTACAGCCAAAGCTCAATTTATTAGTTCTGTTTATAATAGTTCCGGTCACCCGGAGTTTAATAACCATAGCGTTGACTCTCCCCTGGGATCCCCGACTACCAATGAAAAGTTTCAATTCATTACTGCCTACTTCAATAGCTCCGGTCACCCGGAGACACAAAATCAGAGTATTGACAAGCCGCTTAACACCATACTCACTGAACCGAACAAGAAGGCCCTGGTAACGGCAGACATGAACGGCTTCATTGACTTCGACGTTAAGATGCGCTTTCTTACTGATGATGAGCTGGCTTCTATTATGGGCTTCCCGGAAGGATATTTTAAGCGCCCGGGATTGAAGCTTTCGAAGAAAGAAATCATTAAAATGATTGGCAACGCAGTTCCGGTTGATATGGCTAAAGCTTTGCTTGAATCTGTGACCTCTCTTTTAATAGAATGTAAAGTAGATAAAATCGCAGTATGAAGCACAAACCGAGAAGAAAGAGTTTGGGATTGGTAATTGGTATTTAATAAAGGATATCCTATTTAAAGAAATCATACAATATGGCAGCTGCCGTAGAGGATAAAATACCGAATGTAAATCCGATCACCCTCTCTTTCCAAACACTTGTTTGATTTATTCTTTTCCAGCCATTCAATATTGCATCCACTTCCTTCCTCTGTGCATTTAAAACAGGAGTTAAAGACTCCTTTTCTTCAAGGAGTTTCATAAGTTTTTCCTGATTATGGGTAATTCTATCTTTTTCCTGATTTATAAACTCCTTCAATTTGGATAATGTTTCACTTGTGCTCTCAATACTTTGGATCATAAGTGAGTATTCGTCTTCGAGGGAGGTTGCTTTATTGCTTTTAAAAAAGTAAGCGAAATAAAAGTTTAGTATTATGCCAAGGATGTTTGCAGAAAAAAGAACTTTACCAATTACACCTTCATCTTTAATTCCTGGAAGTAAAAAAACAAACACGAACATGCTTATTATTAAAAACCAAAAACTTTCCCTGTTGCCTTTATGTTTAGGATATATGCTCATAATCATTAGAATTAGTCCCAATTTAATACTTATTTACCAATGCTTCTCAGTATTACAGCTCCTCTTATCAAAAGTAAAAAATTAATATATCATTATCAATGGTTATGTAACCAACCATCCTCCGCCCTATTTTTATATTATTTGTAACTTTGTATTTAACTACTTAGTAAAAATGGAAATTAAAGAATTAAGAGTTGGCAACTGGGTACAATTAGAAGAACCCGGTAAAAGCTGCAAAATTGAACAACATCATTTTCTTTCAGATGAGGAAGGATATTGTGCATTTATGGATCATATTAAGCCTATACCTTTAAAAGGCAATTGGATGAACAGGATAGGACTATCCGGAGAATTAACAACTCTACCAGTCCTGCCAGAGAGAGGCTTATGTTTTTTTAGATTTAATGAGTCTATTTTTCTTTTCATTGATGATTCAGAAAAAAAGTCGTCATCAGCATTGTTAAGAATAGATTTTGTTCATAAAGCGCAAAACTTATATTATGAGTTAACTGGAAATGAGTTAGTGATTAATTTGACTTAAGTCTTTTTAGTTTTTACCTTTGATCTGCAGACGTTATTTACATACTTATGCAGCGAGACATAACCAGGGGCCAGAAGTGGCCCCTTTTCTTTGATTTCTAAGTCAGGTATCTCATTTGATTTGAACATTCGTCAAAAAAAGTTGTTCAATTACTTGTATTTCAGAAGAAAGGTTTATCTTTCGTCCGTGAAATGAAGATTAATATAGTTAATCTCCTTGCTTAGAGACATGAAAAAACACCTAAGCAAAACGTTCAGGGAGCCACATGTCCTACCATGGGGCTCTTTTGATTTTAGGACATTAAGGGCCGCCTGAGCGCCCGAAAGCCAGGCAGAAAGGAGGATTAACCATGAAATTTTCATTTCACAACGGTAGGCGTTACAAGCTTGTTTACAGTAAGTATATTACAGTAAAAGGTAAACGCGTTTACCCGAAGAAATCTAAAGCCTTCAGGTTTTGGATTCCAATAGAGTAAACTACTGTTTGAGGAGGGGGTAGGACCCCTCCTCTTTATGTGTCCTTGCATCTGGGCCAAGTTAAATCATATCCTTGTCTGTATCTTAAATCTAAAATTATGAGTGTGGCAAGACTTAAGACCCCTGTAAGCTATTATGGGGGCAAACAGACTTTATTGAGACATATTCTTCCCCTGGTACCAATGCATACTGTCTATACCGAGGCTTTTGCCGGTGGTGCAGCTTTGTTTTTTGCCAAGGATCCCGCGGAAGTAGAAGTAATCAATGACGTTAACTGCAATCTGATCAACTTTTACAGGGTTCTCCGGGATGACTTTGTGAAGCTGAAACATAGGATTGATACAACTCTGCATTCAAGATCTGAACATGAATATGCAGGGATTGTATATGATTATCCTGAATTCTTCAATAGTGTTGAACGCGCATGGGCAGTCTGGGTATTATCAAAGCAAAGCTTTGCGGCCAGGCTTGATGGAACATGGGGTTATGATAAATCAAAGAACACGGTACCGAAAAAAATAGACTTGGCACGCGATGCATTTACCAGGGAATTATCAGACCGGCTAAGGCGAACTCAAATTGAATGCACCGATGGGATCAGAATCATAAGGACCAGGGATACAAAGTCAACTTTTCACTTTGTAGATCCGCCATATGTAGGAACTGATTGCGGTCATTACAATGGTTACAATCTCATGGACTTCCAGAACCTGCTGGATATTCTTTGCAGCGTCCAGGGTAAATTCATGCTTACTATGTTCCCTCATGAGCTCCTGAATGAATATATCATATCAAATAAATGAAAAGTGTGTGAGGTAGAAAGAACTATAAGTGCCAGTAAGGAATCAAGGCGCAAACAAAAAGAGTTGATTGTGATGAATTACTGAAAACCGGGCGGGAGAAGCAGTTACCACACTACATACAAAAGCCACAGAGAGTATCTGAAGGCTATCCCGCCCGGAAGATCTTTATCTCTATGGCTTATAGTGTGGCTATACAAAGGTAGTGATTTTTGGATGCCACGGAATACCTTATCTCCATTATATCCCTTCACTGGTACCATTTATGGCACTGTGGCGGGGATATTATTTTCCTACCAGACTTGTACTATTATTACCCGAACCGCAACAATTGTCTGTTTTGCCGGTCGGCTTTTCTTCTCTTCCTTTTTTATTTTCCTGAAATCTTACTAAAAAAGTGTAACTCTGTAACCATACTCCAAGAGATTTAAAATAAAAGAGTTATAAGGTTACACTTTTGGTTACACTTTTTTCAGGTTACAAAAAAAAGTGTAACCTTGTTACCTTCAGGCCCTCTTCAGGGTACCGGTTACACTTTTAAAAAAAGTGTAACCTCATGGTTACACTTCAAAGTGTAACCTTTATAATATTATTAATCAATATATTACAAGTAAAAAAACGCCTTGTTACAAGGTTACACTTTTTTCTTCACTTTTTACGGAGACAGTTTAACTTATCTCAGATGTCAAAAACTAAAGGCCAGAGGCTGAAAATGCAAAACTGTCCTTTTTATAACCATTACTGAGGTATAGTTTTGATTTTGCTTTTGAAAAAATGTACTAACAAAACAATTGTTTATGAAAAGGATCCTTGCATTAATGAGCATAGCCTTGATGTTTATCATGGTTATGCCAATCCACGCAGCTCCGGTAGAATCTGATGTGGGATATTCTTTTATTCAACAGATGGATGAAACAACTTCAGCCCAGGTGATGATCACTGATCAGTCATTTATGTCTGTGTCTAATCCCGGAGAATGGGTTTACCTTTCAGTTAATAAAGCTGAAGGGTATGTTGTTACTGATTCTGGGAAGCTGTATTCAACAACCTCTCCTGTAATGACGGGAAATTTGATGATCAGCTACCAATTAAATCAAACCGGATCTATACATACGAATAGTAATTCTGGGTACAATATCGCACGCTCTACCAGTAGCGGTGGTCTTTCATATTAGTTTAGGTTAGTTTTAAGGGTTAAGTAAAAAGCCGGCGTTTACAGAATTGCCGGCTTTTTTATATCTTTGACCTGAAGCTGCACAATCACTTAACCTTATTATTAACACTGCTATGGTGTCCTTGAAAGGGCACCATGGTTAAAACTACTTTTACTTATGGCACGCTTCACAATCACCGTACCATGCAAAAGTTATGTGAAGGCATTTCTTGAAAGCAACTGTGGATCTCCCGTTGATTTAACCCACCTGCCTGAGATCCATGGTGTATTCAGAATGTGTCTGCGAACAAAACCAATGCATCATGAGAGTAAGGCAATAGGCAATTACGGCTCAAAAGTAGAAATCAACATACCTGAAGATGATTTTTACCGACTTGGCTGGGAGATGAATAAAGAAAATATTGTGGAGTTTAATAAAAAGGTAGAGCGCCAGGCTAAGTTTTTCATGAGGCAATTCATTATTGTCAATCATGCATTCAAAATTCCGGTTTCCACCTGCATAAAAGAGTTTCAGGAAAAGTATGGTTTTCATGAACACATCTGGACGTATGAAGCCATAAAAAAAGATTTTGACAGGCATGCAGAGACAACAGACCTGAAAGCTTTACGTGAAATAAGACAAGAAATTAATAGAATATTATTGGAGAATTTGTCTGATTTAGGGACAATTTCCCAAAAGTATAGAAAGGAGATGATAAATGGATAACGCTGGTGGTATTCTCAAGCTTTGGTGGGTTGACTCACAATACTATAACGGTCTGGTTGAATCTGACACCGGTGGTCTGCCGCGCCTTGACCTTGATTACTGTGCAATAAATGAGATCTCTTTTACTGATGACGGAGGATCTCTCAGTGTAACCGACTCTGAAGATGATAATGGTACCAGCTTCTCTTCTAATATAGTTCTGCGCATACCTAAAGTTTCAGAAAGCAATATTTCTGCTATAGCAACGGTAAAAGATGCCCTCAAGAGCCGAAGGGTTCTGTTAATAATACTTGATAATAACCTCCAGTATCTTACCCTGGGTGGATCAGGATCTTACTTCAATGTAACACGCTTGCATGAGCATGGAGCCGTGATGGCTGATCTCAACCATACAAAGCTGCAGATATCAGGTGACCTTGACCAGGGACCCGCATTTATAGATCCCATGCTTTTGATTGAAGGAGAGCCTGATTATGCATATGATCTTAGTGATATTGCCGGTCTTGAACCTGGATCTGAAAGTTTTACAGCATCATTTTCTGTTGATGAGAATGATGCAGAATTCTCCATCAAGATGTATCGCATTACAAGTGATAGTACTTCTATTGAAATAGGAGCAAGCGCCACCTTTGGCGGAGTAGGTTATGTGGCTGGTACCGTTGTAGATGCCGCAATGGTACTATCTGAATCATTATTACCATTAACCTTCTATAAAACTGAAGTATGGTCTGCATAACAGGCTGCCTTTTTTCACTTTTTGTCCTTTTATTAGCACCTCACTGCCTCTAATATTGCCTGAAAGAGGCAATAATGTCAAAGAAGATAATAAACATTGATGGTTGGATAGGCGACTATGCTTATTCATCAATGTACGTTAAAGCCCTCCTTAAAGATGCCGGCTCAGATCCGGTGGAGATCCGTATCAATTCACTCGGAGGTGATGTAGGTCACGCAATTTCTATAAAAGATGCCCTTGAAGCTCACGGAAATGTGACTGCTCTTTACTCAGGCATGAGCGCCAGCTCAGCTACCCTTCTTTCTATGGGATGCAAAAAGGTGCAAATGACAAAAGATTCATTGTGGCTTGTTCATAAACCAATGATCTATGTTGACGCCTGGGGAGAACTCAATGAAGACAAGTTAAGGCAACTGATTGAGACTCTTGATAGCAAACTTGAAAGTGCCCAGAAAGTTACACTGCAGATGGCTGAAGTCTATGCCCGCAGAACAGGGCAATCAATGAAAGACATGCTTGATCTCATGAAGAAAGAGGTATGGCTGAATGCGACTGAGGCTAAAGAGTGGGGTTTTATTGATGAAATTATTGAGCCGGCACAGATTACCAATTTTCTTGAAGATCAGCGACTGGTAGCATTGATCACCGGCAATGGTATGCCCCTGCCGGGAGATCATGAGCCGGTTACTCCTCCGGTTTCAAGACAGAGCACTGACCAGGTACCTGTGATTGATGAAGAAGGTCTTGCATCCAGGATCTTTAATCGCATCAAGGATCTCTTTCCAAAAAGCACTGAAAAGCAAACACAAAAATCCAATATAAAAATGGAAAGCATAAGTTTTGTTGCCCGGGTTCTCAACGTTGAAACGCTTGAAAGCCAGGATGGATATGTAACTCTTTCTGTAGAGCAGATCAACACACTTGAAGCAGCTATGCAGAACGGAGAAACCGAACGCCAGACGGCGGAGACCAATCTTACTGCCGCCAACGCTGCAAGAGCAGCTGCAGAGCAGTCTCTCACCAATGCTTTAACAGCTCTCGATGAAATTGATGAGACTGTAAGGAAAGCCTCAGACATAACCGCAAAAGTTGAAGCAGTGCGCGTCAAGCTTGCTGAAAAACCCGCTGCAGCCGCAACAGGCATACAGAGCAAGGCTGATGATCAGGGCAGGCTGAAGGTTGAAGGCGCTGATGAAATCAATGCTTATGTAAAAAAGTATCTATAATCATAAATACCAGATAGCCGTGGACTTAACACTTCCTATTGACATTACAGCGGTAAATAATACCGCGGTCAAGTATGCTGACATGCTCAAAGGCCTTAACATGATGAAGGTCAATGACGTGCTCTTGAACTGCACACCCATACTGGGCGTACAGGACTCTATTAAACTCGGTAAGGTGGAGCATGGATCCATCTCCAAGAAGTACACCGGCACCTTCACAGGTGACAAGTCTCTTGGAACTGTAGTGCCGAGGACCCTCACCGTTTATCCTGTTGTGGCTGAAATGGCTGACGAACCCGAGAGGTACCGCCGGTCATTCATTGCACAGATAGCCGGTAATATGTGGGATAAAGCCCATCCTTTTGAGCTGTGGCTTATTCAGCATGGTATCAACATAGCTTCAGAAGAGCTTTTCTATCAGATATTCAGCGCAATATTCGGAGTAGGCAGTACCCTTGCTACCTCTTTTGACGGATGGCTGAGCATAATTGAGAGTGATATCGCCTCAGGCCTTATTGCCGCTGGCAATAACAACCTTTACGCCGGAGATGCTTCAATCACTGCAGCAAATGCAGGCGAATACCTGCTTGACATGTGGCGCAGCCGTCACAAGATGCTGAGAGAACTCAATACCAACATGTGGGTACCAACCTCAGTTGGTGATCTGTATGACGACTGGTACCGTAGTGAGCATGACAATCCTCCGTTTGTTGACCAGGCCGGCCAGCTGTTCCTTGAGGGAACCAATGGCAGGTGCAAGCTGATCAGATCGGCTGCTCTTCCGGCTGCAAGCCAGAGGGTTATTCTCACTACCAGAGAGAACATGGTCTATGGCACTGATAAACTTGAGGATCTCAGGTCTATGAAAGCCTTCTCATCAGGTAACCCATACCTGTTCACCGCTACCATGAAGTTTGTCTGGGGAACACAGTTCGTCAGCATTCATGAGCGTGAATTTGCGGTCAACAACCTGAGTTCTACCGACAGCGGATCTGCTTCAGAGTAACCACTAAATAATAAATGCCGTGGACTTTGTAAACATAGATAAGAACCTTCCTAACGGAGAGAATATGGGTGGACTCATTCAGTTCTGCATCTTCGGATTGTGGGATGATGTAGCGCAGTGGCCTACTGCGCCAACAAATCCTTCAACTATTGAAGACTATGCAGAATGGGTGGGAGACGTTGTCATGAAAGCAGGGAAGAACGCGTTCACGTTCTACTCTACTGATGACACATCTGAGCTCAAGTTCAATCCCGTTGGTGAGACTGATGGCAAGTCATTTGAGGGCCAGCTGACAATTTTTAACCCCGGGCTGAAGAAGAAGATTCTCGGTTTTATGGCTGCGGCCAAAAATGAGAACCTGTTTTTCATAGCAACGGATAATGAAGGTCAGAGATATCTGCTCGGTGACAGCCAGAGGGCTGCGAAATACACTTCCGGAGAAGTAACCTCAGGCAAGGCTACAGCTGAGAGAAAGGGTGCTTCAATGACATTTACCCACAAGACAAACGTTCCGAGGGTATATGTTGGTGATGTAACCGCTCTGTTGGGTGAGTCTTCAGGGTAATACTCAGGGAACCAATAATAAAAGCCTGCAGCATTTTACTGCAGGTTTTTTTTGTGTCCTTTTTTGCCTCTTTTGCTGCCTATAAGTTTGTTGGATGGTACATTATTTTATTCCATTCGCAATAGACAAAAAGCTTTTCCACGCCTTTGACTATTATATGTCACTGGTGCCTGATCATGATGCATGGATTTGCTTTGTTGATGGTGACACAGCGTTTCTGAGACCTGACTGGGGACGGGTAATTGAAGAATATGTAAAGAAATATCCTGATACTGGCCTTTTTACCTGTTATGCCTCAAGGTGTCATTATGAATACCAGCGCCCTGCAGGTGCTGATCAGCAGCGGGACTCAATCTTATATCATAAAGAAATAGGAGACTTGGTTGCAGAGGGCAAATATGACGCTACAATTATACCTGCCCGTATAGCCGGCCACCTGATGGTAATTAAGAAGTCAACATGGATAAAGATCCGCGAGACTGTAGCCATAACCGCCAGGGCTAAGAATGTTCTGGGTGTAGACACCAAGATCAGCAATGCTATTCTGGCCTCAG
>Ga0105103_10001214_pt1 | contig 14481 bp, 10 predicted proteins | sample PPLLaktember2015_2_FD_79107 | JGI IMG/M metagenome (GOLD analysis project Ga0105103, IMG submission 79107) | Freshwater sediment microbial communities from Prairie Pothole Lake near Jamestown, North Dakota, USA - PPLs Lake P7 Core (6) Depth... | ecosystem: Environmental > Aquatic > Freshwater >...
CACCGCACGCAGATTCGCGTAGGGCGCGTCGAGGCCAAGACAAAAGCGGACAGCGGGACTCGAACCCGCGACCCTCAGCTTGGGAAGCTGATGCTCTACCAACTGAGCTATGCCCGCAAGGCGCGGTGATTATAGCATTCGCTCGGGGACCCGACAAACCCTACGCCGTGAGCACGTCGAGAGCCGGCAGCGACTTTCCTCTCAGGTACGCGAGGCACGCCCCCCCGCCCGTCGAGACGAAGGAGACGCGGTCCTCGAACCCGAGTTTTGCCACGGCCTCGCCGGTCTCTCCCCCCCCGATGACGCTAAACGACGAGGATGCCGCAACGGCCTCTGCCACGCCTCGCGTCCCCGCGGCGAACGGAGCAAACTCAAACGCGCCCATGGGTCCCGCCCACACGACCGTTCCCGCCCTCGCGATGCGCTCTCCGAACATCCGAACGGTCTCCGGACCGATGTCGAAGCCTTTCCACCCCGCGGGAATTGCGTCTGCAAGGCAGACGCGGGTCTCGGCCCCGCTCGAGAGCGAGCGAGCGGCCACGACGTCCTTCGGGAGCACAATCTCGGTCCCTCTCTCGCCCGCTTTGCGGACGATCCCGCGGATGTCCTCGAAGAGGCTGGGATCCACAACCGAGTCCCCAACACTCGCGCCCGATGCGGCCAGGAACGTGAAGGCGACGCCTCCGCCGACGAGGATGCAGTCCACACGGCTCACGAGATCGCGTAGCGCGCCCAGCTTGTCGGACGCCTTCTTTCCCCCCACGATGGCGACGTAGGGGCGCGCCGGGCCGTAGAGAACCCGCGAGAGAGTGTCAATCTCCTTCTGCACCAAGAGCCCTGCATACGCGGGGCGCCGCTCGGCGATTCCGACCGTGGACGCGTGGGCCCGGTGAAGCGTGCCAAAGGCGTCGTCTACGTAGAGGTCGCCAAGCTCCGCCAGGGCGGCCGAGAAGGCCGGGTCGTTCTCTTCCTCCTCCGCATGGAATCGCAGGTTCTCGACCAAGAACACGTCGCCGGGCTTCCCCGCACGGATCGCTTCCGTGATCGCCGATCCGATGCACTCGTCGAGCTTCCGCACGGGGCGGCCGAGGAGTTCCTGAAGCCGACGCGCAATGGGGTTCAGTCGAAGCGACTCCACCACCGCGCCGTCCGGCCGGCCGAGGTGCGTCATCACGACGACGCGCGCCCCCCGGTCGAGCAGGTCGGAGAGCGTCGGCAGGGACGCGCGAATCCTCCCGTCGTCCTGGATCGTCTCTCCGTCCATCGGAACGTTGTAGTCGGCGCGAACGACCGCGGTCTTCCCGCAAACGTCGGCATCCTGGATCCGTCGTACGGTCCTTGGCTCCTGACCCATCGTCTCCTCCTGTCCCCGTCACAATCGAATTGAATGCCCTACAGAAGCGGATTATAATCGGGTCGCATGAGCACTCAAGGCTACATCCTCCTTGCCGTGGGTCTGTTCATGGCCTTGGTCGTGACGGTCGCCGGCGTCCAGCAGTACCTTCTGGATGCTCACCCGACGACGAAGGTCGAAGGGCTGATTTGGCGAGTGGAGCGGGCTCTGTCGCAGGTCCGGGACCTGGAGGCGGTCGTCGAGTTCAGCGAGGAGGGCGCCGGGACCGAGCCGGTCCGGATGCTTGTTCGGCTGGTCAGCGGCCCTCCTCCGGCGGTCTCCGCGAAGTACTTGGCCCCTGCGGCGCTGCAAGACGAGATCTACACGGTGCAGAACGATCTGCTCAGTCACTACCTGCCGAGCGAGAACCTGCTCGTCGTCAAGCGCTGGGTCGGACTCCCCATCGCCGCCATCGGACTCTCCGGCTTCGACGTGTCGCGGATCAAGACCGAGTGGACCGAGGGTCGCGTCCAGATCGGCATTGTGAAGGAGGGCGGCGGCTTCCCGCTCGACGGCTTCCCGGCCGCCGTCGACGTGGGCGCGACGTTCGTCGCCGCCAAGAACGCGGAGCAGTACTCGTTCTCTCCCGGGATGGAGGAGGCCTCCTCCGCAGGCCCGAGCTTCAGCGCGGCCGACGCCCGGATGGGAGAGGCGTTCCAGACGGCCTACGTTCTCGAGGTTCGGACGACGGCCACGCGTCAGCTCGAACGCATGATCTGGATCGATCGTCGATCCTTCCTCATCCAGAAGGTCGTCTTCTACGTCAACGGAGAGCGCGAGCGTATGATTCGCGTGGACACGGTTACGCTGAACCAGGGACTGACCGCCGAGGAGGTCCTCGCGCTGCCGGAGAACCCGGAGATCGTGCGCGGCTAGCGGCCTACCGCGCGCACTGGACGCGACGCGATCAGTTGTTCTTCGCGGAGCCTTCTCCCCTCCGTCGCCGGAACTCCTTCAGGTCGAGGTCCTCTTCCACGAACTCCTGGAACTCGTCCTCCTCGGCAAACGGAGATTCGATTGCGGCGGCGTCGAAGACCGCATCGGCGATGAAGATCGGACATCCCGCCCGAAGCGACAAGGCGAGAGAGTCCGACGGTCGCGCGTCGAACTCGAGGAGGCCTCCCTCGGCGTCCTTCACGAAGATCGAGGCGAAGTACGTCCCATCCTTGACCTCCTTGATGACGACGCGCTCGACGCTGGCACGAAGGTCTTCCAACATCTCCTTCATCAGCGCGTGCGTGAGCGGCCGCGGGAAGTCCTCGCTCTGGAGGCCGAACGCAATCGAGATGGCCTCGGCATCTCCGATCCAGATCGGGAGAGCCTTCTGGGATTTCCGATCCTTGAGCAGAACGACGGGTGAGTTGTTGGACGGGTCGACCAACAGCGCCTTGATCACGACTTCGCGCATGCCCGCCAACCCTCCCTTCGACGATGTCGAGTCCATCGCTGGATTATAGCCGTCCCCCTTCGGCGCACAAAAAGGCCAGACGTCGTTGGACATGGAGAACCGCGCGGCTACACTTCCCCCGACGGGGGTGATCCGGGTGTGCGGAATCATCGGCTACATCGGCACCGAGGAGGCCGCTCCTCTCCTGCTCCAGAGCCTGAAGAGGCTCGAGTATCGAGGGTACGACTCGGCGGGCATCGCCCTGATTCGTGACGGGAAGCTCGTCCGCTTCCGCCGTGCGGGCAAGGTCCGAGATCTCGAGGAGGCCGTCCGCACGGAGGAGACGCACGCCACGATCGGCATCGGACACACCCGCTGGGCGACGCACGGCGCGCCCACCGACGAGAACGCCCACCCCCACCTCGATTGCTCCGCGAAGCTCGCGGTGATCCACAACGGGATCATCGAGAACTTCCTCGAACTCCGCACTCGACTCGCCGCGGACGGGCACACGTTCGCCTCCGACACGGACACCGAGGTGCTCGCACACCTGATCGAGGATCGGTGGAACGGAGATCTCCTCCTTGCCGTCCGCCAGGCCGTCAAGGAATGCTCGGGCGCGTTCGCCGTGGCGGTTCTCTGCGAGGACGTTCCCGACTGCATCGTCGTCGCGAAGCGAGGGAGTCCCCTCGTCGTCGGGCTCGGAGAGACCGGCGGATTCGTCAGCTCCGACATCCCGGCCCTCCTCGGCAAGGCAACCGACGTGCAATTCCTCCTCGACGACGAGGTCGCGGAGATCCGCGCCGACCGCTTCCGGATCGTCGGGCTCGACGGCAAGGAAGTCCACCGGCCCGCCCACAAGGTCTCGATCGATCCCGTGTCGATTCAGAAGGGCGGCTACAAGCACTTCATGCTGAAGGAAATCCACGAGCAGCCGCGATCGACGGGGGAGACAATCCGCGAGAAGCAGACCGCCGACGGCGCGAGCGTCGTCGTCCCGACGTGCGGCGCGGAGGTCGCGTCGTGCGACGCCGCGTACCTCATCGCGTGCGGGACCGCGTACCACGCCGCCCTCGTCGCCGAGTACTTGTGGGAGGAGCATCTCCCCATTCCCCTCCGCGCCGTGATCGCATCGGAATTCCGATCCCGTCGGATGCACGTCACCCCGAAGACGCTCGTCGTGGTCATCTCTCAGTCGGGCGAGACGATCGACACGCTGATGGCCCTGCGTCGGGCGCGGGAGGGCGGCGCCCGCATCCTGGCGCTCGTGAACGCGGAACGATCGGCGATCGATCGCGAGTCTGACGCCGCCGTCTACACGCGCGCAGGGATTGAGATCGGCGTCGCCGCGACGAAGACGTTCACGGCGCAGATCGCCGCCCTCGGGCTCCTCGGCCTGGCGCTGGGGCAGGAGCGCGGCACCGTCTCCCGCGAGACGGTTCGCGAGGAACTCCGCCGGCTCGCGCTCCTTCCCGGGAAGATCACCGAGGCCCTCCGCCTCGAGCCGACCATCCTCGAACTGGCCGAGAGGCTCCACCACGCGAAGGACGTTCTCTTCCTCGCGCGCGGAGTCCTGTTCCCCGTGGCGCTGGAAGGGGCTCTCAAGCTGAAGGAGATCTCGTACATCCACGCCGAGGGATACCCGGCGGGGGAGATGAAGCACGGCCCGATCGCGCTGATCGATGAAGGGACGCCCGTGGTCATGCTCGTCTCGGGCGGGGTGGCGCGCGAGAAGATCCTGTCGAACATGGAAGAGGTCAAGGCGCGCCGCGGCCGCGTCGTCGCCGTGACGGATGTCCCGGACGATCCGACGATTCGCCGGCTCGCCGACGATATCCTCCCCGTGCCGACGTGCTCGGGAGTCTCCCTGCCGATCGTCTTCTCGATCCCGCTTCAGCTCCTCGCGTACCACATCGCGGTGTGCCGGGGCACGGATGTGGATCAGCCGCGCAACCTCGCCAAGACCGTCACCGTCGAGTAGCCGTCGATCGGGATCTTCGGCGTCGGGCGCGGCGGCGCCCAACGAGGCGTCGCCAGATTCGCGGGCGCGGAGCCTCGGCTCGACTCTCCTCGTAGATCTCGGCGAACCGCCTCGCGCAGTTCTGAAGAGACATCTCCTCGGCCGCCCGCCGTGCGCCCTCGCTCAGGCGAGCGCAGAGCGCGGAGTCGGAGAGAGTCGCGACGACGCTCTCGGCGAACTCGTCGACCGACTCCGACACGAGCAGCCCGCTCACGCCGTCCGCCACAACGTCCCGAACGCCCATCGCTCGAACGGCGACGACGGGGGCTCCACCCGCCATCGCCTCGGCGAGGACCAACCCTTGCGTCTCGGTCTTCGACGCAAACAGGAAGAGGTCGGTCTCCTTGTACAGGTCGGTCAGGCGTTGGCGGTCGAGGAAGCCCGGAAACCGGAGAGCATCGTGCAGTCCAAGACGATTGCCCTCCTCTTCCAGCCACGCGCGCAGGGGGCCGTCGCCCGCCCACGCCATGACGGCGTTCTCTGCCGTCTGGTGCACCTTGGCGAACGCCTCAAGGACGAAACGCAGGTTCTTTTCCTCCGCCATGCGCCCCGCGTACAGAAGAAGCGGAGCGCCGTCCGGAATCCCCATCGCCGGCCGAGGCTCCCACACCGCGGGCCGAGCGTACACGTTCATGTCCGGCCCGAACGGAAGGATCCGGATCGGACGACGGACCCCGAACCGCACCAGCTCGTCGTGGATCGACCGGGTCGGAACGGTGATCACCGAACACCGGTTGCAGAGCGCCGCCGAGTACCTCTCCGCGGCGCGCACCGAGGGACGAATCGGGCGAGGGATGTAGTGCCGGTACTGGCTCAAGTACGTGTGGTAGGTCTGGACGTGAGGCAGCCTATGTCGATACGCCGCAGCGAACGCCGCGTACGCGAGGGAAAACGGGGTGTGGCTGTGGACGACGTCAAGGGCTCCGAAGCTCTTCGACGCCTCATGGCTGTACGGCACCGCCATCCGCGCCGTCTTGTACGCGAACACCCCTCCGGCGCGAAACCGGAAGGTTCTCGGCTCTTCCTCGTACGGCCGGTCGTATCGAGGGGCGTAGACGTACGTCTCGTGTCCCAGCCGCTCGAGCTCGGCGCGCAACTGGCTCACCGCCGTCGTCACCCCGGTGATCTCCGGCAAGTAGGCATCCGTGAACAGCCCGATCCGCATCATGTCACCACCCGATGGTACACGCACTTCCCGTCGACGAACGTCCACTCCACCGCCCGCCGCCCGATCTCGCCGGCGGCGTCGTCCCCCGCCGCGTCGAGCACCACAATGTCCGCTCTCTTGCCGACGTCGACCGTCCCGGCGTCCGCCTCGTCGTGAGCAAGGTAGGCGCCGCCGGCCGTGTACGCGTCCACCGCTTCCTCGATGGAGAGGCGCTGAACCTCGTGGGGCGCGCGCACGGCACAGCCTAGGCCGTAGAGCGGTGAGATCGGCATCCCGTCCGATCCGAACCCGAGCGCCATGCCGGCGTCGACAACCCAGCGGTGCGGGTCCGATCGGCTGTCTCGCGCGGAACCGAGCTCGCGTTCGTAGAGGCTTCCAGTCCCTGACCAGTTTCCAACGAAGTTCGGCTGCATGCACGCGCAGAGTCCCGCCTCCGCGGCTCGCGCGATCTGCTCCTTCGACGCGAGCTCAAAGTGCTCGACGCGGTGACGCAGCACGGCACGTGTCCCTACGGCCTCGTGAGCCACGACGAGTTGCTCGATCGCACGATCCCCGATCGCATGAGCGATCGTCTGCCATCCGGCCGCATCCGCGGCACGAATCAGCGCGGCGACCGCCGCGTCGTCCCGCAGAAGGGCTCCGCGGCCCCCGCTCTGGAACGGCTCGGACACGGCGGCATTTCGCGCCCCGATCGATCCGTCGAGGAAGAGCTTCACACCCCCCCACTTCGACCAATCGTTTCCCGCACCCGTCTCGCAACCCGTTGTGACGAGCCTCCCCAGCGACTCGATCGGCGGGTTGACGATCAAACGCAGCGCCAGTCCCTCCGCGGCCTCCAGAAAGACCTCCGGCTCCAAGCCGTCGCACATCGTGTGCGCCGAGACGATCCCCATCCGGTGACAGAGGCGGGCCGCCGCCCCAAGCGCTTCGTTCATCGTGGAGCGATCCGGTCGCACAGCCGCGACGGCGGCCATCGCGGCCTCTTCGCGAACGCGCCCGGCGTTCCCGTCTACGTCACCCGATCGGGCCGCCAGGATCGCGGCGACGGGTTCGCCTTGCAGGGCGCACGAGTTGGCGACCAATACGTGTCCGTCCACGCGAACCGCAAGAACGGGGTTCCGTGGCGCGACACGATCGAGCTCCCAGCGCGTCAGCGTCTCAGCCCCGGGCCAGCGGCTTTCGTCCCATCCGGTGGCGACGACCCACTCCCCGGGTCCGCGCCCCCGCGCCGCGGCCCGCACGGCCGCGATCGCTTCGTCTCTCGATCGCCCCGCCAGGTCGACGTGCCAGCCGATGTCGGCGAGTCCCGTCTGGGCAAGATGCACGTGCGCGTCCACGAAACCGGGGATCACCATGCCCCCACGCACGTCGACCGTCTCGTCGGTCGGGCAATCCATCTCGTCGCCCGTGCCGATCCACGCGATCCTCCCGCCTCGAAGGACGACCGCGTCGCAGTCAGAACGACCCCAGATCTCCCCGCCGCGCAGCGCAATGGATGGGCCGCAGCCCTCTGCCCTAGATGACATTGGCATCTCGCTCCACGCTTCGGGCGACTCCATGCGCTGTTCCCCTTGCCCCGCGTGCCGGTTGACCTTCCATGGTTCTTCCATCTTACTTTCCACTCACCTCCATGGATACCTCCGCGGTTTGAGATACGCTAGCGCCGTTCCCAACTTCTGGGAGAAGAAAAGCAAGCGACCCCAATGGGGTTGGCTGTTGAGGAGAGGGGGTGAACTCCGTGCCGAAGAAGGAGATTCTTGACAAGCTCTCGATCTACATTCCTCAGAAGAAGATGAGCGACCGACCCGTCGAGCGGCTGATGAAACTCGGCGAGAAACAGGATCGCTCCATCAACTACCTCGTCGTCGACGCCATCCTTCAGTACCTCGAGCGCGAGGAGAACCGAAGCTAGCGCGCCCGACCCATGGGACGTCGGCCCGGAGAACGGGACGGAAGAGGCTGCCCCCTTCCGTCCTTTCGTTTGCCCCGACTTGTCTACAGCAGCTCCCGAATCGCCGCGAGATCGACGTGCTTCGTCACGAGATCGCGCAGCCGTTCGACCTTCTTGGTCTCTTCCGACGTGATGAGCGGCTCGATCTTCTCCACCTGCATCGCCACGGCGTAGGTGTCGCCGGGGACCAGGAGCAGCGGGATCTTCTTCTCCGACGCTCGCGAGGTCACGTTCGACGGCGGCAGGATGTTGTTCGTCAGGACGATGGCCGACGTGCCGCCCGCTTCGATCGCCGCGAGGATCATGTCGCTGCGGTCTCCGCTCGTGATCACCATCTTGTCGGGCTCCTTGATCGTCGCTCCGCTCATCGCCGCGGCGACCGACATCGCCCCGACGGTGACCTTCCGGACGACGCGCTGGAGCCCGTCCTCTCCGGCCACCACCCGCGCGAAGAGCCGCTCCGCAACCGTCGCCACGGTCATCGTCGTCAGCTCCTTGTCGTAGGGGATGACGCCAAACACATTGACGCCGAGCCGCTCGATCTCGGGGAGCTGAACCTCGCGGAAGTCCTCCACGTGGAGCACCTTGTTGACGATGACCCCCGCCACTGTCGCTTCGTCGGATCCGACGAAACGCTCGATGAAGGCGAGGTCGTCGGCGATGTCGTCCTCGCTTCCTCCGGCCACGATCAAGACGGGGAACCCCGTCTCCTGGGAGATCGTGAGTGGGTCCAGGTACACCGATGCCCCGTGCGCCAGGTTCTTTCCGCACTCGATGAGCACCGTATCGCGGTCCACGCTGAGCGACTCCATCACCCGCCGCAGCTCCTTCGCCATCGAGGAGCGGTCGTACATGAAGCGCAGCTTGGAGTGGTCGAAGCCGATGCTCATCGTCTCCGGCTCCTCACCGAGTTGAAGGAGCCGCGAGAACAGCGCGGCATCGTAGTCCCACAAGCGCTTCTTTCGGTACAGGAACCGATCGCCCAGCGGCTTGATGTACCCGAAACGCCGATCGATGGCGCTCGCCAGGCCGACCAACACGCTCGTCTTCCCAGCCCCTTCACGCGTCGACGCTACGATCAGCGACTTCACGCTGCGTCACCCCCCTGATGGTCAAACAGGATCCGCACGTCCACCGCGACGACTCCCTTGCCGTAGTCGTAGACGACGAGCGGGTTCACTTCGATGTCGGTGATCTCCCTGCACTGCGCCGCAAGCTGCCCAAGTCGCACGACCACATCTGCGACAGCTCCCACATCCTTGCGGCTCTCGCCACGCACGCCGAGCAGGAGAGGATACGACCGGATGCTGCCGATCATGATCCGCGCCGTCGCCGGCTCGACCGGCGCCGCACGGAACGCGACGTCCTTCATGACTTCGACGTAGATTCCTCCGAGGCCGAACATGACCACGGGGCCGAACGAGGAGTCCTGCCTCGCGCCGATGATGGTCTCCACTCCGGCTCGAACCATCTCGACGACCTCAATCCCCTCGATCACCGCGTCGGGCTTGTGCGCGAGGCAGCTCTGGAGGATCGCCTGGTAGGCGTCGATGACTTCTCTCGGCGTCTCGAGGTCGAGGGCGACTCCGCCGGCGTCGCTCTTGTGGATGATGTCCTTCGACACCACCTTCATGACGACGGGGTACCCGATCTGCCCCGCGGCGCGAACCGCTTCGTCCAGGTTCCGCGCGAGGATCGACCGCGGCATGCGCAGCCCAAGGATCTCCGCCACGGCCGCCGCCTCGTTCGCGAGGAGGAAGCCTCGCCCGTCTTCACCGGCTTTGCGAAGGACGGCGCGGATTCCGGCCACGTCGATCGTGGGAGGCGGCGACTCGCTCTCCGCGACCTCGCTCTGGCGCGCCCACGACCGGTAGAGCGCACCGAGGACGGACACCGCTTCGTAGACGTCCCCGAACACCGGGAGCCCCTCGAGGCGCAGCTCCCGCAGGATCTTCTCGATCCGCTCTCCCCCGAACAGCGAGAACACGATCGGCTTCCGCCCTCTGTACCGCTGGTACACGGTGCGAAGAAGCGACGCGAACTGCTCGGTGTCGAAGAGCGCCGTCTCGCAGTACAGGGCGATCGCGGCCTGCATGTCGTCTCGCTCCAGCACCGCCTCAAGCGAGCGGGCGTAGTCCTCGGCCGTCGCCTGGCCGGTCAGGTCGACCGGGTTCTTCGACGATCCGAAGTCCGGCATGACGTCGGCGAACGTTCGCTTCAGGGTGGCCTGATCGTCGAACAGCTGGACGCCGTACTTCTCGCAGGCATCGGTCGCGAGCACGCCGATTCCCCCCCCGTTCGTAACGATGACCGCCTCTTCGCCTGAGGGAAGCGGAGCGTCGGACAGGAAGCGGACCCAGTTGAAGGCCTCCTGCACGCTCTCGGCGCGGAGAACGCCGCACTGCCTCATGATGTCGTCGAACACGGCGTCCGCTCCCGCGAGGGACCCCGTGTGCGACGCCGCGGCCATCGCGCCCCGCTTGGACCGCCCCGACTTGATGGCGACGACGTGCTTGCGCGTCGTGATCCGCTTCAAGGTCCGAACGAGCCTCTCGCCGCCCTTGACCCCTTCGATGTACATGAGGACAACCCTGGTCGCGTCGTCCTCCGCCAGGTACTCGAGCAGGTCGGACTCGTCGATGTCGGACTTGTTCCCCACGGAGATGAGGGCAGACAGGCCGAGCGACTCCGCCGCGGTCTTCCCGATCATGGCGATCCCCAGCGCGCCGCTCTGCGTGACGATGGCCACGTGTCCGGGGAGGATCCCCCCCGGCCCAAACGTCGCGTCCAACCGGCTCGCTGCCGAGTAGATCCCGAAGATGTTCGGCCCGAGAACACGCATCCCGTGTTTCCGCGCGTACTCGACGATTCTCCTCTCCAAGTCGAGGTTCCCCACCTCGGAGAACCCCGACGTGATGATGACCAAGTGCCCGACGCCCTTGTCGGCGCACTCCGGAAGCGTCGACTCCACGCAATCGGCGGGGACGCACAGCACGGCGACATCGACCGGACCCGGGACCGCCCCAAGGGACGAGTACACCGTCCGGCCGAGGATCTCGCCCCCTTTCGGATTGATCGGGTAGATGCCCCCCGCATACCCGGACTTCACCATGTTCTCGACGACGCGATACCCGATCTTCGCCGGGTTCGTCGATGCGCCGACGACCGCGACGCCGCGCGGGCGGAACAGGCGGTCCATGCTTGCACCGCGCTCCGACTCACCCGAACAGCATCCTGAGCTCATACACGCCAGCCCCCCGTTTCTTTTCAATCGAGAACCCCGCTTGTTCGAACAAGTGCATCATCGCCCGGTTGTCGACCAGGACCTCCGCGCTGAAGCCCAGGAGACCCTCTCTCTTCGCCAAGAGCGTCAGGTACCGGAGAACCTCTGACCCGATGCCGCGATTCTGGGCCTCATCCCCGACGACGAGCGCGACCTCAGCCGTGTGGGTGTCCGGGTCCATCCCGTACTGCCCCACACCGACGACGACCTCCCGCTCCTCCTCTTCGATCACGGCCAGGATCACCATTTCCGCCGTGTAGTCGATCACCACGAACTCCTGCAGGCGCTCGTGGGGCATGTCCTTCCGCGAGGAGATGAACCGTTGGTACACCGACTGGTCTGACAAGGAGTAGAAGAAGTCCTTGAGCAGCGGCTCGTCGCTGATCCGCACCGGTCGCAGGAGGATTTCCTGACCGGTCTTCGTCGTGCGGTAGGTCTCGAGGTGTTCCGGGTACTCGCCGCGCTTGCCCGGTACGTAGGCCTGGTCGCTGTAGATCAGTTTCCGCGCCTTGGCCTCGCGCAGGAGCCACGGGCGGAACTTCGGATGGGCGACGCGGATCAGCTCCATCGCCCGCTCACGCATGTTGCGTCCATGGAGATACGCAATCCCATACTCCGTGACCACGTAGTGCACGTCGCCGCGCGTCAGCGTAACGCCGGCGCCTTCGCTCAGCACCGGAACGATGCGCGACACCTCGCCCTTCTTCGCGGTCGATTCGAGGACGAGGATCGACTTCCCGTCCGGGGCAAGCACCGCGCCCCGCATGAAGTCGGCTTGTCCCCCGATCCCGCTGTAGAACTCCGTTCCGAGCGACTCGGCCGTCGCCTGTCCGGTGAGGTCGATCTGCAGCGCGGAGTTGATCGCCGTCATCTTGCGGATCTGCGAGATCACCGCCGGGTTGTTCGTGTAGTCGACGGGGCGGAACGACACCGCCGGGTTGTCGGCAAGGAACTCGTACGTCGCCGTAGATCCCATGGAGAAGGCGGCCACGGTCTTGTTGCGATCGATCGGTTTCTGTGTGTTGTCGACAATGCCCGCCCGCATCAGGCCGGCAATCCCGTCGCTCAACAGCTCGGTGTGGACCCCGAGGTGCTTCTTCCCCGACAGGTGGGACACGATTGCGTCGGGGATTTTTCCGTATCCGACCTGGATCGTTGCCCCGTCCTCCACAAGCCTCGCGACGTACTTCCCGATCCGATCGGCCGTCTCGTCCGAGCCGCCCGCTCCGTACTCGAGCAGAGGCTCGTCGCGAACGAGGATGCAGTCGATGTCCTCGGCATGCAGGAAGCTGTCTCCGTGGGTGCGCGGCATGTACCGGTTCATCTGACAGATCACGACGCGGGCGCAGTCCACGGCCGCCCGCACGATGTCTACGCTCACCCCGAGGCTCACGTAGCCGTGCTCGTCCGGAAGCGACGTCTGCACAAGAGCGACGTCGATCGGGACGACTCCTCGGTAGAACAGCTCCGGCACCCGCGAAAGGGAGATCGCGGTGTAGTCCGCGTCGCCTTGGTTGACGGCCTCCCGCGTGGGCTCGCTGATGAAGAACGAGTCGAGGCGGAAGTTGCGCTTCACCTCTTCGCGCAAGTAGGGCACAAGTCCGAGCGTCCAGATGTGGATGACCTCGGCGTCGAAGAACGCCTTCGGGTTCGTCTGCGTGAACTCGACGAGCGCGTCGAGCAGGTATTGGGGCTGCCCGCATCCCGTTCCGATGAAGATCCGGTCGCCACGGTGGATGTGCGCAAACGCCCGATCCGGGGCGACGAACTTGTCGGGGTAGGCCGTTCGCAGCCGTTCGACGTTCTCCAGAGCCCTGCCGATCAACCCATCCGCCATCGCCAAGTCGGGCATAGGATCCCGAACGATTCGCAGCTCCCGTTTGTGGAATGCCTCAGGACGCATCGCGTCCCGAAGCGACGGTTCCCATTCTCCAGAACGAACGCCGAGATCGCAAGCGACGGGATCGCAGAAGCGGACGCGCGGCGGAAGTCGACCACCCGTCAGACGGTCCTCACGGTGACGAGTCGCGTTCACGGAACCCCACTCATCACGCGTCGATCTTCCGCCGCGCCTGCAAGGAGGTGCTGCGTGGGCGATGCGGATTTCCGCGTCGGGCACCACCCGGAGCCGACTCCGATGGGCGTGATCCACATCACCTACGACTACCTTCGCAGGTCGGGTCTCCGCAACCGAGGCCACATGGCTAGCGCGGAAGGGACATCCGCTCCGCCCGAAAGAGTGACGGTTATCCCGATGCGGCGCCGAGTCCCGCGAGCCGGCCCGTGACGAATGCCCACAGGAAGTTGTGTCCGCCAATCGGCCCAAACGCGTCGAGCACCTCACCGCAGAAGAAGACCGTCGGAACGAATCGGCTTCCGAGCGTCCTCGGGAGCACCTCGCCGAGCGGGATCCCGCCCCCCGTGACTTCGGCCTCGGCATACCCGCCTGCCCGCTCCACGGGGAGCTCGTAGTTCGAGAGGGCCCCGAGGACCTGCTCTCGGTCATCTCGGCGCAGCGTCGAGCGCTCGGCGTCGTAGAGCCCGAGCTCTTGGAGAAGCACGTCGCCCAAGCGTCCGGGAAGCGCTTTCGCGAGCGCCGCGCGGACGGTCCCCGGGCCCGGAGCGAGGATGTCGTCCCACTCGGAGGCGTCGCGATCGAGCCACGACGCGCGGACGGACGGCGTCGCTTCGTTCGGCCTTCGCCGTGCGAAAGCGTGAGCCGCGTTCAGCACGACGGGACCGCTGTAGCCTCGGTGAGTGAACAGGAAATCCCCGGCCAACGACGTGCGCGTCGCTCCCTCGCCGACCGAGAGGCGTACCGGAAGCGACAACCCGGCCAGGCCGTGGTGGGCCGGCGTCCCGCCGTAGAGCGGCACGAGCGCCGGGTACGGCGGAATCGGAGCGTGACCGAGGCGCTCTGCAAGCTCGAAGCCAAACCCGTCGCTCCCTGTCTTCGGGTACGACCTCCCCCCCGTCGCCACGACGACGTGGGCCGCGACGATTCCGGGCCCCGATTCCACCACGACGCGCCGTCGCTCATCGGGCAGGACGTCGACGACTCGGCACTTCCCGCGCACTTTCACTCCGGTCCGCCGCAACGTCTTGATGAAGGCGTCCCGCACCTCCGCTCCGCCTCCGCTTCCCGCGGGGAAGACCTTCCCCGTCCTCTTCTGGTCGATCAGACGCAAACCGATCGGCCCTTCGAGAAACCCTCGGACCTCCTCCAAGGGCCAAGACAGGAGGATCTTCCGCAGCGAGTGAGGCGACGAGTCGGTGACG
>Ga0105103_10001216_pt1 | contig 14449 bp, 12 predicted proteins | sample PPLLaktember2015_2_FD_79107 | JGI IMG/M metagenome (GOLD analysis project Ga0105103, IMG submission 79107) | Freshwater sediment microbial communities from Prairie Pothole Lake near Jamestown, North Dakota, USA - PPLs Lake P7 Core (6) Depth... | ecosystem: Environmental > Aquatic > Freshwater >...
TGGAAGAGATCAATAAGGTTGGAGGTAGCAGCAAAGGGGGCTTAATCCCTGATATTACGCTCAGAGAAGATCATGCTAACCTGGGTGTACTCGGTGATGTGTCTGAACCCTTGCTCAATGCGGCGATCAGTGATATCACCGGTTTGCCCAGAAAAGTACAGCGTGCTGATAAGATGGTTTATGAATACCTGACCGACTCGAAAATGATGACCCCGACCGGTGACAATATGTATATTGAGAAGAAAGATTTAGGCAGGATCCTGTCAGAAAAAAAGTTTTTTGTTCCGGTTAAATAATGCGAATTGATAAGTTTTTATGGTGCATCCGATTTTACAAGACCAGAAGTCTCGCGACGGAGGCATGTAAAAAGAATCACGTTAAAATAGACCAGGTCCCCCTGAAGCCGGCAAAGGAAGTATTTGGCGGAGAACGCATTACCATCAGAGAAAACCAGATCAACCACCTGATAGAAGTCCTGGATATCCCCCAAAACAGGGTGGGCGCCAAATTATTGGAGCTTTACAGAAGAGATCTGACTCCTAAAACTGAATTTGAAAATCAGGAGGCCCTGAAATATGCTCAGGATTACTACCGCAAAAAAGGTACCGGGCGGCCTACCAAAAAAGACAGAAGGGATCTCGAAGATTTTAAAGATGAAGACTGAGTCAGGAAGTAAATCCTTTTGGGTCGACCGTTATGCCAAAGGTGAAACGGGCTGGGATATAGGCAGCGTATCTGCACCGCTGAAGGCCTATATCGACCAGATCACCAACAAAGAGCTGGCCATACTCGTCCCCGGGGCGGGTAATGCACATGAAGCTGAATATTTGTGGCAAAGCGGATTCAAAAATTTGGTTGTGATCGATATTGCAGAGGCGCCTTTATCACTTTTTTCTGAACGCGTACCCGATTTTCCAAAGCAGAACCTGATCTGTACCGACTTTTTTGAACACCGGGGCAAATATGACCTGATCATCGAACAGACTTTTTTTTGTGCCATTTCTCCGAATGACAGAATAAAATATGCTCAGAAGTGTCATGAACTCCTGAAAAATAAAGGCAAACTGGTCGGACTTTTATTTGATTTTCCGCTTACAGAAGCCGGACCTCCTTATGGTGGAGATTTTAATTCCTACAAAACTATTTTTGCCGGTTATTTTAATTTTCGAAGCTTCTCTCCCTGTTATAATTCGATCAAACCGAGGCTGGGTAGAGAACTTTTTTTTATCTTTGAAAAGAAAATTATACATAAGATGTCGCGATCTGTAATCCTAACCAACGAAGAAATTACCAATAAGATCAGAAGAATTGCCTACCAGATCTATGAGACGAATATCAATGAGAAGGAAATTGTGCTGGCAGGTATTAGTGATAATGGCTTTATCCTCGCCAAAAAGATCAAGGAAGTTTTGGAAAAGGTTTCGCCTATCCGCGTTTTGTTATGCGATGTGAAAATTAATAAGGCCAATGTGCTCGACACGGTGACCACTTCTCTTAAACCTGAAGAGTACCGCGATAAATCACTGGTTCTGGTTGATGATGTATTGAATTCCGGTGCTGCCCTGATGTATGCAGTACGTCATTTTCTTGATGTTCCTCTTAAAAAATTCAAGACCGCTGTTTTGGTGAACCGTAATCATAAAAAATATCCCGTAAAAGCAGATTTTAAGGGCATTTCCTTATCGACTTCCCTTCAGGAGCATATAACTGTGGAATTCGGCAAATCAGAAACGATCGCTTACCTGGATTAAGACGCGGATCTCTTCAACAATATTTTCTATCGTTTTATCGTCGATTGAAACAATATGATGGGCTTGCTCATAAAAATTTCTTCTTTCAAAGAGGTGTTTCGCGATGAATTCCTCCAGGGCATCCTCAGGCAGACCTGCTATAAGTGGCCTGCTCTCTTTCTCTTTTTCAAGCCGTTCGGCCAGGGTTCTTATAGAGGCTTTCAGATAAAAAGAGCTGCTTCCATTTAAAATTTCCGGCATGTTGTTACCATAACAGGGTGTGCCTCCGCCAACGGCTATCACGAGATCCTCATTACTGAGCAGTAATTCCTGCAGATACACGGATTCTTTTTTCCTGAAATAGATCTCTCCCTTTTGACTGAACAATTCAGAAACAGACATTTTTTCATTGTTAGTAATATAATCATCCAGGTCAATGGCGGTACTATTCATTCTTTTGGCCAGTTCTTTTGCTATGGTAGATTTTCCTGAGCCCATATAACCCAACAAGACTATTTTCATTTTTTCCCTGTATTTTTATGGAGTAACTATCTAATAAATTGATTTTTAGCGGTCTGTTTCCGACTGCAAATATCTCTAAAATTAAATTAAAATAATCCTTGCCAAATAAATAAATGATAGTATATTTGCAACCGAAATTATAAAAAGACCTGGTAGCTCAGCCGGTAGAGCATTACACTTTTAATGTAGGGGTCCTGGGTTCGAATCCCAGCCAGGTCACGTTCTTTCAAAAAATATCCGCATCTGGCGGATTTTTTTTTCAAATGTTTAAAATGCACATGTGGCGAAATTGGTAGACGCGCCAGCTTGAGGGGCTGGTGTTCGTTTTAGAACGTGCTGGTTCGAGTCCAGTCATGTGCACATTTAATTTTTCTTTATCATTTCTTTTCACAAAATATTTAGAATCTTTTTGTCAATTTATTAGTATTATTGCGCCATGCAAAGAATAGCTCTGATTATTTTCTTCTTAGTTTCCTTTTCGAGTTTGGCCCAGGAAAGAAATACTTCATCAGATACCATTGGCAAGAGCTACATAAAATACCTCACAGGAAGGGTGATCAGCAATTCGGACAAAAAGCCCCTGCAAAGTGCCCATATTCTTAATTTAAATACAGTTGAAGGTACCATTACCGGCAGTGACGGCACATTCACGCTCGGTGCTGCGGTAAATGATACCATATTCATATCCTATATAGGATTCCAATCGGTTAAACTAAAAATCACCAATGATTTGCTAAAAGGAAATGAACTGGAAATATCGATTCATGAGAAGACGATCAATATGGATGAAGTCACCGTGAAATCGCATAAACTGATTGGTGTATTGGTTGTTGACGCCAAGAATGTTCCTGAAGACAGATATTCCCGCATACAGATCAACGGATTGCCTCAGGCCTATGAAATGGGTAATGCAAGATCAAATTACAGTTCAGGGCTCAATGCAATTTTCAACCCGGTGGATTTCTGGTACGACAAACTCGGAAGCAAACCCAAAGAGTTAAAAAGGCTTAAAAAATTAAAAGAAGGAGATCAGATAAGGAATATGATGGAACAGAAATTCAACCGTGAAGTCATTATGGATTACCTTGACATGAGCCGAAAGGAATTAAATGAACTTATGTCGGAATGCAACTATTCACAAAGTTTTATTGAAAGGGCCAGCGACCTGCAAATACTAGAGGCTTTTTTGGAATGTTATGAAAACCACAATGCCATTCAAAAAGGCCAGGTTAAACAGGAAAGAATACAGTTAAGGGACACATTAAAGTAAAAGAAAAAAAGCCGGCAAAACCGGCTTTTCTGTTTTAGGAAGTGATCATGCCTCCATCGACATTCAAGGTTTGACCGGTTATATATGAAGACAGTTCACTCGCGAGAAAAACACAGGCATTTGCCACATCTTCGGGCTGCCCTCCTCTTTTTAAAGGTATGGCGTTTCTCCATTCATCAACCGTTTTTTCGTCAAGTTTAGCGGTCATTTCTGTCTCAATAAAACCCGGAGCAATGGCATTACAGCGTATATTTCTCGAGCCCAGTTCCAGGGCAACCGATTTTGAAAAACCCAATATTCCGGCTTTGGAAGCTGCGTAATTCGCTTGTCCGGCATTTCCCTTCACCCCTACTACCGAACTCATATTGATAATTGAACCGGACCTTTGTTTCATCATGGGTCTGATTACGGCTTTGGTCATGTTGAAAACAGAATTTAAATTCACTTTGATTACCTCATCGAAGTCTTCTTCGGTAATGCGCAATAACAGGTTATCCTTGGTAATTCCTGCGTTGTTGATCAGTACATCCAGCACACCAAAATCGGCATATACTTTATTGACCAGCTCCTGAGCAGCGTTAAAATCTGCAGCATTCGACTGGTAACCTTTTGCCTTAACACCAAAACTCTTTAGTTCATTCTCCAGTACCTGAGCAGCTTCGGCTGAAGCGTTATAAGTAAAGGCTACATTGGCCCCGTGCCTGGCAAAGGTAATGGCAATTCCCCTGCCAATTCCCCGTGACGCCCCAGTAATCAGAGCGGTTTTATTTTCAAGTAATTTAATCATAAGATTTTTGCTTTATTGATCAAAGATAATAAATTGCCTTAACAGCTATTGCTTAACCTCAGTATCTTTGTAGTTAAATAAATAATCAATACCGAGCTCTTCTACTTTTCCAAGATTGGACAAGGCCTTCCAGTCTAAATCTTTTTTATTAGCGATTAAAACAGTAGTATAATCATTGCCTTTTATATTTTTATCAAAGAACTGCTTGAGATCAGACATCTGCATTTTCCCTACTTCCTCATAAATATCTTTTCGGATATCATAATCAATCCCACGTCTCTTTAAATTCTCATAATTCCAGAAAATATTGGCTTTGGTTATTCTTTGTGCAGCGATCTGCTTTAATGTTGCATCCCTGGCCTGTTGAAACTGTTCTGTGGCCTCTGGCATATCATTCATTAGTGCGTTCATGGCATCAACCGCTTCAGGAAGTTTGTTGGCCTGGGTGCCGAGATAAGCGTAAATGTAATCTTCCTCGTTTTTCTTTCTGCCCATGCTATAAGAAGAAAAAGCACTGTAAGCCAGAGATTTGGATTCTCTGATTTCCTGATAAACGATAGATGAAAATCCACTGCCAAAATAGGTGTTAAACAACATGCTTTCAGCCATTTTTGAGGCATCAAACACACCGCCTTTTGCAACAAAGGTCATTTCGGCTTGTACCATGTCGTAATCAACAAAATACACCTTATTGCCGGTCGCCAGCGCTTCGTACTTTTTTGCTGCCGGATAATCTTTTAGTTCTTTGCTTACCTTATGCAGCGAATTTAATGAAGCTATGGCCTTTGCCTCATCTTTCCCATAATAAAAAATTCTTTGTTTATAATTTTTCAGGTCCTTAATTAACATAACCAGTTCTTTTGGATCGATTCTGGTCAGCTCCTCGGCATTGTAAATATTTCGTAGCCTTGAATTTTCTCCGTATTTGGCATATTCGAACAATCCGTTCCAGAGGATATTGTCTTTTTGAGTCTTGCCATCCTGTCTGGATTTTAATATTTTTTCTACATATTTATCGTAAGTTTCCTGATCAGCAACGGGGTTATTCCAAAGATCTTCCAGCAAAGCAAGACCTGCAGGCAAGTTTTCCTTCAGTCCTGAAAGTGTGACATAAGTTCTGTCCACACTTGCGTTGACGCTATAGCTCACCCCAAGTTTGTAAAATTCCTTTTTTAGTTCTTCAGGGGATAGTTTCTCTGTACCCAAATAATCGAGATAACCTATGGCCAGCGAAGTCATTTTGTTATGATCACTACCCATATCAAAAATAAAATTCAGTTCAAACAGGTCATTGGTCTTATTTTCTATGCTCTCAAAAGGTATTCCATTGCTGAGCTCCGAAATTTTGATTTCTTTTTTATAATCTACAAACAAAGGCTTGATTTCAGCTGTTGCCAACTGACTGAATTTTACGAAATAATCGGATTGTTTTTCTCTGTTCAGCTGTATCGGGGTGATCTGAGGATTTTCAACCTTGGCTATGGTTTTATCTACTCCCTGACGCTTATAAGTAACTACATAGTTATCCTTATAAAAGTCATTTGCAAACTTTACCAGTTCATCCTTGGTCACCTTTTTCATTTCATCCAGACTGCGAACCACATCCGCCCATTTCTGGCCATGAATAAATGCATTGTAGTATGCTCCTGCCAGTGAAGTATTTGATTCATACTCGAGCAAGCGATTTAATTTGAGATCATTGATAACTGCATCAATCATCCAATCATCAAAACTTCCCTTTTTTACATTTTCAATTTCACCCAGCATTAACGATTTTACAGAGTCCAGAGACTGGCCTTCTTTTGGGTATCCATCCAGGATATGTGCTCCGTAATCATTTTGCTGCAAAGTAAATGATGTGGCTCTTTGTACCTTTTGTTTCTGGTTCAGATTGAGATCGATCAAGCCTGCCTTGCTGTTTGCCAGGATCATATCCACAAGAGTTACCATCATCGCCTCCCTACTGCCTATTTTATCAGTTCTGAAGGAAACATACACAGATTCATTTTCAGGGCCAAACACTTCTTTAATTACAGGTACGCTGATTGGCTTTTCTTTGGGAAGCACAGGATGCTCCACCGGCTTTCCCTGCAGTTTTCCAAAAGTATCGCTAATGAGTTGTATAGTTTTGTCAAAATCCAGGTCACCTACCAAAACAACGGCCATATTATTGGGTACATAATATTTTTCGAAATAATCATGTATGGCAACAAGAGATGGGTTTTTAAGGTGATCAGAGGTACCAATGGTGGTTTGCTGCCCGTAAGGATGGTTTGGAAACAGACCCTCTAGCATTGCAGCATATTTTTTTCTCATATCACTATCCTGGCCCATGTTAAACTCTTCATATACGGCTTCCAGTTCGGTATGAAACAGCCTTAAAACAAGTTCGTCAAAACGGTCACTTTCCAATTTTGCCCACTTCCCCAATTCGTTTTCCGGGATTTTGTTATGATACACTGTTTCTTCAAACCAGGTATGTGCATTGGTCTCCTGGGCACCCATGGTACCGGTCATTTTATCGTATTCGTTAGCAATGGCCAGGCCTGAGGCTTCATATGAAACCTTATCGATTTGCCTGTAGATTTCTTTCTTTTTAAGCGGGTCCTTTTCCAGCTTATGAAGTTCATAAAGTTTTGATATGGAATCAAGTAAGACTCTTTCCTTTTCCCAGTCCTGTGTTCCAAATTCACTTGTTCCCTTGAATAACATATGCTCAAGGTAATGGGCCAGACCAGTGGTCTCGGCAGGGTCATAATTTGAACCGGCCCTCACAGCAATATAAGTTTGAATTTTAGGTTCATCACTGTTCTGACTCAAATAAACTTTCAGGCCATTTTTCAGCGTATACAACCTTAATCCGGAGGGATCATTATTTACTTCCTCATAAGAGAAACCATTTTTATCTGTTTTTAAAGTAACACTGTAATCAGTTTCTTCAACCTTTTTTTTACAGCCGGTAAACGCGATAAAAAGTATTGAGACAGATAATAAAATAATAATTTGCTTCATAAAAAAACCTGTTAAAAAAAGCCCCTCTTTTAAAAATCAGAAAGGCTTATTAAATGAATAAAACATATAAAAAAGTAAAATAATCTTTTCTATTTTAGTAATTCAGCTACCTTCTTGCCAATTTCTGCCGGCGATTCAACCACGTGAATTCCATTTTCTCTAAGGATAGCCATTTTTGCCTGGGCCGTATCGTCTTTACCTCCAACAATGGCACCTGCATGCCCCATGGTCCTGCCAGCCGGAGCTGTTTGTCCGGCGATAAAACCTACCACCGGTTTCTTGTTGCCATTCGCCCTGATCCATCTGGCTGCATCTGCTTCCAGTTGCCCGCCAATCTCTCCGATCATAACGATCAACTCGGTTTCTTTATCGTTCATCAATAATTCTACGGCTTCCTTGGTAGTTGTGCCAATAATCGGGTCACCGCCAATTCCAATGGCTGTGGTAATTCCGAGGCCCTGCTTTACTACCTGGTCGGCAGCTTCATAGGTCAGGGTGCCTGATTTTGATACGATGCCCACTTTTCCTTTTTTAAATACAAAACCGGGCATGATACCCACTTTGGCTTCTCCAGGGGTGATAACTCCCGGACAATTCGGACCAATAAGGCGGCAATCGCGCTGGTCTATATAGGCCTTGACCTTTACCATATCAGCCACAGGTATACCTTCTGTAATACAAATGATCACTTTAATTCCGGCTTCGGCAGCCTCCATAATTGCATCCGCAGCAAATGCGGGTGGCACAAAAATAATTGACGTATCGGCACCAACGTTTTTTACCGCATCGGCAACCGTATTGAATACGGGTTTGTCGAGATGGAATTGACCTCCTTTACCCGGAGTTACGCCACCCACTACATTCGTTCCGTATTCTATCATTTGACTTGCATGAAAGGTTCCCTCAGTGCCGGTAAACCCCTGTACAATTATTTTCGAATTTTTATTTACTAATACACTCATGTCTTTATTTTAAAATGATCTTATAAAAATAGTTCTTTTGGTTCAAACAAAAGTAACCTAAACCATTGATTTTAAAAAGTTATTTTGAAGATAATTCAAACCAAGCTGATGCGTAAGGAATTGGTTTTTTAGAGTTTGTTTTCCTGGAGTGAATACAATTAAAATATAAAAAGAAATAATCTAAATTGTTCTTATTAAACGATTTAAGTTATTTCTTTTAAAGTATAAGTTTTTATAAAATAATGCCTGTAATTACTTCACGCGTTCCAGGTAGGTACCGCTTTCCGTGTCGATCTTCACCCTGTCGCCTTCGTTGATAAACAATGGCACATTGATATTTGCTCCGGTCTCAACTGTAGCCGGTTTTGTTGCATTGGTGGCTGTATTCCCTCTGACTCCGGGTTCTGTATGGGTGACTTCCAGAATAACACTTGAAGGCATTTCAACAGACAGGGGTACTTCATCAGCTGTGCGCACAATGATCGATACAACCTCTCCCTCTTTAAGCAGATCCGGTGCATCCAGCACATCCTTGGGCAAAGAGATCTGGTTGTAATCTTCCGTATTCATAAAGTGACAGGTATCTCCTTCGGGATATAAATACTGATACCTTCTGGTTTCAACTTTAACTTCTTCCAATTTGTTTCCTGCAGAAAAGGTGTTTTCAAGGACTTTTCCGTTGGTAAGGCTCTTTAATTTCGTACGCACAAAAGCCGGACCTTTGCCTGGTTTGACGTGTAAAAATTCAATGATCTTATAGGTGTCGTTATTATAAACAATACACAGTCCTTTTCTTATATCTGATGTAGTAGCCATTCTAAAAAATGAGTTGTTAAATATTACTGGTATATCCTTTCATTATGCCACGCTGGGAATTTCTGATAAAAGTAATCACTTCGTCCCGTTCCGGAGTAGCATCCATTTCTGCTTCCAAAATTCTTAATGCCTGAGAGGTATTGTTGTTTTTTTGGTATAAAATTCTGTATATATTCTGGATCTCAGTGATCTTTTCAAGAGAAAAGCCCCTTCTTCTCAAACCTATGGAGTTGATACCAATATAGGAAAGAGGTTCTTTTGCAGCCTTTGTATAAGGAGGCACATCTTTTCTGACCAGCGACCCGCCGGATATCATACAATGCTTACCAATATGAATGAACTGGTGCACACCTGATAGTCCGCCAATGATGGCGTATTCCCCTATTTCAACGTGGCCGGCCAGGGTTACTCCGTTTACGATGATCACATTATTACCTATGATGCAGTCATGTGCCACGTGCGCAGTGGCCATGATCAGGCAATCTTTGCCTATTTCTGTTTGTCCGTGGGCTTTGGTTCCCCTGTTGATCGTTGCACATTCCCTTACCGTGGTATTGTCGCCGATAACGGCCAGTGAATCCTCATTTTCAAACTTGAGGTCCTGAGGTATAGCAGAAATTACTGCTCCGGGAAAGATCCTGCAATTCTTGCCGATTCGGGCCCCTTCCATAATGGTTACATTTGATCCTATCCAGGTACCATCTCCAATTTCAACATTGTTATGAATGGTAGTAAATGGTTCTATAACTACATTTCTTGCAATTTTTGCACCGGGGTGCACGTAGGCTAAAGGTTGATTCATTATAATCGATTTATTTAAACACCGGGTTTTCTGACGATCTGTGCCATGAGCTGAGCTTCAAGCACCAGTCTGTTATTGGCATAACCATAGGCCTGCATATGACAAATACCTCTTCTTATTGGTTCCAGCAGGGTCGCCTTAAATATTAAAGTATCACCCGGCAAAACTTTTTGTTTGAACTTGACATTGTTCATTTTCATAAAATAAGTGAGGTAATTCTCAGGATCAGGTACAGTACTCAAAACAAGGATACCTCCGCACTGGGCCATGGATTCTACCTGCAGCACGCCCGGCATCACCGGTGCATCAGGAAAATGACCAATGAAATAGGACTCATTCATGGTCACATTCTTCATTCCAACCACATGATTTTCTGACAACTCAATGATTCTGTCTATCAGCAAAAACGGTGGTCTGTGAGGGAGTATGCGCATGATATCATGTATGTCCATCAAAGGAGCTTTGCTCAGATCGTATTGAGGCACATTATTTCTTTTTTCTATTTTGATGATCTTGCTCAGTTTTTTAGCAAAATTGGTATTGATCTTGTGCCCCGGCTTATTCGCAATAACTTTTCCTTTGAGCCTCACCCCTATCAGTGCCAGGTCTCCGATCACATCCAGCAATTTATGGCGTGCAGCCTCATTGGGCCAGTGAAGCGTCAGGTTGTCAAGAATGCCGTTGGGTTTTACTGCCACTGAATCCTTCTTAAAAGCCTTGGTCAGTTTTTGCATGGTTTCGGGTGACAAGGGCTTATCTACATAAACAATGGCATTGTTCAGGTCACCGCCTTTGATGAGGTTATTGTCCAAAAGCATTTCAATTTCATGCAGGAAACTAAATGTCCGGGCATTCGCTATTTCTTTTTTAAAATCAGAAATATTTTTTAAAGTTGCATTTTGCGTACCGAGAATTTTGGTTCCGAAATCAACCATGGTAGTTATTTCATAACGGTCCGAAGGCATGATCATGATCTCACTTCCCGTTTCTTCGTCTTTAAAAGAGATTATTTCTTTGACTTCAAATACCTCTCTTTCTGCATTTTGTTCAACAACCTCCGCTTTTTCCAGTGCCTCGACAAAAAATCTCGAAGACCCGTCCATAATGGGTGGCTCCGGAGAAGTCAGTTCAATAATGATATTGTCTATATCCAGTCCAATAATAGCAGCGAGTACATGCTCTGAGGTGTTGATGACAACCCCATTTTTTTCAATATTTGTACCTCTTTGCGTGTCAGTTACATAGCATACTTCAGCTTCAATGGTCGGATGACCCTCAAGGTCTGTCCGTACAAACCTTATACCCGTATTTTCAAGTGCAGGCTTAAAAGTGAGATTTACTTCTTTCCCTGTATGCAAACCTACACCGGACAAAGAAATCTCATTGATAATTGTTTTTTGCAAATTACTCATCGTTTAACTCTTTAAAGGAAGCAATATTCTTTTCCAGTTCTTCTATTTTTTGAACCAGCTTGGATAAATTCTTGAAATGAACATAGGATTTGTTGTAATCAGAATATGGCAGCGCCGGACTTCCCTGAACCACCGCATCATCCGGAAGGCTACGCCCTATGCCCGATTGCGCCTGTATTTTCACCCGGTTTCCAATGACGATATGACCAACAATACCTACCTGTCCGCCAATCTGACAGTTCTTTCCAATTTTTGTTGAACCGGCAATGCCTGTTTGGGCTGCAATTACAGTGTTTTCACCAATCTCCACATTGTGGGCGATCTGTATCTGGTTGTCGAGTTTAACTCCGTTTCTGATGATGGTAGATCCAAGCGTAGCTCTGTCTATCGTTGTACCTGAGCCAATATCAACATGATCCTCAATAACAACATTGCCTATCTGGGGAATCTTCTTGTAAGTCCCATTTTCCTCGGGAGCAAAGCCGAATCCGTCACAACCAATGATGACCCCACTGTGGACGATACAATTCCTGCCGATAATTGTTTCAGAATATATTTTTGCCCCGGCAAAAAGGACCGTGTCATCACCAACGCTTACGTTATCTCCTATAAAAACGTTTGGATAGATCTTTACTCCTTTTCCGATTTTTGCATTTTCACCTATATAAGCAAAGGCCCCTATGTACAGGTCCTCCCCGGTTATGGCACTGGGGTGTTTAAAATGGGGCGATTCTATCCCGCTTTTGTTCAATTTAACCTGGTTGTAATATTCAAGCAGTCTGGAAAAAGCCTGATAGGAATCATCAACCTTGATCAGGGTGAGCCCAAGTTCCTTATCGGGCTCGAAATTTTTGTTTACAATGGCAACAGAAGCCTCTGTCGTGTATATAAATTGCTCGTATTTCGGATTGGATAAAAAAGTTAAGGAACCTTTCTTCCCTTCTTCTATTTTTGACAGTTCATATACTTCAACACCGGAGTTACCAACGATAACACCGCCAAGTATTTCTGAGATTTGTGCTGCTGTAAATTTCATTGCTGCAAAAATAAGAAAAATAATGAAGAGAAAAAGTCTCTTTTTACTTAGGATAACAAATATAGTGTTTGCGAACTGATTTTGACAGAGCCATAATATTTAACTGATCTGAGGCACTGGCAATATCGAGTATGGTTTCATCCTTTAACAAAAGGTCTATGTTGTGCTCATCAGTATCGTATGCCTTGTTTTCTACCATTCCTGTAAACACAAAATAAGGCAGCTCGGTTTCTTTCAGCTCCTGTTTCTTCAAGGCTTCCTGTTTTATTTTTTCTAAATAAGATGCTTCAAAAGGCTCATTCTGCATTTCAACTTTTGGCAATTTCCTTTGCAAAATGGAGGTGCACATACGAGACAGAACATAATCTTCATGCGCAGACCAGCATTTTAAAGCCGATAGGATATCTACATCATCCAGGCCTGAAAAAGCTTCTATAAGCGTACTGTTTGATGTAATAATTTCGGATTCGTTCTTTAAAAAATAAAGCAGAGAAGGATTGGCTGCCAGCTCTTTACCCTCGCTCAGCAAAACTTTGGCCCTTTGTAATATTTTTACCAGTATTTCCTCAGCTGCCACACTGGTTTTGTGTAAATAGACCATCCAGTACATCATCCGGCGAGCAACTATAAATTTTTCAGCAGAATAAATGCCCTTTTCCTCAAGAAGCAGGGTATCATTTTTAACCGTCAGCATGCTGATCAGTCGTTCGGCATTGATGTTTCCTTCGGCAACGCCGGTGTAAAAGCTATCCCTTTTCAGATAGTCGAGCCGGTCCATATCGAGTTGACTGGATACCAGCTGGTTCATAAATTTCCGGGGATACCGGTTCGTGAAAACGGAAATGGCCAGATCTAATTTGCCACCCATCTCTGTATTGAGGGCCTCCATAAATTTCAAAGAAAGTTCTTCGTGGTGTACCCCTCTTACGATGCTGTGTTCCAGCGCATGGGAAAAAGGTCCGTGACCGATATCGTGAAGCAGGATGGCCACAAGCAGTGCCTCTTCTTCCTTCATGCTGATCTCCACACCCTTAAGCCGTAAAGTATCAATTGTTTTCTGCATCAGAAAAACACAGCCAATCGCGTGATGAAACCGGGTATGATGGGCTCCGGGATAGACCAGATAAGACAAACCCATTTGCGAAATCCGGCGCAGTCTCTGAAAATACCGGTGTTGAATTAATTTATACACAAGCTTGTTTCGTATGTGTATAAATCCGTAAATTGGGTCGTTAAAAATTTTGATTTTTTTCACAATGCGTGACTTGTTTTTTCGTATTTTGCCAAAGGTATATTTTATTGGGCAATACGAATATACATACAAAAATAGTTGATAAATTTAATTTTTTTAGGCTGCAGATGAGTTTAGCGAAAATACTTTGGGTTGATGATGAAATACAGAATTTAAAGCCTCATATACTCTTCTTAGAAAAAAAGAACTACGAAGTAAAACCTTGCACCAACGGTGCAGATGCCATTCAGTATGTTTTGGAGGAAAACTTTGATATCGTTTTTCTGGATGAGAACATGCCCGGACTCTCAGGTCTGGAGACCCTTACCGAGATCAAAGCGAAATTGCCCAATCTGCCGGTGATCATGATCACGAAAAGCGAAGAGGAATACATTATGGAAGAAGCCATTGGGTCCAAAATTGCCGACTACCTCATCAAACCGGTAAATCCAAATCAGATCTTGCTGAGCTTAAAGAAAAATCTCGATACCAGCCGTTTGGTCTCACAAAAAACCACTTCCAATTACCAGCAGGAATTCCGCAAAATCACCATGGACCTGGGTATGGTAAAAACTTTTGAAGACTGGATAGAATTGTACAAAAGACTTTTGCACTGGGAAATACAACTGGAATCCATCTCCGACCCCGGAATGAGTGAAATCCTGGAAAGCCAGAAAAATGAAGCCAATTCATTGTTCTTTAGGTTCATAAAGAACAATTATGCCGACTGGTTTGGTACGGGCGATAAACCTATTCTCTCAAATACCCTGTTCAAGGAAGTTATAGTACCCCAGCTAAAACATGAGAATGGTACACTTTTATTGGTTATTGATAACTTGAGATATGATCAGCTAAGGGTTTTAGAACCA
>Ga0105103_10001217_pt1 | contig 14436 bp, 14 predicted proteins | sample PPLLaktember2015_2_FD_79107 | JGI IMG/M metagenome (GOLD analysis project Ga0105103, IMG submission 79107) | Freshwater sediment microbial communities from Prairie Pothole Lake near Jamestown, North Dakota, USA - PPLs Lake P7 Core (6) Depth... | ecosystem: Environmental > Aquatic > Freshwater >...
AAAACCAGCTTGATGTCATTTAATTTTTGCGAGATGTATTTTCTTCCCTTCTCGGTTGGGCAGTACAGCTTGGATTTTCCGGACATCCTGATTTCCATGTACCCGTTCTGCTCAAGATCGTAAAGAAGCATGTATACCCGTGCCTGGGGGATCAGTACATTATACCTGTTATGGATCTCATGGACAATGTCATTACCGGATATCGGTTTATCGAGCAGTGAGAGGACTACCAGTTCCAGTGACTTTTTTACTACATCCTCGATAATTGCCTGCGGGACGATGGAAACCGATTCGACAGGGAATGTCTGGTGAGAGAAAGAAAGATTTGTTTCTTTTCCCGTTGAAACAATAATTTTCGATATGCCCTCGGCAAATAATCGAATGCGGGTATGATCGATCATCCCGATATTTATTGCAATGATTCCCGATACACGAACACCTTGTTCTTTTTTTGAAAGGATAAATTTCTTAACTGCGATTATATCTTCTGATTCTTCGGTTTCTGAAAAATCGATAAGGAGATGCAAAGATTTCTCCCCCTTTATTTCATGCATCGATTCAGTGCACTTTTCCAGGATGGGCAGAAGGGTATGTACCTCATTTCTTTTTATCCGGTACGTGAAGAGTTCTCTTTTCTGGATTTCTTTTAAAAAATATTTCTGTACCGTGGAGCGGGAGTACGAGAAAAGATTACGCCCTCCTTTTTTTATGCCTTCTTCTATCGCGAATTTGAATATGGGCTCTTTTACATCATTATCGGTATACAGGAACAGGACAATATCAGAAAAGATATCTTTCAGGAGTACGGTTTTAGTTTCCGGGAGGGCGAGGTATTCAGATTCACTGTCGGGCGTCCTGCTCCCGGCCTTTCTCATATCCCGTTCTTTTTGTTCCGATGTTTTACGGAACAAGGCAACCTCGACAGTAGCTTTGATCACCAGTTCATTAAACGGTTTTATAATATATCCATAGGGCTTGACACTTTTAGCTTTTTCAATAATGGTATCGTCAGCATAGGATGTTACAAAAACAACCGGTATGTCCAGTTCTTCGGTTATTATTTTTGCAGCTTCGATGCCATTCATCCGGCCGGGCATAACGATATCCATCAGTACAAGATCGGGTTTAAGCCGACGTGCTTTTTCAACAGCGTCTTCTCCCGATGCAGCCAGTCCTGCTACGGTATACCCTATAGCATGCAGGATCTCTTCCAGCTGCAGCAGGATGATGGCTTCATCTTCTACTACAAGTATTTTTGACATTTCAGATACCAGCCGTCTGAATGGGGAATTTTACAACTACTTCGGTACCATTGTTGTTATTTATGGTGAATGATCCTTTTAACTGGAACTGTATTAACGCCCTGATGAGCTTGAATCCCAGACTGGGGGTATGAGCGGTGTCAAGATCACTGCTGATACCAATACCATCATCACGTATGCTGATTGTCATATTTCCATTTTCCTGGAATGCTGAAATTTCAATTGTTCCATGTTCGCGACCCTTGAATGCATGCTTGTATGCATTGGTCAGGATCTCATTCACCATGAGTGCACAGGGAATGGCTTGATCAACGGAGAGGTAAAGCGATGAAGATTTAATGGTAGTCGAGATTTCACAATTCTTTGTGGAATAAATGTTGGTCAGGGCAGAAACCTGATCCCGTGTCTGGGTATTCATATCAATTTTATTAAATTGCTTGCTTTCATACAAACGTGTATGTATTTGTGCCATCGTATCAATTTTCATCATCATATCCATCAGGATACTGGTAGTTGCCGGATCCTGGGATCGCTTCCGCGTCATATCAAGAAGACCGGATACAATCTGGAGATTATTTTTAACCCGATGATGAATCTCACGGAGCATCACTTCTTTATCCCTTAAGGATGCAAGAAGATTTTCTTCTGCCTGCCTGCGATCGGTGACATCCCGGAAATTGCAGACCCGCCCGACTACAGTACTACCGATCTTCTGGGGTTTTGAATATCGTTCAAATATCCTTCCGTCATTCAATTCCAGCATGTCAAAGCTCTCACGTTCCGGGTGTTCCGAGAGTTCATTGATGCGGGCAATATAACTTTCAGGATCCTTTAATTTCTTTTTTACATGATCGATTATCGTATTACGTTTTTTGGATTCCAGAACCGAATCCGGAATATCCCACATGTTCACATATTTCCTGTTATAACTGGTGATCTTTCCTGCTCTGTCGACGACAAGAATCCCATCAGCTGTCGATTCAAGGGCAGCGTTGAGTAATGACAGTGTCTTTCTGGTTGTTGCTTCAGCCAGTTTCCTCTGCGCGATCTCCTCTTTGAGCGCTACATTGGAACGTGAGAGTTCAGTTGCCTTCTTTTTTTCAGTTATATCATAACCACTGACAGGTACGCTGCTTTCGTCTTCTGCAGGTCTGAACGTGAACAGGTAGGATTTCTCCCCGGCCTCAATCTCGGTCTTTATCAACGTACCGGTGAAAAGTGATTTATTGACTGTTCCTTTGACAAGATCGAACAATGCACCTCCGATAGAAACTCCCCATTTCTCCAGCAGGGGGTACGCTGCGGGATTTGCATAGAGAATATAACCCTCTTTTGAGACTCGTATCACAGGTGCAGGATTTTGATCCGAAATTTTTACCGAATCCTGAATTTTCCCTTTTATTTTCGGACGCCCGATGACTCTTTCGACTATGTTTTGAAGCCTGGCAAACTCGGTCTCTGATCCTTTCTCCCTTACCAAAAAATAATCGGCACCGAGATTCAATGCCTCAATGACGGTTTTTTCCCCCATTGATTCGGAAAAGAAGATGAAAGGAACTGCAATATCCCGTGTCTTCAGGACTTTGAGAAGTTCAATTCCATCCGGTTGTCCGGATACTATGACATCAAACTTCCGGTTTTCAAGTCCTTTCAGAGCATCCTTGAGAGAATCCGAAGAACAGACTGAGAATCTGCCATCTTTTTCAAGATAACGTCGGGTTCTTTCGAGGACTTTTTTATCGGTATCTTGATGTAACAGGTATATCATCGAGGTTCTTTCCAGGGAATTTTTTAAAGGTACGCTATCAAAGAATCAGATATAACTTTGCCTGATCTTCAAAAATTGAGACATAGCCAAAGGATGCATCTGCTCATAACAATGTCTTCGTTAATTCTCCCGCTAATATCCTAATGCCTCTTTCACGAGAATAAGAATGATTCTCCCCTCATTTTTTTCATGTGAAAGAATGACACATTTTCCTATGATACTTGGAATCCCGTACGCCCTTTTTGCCCGGGCATTCTCAAGGGGATAAGCATACTGCCGCACACGGTTTAACGCATCCTCAAGACCCGGGACAATCTTGTTAATACCAGCCACAAGGATGAGATGCCCGGCAGCAAACGGCCACGCCCCCACCCGGCTTCCGGTTGCATCGCATGCAACGATTTCACCGGTCTGGGAGAGTGCATTTGCACTGGATACAAAGTATTCTGAAGCAACGGACTTTCTCCGTAATTCTGCCCGTTTGTCATCATTATTTTCCGCAGTTATGACGTCGTGCATGAGCTTCCAGCCCGAACGTTTTCCTGAAATATAATCTTCATACCCGATCTCGATGAGAGTTGTCGAAGAGCCGTTCATTACTTCAGCACCCTCCGGGATAACCTTCTTGAGCACCGACAGGGCATCACTGGCGTTTCCTGCAATGATTACTCGTATTCCACGACTTTCTATAGCCTTTGCCGTCTTTTCTACGATTTCATCCGTCGGGATCGAATTCCAGGTATCGGGATCCACCCCGGCTTCCGGGATGAGGTTTATTGCGCTGTATTGGGTGATTTTTGCCATTGTTGTAATTCCACACCAATCTTACTCCTTTTTTGTTATTAAGAATTTAGCTATATTACAGAATCTGAGGAAAGAGAACCTTATTTATACTTAATTCATTTTCCCAAAATAAGAGAAGAACTGATTCAGGGCGACATCTGACAAAAGTAAAGGTTCATATTCATTTTCATTTTTTAAAAAGGTGGCTATAGCAGTATGTACTGGTAACGATAATGCAAATCGGTTCGGTCTTCCGGACGATATGGGAGAGGTATGTGAAAATGATGCACGGGCACGAGACAGATCCCGGGGCCGTGTGCAGCCGCAGGATATAATGATTGAGAAGATGTGGGATGAACTGAGCGATGAGCAGAAAAGAACACGTATTGCACGAATAATCGATTCAAAGATCCTTATGAAGGAGAACATGATAAAATACCTGAAATTCAAAATTGAAACCTTCAATATGGTTGATTTGCGAATGTGGTAGAGTTTAATAGGGCTTTGTAGAATCCCTGAGTTTTCAACAAATTGAAAAACACTTGTTTACGGAGGGGACAGTGCCTGTCCCCCGAACCGCCCCTTCGCTTTGCGATGGTGTCGTATTACCTTTTCTGGAGTTATCGCTCCAGGGGGGGTGCCACAGCGGCGGGGGCGTAGGCATTACATGCCGTAGCCCAGGAAAGAGCGTTAAGAAAAATATTTTGAGGATTTCCCATGAAAACAAACACGATGCCTGCGGCCGCAGGCACACAGAATGGAAATACCAAGGGCATTTCCATATTAAATCGCACAACTCCAGAAATTTCCGGAAGTGGCAATCTCCCCTATTGCGATTACCTGCGCCGCCCCCGAAGGGACTCCCCCGCGGCGCTTCAATTAACTGAAAACTCCGTCCCTGGCTCTCAAGAACCTGTTACGGATGCCAGTCGTACCTTCACAACTTTTCATGGTTTGGGTGCGAACCATTCCCGTTCATGCCCGTTTCTACTAAGCCTTTAATAGTCCTCTTTTTAATTCCTGCAAAATTTTTAAGGATAATTCACTTCTGATAAAAAAAGGAGATTCTCTCTCTGCTTTCCTTTCAAAGAACGGTACAGTAAGGATTAATACATTTTTTAATCTACAGAGGATATAGTATCACCCCTTCCCGAAATCGCTTTGTAGTAATGTGATCTCATGCCGTGGGTGTTTCCTGACGTTCCTGCATTTTTCACAAACCTGCAGGCACTTAAATTCAAAGGACGGACGCCTTCACTGATGCACAATGGAATGGCCGTACATCCGGAATTTTCCTGAATTGTTTCAATTTTTAAATCAAAATCTGCTTTTTGGGCAAGATTCTTTCATATCATATACTGAACCCCTGACGGGCAAGGACAAATCCCCCATGAGAAGTCCATACAAAATCAGGAGGTGCTGAAACGACTGAAGTAAATAAGGTATATTCACTACCGAAATTACCCTATGACTACGATGCCTTAAAACCGTATATTTCGGAAGAACAGCTGAAATTGCACTACCAGAAACATCACCAGGCATATGTCAATGGTGCAAATGCAGTTCTGGAAAAACTTGACAAAGCCCGAAAGGATAACACCGATCTCGACATGAAAGCGATTCTCAAAGAGCTTTCATTCCATTTCGGAGGCTACCGCCTGCACAACCGGTTCTGGGAAAATCTTGCCCCGGCCGGCAGGGGAGGCGGAGGCGCTCCGAAAGGCGAACTGGCAAAAGCCATCGATGAAGAGTACGGAACATTTGACCGGTTTAAAAAAGAATTCAGCCAGACTGCACTGAGTGTTGAAGGTTCCGGATGGGCAGTACTGACTTTTTGTGAAAAAACACAGAGGACGCTTATTCTCCAGCTGGAGAAGCATAATGTGAATATTATCCCTGGTTTTCCCATTCTCCTGGTGCTTGATGTGTGGGAGCATGCGTATTACCTGGATTACAGGAACGACCGTGGAAAATTTGTCGAGGCATTCTGGAACATCGTGAACTGGGAAATGGCTGGTAAACGGTTTGATGCACTGAAGAAATAATCCGGAGGAATTTAAGCAGGATCGGACCACCCAAAAGAAAAATCACCTATGAGGAGAGAGAAATGCCAGAATTTGTCAATCCATTCAGCGGAAAAATCCCGGATCACCCTTTAACGCCGGGAGAACTCATTCGGGCGATACGTCTGGATCTGGCCGCGGAACATGAAGCAGTACACACATATCTTGCTCATGCAGAGGCTACTGAAAATCCCCTTGCAAAGGCAGTGCTCATCGATATTGCGAATGAAGAACGGGTTCATGCCGGAGAATTTGACCGTCTCTTATCCATTCTGACCGGAGATGAAGATGAATACCTCACCAGAGGTACCAAAGAAGTTGACGCTATGGCAGTTGGAATCGGGCAGCCTTCGCAGAAAACGGAAGAAAAGGGAATGACTACCATCGGATCGCTGAAACCAGCGCAAGGGTGAAACTTATGGAAAATCGGTATCTGGGACGTGAGGATGCTCCCCTTGGAGCCGGGACATGGAAACTGCTTGACAGTACGATGATAGAAGCGGCAAAAAGTCAACTTGCCGGCCGCCGGATCATTGCAATGGACGGGCCATTCGGTTTTGGACTGAAGGTCATACCGGAAAGCGATTGTGTTCTGGTAGAAGGTATTTCCGGCAGTACATTTGTACCTGTTAATGAAATAAAGTCAGAATTCAGTCTTGGCAAACGGGATCTTGCGTCGTTTGAAAAAGATCATCTTATTCTCGATATGGATCCGGTTGCATGTGCTGCAATTGATTGCGCCGTAAAGGAAGACCAGATAATTTTCAACGGAGTTGAGGGTTCCCCTGGATTGTTAACCGCAGAAGGTTCCTGTTCCCAGACCCTGACGAAATGGGACAAAATCGGGACTGCAGCTGATCAAATCATAGAATCGGTTACCAAACTTGATGATGCCGGGTTCCATGGGCCTTACTGCATGGCTCTTGCTCCATCCTTGTACAACCTGCTCTTACGGCGTTATCCTCAGGGTTCCGGGACTGAACTGGATCATATACGGGGTATTGTATCAGACGGTGTCGTGAAAGCTCCGGTTCTCAAAAAGGGAGGGGTGATTCTTGCTTCAGGACGCCAGTATGCGACAATAGTCGTAGGGCAGGATATGACTATTGGATATAATGGTCCGGCAGGTGACGGTCTGGATTTTTATGTCATTGCGAGCCTGGCACTCCTGATCCATGCACCGGAAGCAATCTGCGTCCTTAAGCAGGGGTGAGAAAAACCAGATTCCCAAAGGAAGGTGACAAGAATGATAAAAAACATGAAAGATCATCTGAAAAAATTTGAACAGGATCACGAGATCTACGTAGATGCACAGGATGCAAAATCGTATTGGCTTGTTATGGCAAGGATACCGAGGAAGGAAGACAGCCCGGTCCTGAACCCCTATGACCAGCCGGATCGTCTGCACCATCTTCACCACGCGATAAAATACATATCCGGACTCAATGAAGAAGGAAATGTACTTGTTTTTTCCGACCCGGATATCTCAGAGAATTTCTCGATTGAAAACTGGGGAAAGATGGATACATTCGATGATTTTGTTGACAAGGCGCTGGCTCAGATTCTTGCAGATAAGGAAGCATCTGACGAGGGATTAAAGGAGGGATGCGGGACAGGATGCAGCTAGCCCTTGTCCTCTGGAAATGACTACCTTACTATTACCCCAATCATCAAAAAAAGTCCTGGAGATACTCAGGGCCGGTGGTGAAATGACTCACAAGGACATTGTGACAAAAACCCACCTTGCGCCACGCACGGTCCGTTATGCCTTGAAGAAACTCAAAGAGCAGCACCTTATCATCGAAAAGTTCAATTTCCGCGATGCACGCAGTATTATCTACCAGAACCGTCCGGTTGTATTTCCCCAGATTCATGGGGTAAATGCCTGAAGAACGGTGTACGGAACTCATTGATGGATCAGAACCTACATAAAACAATTTATCCTGACCAACAGTCTGAGAAAAAAACCTGAAGCACCTATGGAAAACGGAATGGATCTTCACGAATGTCTCATTTGCGGATATATTTATAATCCGGAAGTCGGGGATCCATCAGGCGGAATACCGCCGGGTGTAAAATTTACTGAACTCCCGGAGGACTGGGTGTGCCCGGAATGCGGTGCGGGAAAAGACCAGTTTGTTATAGTTCAGACTGATTGAATCAACCAGGGATTTGCAATATGGAAAATCGGATAAATGTGTAAAAAAGTATTGACATTATACTATTCCCTTTGTGATGAACGCCGCCGCCGATGGGACGCCCCCGCGGCGGATCAATGACCATAAATTCTCAAGATACTTACCGACCCGCCGTGCCTCGGAGAGGCCCTGAGGCGGGTGACAAATCATAATAATTATTTTTCAACTGCAAGGGCAAGGGATTGTCCCCTTCCTGGTTCTTATTGGATCAAAAGGTAGCTGGAATGAAGAATTAATCTTTCATTACACAATAGCTTTCGACATTATGCTGAAAGAAAAAGTCAGAGTGCTGGTTTTTGCCTCAGTGCCGCGACCAGCAACCTGACGCCAGCTTCAATATCTTCGGTGTCCAGGACTTCAACGGGAGAGTGGATATACCGTGACGGGATACTCACGGTAGTGCTGGGAATACCTCCCTTCGTCAGATGGATTACCGCTGCATCTGTGGTTCCCCCGCTCCCGACCTCCATCTGCACAGGAATCCCTTTGGAATCGGCAGCATCCTTGAGCCACTTGACCACCTTACGACTCGCAATGAGTCCACGGCCGCTGGCGTCAACAATCGTAATAACCGGACCTTTACCCATCTCTACCGGAGCATCCTTCATCTCAATGCCGGGGTGATCACCCGGGATAGTGACATCGGTGGCTATCGCACAGTCCGGATCCAGCGCATACGCACTTGTCCGTGCACCTTTCAGCCCGACCTCTTCCTGAACGGTAAAAACGCCAAAAATGGTCAAAGGGGATTCTGCTTCTTTTAACACCTTTATGAGCATGGCTACACCGGCACGATTATCAAAAGCCTTTCCTGATACCCGGTTGTAGGCAAGAGGAGTGAATTCACGATCCACGGTTACGGGTGTCCCGACTTCAATACCCAGATAATCTACTTCCTCGCGACTTGAAGCCCCGATATCGATGAACATATCGTCCACCTTAACCCCCTTCTTCCGTTCTTCTTCGTCCATCATATGAGGGGGCTTACCGCCTATGACACCGAAATATCTTCCTTTTGTCCCATGAAGGACGACCCGCTGGTTATAGAGAGTCGGACCGTACCATCCGCCAAGAGCTACGAACCGGATGAATCCCTTATCATCGATATACTTTACCATAAGTCCGATTTCATCCATATGCGCAGCGAGCATTACCTTGAATGCACTGCCGCGTTTGATTGCGATCAGGTTACCCATTGGGTCTTCCCGTATTTCATCAACGTACCCTTTGAGCTCCTTTTTTATGAAAGAAAAAACACTGCTTTCACTACCCGATACACCGTGCGCATTGGACAATTTTTTTAACAGTTCTCTGACCATGTCAATCACTCATTACTTTTTGTATCCTGCCAAGAGCCCGGTGTATGTTTTCACGGGAGGTTGCATAACTGAGACGGGCATACTTTGGTGCATTTACCCCAAATGCTGTACCGGGGACAATGATAATACCCTCCTCAATGATTTTTTGGGCGAGCACCGGTTTCATCGGGACAAAAGCATAAAATGCACCTTCCGGAACGGGAAATTTAAAACCCAGATTGCCAAGACCTTTGCAGATAATGTTCCTTCTCTCACGGTATTCATCCCGCATCTTTTTTACCGGGCGTTGATCGCCGGTGTATGCTGCAAGAGCTGCATACTGGGAAATTGATGTTGCACAGGCCTGGCAATACTGGTGCACCTTCACGCATTCTGCCACTATTTCTTCGCGAGCGGCGAGGTAACCGAGACGCCAGCCGGTCATCGCATAGGTCTTGCTTGCTGCATTTATCGTGACAACATTCTCACCAAAACGGGCTGCACTCCAGTGCTTCTTTCCGTAAATGAAATGCTCGTAGACCTCATCGGAAATAACCGTGACACCTGCATCATCCGCGTATTCTACAAGGGCTTTTATGGACTCTTTACTTTCGACCGAACCTGTCGGGTTGGCCGGGGAATTCAACATCAGGATCCGTGCACCATCCATGAGCGTCTTTGCTTTTTCAACATCGATATGAAGGTCCCGCGTGAGAGGTACGCTGATCGGGCGACCCCCGGCAAGAGTAGCAAGTGCTGCATAGGAGACAAACCCCGGGTCCGGGCAGAGCACAAGGTCCCCTTCATCGACAAGCGACTGCATCACGATGTGAAGCGCTTCGCTTGCTCCGGCTGTTACGATAAGTTGATCCGGCGTGTAGGAAAGACTGTTCTCGTTTTTAAATTTCTCACAGATTGCATTCCTGAGTTCAGGGATCCCGGTATTGTTCGTATAACCGGTCTTTCCTTCCGAAATCGCTTGTATCGCTGCATCTTTGATATGCTGTGGCGTATCAAAATCGGGTTGTCCAAGGCCCAGGTTGATTGAATCAGCACCCGCTGCCTCAAAAATTCTCCTGATTCCTGAGATTTCTATATCCTGTACCCGCTGCGCAAATTTCAGACTCATACCTTAGTTCTCCTCATTTATTCGATATTTGTATGGCGGTTCTTCAGTGCATTCTCATCAGTCTTGGTAATCTCCATCAGCATGGAGATGACTGCATCGGCAAAGATCATGGAGGTTGTTTCAAAGAGGGTTCCCAGGGGTGCAAACGACTTGTGATCTCCCATCATCTGCCGGATCTCAAATTCCATCTCATCGTTTCCCACCGCATCCCTCTGGTGTTCTATAATCACTATGCAATCCGATATCCTTCCGATTCTTGAATCCGCATTCGAAGTGATCAGACAAATCTTTGCCCCGATGTCCTTTGCCGTCTCCGCAATGTCTGCGACCGTCCTGGTCCGGCCTGAACCTGAAAAGACGACAATAATATCCCCTTCATTCAGCGCCGGGGTGATTGTCTCTCCGACTACAAATGCCTGCATTCCCAGATGCATGAGACGCATGGCAAAAGCCTTTGCAACAAGTCCGGATCGCCCTGCCCCCATGACATATATTCGCTTTGCCTTGAGCAGTTTTTCAATGAAGTTCTCAACATCCTCATCGGATATTGTATTGGCAATTGCCCGGATCTTTGATGCCATCAGCTTCATCATATCCTGAACTCTGTGTTTTTCCATGCTTCTCGCACAAAGAGATGCTATCACAAAGTAGATGAGAATATCGAAGTATCCGGACTCATATGAATCCTTGTGTTAAAGCAACAAAAAATATCAAAAACACGGATTCCTTTACAGAGAGTGAAAGAGAGCCTGATAAAAAGGTGATTCCCCGAGTTAAATAACCGGCTTCCGCAAGAGTGAGGTTCGTGAATTTTTGGAACACGACAAAACAAGGATAACGGACTGAGGATTGGTTTCAGATCTTTCGCACAGGTGAAGCGGGGACTTGGAAGCACACTGCCCCGGAGTGTCGTGGATCTGGGTTTCTGTGTGCCTGTTGTTTCGTGAAAAAAATCGCATAACTATCGGGGATTCTATTCCTGCTCATGCTTCAGGAGATTGATAATGCTCAATGACTCCATGAGCTACAAGGCTGGTGCCTTCATGAACGGATACCGCACCATGGCCACCGCAGATCAGGCATCGCCTTCCAGTTATACGGAGTGCTGCATCCGTTTCCGAGCACAGATCCAACAGCGCCTTTCGCTCTTTTTTTGCAAGGGCACTGTCAACATTTACTGAAGTGACAAGGAATGCAGCAAGGGAACTGTAATCCGCACGTTCCCGGCTCAGGCTGGCGAAGTTGATTACACTGTCTGCAGCAAACAGCAACCCCGCTTTTTGGGAATACAGGTAGATCTGTCCACGCGTGTGCCCGCCAAGTCCTTCCAGAACCTCAAGTTCGAGATCTCCGATCATCAGGGTATCCATTACCGGAAAAATTCCCCGCATTGCTCCTGTGGGTCCAGAGAAGCATTGAATACCGGTCGGAGTGTTGAATTTTGAAAAAAGATTGATCATTTTGGTGTAGAACTCTTCAAGGACAGAATGTTCACTTCTCGACCCATATGCCCGGTTGTTCTTTTTAATAATTTCAAGCGTCTCCTCATGCATGAAAACAGGAGCGGTAAAATATCCTGCAGCCCCACAGTGATCCGCATCGGCATGGGTAATAATTATCCGCGAAACCGGTTTTTCATCACCCAGACCATACCGGGAAAGCATTGTCAGTACATCGTGATGATAAATGCCATAACCCGTATCGATCATGACTCGCTCCTCCGGGGTATCAATCAGAAAAATATTCCCCCCGCACGGCATCTGGAAGCAAAAAAGTGTTGTCTGACCGGTGATCTCCAGTTTCTGAACATCCGCATAGAATTTTTCATGGGTAGTTGCCCACATGGTCTGGCCGGTAAGGAGTACGCTGTCGAAAACTTTCCGGGGATCATTCCCCCTGTCCATCAGTTCCTGCACGATATGGTTGGTGTCTGCAAGAAACGAGAGGAGAAAATCTTCTTCCGAATCACCGATGAGTTCGCGTATTTCCTGGGCATACCTGACATAAAATACGGTATCATCAAGATGTTTTCCCGTGGTATCGTATTCCAGAATCTCGAGACGGTAGCGTGACTTAAGCAGGTCCAGAAGATGGTCAATTACGGCAGTCTCTTCAAGGTTCAGGCTTACAGTAAGACGGTCCGGATGTCTGCCCTTGTCATCAAAGTCTATGAACGCGATATTCGCACCAACCGAGGTTGTACAGCTTAGAAATTCATAGAGCGCGCCTGGCCGGTGAGGCAGATATATGCAGCATTTTAAAAAGTTTAATGGTTTTAATGAAGTCTGGAGGTACCCGATCGCCGAGAGGTCATCCGAAATTTTCCTGAATGCTTCTTCTGTGGCGGTGACTTCATAAAACACTGTCGCAGGATCGATGCGCCGGTCATACTGAATCCTGTTGATATTGGTCTCATATTTTTTAATGATCTCAGCCGCCCTGTGAAGGGACCCCGGGGCATCCGGCATATGAGCGATAAAGGAAAATTTCTTCAAAGATATCCTCTGGATGTGCGATTATTGTAAGATGGGAATATCGATATAGATTATGGTTAAATGCAGAAAAAGTACCGGGATTACCTTTTTTATCAACGTACCGGGCAGTTAAAAATTATTTTTTCCGGTACCCGGTTGACATTCTAAAAATAATAAGCCCGGAGATAACGATTCCGGCAAGAGGCGTGAATACTGACAGGGGAACCCGGGGGGTTACGGAAGCACTTGGGACAACGGTTTGATCCGCGGTAGAAACGCTTACAGCCGGAACAGTCTTTGCCGGAATCTGTGTCACCCCGGTCGTTGTCAGGGACGGGGCAGGTGTTCCGGGGGATATCACCGTAAATACACGCGTGAGAGTATTTTCCAGCGACGGGTTACTGATGGTGACGGTATATTGTCCCGGCCCGAAATCAACCCGGAACCCATAATCAAAGGAACCGGAACCGCTGACAGGAGAGATATAGGTATGCAGAACCCTGCTTTCGGAATCGGTAATATCAATTTTCACGTAGGTGACACCTTGTTCGGCACTCCCGGACAGCTCCACATAATCTCCCGGGTTTGCAGAGCTCAGCGGATTGACATAAAATTCTGGTTTTTTCATCAGAATGGTGGTTGCTGCCTTTTTTTCCGGGTTGATAACATCAGATGCAATGATGGTATACCGTGCAGTGATCATTTTTTCGATTCCCCCGATGTTTGCACTATACCAGACAAATTTCCATGTCCCGTCAGCGTTTACGGGAATGGTATTCCCTGAACCGGGATTGCCATCCAGATTATCGACAGGAACCCCGGTTTCCGGAAGTCCCGGGCCGGTAATTTTCAACAGGGTAGTATTACCGGCAGTGTTTCTTCCATCGAATGTTATGACATCGCCGAGGGTATATCCACCAGCCCCGCGGTAAGAGATGGACACAATCCCTTCATTACCAAGCACCGGTTGGATGATACAGATAACCCCGATAAGTATTGAAACGGTGAAAAACCATGAATTAAAGCGCGATTTATCCGGATTCAGCCTTGTCATAAACAGAATATTGTAAGTGAGAATAAATATTTTTGTTATCGAATGAGGGAAAATATGCTCTTTAGAATTCCTCTTTATCCCTGATGCCTCCCTGGGAGGATGCTGGAATATCTCCCGTCCGGTGCCCGCCGCGTCCCAAACCACATCCCATCCTGCTTTCAGTCTTCGTAACATTGCTCTATTCGACCCCCTCCGTTCCCGTCGGAAATCGTTGAATAATTCCGGCCCGGTTCCGCATTTTTCCGAATTATGACCTCTAAAATTCGGGGAGTGGGGGAAATGAGGTATAACCGGGCTCGTAGCAGGCTCCAGTGTACCAGAATTCTCACAGGGGTTTTTTGACGGGGAAAATAGCCCCAGATGACAATAACAGCCTGCCTGGTCTTCGGTGAGTTTGCTCCTTTAAA
>Ga0105103_10001219_pt1 | contig 14433 bp, 10 predicted proteins | sample PPLLaktember2015_2_FD_79107 | JGI IMG/M metagenome (GOLD analysis project Ga0105103, IMG submission 79107) | Freshwater sediment microbial communities from Prairie Pothole Lake near Jamestown, North Dakota, USA - PPLs Lake P7 Core (6) Depth... | ecosystem: Environmental > Aquatic > Freshwater >...
AATTTTGGCCACATGGCCAAATTTGGTTTTTGGCAATTTTGGCCACATGGCCAAATTTGGTTTTTGGCAATTTTGGCCATGTGGCCATGAAACTGTGTGAAACGTCGTACATGACTTTTTCGACAGTCCGGCCGGCCATGGCCGACGCTATGACGAGGCATAACTTTTCGTCGAAAAGTACCTTCGAGCCATGGTTGGCGGCATCGTCGTCATAGTGATTTTATTTAGCTGGAATTTGTAGCCACCGCCGCGAGTCCTCGCGCGTCGCCGTGGCGCACGCACTGCAATCAGCGTACGCGACGAAAAAATAGCCCATTCGCTCGTACTCGGAGCAATAGGGCGAGGTCATGACGAAGCCGGCGCCACGATCGACGCACGCGTGCGTCGTCGCGTGGCAACAGGAGCCGGGCGTGTAGGGCGTGGGCTGAATGTAGTGCAAGTCGGAGGTGGACGCGTTTGCGAACGTCGAGAAGCGCGTCGGCAACCGCTGCACTGGCAGCCGCCCGGGCCGACGTGGTCCGCCTTCGTACTCGATCATTGCACACAAGGGTCCTTCGATGGGCGGTCGGTTGCGCGCGAGTTCCAGTCGTGGCCGCGAACGAACGCGCTCGTCGACGACGCGAAATTTGGCTTCCTCCTTGATCGGGTGCACGTACAAATACTTTGAACACACCTCGTCGAGCGTCGCGGCGTGCGCCGGCGACGCCAGCTCGTCAACCGAGATGCGACTGTCGATAATCGGCGCCAGGTGGTGGCGCATCGTCTCGTTGGCCGTGTACGTCGGAAAGGTCATGACGCGACGCTTGTCGTCGAGCAGCCGCGCGTGCGTGAGCAGCAAATAGTAGCCCAAATTGACGTCGAAAATTTCGCGCGGATCGTAGTCGCGCAACACGGTGCCGAGATAGGTGGCAAAGAAGCGTGCCAAATCCGAGGACAGCAACAGAAAGCTCTCGTCAATGCGCGTGCCCCACGCACAGTGAAACGAGCCGGCGGCGTACAGCGAGCGCGGGCGGGCCGTGTCGAGCTCGTCGACGAGCGCGTCGACGCACAGATACCCGTCGACGTCGAGGCGCAGGTAGTAGTCGAACGTCGCAATCGAGAGTGCGTGCGCGAGCATGCGATGATTGAAGGCATTGCCGCCGCTCGACGCGACGAGCATCGTGCCGTCGAGGCGTTCTGCTGCGTGCGCCAGGTGATCGCTCGCTTGCGACACGGGCAGCCCTACAATGTCGCCGTACGTGGCGTTTGCGTTCACGGTCGCAAAGGCAGCGAGCTGCGCACGATCCGCCGCCGATGGGCTGTCGTCTGTGTAAAAGCGATAGCCCACGCGCTCACTCGCATTGCGCAGCCACGTCGCGCGCACCGTGTTTGGAAAGCTGCCCGATGCACGCAGCGGCATGGCGATGAAGACGCGGTAGTGTGGCAACGACGTGGCCGTTGGCGTCGACGATGACGGCGCCGTCGTCGACACGATCCGACTCGGTACATGCCACTCGAGTGCCGACGTGGAGAAGCCCAGCGCAAAGCCGACGACGAGCACGCCACACAGCGTCGGCCACCGACTGTGCGTCATTGGATCGACGCTGTGGTCGGTCAGACATTGCATGGTCGTGGCCGTCGAACGACCATGGCCTTGTATCGGTCGCGCCGTTTTGTAGCCGGCGACGAGGATGCACCCGAGGGACCATTGCGTGCGGCACTCGACTGGGCACACGCTGGCGAACGGCCGTTTCTCGTGCTTGCGCACGAGACGGAACGAACCGTGCGCGAGTACGAGGCGCTCGACGAGACGGAACTCGCACGCTGGGCGCGCGAACCGTCCTTCGAACGACACGCCCACGAGGTCGTTGCCGCGCCCGCAAAATTGTATGCAGATTTCGATCACGCGTCGCTCGCCGCCATTGAGCGACTCACACTCGCGCTCGAGGCGTCGGCCCGCGAACGATTCGACGTCGTGACGACGCGCATTGAACTCGATGCGAGTCGCGGCGCCAAGACGTCGCGCCATCTCGTGCTTGACATGCACAATCGTGGCGGCAACGCTGTCCGATTCGCGACGAACGAGCACGTTGGCGCCTTTATCGCCGACGTTGCTCGCAAGCACGGACTCGAACACATCGTCGACGTGGCCGTGTACCGACGCAATAACTGCGTGCGCACGTACGGCTCGTCGAAACGCGACGATCCGACGCGTCCCTTTACGCTCGTCGGCGTGCCGTTGCGCCGCGACGGCACACTCGAGTACGCGACGCTCGCGTCGTCGCTCATTACGTGGCCGCGCGCGCCGAGCGACGTGCTCGTTCGCGTCGACATTGTTGCACGCGTGCCACGCGCGATGAAGCGCGCGCACTCGGCGACGATAACAGACGCCTTCGAAACGACGGTGCCCGAAATGGCCGCCGCTGGCGTGCGTACGATTGAGCGCACGTCGCCGACGAGCTTCATTGTCAAGTGCACAAGTCGAGTGTGTGAGCGCGCCGGTCGCGAACACAAGTCGAATACCATTTATTTTATTGTCAATCTCGATCGCCGTCAATACGCACAGGGCTGTTACTCGCCACACTGCAGCACGCTGGCGTATCGGTGGCGCCCGGCGCCTAGCGCGCTCGTCGACGCGCTCAATGGACGCGTCGAACTCACGTGTTCGGCGCCAGCACGACTCGAGACGTACGGTCGTGCGCTCGAGAGTCTCTTTTAAAGACCGTCACGATAGCGCACTAAATACATGTGCTCGTGCACGCTGTACGTCGGCACGAACGATCGACGCGTTCGTTTCGGTTGATTGTCCTCGTCGTCGTCGTCGTCGCCGAGCACCACCAACGAGTACGGTGTGCCACGTGCCATCAAGCACGCGCCCGCCTCCTCGGAAATGAGCACGCCGCTCGGCGTGCCGAGCGGCGGCAACGGTCGTTCAAAGTCGCCCGCGTCGCGCGGCGCAAAGACTTGCACATTCGTGGCACCGACGTTCGTCGCCGTCGTCGACGAGTCGACGAGCGAGCGCGCCAGCGTGTCGCGTCCAGTCTCGGTCACGACGACGCCAAGTCGTTGGCGCGGCGCGTACACGACACGCAGTGCCTCTCGTGCAGCCGGCACCGTGACGAAGCCGCCGTCGGTCGATATTGTCACGTCGGCGCCCGTCAAATTGAGAAACGTATTGAGAATCGGCGTGCTCGAGCTGAGACTCAGCGTCACGGTGGCACCGCTCGGCAGCGCAATGCGCTCGCCGTACGTGTCGCTCGACACGCTCGGCATGCGTGGCCACGAAGACGACGATGTCGTGGACGCGACGGCATCCTCGACATCGTCTTGGAAGCCCATACTGTCAGTCGTCGTTCGCTATTAGAGCAGCGTGCACGCGCGACGACGACGACGACAATGCTCGCATCGAACATTGTCAAGGGCGTTGCACGCGTGCCCGACGACGTGCCACACGTGCGCTCGACGGCCATCGAGAGCGCGCTGGCGAGCGGCACGTCGGCGCTCTCGCTGCGCGTGCACTTTAATTACGAGGCCGATTTGGCGGGCGGCTCGGAGCACCAGTTTGCCAGCGAGATCAAGCCCGTTCTCCACGTGCTTGCGACGCACGGGCTCGGCGTCATGGCACACGACACGGACGACGATGGTGTCGTCGTCGTTGACACGTCGACGCTCGCCAGCCAAGCAGCGACGACGACGATGTCACCGTCTGGGTCGCTCGAAGAACTCGAAGCGATGGTGCACGGCGACGACAGCACGATTATTTCGGAAGGTGCCGTCGACTGGGCAAAGCGCAAGTATTACCAACTCAGAATTGCTCTGTTGGAGAAAAAACGCGACAATCTGGTGAAAGGTGACCCGGAACGAGCGAAAGTCCTCGAGCAACTGGACGAATTCAAAACCAAACTTATTGCACTCAGCAAAAGTTCGAGTGATGAGCAGCTCAATGTCGATGACGAACGTCAGCCCGACGTTGTACTCTCGGCGTATCTTCCCTCGTTTGACGAGATCAAAGTGGATCTTGCCATTGAGAAACTGCTGAAGAAGATGCAAACGAAGGGTACTGCATTGTCGGAAAACACTGATCTCAGTGCCATCTACCATATTTGGCGAGTGGGAATTTTTTCACAATATCGATACGAGCAAACTCGAGACAACTTGGTCATGCTCGAAAAGAAGTATCGAAAAGAAACGATGCTGCGTTTCCTCGGTGGCGATGTGCTCGTCATTGAACTAGCGGGCTTGTTGCTGCGCAAAAAAAGCTTCCGAACCTGGGCGACCGATCTTGCGCGATTACAAGCACACGCCGTCTTTCTTTTCAATCTCGCATACGATCCTACGACTGCCGACGTGTCGTTGCCAGCGCTCGAGGGCGTGGCGTCGTCGAATTTGCCCGTGCTCGTGTACACGGAGTTGGTGAAGGCGATTACCACGTCCGACGTCGCGACTGTGCGTGCTATAGCACGCAAATACGATGTGCCGAGTGCCATTGGCAAGCAGCGCATGAAAGAAGTGACTCGTTTGGCCAAGGAGCACAATGTCGACGATGCGCTGAACATACGAGCGTACACTGTTGCGTGGAAACAAGTGCACGCGGCCATTTCGCCGGAAACGCTCTTGAGCGGCGGGCCGTTTGGCAAGCTGCCAGACGCAACGCTCGGCGCCGAGCTGGAAGCGCTGCAACCGCAACTGCGTGCCGCCACGCAGCGTCGTGAACGAGCACAAAAAGCGTACGATCCGTCGTTGAACAATCCCGATGCCAAGGCCGAGCTCGAAGCTGCGACAAAGGCCGAGTTCGCACTCGAGCAACGCAAACGAGCGCTGTACAAACGATTGATCGAGGCAAGCGGCGGCAAGCAAGACGACGTCTACGCGGAGCTCACGGCTCGCGTCAAGCGAGCACAAGTGGTATACGACGTCGAATTTATACGGTATGGCGACTCGATTGCTCCAATGAGGGCCGCAATTCTCGCGCTCGAGAGCGCCGAAAAGAAACTTGCGAAACCAATGGATCAACGACTGACGCCTGCGAATCAAGCAAAACGACGCGAAGAAGCCGAGGCGGCGTTCAAGGCAGCAGAGAAGAGAGTCAACGATCAAGGAGAGGAGTCAAACAAGCGAAGTCTGGCCTTCGAGCAGGCTTGGCAAGCGTTGGACGACGCCGAAGAGGAACTCGCCACGTACGTTGCCGACACGTTCTTGACGCCGCTCGCGTCGACGGCGTCGATTCAATCGGCGGGCAAGAATGATGTACCGCCGCCGTCGTATGTCAGCGCGATGCAACAAGATCTTCAACGACGACGCCAGAACTTCCAAATATTACAAGAAGCCATCGAATTTTATCAAATACTCGTGAATCAATACAAAATTGCTGTTAATGGGATTATCATCGCCAGAAACAACGAAGAAGATGTTGTGAAAGAACTTTTGCAGAATCCCACGAATGATGAAATTCGCAAGCGTCTTGGGCAAGCCAAACAAGGTTACAATGCAGCTTTGAACGCCTTGGTCGATGCAAATGCAGTGTTGGTGCGACAGGAAAAGCGCGTGACGACACTACTCGAGCAGTACAAGTCGACGTCGTTGTCGTCGTCAACCGTCGTGTCGGCTGGTGCTCCCGAGACGAGCGTGCGCGAACTGTGCGTCGACGTGCCCTTCAATCCGGCCGCTGCACAATTCACCAAGACGCAAGACGAGGCGACGTGGGCGCTGCCGGGCGCGCGCGGACGCCGCTCCTTCGACGTGCCCGACGAGCGCGGCCGCTGGCTCGTGCCGGCCGACGCGAGCGTCGCCTTCAATGCGTACGCCGAGACGGCGACGCAGCACGGTCAGTTGTGTCGCACGCGCGCGGGCGAGGCGCTCTTTCTCGTGAGCGAACTGCTCGCGGCGTCGACGACGAAGGACAATGTCCGCGCCGAGTGGCAGACGACGGGCGACACGCCGCTCGCCAAGGGCTTCATTGACGTGCATCGCACCGAGCTCGTGCAGCATCATCCCGACGGCACGACGCTCGTCGTCGAGCCGTCGCACTTCTTCACGATTGCCGCCGCCGACGACGCGCCGACGGCGTTTCACGAGTACGACGCCGACGAGCACGCCAAGGAGCTGGCCGACGCCACGAACCAGGCGCTGACGTCGAGCGTCAATGCGAGTCTCGACGTCTTCTTTCCGCGCTCGTCGGCGCCGCTCGCCACGAGCGATCCGCCGTCGCTGCGACGCATGCATTGCCCGTACTTCAACACGAGTGCCGGCCTGTTGCACGGCTCGACCTACTCGTTGCGTTTACCGCGCGCGCCGCCGCCAGCGCACTACTACGAGCGCGCGCTCGCCGCGACGCTCGTGCGCAACGACGCCGACGCCGAGCACGTGCTCGCGGCGATTGCTGCGCAGCAAGCGCGTCCTGACGTCACGTTGCCGTCGTCGCGCTACGTGTCGAAGCTCTTTGCCGAGATGCTCACCGTGTACGCCAACGCCATGGTCTATCTCGACGACTTTACGAACGAAGGCGGCCGCACGTTCTTGGCGCAAGTCGATTCGAGCGCCTCGCCCGACGCCTCGAAGCGTTCGCACGTGCAAACGGTGCGGCTCGTGCGTCGCACCGAAGCGAACGACGGTGGTGCGTCGTCGGCGCATCCGGCCGTCAATGTCGTCGAAGACTACAAGGACGTGCGTCTCGGTCACGGCGACGACTGCGAGGGCGTCGCCAAGGAGATTTACACGCATTACTGGGACTTTCGCCGCGCCGCACTCGACGCGTCGGCGTCGCCGCTGCTCGTGCATATGCAGGCTCTGGCGACGTCGAATACGTACGTGCCGGCGCTCGTGCTCGCGGCCGTGACGAACAAGAAGCTCGACACGGCGACGCACGCGCTCTCGGACGAGGACGCCATGGCGCACACGTACACGTCGTTTGTTCGCACGGGCCGTTTTCTCGAGCGTCTCGTCGACGCCGACGCAAAGGACGCGCGTTTCTCGGGGCTCGCCGAGCGCGTCAAGACGAGCGCATACGCGCGCGGCTACACGCCGCAGCCGTGGCACGCTGGCCTCGACGACGTGCTCGTGGCCGAGGGCACGGCTCGAGCGAGCGCCTTTGTTCGACCGACGTCGACGTACTATCCCGCGTCCGAGAAGGAGCGCATCGTGGCGCTGGCGTCGCGTCGATACGAGGCGCAAATGGCGCTCGTCGCGGCGCTGCCGATGAACGTCGTGCAACTCGAGATTCCGAATCGTCGCGTGTCCGACGACTCGGGCGCCGTCGCCCGCGACGAAGCCGACGTGAGCGACTTTTACAAGGCCAACTCGTCGGCGTACATTAGCGCCTTTCGCGACACGGGCGTGCTTGATTTTGCGTTTGCCCAGACGAGCGCCGACGCGCCGAGCGGCTTGAGCCACGGCACGCGCTTCACGCGCTTCTCGGCGCCCGAATGGTCCGAGCGACTACGTCTCGTGCCGTACAATCGAATCGACGCGACGACGGGCGCGCTCGCTGACGCCGTTCTCTCGCAACTCGAGCCCATTCCGCAGCTGCGACGCGACGACGCCGTGGCGCGCGAGCGCGAGGCCAAGGGTGCGCCCGCGAGTTTGCGTCAGATCGAGACGCTGTTTGACAAGACGGCATCGGCGACGGGCGAATCGACGCGCTCGCTCCTCGCGACGCCCGATTGCATGCCCGACGTGCCGCACTCGATTGTCGTGAGCGTGCGCGCCGAGGACGTCGACGATCGTGTGGCGACGGCAATCGTCGACGCGGTGCGCAGTGCGCGCACGCACTTTTCGGGCGCGCGCATTCACACGCACTATCTGAGCGCCGAGCCGGTGCGGGGCGACGAGACGTCGCTGCCGCCCGTGGTGCTGTACGACATTGAGTTGCGGCTTGCACCACCAGCGTAACTGTTTATGTTGCATACAATCGACGATGAATGGCGCTGTGAAGAAGAGTAAACTGCGCGCGTGCAGCCGGAAGCAAGAACGAGAATGGCGACGTGATTGCCGTCATTGCCGACGTGACCCACGATGTAGCGAGCAGTATGAATGCTGTTCCAAAGAACCACTTGGCCCGATCGTTTTTTGTATCGCTGAACAAGTGTGCAAAAATCAACGACAGCGCCAGTACTGACGTATTTTCGAATGCTCGTTGACCGGGTAGATTCGAACCCAGCAATGCAATTTCGTCGCGCGTTCCGTAGTAGAGTCGTTCGAGCACTGGTAGATCCGTGTAGCGCGTCACGAGGCGAATCATTGGATTACTTTCGCCACGCGGAATTTCTTGACGTATGTTGCCCGACGAGTCGAGAATCGAATCGAAGACGAAAAAGAACGCACGTCCTGCATCGCGAAATGATCGCTTGCCGAGTTTCGCCAAGGGCGTGACGCCAATTCGAATGGGCTCGAACACTTGAGGGCAGGGCGATGTCGGATCGAACCGTCGACACACTTGTTGAATTGCCGCAAACGGATCGTATCCCACCTTTTCAATCAGGTAGTGAACTTCTTCCGAGAATTTTTTCTCTTCGGGCGTGAATGCTTGTACGGCTTTCACCGCTTCTGGCGTGTACACGACGTCGAATGGTAGCATGGCGGCAAGATCGAGTGGCGCAACGAGTGCCAACAAAAATTGATTGCCAATTGGCAATTGCATGAAACGATCGGGAAGCACGTAGCGTGAGAATTTCCGAGCCGAATCGCCAATGCCACCGACGCGAGAGACGGCCGCCAACATGCCAGCCATGCTCGTGTAATACAAGAGCTTGTACGACGTGTCGCGAAGTTTCGGCGCTTTCTCGGCGCGTACGAGTGCGCGAGCGAACAGCGCTGTCAAGACGGCAACGTCGGCAAATTCGACGTGTTCGCCAATGTACCGAGAAAAGAAGATGAATCCGTAGACAATGTACGCCTTTTCCGTGTACCATTTCAAGAGCGGCCCCAGCACGCTCGTCGTCGAATCGTAGACGAGCTTGGCCGACAACACGGCCGACATGATGACGGTGCACGAGAGTTCGACTGCTTGTGCGTACGCACCCACTGCCGTCAACGTGTCTTCGTCGCGCTCTCCCAACTGCGTCAGCGGATTTCCTTGTAATGCAGCGAGCGCAATTGCGCCAGTGAAGCGCACGTCGCGCAGCACCATCTTCAATCGCGATTCTTCAATTTGCCAGTGATAGCGCGATTGGGGACGCGTCGCGATGACCGACACGCTCGACGATGGGTCGTTGCGAATGGCGTCGACGTAGGAAACGAGCGAGTCGGCAAACGTTGTCGCTTCAATGGCAGGATACGACGTTGCAGCAGCGCTCGCAGGCCGGGTACTGATGGTAAACTCCTCGGTCAACATGCGCTCGAACACGCCCGCTTCCTTGATAAAGTCTTGCAGCAGTTGATAGTCGGGAAATCGTTGATTCTCCTTCTGATAGGATTCGAGTTTTTCAAAGATGTTCGCCTGGTACGCTTCGAGACGAAGTTTTTGGTCGCGAATCGATCGCATCGTCTCGCTCAAGGTCTCTGTTGTTTGGGGTCGATAGAATGCGTCCCACCATTCGTACAACGTCAGCGGGTGCAGTCGCACAAAGTCTGATACTTTTCGATTGAACTCCGCGACTGCTTTGAACAGGGTAATCGACTCGGTCAATTGTTCGAACTTCTTCTTGAGACTTTCGCTGTTGGGCTCTGCCACGAGCTGGTTACGCACGATCAATCGTTCGCGCAATTGTTGCTTGAGATACTCTTCCATTCGCGCGCACACACCATCGAGGATTGTATATTTATACCGATTGACAACACAGCGTCGACGACGTAAACGGACACACGGACGCCGTCGTGCGCGTGTAGCAAAATTGGCGCGTCGTCTGGTCGTGAGCGAGCGCTCGCTCGACGAAGCGTGCATTGGAAAAACGGAGAGCGTGCTCGACGAGATACGTGAGCACCGCCGCATGCACGCCAACGACGTACAGCCGCGAGCGCGTGTACCACCAGAGCGAGTAGCCGCTCGAGCGCACGCTCACGGCATCGAGCCAATCGAGCGCTGCCGGATGATGGAGTGCAATGGCGACGAGCAGCCGACAACACTGGTGGCCAGCGGCGTTGGCGTGCATCAGCGACGTCGGGTGCCTCGACGCAATGAACGAAATGTACTCGGCCGTCGGCGGCAGCGAGCGACTCGATACAATGTGCGAGTGCACGAGCTGCGCCGACGACATGCGCGAGCGCGCAATAATTGCACTCGCCAGCGCGTACGAACCCGTGCGAATGGCACAATCGCGCGCGCGTTCAATGGCGTCAAAGGTGACGCGCTCGGCGCCGCCGAGCGCCGAGGCACGCAGCAGGCGCTCAAAGAGCGCGAGCGTCCGTCGTGGCGGATCAATGTCCGTCGACGCGTCGAGCAGCTCGACGAGCGTCGACCACGTACAGTGCGAGCGAATGTGCGCGAGTAACGTCGATTCCGACGTTTCGCACGAGCGCACGACGACAGACCATGGTGGCAGCGCGTGCGTGTCGTCGACGTCGAGAAAGTCGAGGAGCGCGTCGAGCGCCAAGCACACGTCGACCATCACTCGTCAGTCGTCGTTGTCAAGCGCGCCATGAGACACGTCATGGCGCTGCCAAAGACAATGACGACGGCGCCGACGAGCGCGTCGCCGACGTACGTGTGCACCGACTCGGCGAGCGCGTCGTCGTACGCGCTCGCATTGAGCGGCACGTACGAGTACATTGTCTGCGCCGACAGCGGCATGGCGGCGGCCAGCGCAAAGGCAATGCCAATGGCGCCAAAGAAGACGAGAAACGCCGAGAAGACCCAGATGTTGGCACAGTATGTGGCCGACGAGTTCGAATACGCAGTGAATATCGTCGACTCGTGCTCGAGCGCGTGCACGGGCGCGAGAAAGAGCATGAAAAAGGCAATGAGCGCCAGCACGAGCGGACTCGTGTGTGCTACCGTGAGAGGCGGTTCGACGTCGTAGAGTGTATGCTGCGCGTACGCGTCAATGACGAGGAAGCACGCGGCTGCCAGCAGACCACCGGCGACGTAGATGAGCGACGAGCGCGCCAAGGCGCGCTCGTTCATGGCGCGCGCGCGTCGGTCAACGACGACTCACCGCCATGTCGTACGCAAAAATGTCGGCGCTCGAAGCGCTCCTCGACTTTATTGCTGTTCGGCAGCCGTATCGTCTCGACGTGCTGGATGAACAGCCGACACACGATCAAGTCAAGACGGCAATTCTCGAGTTGCCACAATCGAATCTGCGCAGCTTTCTGAAGGAAACAGCGCTGACGCCCATGCTCTTTGCCAATGCACTCGATCAATGCCGCTTCACAAACGAGGCGCTCTTTGTGCGGTTGCCCGGCTTTTTAGCGCGCGTGTGGTGCGACAAGGATCAAGCATTCTTGAAACGCGTGCAACGCACATTATCCTTGCCGGGTGTACAAGAAATGATGTTACAAAGCAGTCTCGCTGGCCTGCTCCTTCATCGTATCGTCTTTCCATTGCAATCGGATCGACAACGACGATCGATATTGATGCAGTATAGTTCACTTGAAAAAATGTGCCGTCCATCGACGCCCGTACCAGATCCGGCCGTTGTTGCAGCACTGTCGACGCCTGAAACGGAGTGGCTCGATAACAATACGTACTATCAAATACCGTGGTTATTCGTGGCACTGCGCGCTCGAGTGCCGGCGGCGCTCGACTTTGTGCGCACGCTGACATCGACGGACGCCATGCACACGAACATGGAGTTTCGCGAGTTGTTACTCTCGTGTTTGCGCATTGCCGTGCTCAATGACGACATTGAAGCGGTTGACATTATTGTAGCACGGCAATTGCCCGAACGAGCGGACTTCAACTGGTTGCATGCAGGAGTGCAAGTGTCCGAGCGCATGGTTCGTCACATGCTGTCGTCGTTCGATGCGAATGTGTTGCGTGCGTGTTGCGAACGGACGTTGCTCGTCGACGTGCTCGTCACGGCGCCGACGCTCGACTCGTGGACGCTCGTGACCAAGTGTCCCAACGTACTGCCATTGATTGTCGCCGCGGCGATCAAACACGCGTCGATTGCCATTCTTGAACGACACTGGACCGGCTATGTGGCACATCCAGTTCCACTATCGTCATTTACTTCATGTCTAGCAGCGTCGTGGAACATTGACATGCTGCGTCGCTTTCTGACGTGGTTTGCGACAACAACGACGAATCTCACGACGGACGCTATGATTGATGACATTGTTATTGATGTTCCATTGCGTCTACTCGCATTGCTGCCAACGGACGCGTTCGATTGCCAACGCATGCCAATTGTCCACGCGCTCAAGACGATGAGCACGTGCACGCTCGACGACGTGGTTGTACGTATGTGTGCAATCGACACGAGCATCGTGCAAACAATCACGAATCGCTTGCCACTGACGCCCGTCACGGCACGACTCGTCATAGCACGTCGTATTCACTGGGAGCGCTGGCACGTGACGACAATTGTTAGCGATCTTGAATTGTACGCACTCGTGATGAAGCATATCAACGATGTGGACGTTCTCGGATTGCTGGCCTATACACTCGACACTGGCATGGTGGACTTTCACCGCACGCTCCGCGCCGAAATGCGTCGCCGTCCTCAGCGCGCGTTGGCGTACGACTTGTATACACGCAAAAACTTGACGGCGCCCTTTATTGGCCTCATGCCACTCATTGATCCGTGGCATCCATCGCTGCCACGAGTGACAGACGGGCTCGTCGAGATACTCACTGATAGCATGAATGTCAGTGTGGTGCGTGACGTTATACGCACATTTCTCATTGGACCCGATGTCGAGTGTCAACCATAAAGTGCGTCGACGTCGACCAACGCGACATCAACAATCGACAACGAGTACGTAGCCCTCGGTGCGTGCGTACTCGTCGCACTCTTCATCATTGTCGTCGTGGCGCGACTCGACGCTACCGACGACGGCGTCGTGGCGTTCGTGCACTTTGATCAGCACTCGAAATCGGGCAAGGGCGTGTGTGAGAGCGAGGCCGAGGCGTGCGCGCGACTCGATCAACTGCGCCAACGACGGCTGCCGGCGCCGCTGACGGACGATCAAATGGCGTACGTGTACGACGCGCTCGTGACGACGCTCGAGTCGTTCGACGACGCGTCGACGATTATCGTGAGCGGTAGCCACGGCGATCGGCTCATGTCGGCGCTTCGTCGAACGACGAGCGCTCGGCTCATTACACGCCTTTAAAGCCAATCTTCAGCGCTGGACGCGGACGTGCGATTGACGACGTTGGACCGTACACAATCGACGCCGGATTCGACGACGCAGCCGCCGCGACGTTGCTGCGTTCAAAATCGTTGCGACGAGCGTCCGAGCGTCCAGTGTCAATGGAGCCAGCGGCCTTTGACCGCGATTCGGTCCACGTCACGGTGAGTTCGTCGTCGAGTAGCCTGCGATTGGGAATGAGCACCGTCGTCATCACGTGCGTGCCCTTCTCGGCACCCGCCGCGTCGGTGGCATCGTCCTTGACGAGTTCCGACGTAAAAAGACCAATGGCGCGCAACTTTCCCGACGGGCCGTTCTTCAACGAGACATTCGAATGGTTGTTGAGCAACGAGAACGTGTGCAATTGAATGCCCGTCACGAAATCGTTCGTGTAATTGGCCATCGAGTACACGAGACCGCCCGTAATGAAGCCCCAGCCAATGAAGAGCGCCGTGAACGAGATGCCAACGTAGCCAAATGCCAACGAGACGCCGGCAAACAAGAGAAGCGTGCCAAGCACAATTTGACTCAATTGTGTGTAGTTGGCAGGCGCGCGGCACGAGCGCAAAGCAAAGCCGCAACATCGAACGATGAACGACGTCAGGAGTACGGCAATGAAGAGAAACGTGATGAGATACACAAAGCCGGGCAAAAAGTCAGTGACAAAATCTTGCGTCACTGTTGCGACGAGCTCGAGCTCGTCGCTCAAGCTCGGCGCCACGGTGAACGACATTCGTGCGTTGTCGGCGCGCGCGACACGCGTGCTTATATGCCGTCGATGCTGAAGACGGCCGTCTCGCTGCTCGCGCGCATGGCGTCGAGACAGAATTGTGCCTCGTAATCAAAGACGTCCGTCAACGAGAGCGTCGGCACGACGTCGACGTCGTCGACGTCGTCGTCAAAGTCGCCACACGCAACGTGCAGCTGCGAAATGCACGCGCGCACAATCGCGTCGTCGTCGTCGGCGTCGTCCGACGCGAAACAGCCCGCGGCGCGATGTGCCGCGAGTGCCTCGTGCAGCGCGTCGTCGGCGAGCGCCAGCTCGAGCGCCTCGCGTTCGCGCGTCCAGAACTCGCGCGCGCCGTCGCTCGCGACGGCAACGAATGGGCATTCGAGCGTGTGCCCGCTAAAGGGCGCCGCCGCGCCGTGCACGCGCGCCAACCGATGCTCGCCAATCGCGTGCTCGAGTTGACGCGCGCACACGTCGGCGCGCGTGTGCGTGCA
>Ga0105103_10001220_pt1 | contig 14428 bp, 25 predicted proteins | sample PPLLaktember2015_2_FD_79107 | JGI IMG/M metagenome (GOLD analysis project Ga0105103, IMG submission 79107) | Freshwater sediment microbial communities from Prairie Pothole Lake near Jamestown, North Dakota, USA - PPLs Lake P7 Core (6) Depth... | ecosystem: Environmental > Aquatic > Freshwater >...
AGCGATGTTAAAAATAAGATTATCATTTGGCTATCCACTTTCTATTAAATATAGTTATTCCGTTGTTGTGGTCAATCTCGTGGGCTACTGCAAGTGCCTCGTAGTTTTCAAAAATCGCTGTTCTCTGTTCAAGCTTTTCATCCAAATATTCTACAGCTAAAAATAGATGGCGCTTAGTTGTAACTTTTATTCCGGGAAAGCTCAAGCAACCCTCATCATTGATTCGGATAGGATTATCCTTCTCTGTTATAACCGCGTTAATAAGAACCCATCCTTCTTGATTTTTAGAAAGATGTTTAGGCAACCTTATATAGGAAATTCTTTTATCTACTCCTATTTGATTAGCACTAAGCCCCCAACCTGTCTTTTTTGAGCCAAGCGTGTCTTTAAGGTCCTGAACGATTTCCTTGACCTTATCATCTTTTGTTACCTGCTGGCAAGCTTTGCTAAGAATTTTTCTATCGCCTATAATCTGCTTAATCATGTTTCCTCCCTTTATATTTTGGCATGTTTCCTTCTATAATATCTCTTGTGGTTGTATGTAAATACTTATCCCATTTAACACTTTTCTTTTTAGCGTCTTTCTTTATATAAATAATTTTATCAAATCCCTCATCTAAACATGGAACTGTGCGCTGTTTTTCAAACTTCTTCCATACACCTTCCCATAGCGCGCGGTCCGGCTGCCCATGCGGGTCCTGCATTCTTCTGTCAACGCATTCTTTCATGGATAATCTCGGTAGTACCATGCAAATCGCTTTATATCCATACTTCTTTGCAAGGGCGGTGTATCTTTTGCGCAGATGATGCTGAACACCCACTTCATCAATAACGATATCTACGCCTAATCGCATAAAATTCTTAATTATATCATGCTCAGATTTAAATACAGCCGGTTCTACCTCCGGATTAAAGGTGTATTTTCCATTGCCTATCATGTATCTCAAGGCATCCCTTGAAATAGCCACATAGCCCTCTTTGACTAATTTATGGGTATATGTTGTTTTCCCTGAGCCTATGTTTCCTACAAGAATAACTATTTTAAGCATTTTATATTCCCTAATAATAAAAGTGTTGTTCCTATTATCATTCCCCACCAGTATGTAAGGGGCAAACACCATACCCAACGGTTATGCCACTCTATCTTTCCTTTGCAAAAATTCTTAAGTCTATAATGAGGATTAAACACAAACCAGAGCACATCTTCTATAACAAAAAACCATGATACTAATCCAAAAACCTTACACTCTACTCTCCACTCACCTAATTCATTAATAAATATGCCATGAAAAACTGTGATAAAAAGGAGAAGGAGAAATATGTGATATCCGGTTAGAGGCTTATTACCTAAAAGTTTTCTAAAGAAAACATTGATACGAAAGGTCGGTAATTTCTTAGCCCACCCATCGCCTCCTTCAATTTGAATCTCCCATAAGGCTGTTATTATTGCCACTACGATTGTGAAAATAAAGTATTTAAGCATTGAATTTATCTTTCTTTAGTTTTTCTTTTACCTGTTTATACATTTCATCAAATTCTTTTTCAGTTATCCACCCGGAACTGATTGCGTAGTGCATTGCATAGATTACATCCCTTAATCTACAATGGTCCTTTGCCACAGGGATATAATTAGGAGTCTTATTTTTTCTTTTTCTATTACGAGGCATTACTTTCGCCGTTCTTTCTTTCTACCTTAATATAGTTGACTTCATCTATTTCCATGTCTATATTCTGGTAAATGAGACATACCTGATATCTAAGATTCTTTAATATCTCCAAAAACTTCCCCATATTCACACTATCCATGTTGTTTACGCCCTCATCTATGAGGATAAGCCCGGAATTAGTGCCATTATTTAAAAGGATAGCCAGTTTGAACACACTGTTTAAGAATACGCGCTGGCCAGAGCTCAATTGCTCATACTTTAATTCCTGGCCGTTATTATTGACTTTCATAAAGGATTTATCTGCTGAGAATTCTACTGAGATGTTTAAGTCCTTGAGCAAATCATTCAAGATTACTGAAAGATTAGTAAGCCATTCCTGTATATATGTCGCAGAGAAAGCATCTAAGGCCTTGATTGCGTCTGCGTAGAGCTGAATATCTTCTTTTGTATATTTATACTCCTGAAATTTAGAAGCTTCTTTAAGCTTCATAAGATAAGAGTTTCCCCTGTCTATTTTATTCCTAAGATATTGAAGTTGTTTTTTCGCTGACTCCAAATAATCTTTTTCTTGATTTAAATCTTCTTCTATTGAAGAATTTAATTCCTGTAATTTTTTTACGCCCTCTTCATACTCTTTTTTAGCTGCCGGAGATATGTCTTTCTTAAGTTCCGCGCAGACCTTCTTTAATATAGGGCATATGCCTGATTTCTGCGCATCTGCAAGCTGTGATTTATGCTTCGCTATCATGGCGTTATTTGTTTGCACTTGAGACCTGCCACTATTTACTACCTCTGCTTGATTATCTACATCGGTCTGCTGGCAATTATATTCGCTTCTTAATTGCGCAATACCGGCCTCTAATGTCTTTAGTTTTTTGTCGGATAAATAAAAATGGTAGAGGCGCTTATCTACTGAAAATCTTTCCTTATCATTCTTCTTGGCTAAAAGGTTTAATCTAATCTTGGAAAAATAAGTATCAACAAACTGCATCAGATTCTTCCTTAATGATACTACGCCTAAATCAAGAAGATTAATCCCCTTAGTATTATCCATCATTCTATACATCTTAAAATTATTCACATCACCAAATAAATCATCAATGTATTTTTGTGCAATTGTTAAAGTGTTAAATTTTATTTCTTCATCATTTACAAATATCTTTAATGAGGAAGGAATAGTCCTTACTACTCTAATCGCATCTTTACCTAAAGAACACTCTAACTCAACAGAAGCAGTTTTGCTTCCGATTTTGATTAGGTCGGCAATGTTCAGGTTAGTAACTACGCCGTATAAGGCAAAAAGCACACCATTTAATATGGTTGTCTTACCTGACCCATTGCCGGAATCTTGCAAATCATCGTGGTTAATTCCAGTAATAAGATTTACCTTACTAAAGCAAATCTCGCTTTTCTTGAATAACTGGAAATTAGTTAAAGTCAGCTTATTTATCTGCATTGTTATCCTTGTCTAAAGGTTTAATTATTTTTTCAAAATCTTCTTTATCTTTTAGAAATTGATACCCTTCCATTAATTCTGCTTCAAGTTTATTTAAGCCCTCAGCAAAGAATGAAATGGTCCTTGTGCTAATACCATACTCTGCTAAAATACGAATAGCCTTTTCTGCCATTGTAACGGCTAAAGAAAGTGTAGTCCATTTACCGGCATGAGAAAGCGTTTGTTTGAGCTTATCGGTTATCATTGTTCTTTTCCTTTTTCGTCATTCTCTATAGTCTTTTTAAAATATTGTCTGGCTGCGGAATGGTAAATCACAATTCCTTCTGGATTCATAAAGCCTTCAATCGCTTTACTACCTTTCCATTTTAATTCTTCCATTGCATTATCTATCGCAATTCCATCCAGCATTCCTTTATAAATAACTGGAACAACATAACAGCATTCTGGACAATATTCTTGTTTATTTTCCAAACTCGGATGATAGCATCGTTCTGTTAAAGATAATATATCAAATCCCTCACATTTAACCCATCTTGCTGTATTGAATAAATAAAATCTTTTTTCTTTTAATCCATATGTTCTTTGTATTCCTTGCCCCATCCATTCGCCATAGTGAAAGCCGGGTCCTAATTTCATAAGCTCATCTTTGTGTTCTTTTACCCATCTCGCGAATCCTTGATTATCGTTATGAATTTCAGCCTGTGTAGAATTCCAAAGCCAGCGTGTTCTACTCCCGGCAAAGATAAGACCTGTATCTGTTATACAAATAACTCCATTTGTTCCATCAATTTTTTCTGTTATTACTATTTCTCTCATTAATCTCGGTATCTTTCTAAAATCTTGAAATTCTGGAGAATCGCCTATCCAACAATCAGGGCAGATATCGTGCTCGCCCGGTACACTGTCAGCATTATAATCTTTTTTACATCTTGAGCAAGTATGAGTTAATATCATTTCAATTCCTCCAATAAAATATCTCTTATTTTTGGGTCAATTTTATGGTCTTCCAAATATTTTTTAAGACTCTCTACTACCGTTTGAGTTTCTGATTTTTCTGCAGCCACCGTTTTATCTTCTATAATAAAATCCTTCTTATCTCTAAAAATATTGAATTTTCCCTTATACTTCTGGTAGAAGGGTAAAAACTGTCTCCAGAGGTCGTAATCCTTAAAAATTGTCCTTACTTTTGTCGCAGGGGCCAACTTATCCAATATCTCGCATAACTCCTTTATTTCATGGCAAATAAGTGGCTTTTGTGGAGCGATTTTCAATGATTTTTTATGTTTTATGGCATTGCCTTTGTCAGCGCTTTTGTCATTTATCGGGGCTGAAACAGGCGTTTTTGGGCCTTTTTCTTCCATTTTTGATGTAACCTCAATATTCACAATAGGATAAGGTGTTTTTAGCTCAATAAATCCCCACCTTTCCTTTTCTTCACCGTAATCGGTTACAATCCCAATCCGTTTCTTTATCTCCGCATTTTCTCCGAAAGATGTGTACCTGCAAGAACCGAGCTGGCAGATGTTTGGCTTGATTACTTCAAAATTATGTCCATGTCCTAAAAGTACATTTTTATATCCGGATAATTCAGTCTTAGATTTTGTACCGCCATTAGGGTTCGCGGTAGATTCATTTACAATAAAATGACCTAGATATAATTTGTCTTCTTCATGGTATTCTTTTACCACAGTGATGTTATTTTTTAAAATACCGTACACATCTACAGACGATAATTCATTTGTTTCACTTTCATGGCTGTTAGCAGCCAAAAGGATAATTTCTTTATTTTCTAATTTTTTCAAAAATTTTGCGAAACAATTTAATTCTAATGCTGATGGTTTTGTTGTATCAAAATTATCTCCGAGCGAGAATATTTTTTTGATTTTATATTTTTCTGCTAATTCAATTATTTCATCAAAAATGAGCTCACATTCAGAAATTGATGATAAACAAATATGAGGGTCTGAATAAAATAAAATGTTCATGCGATTTTATCCCCTTTTTCTCTATTATCCTTAGCCCATAAAGGCTGAAGGTTAGTATAGTGAAAGCATTTCTTTTGTTCTGCTGGTTTACTTAAATCAAAACTTGCGCAAGGTCTGATATGGTCTATGTGCCATTTACCATAGTTTTTAAAAGACATGCCCGGCCGAAATTTGGATTGTAAATGTAACTTTAATAAATTTATAGAACAACCAATTAAATTTATTGTTGATTCAGATTTATTTATACCTTTTAAAACTTTTAATACTCGGTTTCTTAAATTATGTGCAATCCTATAATTTATATTTATTTTTCTTCTATTTTGATTGTATTTGTTAATTTCATTTTTATGTTCTGATTCGTATATTTTTCTCATTTTTAAAATTCGTAGTTTATTTTTTAAATACCATTTATGTTTATATGCAGCTATTGTTTTTAAATTTTTAAAATACCAAAATTTTGTTCTTTTTGCGATGGTTTCTTTATTTTTAATACGGTATGTGTTTGAATTAATTTTAAAAGATTCTTTATTATTTAAATAATAAAGTCTGCTATATTCTAATCTTTTAGTTATATTTTTATACGGCATTTAAAAATCCTCTTCTTGTTTTATTCTCTTCAAATCTTGCGGAGATAATTTGGTTATTCTCCGCTTTTTATTAGGTATAACTTGTGTTTTTGGATTTCTGTTCCATGTTTTGCGTTCCTTAGAATAGACCGAACATGGTTCCTTGCATTTTGTACAAATACAATACGCTGTTCCTATCTTCGGTTGTTTATCTCCTATAAAATCAGGAGCAATCTCCGAAAAGGTTGTAGGAGCGCCACAGCATGTAGAAAGTAATTTACTTCTTTTTCTTTTTGACATCCGGAGGCTCCCTTTTAATTACGGCAAACAAATGCTGACACTCTTCAGTTAATTTCTGCATATTTTCAAGTCTATATTTAAAAATAGCATCAAATAAAAATTTGCAATTAGGACAAAGAATCTTTACTTCCTTTTGCATCTGCTGAAGCATCATATTATAATCTTTATAATATTCAGATACATCTTCATATTTTTCAATATCCGGTGTCTGAGCATTAGGCTGAACGGTATATAGGATTGAATAATTTGGAGCCTTTACAGGATTCCCACACATATCGCATGATTGATGTATCATTATATCTCCTATTGGTTAGAGGCGTTTTCTAAGTCTGTTTGGCAATAATGAATTTATCAAATAAATAAAAACATTCGGTCTTTTGAAATTAGCACATCCGCGCATACGATATGGGTATAATGTATATAGGGCTAACCAATACTCTGTCATAAAAAATATCGCCATAATAAACGATATCAATAAATACCAATCTATTTTATTATGAAGCAAATACATAATCATATAAAAATCCGCTAACCAAGCATAATTTATAAATTTGCGAGAGCGCCCTTTTGCTATACCGGCTCTTTTCATGGCTGCGCTTTCTAAATGGTATTTAAAACCATCCATGAACCTTACTATAAGAAGGCCTATGCCCCACATATCCAAATTAATTAAAAATTTTATCAGTTCTTTCATAATATCCTTCTATTATAAGTATAACATATTTTCAGCAAATACATCTTGTTTTTCTTTGGGGAGGGGTAATTATTTACCCCTCCATTTATGTTATTTCTTTGAATCTTTTGCTTGCCTTTCTTCTCTTGCCTTACGAATATTCAACTTCTCTTCATTCGTAAGAAGCTGATTAGTCCTCATTGTGCTGAGGAACTTAACCAGAACCTTAGCTACAGCTACTACTATCTTAGTGCTATTGTCAGTAGCTTTCGCCTCAAGAGCCTCTAAGTCCTTTAGAGCACCTTCAACTGTAATCATAGTTTTACCTCCTTTATTTTTAACATTAGCCTTCTTTTATTTCGCTATCTCCCTTAGCCTCCGGTTTATCTAAAAACTCTATTTCATCTGCCCGAATCTCTGTTACATATCTTTTCTGTCCATCTTTTTCATACTCCCTTGTTTGCAATCTTCCTTCAACAAAAATCTTGCTGCCCTTCTTTAAATATTTGGCACAATTTTCGGCTGTTGCTTCCCATGCAATAACAGTGATGAATTCTGTTTCTTCTTTTATTTCCTGCGCCTTGTTCTTAAACTTGCGATGTATCGCAAGCCTTAGATTTACTATCTTGTTTCCGGTAGGAGTAAATCTAAGCTCTACATCTTGTACCAAATTACCTGTTACTATTACTTTGTTTATGTCTCTCATTGTGTCCTCCTTATTGGATAAAAAGTTTTTTCTGTGGACCACGACCCTGTGGTTTTATTTTTCGCACTATTAAGACTCTTATTTTTCCTGATTCTTTCTTAAAAGAATTCCATCCTTTTATAGATGTATACCCGTAGCATGATTTATGAAGCAGGTTCATTGATTTTCTTACCTTTTTATGCTGTTCATGTTCTTCTTTAGGAAAAGTGGGAAGCATAATCCTAACACCCATACATAAAAATACGAAAGTAAAACTCATGTTGTGCATGGCTCTTTCATTCTCAAATTCAACAAGAATGAATTGGAATGTTGACCAATTGAATTTATCCATCCTAAAGACTTCTGTGATGGTTTGCCAAAAACTTATTAACACGCCACACCTAAATTCAAATGTGCCATGCTTAAAGAATACAAATGGCTCTTCCACTATTACACAGGGCTTACCACATTGATTACATGTATGATATAGGATTCTTTTTTTACTAACAGAAAATAATTCTTTATAATCCGAATTACAGCATTCTGATTTATACATTTTCAACTCCTTCTATTGATTCTCTGACAATAATATAATCCTTTTCTTCATAGTCATTGTAATATACCTTTATTACCTGACTCGTAATATGATGTCTTAAAATTCTAAATACATCACTACCGCCAACCTCTCTATAACCATGTTCAAGTAATCCATCTACTACTGTTTGAACGGTTGGGCACATTTTATTCCTCCTTCAATCCGCACAATGCCAGAACAAGCGCATCGGTGATATTATCATTTGTTTCTTCGCTTTTAAAAATACAATTTACAAAATCTATTATTTCCTGTTTCTTTTCTTTTGATTTAGTGCCCTTTGGCAATTGCGAATGAAACCCGACCATCTTGCGCGCGGATAGTGGGAAGATAATTTTTATTTTCTCAAAATAATCAAAGAGTTCTGCAAAGATTATTCCACACAACATTCTTAACAATCCAAATGTAACCGGATTAAAACTTAAGAATGAGTTTTCAAGAACAAGAACAGTTTTACTTGCTTTCTTACAAGCGAATTGTTCCTTTTTAAAATCGCGAATAGACCTAAGCATGAATTCAAGCTTCTCTACAAATTTATCAGAGAGCTCATCTTTTTTATTCACTTCGGGTAATTTGAATATGGCAGTCCTGACCCTTAGATTCTTATCATCGGTTTCAAGCATAGCTATACCTGTAATACTCGCGGTGTCTACGCCCACACAGTAAGTATTTTTCTTAAGATTGAAGTGTAATCTTTTTTCTATGTCTTTAATTTTAATTATCATTTCATCACCAAGATTAATGAAGCTAAGGTTATTGTTCCATAAAGAATTATTTCACTCCAGAGAAGCTGCCATTTAAAGAATTGATACACGCCTAAATCTCTCCATGAGATACAGGTATACGCTAAAAGAATTAAAAAGCAAGATATACCATAAATTGTCCAGTTCTGCTTTACCAATGGGATTGAAATTAAACTCAGACAAGTCAATAACCCAATTGTGCCTCTTGTAAAAATATTTGCCAGCAGCATATTTCCATTGAATAAATCAAAGAAAAATTTACCTAATACACTCGGTTTATCATCATCTGGAGAAGGAATTCCATAACCTATTCTTGTGAATGTCATGGCCATTATTGATAAGGTTAAGATACTTTCTGTCTGCCAATAGGCGATTGAGGTAATCATACCGGGCAATACAAGCCTTCTAAAGAGTTTAGAAGAATGTTCTGCTCCACCCATTGCGCCCAAGAGAGCGCCTATTACGGTTACTAAAATTGTTATAAAACTATTCTGTTTCTTCATTTTTCTTCTTTCTTGGTTTTTTAATTTTTTCAATCACAGGAATTGTTTTGGCATCAATAAATGGAGTCAATTCATTCCATAATTTTGTAAGGTCTAATTCTTCTTCAGTTAGTTTAGCTTCTTTTGCTTCTTCTATGGTACAATATTTTGTGCCTTTACCGACCTTGCCGGTTGTTTTATTTTTAATAAGGCAAATAATACCATCCTGGCAATTCAAATATGCCTTGCTAATCTGAGCCTGTATTTGAGATTCTTTTTTATAAGAGATAAGTGGTTTAATCTTATATTCCTGAGCAATAAGCGTAAGAATCTCATCCTTCTTTAAATATCCATTAATTGTTTCCTTAATAAAGGAATGTGTAAATTTTGCACAGTTGTTTTTAATAATTAATTCCTTTAAAACTTCTTCATAGATTTTTATACCTAAGTCTGTCGCGTTATCTTTCTTAATTGGTAAGCCGACTAAAACAACTTCCTTGCCTTCTTTGCTATCCTTTATATAAAGATAATTTTTCTTTTTACCTTTAGGTTCTTTTACGATTTTATTATTCTCTTTAATCTTATTTCCTTCTAAATCTTCCACAGCTTCATTTGAAAAAGGAAACATGATGTAATCTAAGCATCCCTCTATTGCAATATCAAATGTTTCTACCGGGAATGGGGCATAACTATTTATTTCTTTAATGATTGCCTGAAGACATTGTCTAACATACTCTTTATTATTTTTACTTTGCTCCTTAGCTAAAAGCATAACAGAATCAGTATCACCATAAATACTTTCAAAACCAAGGTCTGACATTCTCTTAATAACATGTGCTTGGAGCTGTTGACCAAGCCAGCAGCAATCCCATCCGGCATTAGGCGTATGAACCTTTTCAAAAATAGGGCTTCTAACAACACCATATAATCCATTAAGAAAAATCTTGATAGCATAAACCATTGGATTAGTTTTATCTGTTTTCTTTAATTCAATCCTTTCAGCAAGCTTCTTTTTAACCTGAGTGTTTAATTTATGTTCCTTGCTAATATCATAATATCCCCGGACCTGGAACATATCATTACCATGCCATCCGGTAGATAATTTTGATGTATCTTTTATCTCTGCAAACAAATTAAACATACAAAATAAATGCGGATATAGTGAAGCAAAATCAACATACCACACTTCTTTAGCTTCTTCATATTTAGGAAGTAAAACATTGCCCCCCATTTTCTCAGTTTCAAGCTCTACAATGCCCTTGTCTGCATATGTAGGCTCTACTTCAAGATAGGAACAGGCTGCCTTATATGTAAGAGAAGCGATTGAGCTCCTTATCCATGATAGGTCTTTTACATATTTTTCATCAAGCATTTCGGTAAATGGGCTCCAGAAATCCCATAATTTTTCAAACATTTGCTTTGTTGCCATTACATCGCTTTTTAAATATAATTTAATTTGTGCTTCTTCCTGAAGTGTCCAGCTATTTTTCTGAAATATCTTAAAATCAATATCCCCTTTTTGTGTTTCAAGTTTCATTTCTTCGGCCATATCGCGCAAAGAGTTGCTCTTAAATTTATAATCCATTAGCTCGCCACGATTTTTAAATGCATATCCGTTGCGATTGGTGAAAGTATTTTTTCCTAATATCTGCATACAATCAACATGCAAAAATCTTTTATGTGAATCGGGGATAAAGCCATTGTTTACCAGGATGGGCCAATCAAATTCTTCTGAATTAAAACCGATTATGATGCTGTGGGAATTGAGGAGGTCTTGGATTATTTTTCTATACTTACTGACTTCTAAAATATAAAGCATATTGCGAGCATAAGAATATGCACCAAACCATTTAACCTGGGCATGGTCAAGATACTGGTCAAATTGATACCCGATGTTAATTTCTTGGCCATTAGAGAATTCAGCCCAAGTTTCGGTATCAATAACCAAACAATCTTTTTTTAATAGCGAAAACAAACCGTAATATTTTAAACCCATTAAAATCTCCATTCTAACTGTTCAGAAATCATTATTCCTAAGCCTATATCCATTGATAGATTTTCGTGATAGGCACAAGGTTGTGTTATGTCAGTTATGGCAAACTTTATCATTGGAGAAAGCTTTTCTTCTGCTTTTTTATATAAAAATTCTATAATCGCATCTTTATTTCCAGCAACTTTAAGTAAATCAGCAGAAGAGAGAGATACAATTAACATTATTTCTCCTTAGAGAGCGTTAGCTTTTTTTATAAAGTAATACTGCATCCGTATTAAAACTTTTGTTATTTGATAACATATCATCGCAAGTGCTAAATAAAATTTAAACATTTTGTTCTCCTATTCCTTCAGCAAAAATACCAGTTCCCTCTAAATTATCAACCGGTGTAACTAAATCTTTTGTTGCAGCCATGTAGTCTGCTGTGTAAACAAGCAATTCCAGATTAGTATAATCTGCTAATGATTTTTTAATGCTTGCCGGTGTCCATAATCCCATATGATAACGAATGCAATCCTCTATCTTTCCCTGCCTTGCCTGTGATATCATAATTTCTATTGACCCGGAAGGGCATAACGGAGCAAAATACTTCTGTGCATTAATAGGATGATTCTCATAATCTGCATAAGTTATTTTTGGGTCCTCTTTAGGAGAAGGCACTTTGGCTATGTCATGTAAAATCACAGCCGAAATAACAATATCGTGGTCTATACCCTTTATTCCCCATCCATCACATAGGCGATTAGCAAAATAAACAGCCCTCTTCACATGAATAAGCAGACCACCTTTTTGACAAGTGCAAGCCGGATGATACTTGCCCGTTGAAGAAGCCATACCATAAAAGAAATAGTCCGGAGTATTCTGCAGAGTGGCTTTGGTCCATTCCTTTATTAATGGGTCCTTGATTAAATCAAGTTCTTTTAGAAGAATATTTTTATCCATTATTCTCTCCTTTATTCCATTTCTTAAAATTTTCTAACGATACTGGCATCACTGATTCATATCCCATGAGCCCATAAACTAATTGTGGTGAAGGCATATGGGGGTCTGCTGGTCCTCCGATTAAATCGGCAATCATTTGATGAATATCTTCTTTCCACCAATCTTCTCCAATAGGAGAAATATACCGGTCTTCGTATTTATCGTGGGAAAATTCATCTTCTACGATTCTATCTATTACATTTCCAAAGTTATCAAGCAATTTATAACAATTCGGTTTTCTTTTGCATGAAACGATTTGTTGTAAAAAAGTATTTACACCGCAGGCATCTTCAAAATTTATTTGGTCCAATACTTCTTTATTTGTCATTAATATTTTTTGCACGATGAACCCCGTTTAATAGATTATGTTTTAAATGCATAAAATATGATTCTGTATATACTCCAAAATGATTTCGTAAAAATCTCAGAGAGTTAATTTTGTTTTGTTCTAAACTATAAGGAAAATCAACATGAGTTCCTTTTAAACTATCAACTTGCTTATATTTTGCCTTATAATTTCTAAATTTCCAGGCTCTTGGTGTATCTACAAAAATATGGATGTTATAAACGATTTTATTGAGGATTATTTGAAAATCAACTCCCAGGTTGTCCAAATAAGCATTTCTTTTAACATTGGGTTCACCAAATATTTTAATTGCTAAAAGATAAGCGTGATACTCTGTTAAAAGTCCAATCTGCGTTCTATATAATCTTGCTCTTAATCCAATTTTGAATAATTCAAAATCATAGCCTCTGGATAACATTCTTAATTGTGTTTCATGCTTCTTTAAATAAAAATCAAAAAACTCTTTAAAATTAAATAATTTATTATGAATAAACAATAAATTACTTAAATCCCTCATAGGATTTAAATCGCCCCTTAAATCCATGTCAATTGTTGTAACTGTAGAGAATTCTAAATTTAATTGTAAGCTTTCCAGAAATCTCTCAAAATCTTCAAGATTATTCATTTAGTCCTCTTTAATACCTGAATCAAACAAAAATGGAACATGGACCTCACTACCTTCTATACATCCCTGTATCTGAGTTTTATCAACATGGATAACAGCATCAAAGCCTATCTTGACTGTTTCCATTTCTGGCTTACCTTTTTCAGTAAGCGCTCCAGTTGCTACTTTTTGTGTTGGAGCATCTGCACCCTGCCCTCTACGCATACGCAATATCAACCTGCTATTATGCATAAGCGCATGACCGCCACTAAGAGTCTCCATTTTTATGAATGAGCCCAAATCCATTCTTGCCTGGCCTATCATAAGGAGACCACATTTTGCATCTGCTATTGGCGCTGTAGCCATTCTAAAAAACTGTGATAACTTCCTGGCCAGAAGAGCCATAGTATCATCCTGAACACTTCTCTCTTTATCGGCCTTGCCTTCATACTGTTCGCCATGAGGCGATAATCCCTGAACAGAATCAAGCACTATAATATCAACAACCTTTTCTTTACAAAGCTTAATAACTGTGTCCATAACCATTTCTGCATTAGGACAAGTAACATAAACCAACGCATCTGTGTTTACGCCGAATTTCTTAGCCCAAATTGGGTCATAGGACCTCTCTACATCAAGATACGCGCAGGTCCGGCCCTGTTTCTGAGCTGTAGCAATCAATTTAAGGGCTAATGTGGTTTTTCCACAGCCCTTAGAGCCCCAAATAACAGAGCAATTACCCATGATTATGCCACCGCCGGTAAGATTATCAAGGCATTTATATCCAAAGGATTGCCTACCCTTAACATCAATCTCATTGGCATAGGTTACTGAGCCGGGATTCTTTTTATTTAAATCCCTAAGAACATCCTTTAGTTTAGCTTGGCGTTCTTTTTGTTCAGGAGTTTGTTTTATTTCTTCAGAAATAGGTTGAATTAATTCTTCCTCTTTTGTTTCCCGTATCTCTGCCTTTTCAATCTTTTCTTCAATTTTTTTATTCTTTTTTCCAGCAGGTCTTCCGCGCTTTCCCATTATATTCTCCTTAAAGTATTTGTGATAAAGGCACTCTACAAACTAATCCTGTGCTTGTGTATTTTAGATGCCGTTCTAATAGTTCTTTTGAGACAAAAACTGTTGTAACCAATTTATTTTTTGTATCATAGCTGACAATTGTAAAGGTAACTTCAAAATCATCCACGACATCCTCAAGAGGAATCTCAAGATACTGGTCTTTTTCATTAATAATTGTTTTTTCTATTTCAATCATTTATTTTTGCCTTTTTTAATATTTCAAAAAATGTGTCCATATCTAATGTTACTAATCTTTTTTTATTAATATTCTGATGTACCATGAA
>Ga0105103_10001221_pt1 | contig 14424 bp, 13 predicted proteins | sample PPLLaktember2015_2_FD_79107 | JGI IMG/M metagenome (GOLD analysis project Ga0105103, IMG submission 79107) | Freshwater sediment microbial communities from Prairie Pothole Lake near Jamestown, North Dakota, USA - PPLs Lake P7 Core (6) Depth... | ecosystem: Environmental > Aquatic > Freshwater >...
CGGCAAAAACAACAGGCTCCGTATAAGTATAGGCAATCACCGCACAGTGGTTTTTTAACGCCAGTTCAGCCACTTGCGGCGGCGGGAGATCAATCGATTTGACCTGATCGATGTTTGCCTGCGATATCTCCCAATTTTGGCAGAATTTACAGATCAGGTTACAGCCGACCGTGGCAATAGAAAGTGCCCTCTCACCAGGCATAAAGTGAAATAACGGTTTTTTTTCTATCGGATCAACATGAACCGCACAGGCCTTTCCATAAACCAACGAATAGTAAGTCCCGCCGTGATTTTCACGAACTCCGCAGAATCCCCGCTCAAGATCATCGATAACACACTGACGCGGACAAAGCTCACATTGAATTTTGCGTTGGGAGAGTTTTTTGTAATACCTGGCTTCGGTAAACTCCGGCTTGTCGTTGTCTTCAGATCGTAATGAAGATCGGGACTGCGTCTTTTGATCTGCCGCCAAAAGACAACCGGCGCAAGCTGTTGAGTGGATGAATTTTCGCCGCGTCCAATTCATGCGCTGTCGATAGTAATACGTTCAATTTTTTCCAATGAGGCAACTCCCAATCGATGAACATCATCGGCTGCTGTTAAAATATAGTGAGGTTCTCGACCGGCTGCCTGCAGAGTCGGCAATTGTTCCTGCAATCGTTTTTGATCAATGATATCCCACAATACTCGATCCATTGCCACCATATCCACCGCGGCAACCAGGCTGTTCATTGTCCAGGAGAATTCCGACATAAAGGGCGGACCGCCTTCATACTGAGCGACAAGAGCGTCACACAGGGTCAATCGGGTTTTATGACGAATATCGGCAGCCATATTCACATCCGCGACATACGGATCACCGTGACTAAGATGATATTTATTCGGATTATTGATGGCGCCAAAAAAGTTTTTTAGTGCACCGCTCAATCCGACGATCCCATGATCTTTGAGTATGGGGAGATTGATGACGGCAGTGCATCGTGAGAGAATCTTTGAAATTTGGCTCGCAGCCATGCCGAATTCAAATACATTTTCATTGAATCCACCGTACTCATTGCCGTAACATTTTATCCCCTTATCGCTGAAATTGAGTTTATAACCGCTTCGTTCCAGATCTTGACTGCGTCGATCCCAAATGATGATTCTTTCAGCAGCGATACCTGCAGTGCACAATCGCTCGGTGATGGCGGTGGTGAGAATCTGATGGGTTGAAAGATATTTACCGGCCAGACAATTCACTTTTAGGCCGACGAAATCATCGCGACGAAAAAGTGTCTGCCAAACCTTTGGAGCAGACATTTCAAAAAGCGCTTCGACGGCTGCATCCACCATCCTTCCTATTCTGTCGGTGTCGAACTTGACTTCCTTCGCTTCACCCGAAACCACCTGAACCGTAACCACACGTGAATGATCAGGTCGACGATTGGATGGTATCGTTGATAGTGATATGGCTTTGGTTGGCAAACCGGCGGCTGCACCTGAACCCCACAACAAGGAGGATTGTATAAAACGGCGTCGATTCATATCATCTCATTAAATAAAAAAACCGCAATCCCCAAGATTACGGTCTATTGTCTAAAACAAGTTATAAAAAGAAAGTTGTAATGTCAACGGAGAAATCGTTCGACCAATTTTTTAAATCCTCCTTTGCTGAATTCATCCCTCTCTTCGTCTTCTTCTTCCAAAGATTCATCAAAGTAGCTATTTTCGAAAGTATCGGGCATGGTCGAGGGGACGCCCTGCTCTCTCGCTTGGACAAACATGATACGGTTATCAATTGCGACTGCAATCTGATTCGCCAATATTTCCAGCGTCTGAATCGTTTCCAGTGAAGGTATCCGACAATCTCGCGGATCATCGGCGATGATAAAACCGATGATTTTGCCGTCCCGTCCCTTGACCGGAACCAGCAACAGCGCCCAATTTGGCCAGCCGTCGCCGAATCGCAGATTGCTCTCGGAACCAAAATAAATCTGCTTTAAATGGTGAAGAACCGGTTCGTCCTTATTGATCAAAAAGGATTTTTCGGCCTGATATTCTTCTTTGAGCAGTTCGCTGAATTCGTGAATATCAAATGTCAATTCACGAATCTGAACCTGTTTGATCTGGTCATCGCAGGCTACGGCTTTGGTTTCCAGCATTTGAGTTTTTTTGCTGAGAAGCATCAAGGCCACCAAATTGAACTCGAGCGTATGTCGAGCAGACCAAACCGTCTCATTGAGCAATTCCGTCAAACTGAGATGAAGCTTGAAGATGTTGCTGTTGGCAAGTATCTGTTTTAGTCGGCGATTCTTTTTAGCCAAGGAAATGAAGCGATAATAATTCTCGACACACATGCTGATCAGGCGGGAGAATAGCTCAAGGTTGTAAAAGGTCGTTCTTGTGGGCAGCATTCCCGCATGCGGACCATCCAGGGAAATATAACCGAACGTATTATCGCTGTGATCTTTCAGATTCAACAGCACAAGATCACGCTTGTGCCATTCATTCAGCGGACGACGACGTTGTGTTCGTCTTTCGGGTACGCCGGGATTATCCTCATGCGGGAATTCGCGCTGATCCTGATTAAAATAAATGACCTTGATGCGATATCGATCAAAGAAGATGCGGTCAATGACCTCGCGTGGGACTTCTAGCGCCCGTTGTTCGATGCTTTGTCCCTCGTCCTCACTGTATCCCACCAAGGCTTGTTTTATGAATGCCTGCTTGCGTCGATCCAATAAAGCGATCGTCGATCGCTTGAATCCGAATATTTGACAGGTTATTTCAACAATTCGCCGCATAAAAATATTGAGCGGCTCGTTATAGGTACTCTGAACCAAATCGATCAATTCAGCCACCATTTTGGTCTGATCAAAACGCTGCTTATCAACCGCATTGGTCTCGTGCTGAATCAGATGAACTCTTCCCCTGAAGCCAATTATATGACCATTTTGCGCATCATCACGAAGGACTCGCAACTGCAATTTACACAGATGCAGTTCGCCAAGCTTGTCAATTAATTGAACAGTTATCGAGTTTTCGACTTCTTTCAGCGCAGCATCGAATATTTTCCGGAGGAAATTACCATCTTGGTTTTCCGGTATCAAATCTGTAATGGACAGCTGCAAAAGCTCCTGCATCGAATAGCGAGTGATCTGTTCCAATACCGGATTGACAGATAAAAATCGTCCTCGACGATCGCAAACCAAATATCCTTCCTCACTCACCCTAATCTGAGACAATCCCGGCGTGACGTTTCCTTGCGCCTTGGTCAGTTTATCCTGCTCATGAAACCCATTGCCGGCTTGTCTGATGGCATTTGAAAGCATCGGCAAATAACCGGTGGTTTTGGTAATGGTTTTGTGTACACCGACCTGACTAACGTTGTGTGCTAATTCCGTTTCATTTTCGCGCAACGTGACGATGGTAAAAGATTCATCCTTGAGGGTTGCAAGGATGCTTAAAAAGGCGGAATAGTTCGTACCGGCCAGATCGCTGTCGACGAGAGCGACCTGAAATGAGTCAAGGCTTATTTTTTCAACAAGATCCGTTAGAGAATTCACCCCGGTAACTTTATATCCTGATTGTTGTCCCTGAAGCATTTGCGTCGTTGCTTCAATAAATGAACGCTTCGGATGAGCGATAACAATATTCATAAGTTGCATCCTTGATCCGATAGAACAACAAAGTCATGATTCTTAATTAAATAAACAAAAAGTATTCTGAAATTGCAAGGAAAATCATCATACTTGCTTGTTAAATTTGTTTTAAAATGAAACATTATATCATGTAGCAATTTTATGGCCAAATGATATTCGCATATCCTCATCATGATTGCTGATTTCGAGACGCCAACGTCATCAAACACTCACTCAATCTGACATTGGTTTCCAGCATCAACCGCCGTAATCTTATTCCCCTCGTGGGCTTTCAATTCAAACTCTCCATACTTTGTTTTTAATTGCAGATCTTGATCATAATAAGTATATTCAACTTATCCAAGATACCATTTTGGTTGGTCAACAAGGAACAACATGTTACTTTTACGATATCTCATCTACACCATGCTTTTTGCATCTGCTGCTGAAAGCAGCTCTATCTTTAACGGTAGGATCGTCAATGGATCGCGCGAGAATGAACCGGTCTCCCATGCGCATACGGTTTTACAAAGAATAAGCTCAAACATGCAAATCCCGCAGGAGTTGGATAGTCAAATAAGCGATGCTCAAGGGAGCATTCGCTTCATAACTGCAGAAGTGGATACGAATTTCACCTATTTCATCACTACAGAACATCAGGGTATTCAATATTATTCAAACGGCGACACCCCCAACCCTCTTTCCCCCACTCAGCTTAATCTGGTCATCTATGATACCACTCATTCGACCGCCGATCTGCAGATCCTCATGCATCATGTCATCATTGAAGATGAGGGTAACTCTCTTTCATTTCGAGAAACACGCGTTATGAATAATAAAGGGAACAGGTCCATCACACCGACCGATTCCGACAACAAGCTCCAAAATGCATGGAATAGATATCCCATTCCGTCGACGGCAGAGAGCTTTTCCCCCTTATCAGGTCATGCACCAGATGAATTGGTCAGGAGAGGTAATGATGTCTACAATCGCGGCGTGTTCCCACCAGGAAACAAAACGATTAGCTTTTCCTACAAGATACCGTTCAACGAAAACTCGCTCGCACTGGAATTGAGCGCCTCGACTATAGCGAATAGTTTTGATCTTTTTGTTGGCAGTTCAACAATCCGCATTGAATCGCTCCAATTGTCGGATTATGGAGCGTTCACAATTCGCGGTAAAAGCTATAATCGATATGGCACAACGGATTTGACGAATCCACAGATCTTTATTCGGATAATCCGCATGGGTGAAAATAAATCACCGCGGCCCATGACCACCATCCTATTTACCGCACTTCTCCTGACGCTTGGGATAATCCTGGCAACCTTGATCAAAATGCCCGCTAAAGATAAAGACAAGGTGGATCTGTCTACATTAAAGAACGATTTAATTCGCGAAATTGCCGAGATCAACTCAAGGGATCACTCAGCGGCAAAAGGTGTCCGCCGACAAGAGCTAATGCAGAAATTAATTGATATCGAGTTGCTCATTCGTCAAAACGAAAAAAAGCATCGTAAAAATAGATGATCCGTGCGCTCAATATAAGTAAATCTTTTGGATTGAAGAATGCCCTGGATGGCATTTCATTTGAAATCAGCGCGGGTGAATATGTCGCCCTGCTCGGCGTAAACGGCGCGGGAAAAACAACTCTTGTCAATTTATTGGCGACCCTCATGCGCCCGACAAAGGGGGAGATTTTTATCGCCGGTTTTTCAGGGAAAACACAATCCCTGCATCTTCGCCGGAATATTGGTGTGATGAGCCATGCAGGCTTTCTTTATAATGATTTGAGCGCGGAAGAAAATCTCCATTTTTATGGCAGGATGTTTGACGTACCGGACTTGAAGAAACGTGCGGAAGATCTTCTGCGTAAAGTCGGATTATACAATCGACGTGACGACCGTGTACGGACATTTTCCCGCGGAATGCAACAGAGATTATCGCTGGCCAGAACGCTGCTTCATAATCCGGCAGTTCTCCTCCTCGATGAACCTTTCGCCGGGCTGGATATTCATGCCGCAGACATGCTCAAGCGCATGTTGGACGAACTTATTGCCGCCCATCATACCGTGCTGTTGACTGTCCATGACATTGACTATGCATTGGAAAAAACGCAGAGAATTCTCATTTTGAGGGACGGCAAGCTGGTGGCCGACCTGCCGACAAAGATGCAGTCTTTGCACACTATTCGCGAGGAACTGGCGATTCGATGAACGTCTTGCATCACTTGTTCACCATAATCCGCAAGGATATTTTACTCGAATCACGAAGCAAAGAAATAATCACCTCGATGATCGTATTCTCTTTGATGGTCATGGCGGTTTTTAATTTCATCTTTGAACCCGGATCGACGCAAATCCGTGGCGCCACGCCCGGAGTATTATGGGTGGCATTCATCTTCGCAGGCAACCTTGGACTCAGCCGATCATTTGCCTTGGAACAGGATAATGCGATGATGCGGGGACTTGTACTCTGCCCCGTGGATAAAAGCGTGATCTACGTAGCCAAAGTGATCGCCAATATCCTATTCATGACATTGGTACAGTGGATTTCCCTGCCGGTTCTGATGGTCCTTTTTGACATGGACCTGTTGCCCGTTTTGATCCCTCTTCTGTTGATTCTATTCCTCGGAGCTGCTGGATTTGCCGGAGTCGGTACTTTATTCGCAACCATTTCAGCCAATACGAAATCCCGTGAGGTTATGCTGCCGATATTGCTTTTTCCCGTCTCCATTCCGGTCATCCTTTCAGCCGTAAAAAGTACAATCTGTCTGCTTGCGGGAAATCAGCCGGAACAGCTCTGGTCGTGGCTGAAAATCCTTATCGCTTTTGATCTCATTTTTTTGATTTTATCATTTTTACTCTATGAATATGTTTTGGAAGAATGAACGATGAAAAAATCTGACGCCGTATTGAGTATTTTGTCTTTTGTCGGAATTTTAGCAGCGCTTTATATGGCATTCATCTATGCTCCGACTGAACGGACGATGGGAGATGTTCAGCGGATTTTTTATTTTCATGTGCCATGCGCGTGGATTTCCTTTCTCGCATTTGCGGTCGTCTGTTTCTGCAGCATTCTTTTTTTGCGCCGTGGGACTCCCCACTGGGACCGTTTAGCCTATAGTGCTGCAGAAATAGGAATTCTCTTTTTATCTCTGGTTCTGGTCACCGGACCCTTATGGGCAAAGCCGGTCTGGAATGTGTACTGGACATGGGATGCTCGGCTGACAACATGCCTTATCCTGTGGCTAATTTACGCCGCGTATCTCATGTTGCGCAACTGGGTCACTGATCGAGAACGAGGAGCTCGATTCGCAGCGGTTTTCGGCATTATCGGTTTTATTGATGTGCCCATTGTTTATATGTCGATTAGATGGTGGCGCACCTTACACCCGGCGCCGGTTCTTGGAGGCGATGAAGGCAGCGGATTGTCACCGCAAATGCTGTATACACTGCTGGCAGCAATTGCAGGTTTCACAATTTTATTTGTAACGTTATTAAGTTTTCGCTATCGAACTCACCTGTTCAGGTTGCAGATTGAACAACTTGATTCGGATCATCGCTTCTGAAGGAAATGAAAATGAACAAGATCACTTTTCTATTTTGGGCATACACAGCTATTTGGACGGGACTATTCATTTTTATGCTCAAGATTGCGCACGATTTAAAAGCTCAACAACAAAAACTAAAGCTCCTTGATGAACGTCTTCGAGCACAGAAATAAACGATTCTGACACCCCACATCTCTTTCAGACGTCACCTTATAGAAAATAGCATCCGGCAGCCGGGGCGCACTAAAATCATGCGGCATCCGACGTTGATTTTCCTCTCGGTCAAAAGGGTATCATTGCAGATCATTTCCTTCAGGGAAGGAAATCGCCAACGATCGTCTTCAAGATTGACTCCACATCGGCTAAAATTGTCTCTACATCATCGAGGGTAGATTTTTGAAACCAAATTCCCTGTGGATAAATCATCACATTCGGTCCATGAGCGCACTGTCCCAGACAACCTGTCTGCGAAACTCTCACCCAATTCTTCCATCCGCGCGTGCCGATTTCAGTTTTTAAAACAGCCCGCAATTCCACACCTTCCTCATCGCCGCACGACTTGCGTTCACCGTTACGGTCATTCGTACAGACGAAAATATGACATACGTAAGGCATGTTGGTTTTTATAGCCATAACTCCTTCACCTAATCACTATTCTGAATGAACTTCTTTATCAAATGATTCCCCGATCGCTGATAAAACTCCAGTATCGTTTTGCGATCGGGGCAATTATTGATGCGGTTTTACTTCTCGACCAAGGTCAGAGACCGATTATGTAATCCTTCAACACGACAAACTCATGCGTGAAGCTGAAGCGTCACATGTTCTCATTTGAACAATGCTAAAAATTAATGCGATCGAGTTCTATATCGTGCTGACAATTTGGCGGGAAAGATTGAGGAGATGACACTTATCAAGCAGGAAGATGAGTCTCATTGATTTCAGCGAAACATGGCCTTCAAGCTGCCCCATGTGTGCCGAGTCGAAGATATCTGAGGGGAAACCGTGACGATTTTTTCATATTCACTCGTAGATCCATCATGATGTACGAACTCGAGTTTATAAAAATAAATGCGCCCGGAAGATTTGAATACGCTGTTGTCAACGAAACGATACGTATGCTCGCTGCCATTAATTCCTTCCGCTGCCAAATAGCCTATCTTCTGGAACTGTGCATTATCATAACTGCGGAGGATTCTGTATCCTTTAACAGCTGCTTCAGCAGTGACAGTCCATCGTAGCTCCACTTTATTCAGGCCGGCCTCTGCCCGGAAATCTGTCAAGACAGCTCCTCCGAACACGAGTGCGGCCATAAACCACAACAATACAAGTGCGCTGACTTTATTCATCATATGATTTGTCCTTGCTTTGCTGAAATTTCAGCAATATTTTGCAAAAATGCAAGTTCTTTTTTCAACTCGATCATTACCGATCGGAATAACGACGCATCATTTTTATTGACAATCAAATAGAATTTGTTATATTGGTCTATCGTTTCAGATTTCTCGACCGGCGGCAAACCCACATTGGAGTTGTGCACAAGGTGTCAACGAATTCTCAACATCATGCCGAACCCTCTCTCGACAAATATCTACAGGAGATCAGCAGCGTCCCCTTGCTGACTCCCGATGAAGAGATTGCCTGCGCCAAAAGCATTCATCGCGGCGATCATGATGCCCTTGATAAATTAACCCGCTCAAATCTTCGTTTTGTGGTGAGCATCGCCAAGCAGTATCAGAATCAGGGACTTTCCTTGTGTGATTTAATCAACGCCGGCAATCTGGGTTTGCTAAAAGCCGCGACGCGTTTCGACGAAACACGCGGCTTTAAATTTATATCTTATGCGGTTTGGTGGATTCGGCAATCGATTCTGCAGGCGCTCGCCGAGCAATCCCGTATTGTGCGCTTGCCGCTGAATCGAATCGGCATGCTCAACAAGATTGAAAATCTTTTCAGTGAATTGGAACAGACTTTTCAGAGAGAACCGGCCATCGTCGAAATTGCGAGCGCATTGAATATCAATCCCGCCGACGTTATCGATGCACAAAGCAGCTCCACCAGCCATTTATCTCTTGATGCGCCTTTTTCTCAAGATGATGAGAACAGGCTCATCGACCTCCTGGAAAGCGATAACGAACCATCTCCGGAAAAAAATCTCATTGATGAATCAATGTTGATTGAAATTGAAAGAATTTTGTCCACTCTGACACAACGAGAGGCGCAGGTTGTGCGTCTATATTTCGGCATTGGTTGTGAACATCCGCTGACTTTGGAAGAAATCGGTGAAAGATTTAAATTAACTCGTGAACGCGTCCGTCAGATTAAAGAAAAAGCAATCCAACGATTGCGGCACAACAGCCGCAGCAAGGTTCTGCGCAAGTACTTGGGCTGAATATGATCTCTTCATTTTTATCCACTTATCGTTCCTCAATTTATACCCCTCTACACTCCCCTCCTGACGCGAAAAGAGGATAACAATTCCGTAATTGAGATGTTACACCATTTTATGATTTTTTCCTTGACAATCCATGATTTAGTTAATATATTAAAAACAATTACGCTTTTGTTAGCACCTTCCAAAAATTGAAAGCACCTTTCCTGAATGTGTCAAAGGCAGTCACTGCAAGAGAAAAACATCTGCTGATTTGCAACGAATACAAACTTAAAGGAACAGTATGCACGGAAAACGCTTAAAGCTGATTTATTTCTCTACAGGGGATTCTGAAGTAAAGGAATACAGTTTAGGCTGGCAAAAATTATTGGTGATTTTCTTTGGATTTCTGATAACTTGTATCTTGATTGTTTTTATAAGTTTGACCATTTTTACAGATTTTTTCAATGATGCCAGCGTCGCATCTTTGAAAAAAACCAATTCACAGCTGAAAGACATGCTGGCTGAAATGGAAAAAAAGGTCAAAAAGATTGAAGGGGGCGTCGAATATATCAAAAAAACAGATCGAGACCTGCGAATTTTCCTTGATATGGCGGATTATACCGAAGATGAACGTAAGCTGGGTCGCGGAGGCTTGATTAAAGAACCTTATTCTGTCTACAGCAATTCCACTGATGAAGCCCTGAATAATGCCACACGAATCAATAAATTGCTCGATGAGCTTGACAAGCGCATGGAGTTTGCGACAGAAAGCCGAGATGAAATCAGCCACCAGCGCACTGAAAATGATGAACGATGGCGGCATCTTCCCTCTATTCGCCCTGTCGCCGGCGGCAGGGTGACCGACACCTACGGCTGGCGTATTCATCCCCTCACTCAACAAAGACAATTCCACGAAGGATTAGATATTTCTGCTTCTCGAGGTACTCCCATTCGCGCACCGGCTGACGGCGTCGTCGAACGAGTCATCTCGAAATATAAACCCAATCAGAGTTACGGACGAGAAATCCTCATCGACCATGGCAATGGCGTCAAAACACTGTACGCTCACCTCAGGAATATTCATGTGCAGGTCGGCGATACCGTGAAACGCTATCAGGAAATAGGCACCGTTGGAGACTCCGGCAGAGCCACAGGCCCCCATCTACATTATGAAGTTCACAAAGACAGCGAGTCTCAAAATCCGGTTGATTATATCCTTGAATAAATAAAATTATGCAAAAATTCAAGCCTGCCTCGAGCAGGCTTTTTTGTACACGTATGCTGATGTCTGCATGAGCCCTCGAATTTACCTCACCACCTTTCTCCTGTCACTTTTCACCATCATCCAGGCAAAACCCGCAGATGACATTATCCTTTACGGAATTGAACTGGGCATCAATCAGGACTATGATAAAGCCCTCGCCATCTTTGAAGATCAGCAAGCTCAAAATCCTGGCGATCCAGCACCCCATTTGTATAAAGCAGGAATCTATCAAACCATGATGATGGACTTTGAAAGTGACCACTGGCGGGAAAATTTCAACCAGGAGATCAATTCCCTGACGCTTTTGTGCGATTCCCTGCTGCGCTTGAATGCGCAGGACAATCGCGTACTTTATTTCAAAGCTGCAGGATTATCTTACGCCAGTTTTCAATTGGCGCATGAAAAAAAATATCTGACCAGCATTCGAACTGCAATCACCGCCATCAACAACTTGGAGAAAGTGCTCGAACGCGACAGTTCATACTGTGACGCATTATTGGCAATTGGCGCTTATCAATATTGGCGCAGTTATCTGACCAGACACTTTGCCTGGTTGCCTTTCTTCAGCGATCAAAGAGCTCAGGGGATTCATCTGCTTGAAAAAGTCTATCATCAATCGACCTATTCAAAATGGGCAGCCATGTCCAACCTGGGATGGATATATATTCAAGAAAAACAATTTAAAAAAGCGGTGAGATGTGCCGAAAACGGCCTCTTGAAATTTCCTGAAAGCCGTTTCTTTTTATGGCTGGAAGGTGAAGCCTCATTTCACGATCGTCAATTCGAACGGGCAGAAAAAACGTTCTCCAAACTCTTATATTCAGTCACTGCAGAGAAATACAATAACCACTATAACGAAATTGTGCTTCATTACAAGCTGGCTGAATGCCATCATGAGCTGGGAAATGATTCAGACGCCATGTTTCATGCGAATAAAGTTCTGGAAATCGTTCCGGATGAGAATGTGAAACAGCGTATCAGAAAAAAACAATATAAAGCAGTCGAACTCGTTCGATTAATCAATCAAAAGAGTCTTCCCTGAACCTCTCATTTTGACCTAGATATAACTAACTAATTTATCTATAGTTAAAATCATCGAACTTCCGCCATACTGCATTCCAACGTATCCTGCCCGATTCCCAGCCGGCATTTCATTTGCATTAACCCCCCTTGATAAACATCAATCGATTTTAATAGCCGCTGCACGATTTGCATCTTCATAGATCAGGCAACCGAGGATTTTGGAATGTTCAAAACCTATTTTCTTATCATGCTTCTCCTCTTTTCAGGCATCCATGCTTCAATCCAAGTTACTCAATCCTCTGCTCAAGTGCCTCAGTATCAAGTATTCGAACTCTCTCTCAAAAGCCAGGTTTCTTTGCCGACGCCCTTTAATGTGCCCGTCACAGCTAAATTCATTTCTCCCAAGGGCAACACGACAACCATTCATGGATTTTATGACGGCGATAATGTCTGGAAAATTCGTTTTATGCCGAACAAGTCGGGTACATGGTCGGTGGAATGGCTTTTGAATGGTCAAACAGGAAAAAGTTCCTTTGTTTGTTCTGCTCCAACGAATCCCAAGATTCATGGCCACATTTATATTGATCCTAAACATCCTCGCAAATTACACTATGAAGACGGCGTCCCGCTATTTTGGCATGGCGGCAAGTATTTGAATATCATGCGGCCGTTTGGTACTGATGATCTGGAAGAGACGAGTTACCCTGAACGTCTTCCGACTTGGGAATATATCACCTATTGTCGTAACTATTTTGAAAACATATCCGCAATGGGACTCAATGGGGCTGTTTTTAAAGTTCAGGTCCTCCCGCTGTTATATAACTTGGAGGAAATGAATCTGGAATTTTTCCAAGCAATGGATGAGATCGTCTCAGCAGCCATGGAAAACGGCATCAATCTTCAGGTCAATTTATTTGATACTTGGGGAAAAAGAAAAGAGGGAGTAGATTGGGCGCTTCCCACTCCAGAAAATTGTGACTGGCTGCTCCTCGAACCATGGGACGAAGACTCCTACCGTGTTGAGACCGAATTTTATCTCCAATATCTCATCAATCGCTATGCTGCATTTCCCAACATTTTGTGGGAATTATGGAATGAAGCTGAAAAGTTGAAAACATCTGCAGCGCCGGCCACACAATTCTATCGCGACTTTTTCAGGTCGAACGATCCCTACCAACTGTTGATCGGAGCGTCGGAAATGTACACTGCACCCTATCAATTGGATGTTGTCCACGCTCACCTCAAGTATAAATGCTGGCCGGATCAATGGGATTTTATGCAGTGGGCGGTGAAAAATGACAAGCGGTTCAGCCCTTATTATTTCGAGTATGATAAGCCCTATATATGGAACGAAATAGGTCCCTGGGACAACGATGCCAACCATGATTTTTCCATAGAAGAGCGGAATTCATGGTTTCGCGCCATGTTTTGGTCGGCATTGACCCTGGGAAGCGCAGGTATTTCCGAGGATCACTGGTCTGACATCCGTTCTGTTCCGGATGGCATTACTACCTACCACTCTTATTTTGCCCACTTTACCTCAAATTTGGTTGATCTCAACAGCTTGGAACCCTCAAATCAACTGACTGTGTCCGGCGCGAACGGCTGGGAATGTCGAAACGAATCTCGGGAGATCGTCACTTATTTGTATACGCAGCAGGATGATTCCAAGTGTTCTTTCGAAACATCTCTAGGAGCAGGAAGCTTTTTTTATCAATTTTTCGATCCCAAAACCGGTTCATGGATCAGCAGCCGCCAGCTGATCGAGATCACAAAATCGAACAGATACCGTTTCTATACTCCTCAATTCGATCAAGACATTGTTTTTTATTTGGCTTCAGCCGATTGGGTAAGCTCCGGAACGCCGGTCGAATGGGGAAACATCGAGGCACATGTGGACGCTCAGACAGTCCGCTTGAGTTGGACCACTTGTTCTGAATCCAATAACCTGGGTTTTGAAATATATCGCTCGACAGATCATCAATTGCCCTCCCGCGTCGGCTTTATCAAGGGACAGGGCACCACCGCAGAATCACATCACTATGTATTTAATGATAGTCCACCTCATGCCGGTCTCTTTGTCTATCGCATCAATCAGCTGGATACCGATGGCACATCCTCCTGGCGGGAAATTGAGGTCACTTGCGCACAACCCATGAACGCCCTCGGCCGAGTAACGCCCAATCCGGCTCATGGTTTGACCCACTTTTCATTTCCGGTTCAGGGTGAAGGGAAAGTCGAAATAGTCATTTACAATTCACTCGGCCAAGTCGTCAAAAAGGAAACAGCCTTTGCATCTCCCCCGGAAATCACGTTTCGATGGGATGGAGACCTTCCCGCAGGACTGCGGGCGCCATCGGGACTCTATTTTTATCGCCTTTATTCACCCAACTCCCCGCATCAAACCGTGATACAAGGGAAGTTCTTCCTCATTTTTTAATTAATGGGTCTCCATGGCCTGCTGTATTCATAACGGTAATTCGTTCGCGACCATCTGTTCAAGCGATTGCGGTTTTCGAATCAGTTGCAGATCACCAGAGGTGCGAAGCAATATTTCAGCAGGTTGCAGATAAGAGTTATAATTCACCAG
>Ga0105103_10001222_pt1 | contig 14416 bp, 9 predicted proteins | sample PPLLaktember2015_2_FD_79107 | JGI IMG/M metagenome (GOLD analysis project Ga0105103, IMG submission 79107) | Freshwater sediment microbial communities from Prairie Pothole Lake near Jamestown, North Dakota, USA - PPLs Lake P7 Core (6) Depth... | ecosystem: Environmental > Aquatic > Freshwater >...
CCCGAATCGGGACATGTTACCGTGAGACTCTATGATACGCTCGGCCGTCAGGTCGCCGTGTTGGTCGATGAGGAGCAGAGTCCGGGACGCAAGACGATTGCGCTCGATGCCGACCGATTCGATCTCACCTCCGGAGTATACATCTACAGCGTCAGTGTTGAAGGGGTCGAGACTTCATTGAAGAAGGCCGTGCTTGTCCGGTGACCCCGTCTGTACGGTTCTTTCAGATCAATCGGAGTTGCATCTCGTGAAAATGCTCACCATCACGTTTCCCCGCCACGCTCACCTCGGGTTTCTTCTTCTTGTCATCGTCTCCGTGTCCCATCTCAAGGGTCAGGTGATCGAGCGACGGATCGATGATCTCATTCGACAGATGACCCTGGAGGAAAAGATCCTTCAACTGAATCAGGATGAAACGGCTTTCGGCACGCGTTCCAACGCCAGGCTTGGTATTCCAGGATTCCGGATGGCCGACGGTCCTCACGGTGTGCGGGAAGGAACGGCGACGAGCTTTCCGGTGGGCATCGGACTCGCAGCGACGTGGGATACTGATCTCGCGAAGCGGATCGGGATCGCGATGGGGAAAGAATTTCGCGGCAAGGGGAAGAATCAGGCGCTCGGACCATGTCTGGACCTCGATCGTGATCCGCGAAATGGTCGAAGCCCGGAGACCGGCGGCGAAGATCCCTATCTGTGCGCACAGATCACGACGGAGGTTGTGAAGGGGATTCAATCGCAGGGATGCATCGCGACGATCAAGCATTACAACGCCAATCATCGCGAAAACGGACGGATGACGAACAACATCCTCGCCACGCAACGGACGTTGAATGAGCACAACGGCTTGGCGTTTCGGACCGCGGTTCAGGAAGGGGGAGCGTTCAGCGTCATGAACGCCTACAATCTGATCAACGGAGAGAAGTGCGCCGAGAATCGGAATCTGCTCACGGACATCCTTCGGACAGGGTGGGGATTTCCGTACTACGTTGTGTCCGATTGGGGCTCCATCTGGAACAGCGCGAAGGCGATCAACGCCGGATGCGATATTTGTATGGGGGATAATCACTATCTGAACGATCTTGCGGTATTGGTGAACGGAGGAACGATTTCCGTTGCGGTCATCGATTCGGCGGTGCGGCGAGTTCTGCGCACGAAGTTCGCCTCCGGCGTCATGGATCATCTCCCTCCGGGAAACCCGGCCGACGTCAACAGTGCGGCGCACCGCGAACTCTGCCGGGAAGCCGCGCGCAAATCCCTCGTGCTGCTGAAGAACGCGAACAACTTCCTTCCCCTGACTCCATATCTCGTGAATTCGGTCGCGTTGATCGGACCGAATGCCGCGGTCGCTGTTGTCGATGGCGGCGGAAGCAGCTACGTCACCCCTGCCGTTTCGGTCAGCCCAAAGCAAGGGCTTGAAGCGCGCTTGGGTGCTGCGAAGGTTACCTACGTGAAGGGTTGCGACGTCAACAGCAGCGACACGAGTGGATTTGCCGACGCGAGAGATGCCGCGTATCATTCGGACTATGTCATGTTTGTCGGCGGTCTGGATCCAAGCCAGGAAAGCGAGGGAATGGATCGCGTGGGGGGATCGACGGCGCTCCCCGGCAAGCAACAAGCGCTCATTAATGAACTCGCGAAGGTGAATCGGAATATCATCGTCGTCATCTATAGCGGCGGCATCTGCAGCCTTGGGTCATCGATCCAGAATGCGCGCGCGTTGGTCTACGCCTTTTATCCCGGACAGGAAAGCGGTACAGCACTCGCCGAATTGGTTTGTGGCGACATCAGTCCCAGCGGCAAACTTCCTGTGACCATGCCGACCGGCGATTCGCAACTCCCCGCCTGGAACGACGATTTCACGGATGATGGTGGAGGCGGATATCGATGGTTCGATATGCAGAATCTCACGCCCCAATTCGCGTTCGGTTACGGACTGAGCTACACGACGTTCGTCCAGGACAGCCTGGCTGTGAGTCCCTCGACCGTGAATCCGGGAGAGCCGGTGACAGTTCAGGTGACCGTGACGAATCTGGGAAGCCGCGCTGGAGACGAGATCGTGCAACTGTATCTGACCAATCCCGGTGAGACGGTTTCGACACCCGAGAAGCAACTGCGTCAATTCCAGCGAGTCTCGCTCGCATCCGGTGCCAGCATGGTTGTGACATTTACGCTCACAGCGGACGAGCTCTATTACTTCAACGAGCAGACAGGACGATTCGACGTCGAATCGGGAACGTACACCGTCCGAGTGGGCAACTCTTCGGACAATCTTCCGTTGACGAACACCTTTACGGTCACGAACGGAGTGCGCAAGCCCGATCTTCGCGTGACCTCGATTCGTCCGCTGCCCCGATATCCGATCGTCGGAGACCATGTGGCATTCGCCGCTACGGTGAAGAACCAGGGTGCATCTGTCATCCCTGCTGGAACGATGATGAGGACACACTTCATGGTGGAGGGAACAAGCGTTGGCTGGATTGACACCTTGCACGCGGATCTTGTGCCGGGTGGAATGGTGTATCTCGAAGCGACACACGGCCCATCCGGAGAGCCGCTTTGGACGGCGGCGACAGTGGGACGGTTCGCCGTACAGGCGCGCGCGGATGAGAACAACGCGATCGATGAATGGGTGGAATCCAACAATATGTTGACCGATTCGATGACGGTATCGATCCGTCCGCCAGAGAATCTCGCGCTAAACAAGACTGCGACCTCTTCGCCCATCGAGGCCGTGGGGCTTGATGCATCGAAGGCGGTAGACGGAGATATGGGAACACGATGGTCGTCCGTCCACAGTGATCCACAATGGATCCAGGTCGACCTCGGTGCTCGATATCATATCGATGATATTGTGGTCTATTGGGAAGCTGCGTATGCGACGGATTACTATGTGCTTGTGTTCGACGGCGATTCCACGCACGTGGTGGCTTCCGTTGTCGGAGGGGATGGAGGGATCGATATCCTGCCCGCCAATGTGACGGGCTCGAAGATCAAGATCATCGGAACAAAGCGAGGGACGATCTGGGGCTATTCCATCTACGAGCTCGAAGTGCATGGAGCACGCGTCACAGCCATCGAGGGCGAAGGGGAGAATCGTGCAGTGGGATCGTTCGAGTTAGAAGGCAATTATCCGAACCCATTCAATCCAGAGACAGTGGTCAGTTATCAGTTGTCAGTCATCAGTGATGTAGATCTGAGGATCTATGATCTCTTAGGGAGGGAGGTCGTATCGCTTGTGAATCAGGAGATGCCCGCGGGACGTCATTCGGTGGTCTGGAACGCGGCGAGCGAGCCGAGCGGTATCTATCTCTGTAGACTCGCCGCGGGAAAGGAAACGGCGACTACAAAACTCGTCCTCCTGCGCTAAATTGTTACATCACTCATGCTGCTTTTCCCATCCTCTGGTTCTTGAATCGTGGTTCTTTATCCAACCTGATTCCTGCGATCTTGGCATCTTGGTTCTTCACTCTGAAGTTTGCTAAGTCATCTGAGCCGCCTTCTTGTATGACTCATGCGTTTTCTCATCGAAGCAGATGATCCGCACTTCTTCGATGTTGTTGTATCGCTGAAGTGCCGCGGTGATCTCCCGGACGGCGATCACAGATGCTCGTTCAATGGGAAACCCATACGCACCGGTGCTGACAGAAGGAAACGCGATCGTCCGCAGCTGATGCTCCGAAGCACGTTGCATGCAATTCCGATAGCAACTCGCGAGTAAATCGTCTTCCCGATTCATCCCGCCTCGCCAAATCGGTCCCACCGTGTGGATCACATGCTTCGCCGGAAGACGGTAGCCCTTGGTGCTCTTCGCCTCTCCGGTTGCGCACCCATTCAAGGTCCTGCACTCGGCGAGCAATTCCGGTCCCGCTGCGCGGTGGATGGCGCCGTCCACACCTCCGCCGCCAAGCAGGGAATTGTTGGCCGCATTGACGATGGCGTCGACATGCTGGCGCGTGATATCGCCGAGGATGAGGGTGATGCGGCGCTCAGACATACGGAGACGTCTTCCCGCGTTTCCATCGATGATAGAGTGCGAAAAGGCTGTACCGGTCCATGAATCGTCCCATGTTGCCGCCCATGGCGAGGAAGTTGGCGATGGCTTCCTGAGAAGGGAACATGTTGTTCCTCTTCAACTCCATGATCTGCTTCATCTCCTTTGCGAGTGAAAGATAATAGAAGCTCACAACGGAGATTGCATATCCGATATGCCAGGGATCTCCCGTCTGCCACCAGAACCAGGGGATCATCAGGAACATCCACAACCAGCGCAGCACGAGCAGACTTCCGAGCGTCAGGCCGATCAACCAGCCGGCAACGTTGGCGACCAAAACCCCCAACCAGTCGATCACCAGCATCCCACCAAGCATCGGCGATTCGCCGCGTCCCCCTTTGAACCGGTAGTATACCGGCCAATTATGTCCCGCCACTGCCGCAGAAGCGAAGAGAAGATGGTAGGGCATATCCGGTTGCCACAAGCGAATTGCGAGCACGGGGATCGCGACCTTTGCCATATCGAAGATGGCGGTGAGGCATCCATACTTCGTTCCGGCGTGAACTCGCATCGTCGTCGCACTGACGGAGTCCATCACAAACGTCGTCGTCGTCCCGGGAACAGGCTCCTCCACTCTTGAAATGTCCTTCTCCGGGATGACCGCCCGCGCGATCAGTCGCGTGAATGAGATGGCGCCGATCAGATAACCGGCGATGATGCTCCCGAGTGCTGTTGACCATTCCATGGAGACGCTCACTTTCCGAGCCGATCGCGATCAGAACATGACCTCAGCGCCGACGCGAAGTGACATCGGCGGAAGGAACTTTGTCGGTTGCCCGTATAACGGATTCGGATTGATCTGATTCCCATTCGCATCGACATTGAAGAAGCGGATCTGTTCGTAGTCGACGGGAGTACGGTCACTGGCGATATGGGTCACGTCGGCGACCAAGCGCACGCGAAGAGTGCCCAGAGAGCCCTCCGGCAGATCGTACGTCAGGCGAACGTTCGCATCGAAGATCGAGGAAGTCCTTCCGACCGTCCCCCGCGGACGAAGGAAGTTGTAATTGAATCCCCCCGCACGTGAGCCGCCGAACTCACTCAGCGGAGTGCCGGATTGCCACAAGACGAACAAACCGCATGTCACACCGAAGTCGAACTTATAGGATGCGGATAGTTTGAGGACATGGGGAAGGTCGTTCGGAAGGAGGCCGGAGGCATTCACCATATTCTCAGGATAGTCGAATGACTTGCTTGCGTTCGGAAGCCGGACCTCGAAGTCGGAATTGAACAATCCGGGATAGTTGCCTTCACTGCGTGAGAGCACATAGGAGAACAGGAACCATGGATTCGCATCCATCGTTCGTCGGAGCGTGAACTCCAGCCCTGCATAGATGCGAACGGGAGCCGGATATGCTGAAAGCGTACCCCGTCCCGGATTCCCGAGCGAAAAACGCTTCGACCCGACCGGGTCCTCAGCATCCTCAATGGCATCCGTGAGGGTCCGGTAGACGCCCCTCAGTCCTCCGACGAATGTCTCTGACAGCATGCGTTCATACCCGAGGGTGACCTCGTCAAATCCCTGTCCGCGCAGATCATCAACCTCCGGCTGGATCGAGGAGACCGAGTTTACCAACGGCATACCCCCCATCAGATCTGTGCGCGGGTCTTGCGTATGGGCGAAGACTTGTTGTGTCGCACCCTTGATGTGATAGAGCGTGGAGGCATAGGTGAGAAGGTCCTGATAGAACCGTCCGTAGGTGACCGTGATCTTGTCGGCGTTATCATTCCCGGGGCGAAGGATGACGCCTATGCGCGGTTGCCATTGTCCGAGAATGGATTGTGCGAGTTGTCCATCCGACCCGTAGATGAACTGGCCGTCCCAGCGGAGTCCCGCGTTGAACGACAACCGCCGCGATGCCTCCCATGCATCCTGTACAAAGCCTGAGATCCCGCGATTGACGATTCTTCCATCGGTGTTGTAGGCGATGCGCTGATAGAAGAAGGGGCTGAATCGTTGGATCACCGATAGCTTGATGAAGGCATCGAGCGCGCTTTCTCGATATTCGATGCCGGCCTTGCCGACGTGTTTCTCCATCTGCAGCGTTCCACGCAGGCTGGCACCTATCATCGTGCTGCGGTTATCGACGCGCATCGGATAGCCGCCAGACCATGTTGCGGTCGGGATATCGACGAAGAGAGGCTCGCTCTCACCAATTGCGGTTGAAGGCATAAAGCGGTCGTTCCGGCGCATCCAAGAGAGAGAAGACTCAATGAGCAGCCGGTCACTGAGGATGTGCGACCCCTTTGCGCGGATTCCGATGCCTCCCTGCGTCACGCTGCCGAGATACGGATCGGGATTGAGGAACCGTCCGGGCGTTCCGAACTCGCCGAACGCCTGCCCGACGGCGTCACGATCCGTGGGATCCCCTGAGAGCGCAACCATCACAGAATGTGCTTCCGAGATCCGCAGCGTCATGTTTCCGGAGACGATATGGCTCGTTGAACGGTCTGTGTAGAATCCGAGACCGGGGACATCGACCTTTTCCGAGAGAAAGACCGGACTGTATGCAACGAAGAACCACAGCCGGTCACGAATGATCGGACCTCCAAGCCCGAACCCAACGTCGTACTGTGCAAAACCTCCCTTCGGAGGCGCCAATGCTCCACCGCGCGGCGTTCCCGACATATCGTTGTTCGTATAGTAGCCAAACACCCGCCCGGTCAGTTCGTTTCCACCGGAGTACGTGATGACATTCACAACACCGCCGAGAGTGCTTCGATACTCCGCCTCATATGCGCCATTCTTCACCTGGAGTTCGCGGATGATGTTGTACGGAAGACTCGTCCCGGCAATGCCGCGGTACGGATCGGAGACGTCGACACCGTCCACGAAATACTTGTTCTCCATGCCGGTCGCGCCGGCAACGTTGATACCATCACCAAGATAGCTTTCGTTCGCCTGCGGGAGCAACGCGATGATGCGGTCATAGCTCCGTTGTATCGGGAGAAGACGGAATTCATCCGGCGAGAGCCTGCTCCCGAGGAGCATGGAGCTTAGATCGATCGCGGGCTGCGATGAGGTAACGACGACCTCAGGCATCCGGATGGTCGCATCCCGCAATTGGATCACCCCCACGTTCGTCGTTGCGCCGAGATGAACGCGCACGGCACGGAGCGCAATGGGTTCGTATGAGATGTGGGAGATGGAGACGGTGTATTCCCCGATCGGAAGCGCTAGGAATCGGAACTCGCCTTGGGCGTTCGTCGACGTCGTTCGTTCCCCCTGGAGATGAGGCGAGCGGGCGGTCACCAGAATGTTGACGATTGGAGTTCCCGTCGTATCGTTCACGATTCCCGCAATGGATCCTGCTGTTTCCTGCGCAAGCAGCGACTGAAAGGCGATCAGGAGGCAGGTGCAACCACAGGCGATCGTCCGCCACATTCGATGCGATGTCCCTTGCATATGTCCCTCCGTCAGGTGTGTTGTTGCTGAATCGGATCTGATTGATTCGTCTCTTCTTCGTTCTTGATCATCCGGATCTCTCCGGCGAAACCGTCGACCGCGATGAGCGTGCCATCCTTCATCCGACAAGCGCCGGGAACGGAGACGACCGCGGGAATGCCGTACTCGCGTGCGATGATGGAACTGTGCGAAAGAATTCCGCCGGATTCAGCAACGACCGCACTTGCGCGGGCAAAGAGCGGCGTCAAGCCGACGTCGGAGAATGGTATCACCAGCACATCTCCCGCCTGAAGTTTGCCGTGCTCCTGCATTCCCCGAATGATGCGGGCGGGACCGCTTGCGTACCCGCGCGAAGTCGGGATCCCTTTGAGCGATTCCGTGTCGTGCTGCTTCAGCGGCGGTGCGATCTCACCGTAGATGGTCTCAGGCACCACGGCGTCGCGATGCTGCTCCATCTCTTCCCGTCGACGGACGGCCAAGGGGGAGGCGGGTCCCGGCAGTGACATGCCCCGTGCGAGTTCCGCGATTTCCTGATGTGTCAGCATGAAGAGATCGTCGCGTGTATTGATGATCCCATCGCGAAGGAATCGGTCGGCCAACGCCAGGAAGAACGGACGAAAGAGTCCGTAGCCGATGGTGTAGAGTTCACCGACCTGAGCCCGGTACAGCAGATACCGTCGAGCCCGCCGATACAGAACCTTCGCCCACTGGCGTCTAAGCCCGGTGAACGGAAGTTGCTCGAACGTGATCGTCTTCCCCCCGGCTGTCGGTCGCGGGGTGAAGGTCGTGATCATCCGGAGGACCAAGTCCGGCGTCTCATGCCAGGGGACGGCTGAAAAATCGACGCCGATATTGCTGAGATGGCCGTAGCGTTGGATGAATCGCTGAACCGTCGCGCGAAATGCATCGCAGCCCTCCAACTGAAGGAATTCCTCAAAAGAGCGTTGGCGTACGGCGGCTCGGACCGACTCGGGGAGTGCGTCGAATCCTTCGTGTGCATGCGCGATCGCAGCGTTGGGCTCGTATTCCTCGATTCCAGCTAACCCGCGCGTCAGATCGAACTGCTCGTAATCGACCCCCGCCTTGTTCAGCAGGCCTTTGAACGCGCGATGATACATCTGCATCATCAACGGTGCGAGAATGTTGAAGTACGCGGTCCGTTGATTCAGTGCGAACAATTCGTCGATCGCGGTCAGGATCTGTTCCGAGGTCAGGGCGTCCGATCTCATCTGACGGTACGGTTCGTACGCGCGACGGGCTTCCTCCACAAATCGCTCGATGTCCGGGTGCAGATGCCAGGCATGCCAGGCGAATCGCAGAATGCGGGGGACATGGCGCAGTGTTCGCATCGAGGGCTTGAATCGGGGTTTCTGCGCTCCTTCAACGACGATCCCCATCAGGAGTTCCAGGCTGTCCCGCGGCATCCCGAGGATTTCGAAGATGTCGCCGAATGCGCCCATGTTGAAGTACGCACGATAGTAGAATTGACGAGCGAGAGTGTTGGGATCGAGCGAATTCTTGCCGATCAACTCCGTGAGAATCCTGACCCATGCGCCGTTCACGAGCGGGATGTTGATCGACCAAATGAGAGGCTTGATCAGGCCGGGGAGCATTTCGCGCGCCATGCGTTCCGAATAGATGGAGACGTTGCCGAGGGCCGTGATGCGGCGCATCTGAAGCCAGTGCACCCGTGTTCCGTCATACACCCATTCAAGGTCAACCGGTGTTCCGAATCGCTGCTCGATCGCGCGCGTTCCGTCCACGACCTGCTGGATGATCGCCTCGGGGATCGCCTCGATCTGCGGACGTGTCGTCCACCCTCCCCATTTGTTCACCCACCGGTGCGGCGTCAAACCCTGCTGGACCAGCGCATCGCCGCGCCCCTCGATCACTTCGACCACCACTTCGTTCAGTCCGGTCATCGGGTTGCGGCTGAAGGCGACGCCCGAATACACGGGGGTGATCATGCGTTGCACGATGACGCCGACCGGGATCGGTTGAGATTGTCCCTTCGTCTGCTGATGGTACGATTGAACGCTGTCGCTCCGCGCGGAATCCCAAACCGCCGTGATAGCGGAAAGGATATCATCAAGTCCCCGCACATCGAGCACGGTGGCAAATTGACCCGCATACGAATGGATAGCGCCATCTTCCACGCTTGCTGAGGAACGGACGGCATACGGCACAGCGGGATCAATGCGATCGGCAAGTTCTGTGCGCAGGCGCGGGAGAATGTTCGGTTCGTTTCGCCGGTATGAATCCCAGGCATCGAAGGTGAGACAGCATCCCGGAGGGATGAGAAATCCGCGACGATGAAGGAGGCCCAGCGACTCCGCTTTCGCGCCGACGAGCGCTCGGTTGGGCGTTCGCGCAAGATCGACGATCATAGATGATGACATCTTGCTATTTCCTTGTCAGGTACTAGCGCCGGTTACAGAAAATCGCCTTGTGTTTTGCAAAGACTGTAATTCTGAGTTGTCACCGTGAGCCTGTCGAACGGTGTCGAAGATTGACGCCTAATCCAGGGTCATGCTTCGACAAGCTCAGCATGACCGTTCGCCTTCTTACAAGTCGACTTATTGGTGTTGGCACTAGCGCCGCAACACGGCCTTCGTAAAGTAGTGAGAGGGAATAGCTTCGTCGAAAGTTATGGACTCGACGATGAATTCCGTTCCGCTGCCGCTCTTCAGCGCATCCTTGATCACCACTTCTGCGGCCACCCACTTCCCCCCCACCCGAATGACCTTGCGGATCTCGGTCGTCTTCAACAACGCCCCGCTCCGGGCGAATCGCTCTTCCTTCATCACGACAAAGCGCTCCTTGTCCACCCAGACCTTGCGGGACTCGTAGGAAACATCCTTCCCGGGCTTCGCCTTCAGGGAAAGGATCCAGCATGCGCGGTCTCCGATCGATTCCTCACCGGTAACCGAAGCGTCGTACATCGATGTGAGCGACGGGTCTTCAAGCATGTCTTCGTACGAAAGGTCGGAGCCCATGACGGATTGACGGAGCATGTGGCCCGAGATGAGGATGATGCGGTCCGTCGAGGGCGTGTACGTCCACAACTGATCGACCAGCTTCAGCATCTTCGTCCCCTTGTCGCGCGGAGGAGCGAGGAATTCCGTGCACGTATTCCGCATGTCTTTCATCCAGGTCTTCATGCGGACCGTACGCACTTCCCGCCGTTCCTGGATGCGCATTTCGCCGACGGAGATCTTCGATTCCGACCCGATGTTCGCATCGACGCGTTTCAGGATCGTCTCCCCGGAGGGCGTTTGACCGAAGGAGAGAGAGACGCAGAGCAAGAGGAGAGAAAGGGATCTCATGACTGGAGTTCCTTGGTCAACTGAGCCGTTTGCCGCCGGAAGATGCCGATCCCCGCGATCGCGGTTCCCAACAGCGTGGCAGTCAGACCGGGCAAGAATCCGATCACATACGATACGGCGGTCACACGCGCGCGCAGGACGTTCGCGAACATGATGGATGCGTTCTTCATCATCGATGTGATGTTGATCCCGGTCTCCTGCAGATAGTACGCGATGCCGAGGCCAAGTGCCGTCCCCAGCATGGATCCGATGATGCCAATGAGGAGGGATTCCACAAGCATGGATCGGTAGATGCGGCCGTTCGCCTCGCCGATCGCAAGACGTAGTCCGACCTCGCCGTACCGGCGCAGGCTTGCCATCAATCCTGCATTCCAGAGAACGATCGACATGACGGTGATGAAGATGATGAGAAGAATGGAAGTAAGGTAGTCCCACAATGCCAACGTGTCGCCCAGGCCTGCCTGTTCTCGCAACGTGACCATCCGCGGGGCGAATTCATCATCCGGGGTGGTCGATGCCTGGAACGCATCCCGCACGGCGCGGGCGGATTCGTCACGGTAGAGGTCGCCCGGGAAATATCCCAGGAGCTCCCCCGCTGCATCGAGCATGTCGAGCGCCTGCCGCACATCCTCGAGGTCCGCGATGATCATTCCGCGATCGAGCACCGTCATGCCGAATCGGACCGTCCCAACGACGATGAAATTCGCCGTTGCGAGACTTCCATGCCGGGTCTGGCCGAGCAGCGTGGCCGTTTCTCCGATGCGGACGTGAAGGCGCTGGGCGAGTCCATGACTGACCAGCAGTTCTCCCGGCTTTTCCGGCAAACGGCCGCTTGCCAGCGCGGTTTGGAGATTCAGAATGCGCGCTTCCGGTGAACCGGGACGAACGAGTTCGACCGCGAGCCCCATGATCGGTCCTTGTGCGCGTGTCTCTCCGTTCGCGTCCGGAATGTCGAGGAGACCGCCAAAGCGAATGCGGGGACACCAGTCCATGGTCGGATTCTGTGCACGCAGCGCGTGGAGAAGCGAATCCACGCCCAGAAGCGCGAGATCGTTCGGGAGTTGATCCTCTTCTTCCGCATACGCGTTCGTCGTCACCTTCACATGTCCCGTGTTGAAGCGGGCGCTCGATGAAACCAAGTCCCCCTCGAGGCCGACGATCCAGCTATGGAGGACGACGGTCAGCATCACCCCAAGCGTCACTGTGATGATGGGGAAGAGACTGCGGGACGGGTCGCGAAGGATCCCTTTCAACAGGAAGAGGATCATGAGAACTTTCCCCGCAAGGCGTCGGTTGCCTTGAGCTTGGCGATACGGCGTACCGGGAGATAACTGACGATCGTTGTCACCACGAGCACGAGGAGTGTTGTCCCAACAACGAGACCGATGGTGAATACCGGGAACAATCGCTCACCGACCGCGAAGCCGTACGACTCGGTCATCGCCGGCAATTCCCACCCGGACCTGGCGAACATACCGAGCAGCGGGATCCCGTACGCCGCGGCGAGCAGTCCTGCAAGCACCCCGTGCATGGCCCCTTCGAGTGTGAAGAGGATGATCACGTTGAGTCGCGTCATGCCGAGCGCCATGAGGGTGCCGATCTCTTTGCGTCGCCGCCAGACCGAGAGCACTTGCGTATCGAAGATCGCGAGCATGGCGAGGAGCAGGAGGATGGTGTACATGATCGATGAGCTGATCGATTTCGAGCGGACGACCTCGCGGATGTCGCTGAGGAGGAATTCCGTCTCTTTGAATTGCCATGTCGAATCGCTTGTGTGCACAGCGCTCCCGTGTCGCGTGACGACGAGCGTCGCCTCGTTCTCCATGCGCGCAAGCTGCCGGAGTGTCTCCAGCGGAAGCCACACCTGATTGTTGTCCACGGTCTGGACGGATGTGGAGAAGATGCCGGCGATGACCACATCGCGCGCGTCGAAGGTTCCTTTCGCGTCGCGCCATTGCAACGTCACTTGGTCTCCCTTTGAAATGCCGGCGCTTTTCGCCATCCGCGCGCCGACGATGGCCGGAATGATCCCGTTCTCCTGTTTCAGCAGGGACGAGGGAAACCGGAGGATCGTCTGCCTGGGATCGATCCCTTTGATCAGGAGCGTCCGCAGACGTCCCCGAACGCTCATGGAACCCTGTACGATGAGCACCGACGCGGCGTTGCCTCGGGAAACCTGTTCCGACACTGCGGGATCGAGCGGGGCGTGCGCATCGTGCAACGTGAGCGGGTCGTAGGGATCATACATCCGATGCCAAAACTGTCCGCCTCCGTACTCAACATCGATCATCGCTTGTGCGACCTGTTCATTCATCCCCTGCAACATTCCCTGAATGGCGATGATCGCCACGAAGGAAAAGGACAGGACGAGAATGTTCAGCCATGTTCGGAGTCCTGCCCCCAGCAGATTCCGAAGCGCGAGTCGGGGGAGGATCATGGTCGTACTCCTGCGGATGCCGTCATGCGTTCGTCGGCATCGACGCGTCCGTCCACCAGGCGGATCTTCCGTTCCAGGTACTGGATGACCTTCTCGTCGTGCGTCGAAAACAGGAACGTGATCCCCAGGTCCGTGTTCAGCATCTTCATCGTCTTGAGGATATTGTGCGAATTCGCGGCGTCGAGGTTGGCCGTCGGTTCATCCGCGAGGATGAGGGCGGGACGCTTGACGATCGCGCGGCAGATCGCGACACGTTGGCTCTCGCCGCCCGAGAGCTGGTGCGGCCGGGAATTCGCGCGGTCGGCCAGGCCGACAAGCGCAAGGGATTCCATCACCATCTTCTTCCGTTCCGGGGCGCGCACACCAAGAAGCAGGAGCGGAAATTCCACGTTCTCGTACACGGTATAGACCGGAAGAAGATTGAACGTCTGAAAGATGAACCCGATGTGCTTGTTCCGCACATGTGCAGCGTCGACATGTGAAAGCGCTCCGACTGATTCACCGAGCACGATCGCCGTCCCAGACGTCGGAGCATCCAATGTGCCGATGATATTCAGCAGCGTGGTCTTCCCCGAGCCGCTCGGCCCGACGATCCCGGAGAATTCTCCCCGTTGAAAGACGAGAGAGACGTCGTTGAGCGCAACGAGCGGTGTTTCCCCCATCGGATACGTTTTCGTCAGGTGTTCAGTTCGAATGAGCGGTTCTGTGTGCATAGGCGAGTTCAGTGATTGAAGACCACCATGAGCATCCCTCCCGTGCCCGGCAGAGCAAGACCTCGCTGGGAAGGAAGAAGGAGCGCTGCGTTCTGCGGATTGGTGAACAGGATGAGATTCAAGATCCAGTCGTCGTATGTCCGCCGCCAGCTGAAGAATGCATACGCGTCGGACTGTGCTTGGTCGTAGTACAATATCGCCGAGGCGTCGTCCAAAATGGTTACGGGATAGGTCAGCGAACATCCTGCGAGTTTCAACGTCAGTCCCGACCCGAGCGCCTTCGCTGTCGCGGTTTGGACGAAATACTCACCGAGGACATTGAGTCCGTTGCCAACCGAGAACGTGTAGTCCATTCCGATTGTCATCGATTGTTGCCAGGGGAACGGAAGGAGGTCCGTGTATTGCCGCGTGACCGTTCCTTCAACCCAAATGCCGGGGCCGATGTCCCATTTGCCGTCGAAACCGATACGGTCCTCGGGGAAC
>Ga0105103_10001223_pt1 | contig 14394 bp, 9 predicted proteins | sample PPLLaktember2015_2_FD_79107 | JGI IMG/M metagenome (GOLD analysis project Ga0105103, IMG submission 79107) | Freshwater sediment microbial communities from Prairie Pothole Lake near Jamestown, North Dakota, USA - PPLs Lake P7 Core (6) Depth... | ecosystem: Environmental > Aquatic > Freshwater >...
AACGCGGCGGCGGACTTCCTGCTGGGCCTGCCGGCGCAGACCCGCGCCACCACCACACAGGCGATTCAGGACGGCTACGGCTGGCTGTTCGCCGGCTATTTCCAGGACGAGTACCGTGTCACCTCGCAGCTCACGCTCAACTTCGGCCTGCGCTACGAGCTGCCGACGCCGTTCATCGACGTCAACGACGCCATCACCGGGTTCCGGACGGGCCAACAGTCCACGATCTATCCGAACGCGCCCACCGGCCTGGTCTACGCGGGGGACGCCGGCGTTCCGCGCGGCATCGTGCCGACGGACAAGAACAACTTCGCGCCGCGCCTGTCGGCGGCCTGGGATCCGTTCGGCGACGGCAAGACGAGCATCCGCACCGCGTTCGGCGTGTTCTACGACGCGCTCGCCGGCCAGGGCGACTTCTTCCAGAGCGGCGTGCTGTCGCCGCCGTTCACGCCGCTGATCGAGCTCAACACGCCGACGCCGATCACGCTGGCCGATCCGCTGGCCGCGGTGGCCGGACCGCCCAACCCGTTCCCGGCCAACCTCACCATCATCGGCTGGGGCGATCAGTTCAAGTCGCCCTATGCGTATCACTTCAATGTCGGCGTGCAGCGTCAGATCGCCTCGAACATCGGCACCGAGGTCGCTTACGTCGGTTCGCGTGGCTACAACCTGCCGATGTTCCTGGAGGTGAACCCGGGCGTCTACGTGCCGGGCCAGACCACGCGGGGCGCCCGCATCATGCCGGCGTTCTCGCTGGTGCGCCCCACCTTCTCGGTGGCGCAGTCGTGGTTCGATTCGCTGCAGACCAGCGTGCGCCTGCTGCCGACCAGGGGCGTGAACTTCCTGGCGTCGTACACGCTGGGCAAGGCCACCGACCACCTGTCGGGGCTGAACATTGGAGGCGAAGCACGGCCCGTCCTGCCGGTGACGCAGGGCGATGACGCCAGCATCGAGCGTGCGCTGGAGTACGAGAAAGGGCCGGCGTTGTTCGACGCGCGGCACCGCTTCGTGTTCAGCTTCGGTTACGAGCTGCCGCGACTCGAGGACAAGGCGACGGCGCTGCGCCTCGTGGCCGGCGGCTGGCAGCTGAACGGCATCTACCAGGCGCAGACCGGCTTCCCGCTGTCGGTCACGCAGGGCTCGGTGCTCGACATCCGCTACATGACATCGCGTCCCGACGTGACCTGCGATCCGAACGATGGGCCGCAGACCACGGCGCAGTACTTCGATACGAGCTGCTTCACGGTGCGGCCGCTTGCGGCCACCGGCGAGCGGCCTGGCAATGCCGGCCGCAACACGGTGCGGGGGCCCGGGTTCCAGCGCACCGACATGTCGATCTTCAAGAACTTCGACTTCGCCGCGCGCCACCGTATTCAGGTGCGCATCGAGGCCTTCAACCTGTGGAACCAGGCCCGCTTCGGACAGCCGAACGGCGTGATCGGCACGGCGCCGTTCGGCCAGATCACGACGGCTGAAGACGGCCGGATCATCCAGCTGGCGCTCAAGTACAGTTTCTGAGAGTTCAAGAGTTCAAGAGTTCAAGAGTTCAAAGTTGAAGAGCTCTGCCCCCGCGGCGATCACACGGTCGTCGCGGGGGGCCGTCGGGCGCACTGCTCACTTCGCCGCGTCGGGCTCGACCATTGCACTCAAACTTTGCACTCAAACTTTGCACTCTTGAACTTTGAACTTTGAACTGAAGACCATCTTCCCCCTCCCATGAACCGTCGCTCTTTCCTTCGGCGCAGCATGACCGGCCTCGCCGCCGCGGCGGGCCCCGTCCGTGTCTGGGCCGGGCAAGCGCCGGCCGTGGTCACGTCGGATCGCGCCCGGCCACGCATCGACTACGGCGTCGCGGCGGGGGACCCCACGCCGGGCAAGGCGATGGTGTGGGCGCACGTCGACCGGCCCTCGCGCATCACGGTCGAGTACGCCACCACCGAATCGTTTGCCAACGCCAGGCGCGTCACCGGTTCCATCGCCACGCCGGACACCGGATTGACGGCGCGCGTCGCCCTCGGCGAGCTGCCGGCCGGCGAGGACATCTTCTACCGCGTGCGGTTCGAGGACATCGCCGATCCGCGCACCGTCAGCGCGCCCGAAGTGGGGAGGTTCCGGACCGCGCCAGGCGTCGGACGCGCAGTGCGCCTGGCCTGGTCCGCCGACACCTGCGGTCAGGGCTGGGGCATCGACACCTCCCGCGGCGGCATGCGCCTCTTCGAGACGATGCGGCTCGCCAGGCCCGATTTGTTCCTGAACGTCGGCGACACCATCTACGCCGATCAGCCGCTGCGCGAGTCCGTGCCGCTCGACGATGGCACGGTGTGGCGGAACCTGGTGACCCCGGCCAAGGCGAAGGTGGCGGAGACGCTGAACGAGTTCCGCGGCGCGCATCTCTACAATCGCCTCGACGAGCACTATCGCCGCCTCGCGGCGGAGGTGGGGCTGGTCGCGATGTGGGACGACCACGAGGTGCGCGACAACTGGTATCCGACGCAGGTGCTGGGCGCGCAGGCGCCGTATCACGAGAAGCGCGTCTCGGTGCTCGCGGCCCGCGCCCGTCAGGCGTTTCTCGAGCACTATCCCATCGCCCCGGGTCCTGCCGCGGATACGCGGATCTACCGCACGATCCCCTTCGGCCCGCTGGTCGAGGTGTTCGCGCTCGACATGCGCACCTATCGCGGCGCCAACAACCCGAACCTGCAGCCGGCGACGAGCGCCGAGACGGCGTTCCTCGGCTCGGAACAGGCGCGGTGGCTCGCCGATGCGCTGTCGGCGTCGAAGGCCACGTGGAAGATCGTGGCCGCTGACATGCCGCTCGCGCTGATTGTCGCGCACCAGCCCGGGCTCCACGAATCCGTCGCCAACGGCGATGAAGGACCGCCGCTCGGGCGTGAGCTCGAGATTGCCGGCCTCCTGAAGACCCTGAAGGAGCGCAAGGTCCGCAACGTGGTCTGGATTACGGCGGACGTGCACTACTGCGCCGCGCATCACTACGATCCCAGGCGCGCGAAGGGAGTGGACTTCGATCCGTTCTGGGAGTTCGTGGCTGGCCCCGCGCATGCCGGCACCTTCGCGCCGCCGCCGCTCGACGGGACGTTCGGGCCCGAGGTGCGCTACTCCGGCGTGCCGGCGGACCTCGCGCCGAACCGGCCTCCGGACGCCGGTTTGCAGTTCTTCGGCCAGATCGATGCCGACCCGCGGACGCGCGCCCTCACCGTCGCGCTGGTCAACCTCGCCGGCGAGCGCATCTTCTCCACCGAACTCACGCCAGACGTCGCGTAGCGCGCCTCCGCTTTCGCCTGTTTTTCGTGTAGCATCGTCTACACAGTTCTACCCATGGCGGCGCAGTCCACATCTCACGTCCCAGCCATCCGCACCCAGGAACGCAAGGAAGTGGCGCTGCAAGGCGCCCTGCAGGTGCTGGCTCCCGGTTCGGCAGTCGATCGTCCGGATACGCCAGACGGGGTGGTCACCGCCGTGCGTCGAATCCCGGCCACGCCCGCCACCTTCGCGCCCTTTCCAGATGGGCTGGATCCCCAGCTCGTGCGGGCGCTCGCAGCCCGCGGCGCCACCCAGCTCTACACGCACCAGGCGGAGGCGTTTACACACGTCGCCGCCGGTCACCACATCGTCGTCACCACGCCGACCGCGTCGGGCAAGACGCTGTGCTACAACCTGCCGGTGCTCGATGCGGTGTTGAAGAACCCCGCGACGCGCGCGCTCTATCTGTTTCCCACGAAGGCGCTGGCGCAGGACCAGATGGCCGAATTGCACGAGCTCGCCGGCAAGATCAGCGAGGCTGGCGGCGACGACATCGGCGTGCACACCTACGACGGCGACACGCCGCAGGACGCGCGGCGCACGATTCGCACGCGGGCGCACGTCGTGCTCAGCAACCCCGACATGCTGCACGCCGGCATCCTGCCGCATCACCCGAAATGGGCGAAGCTGTTCGAGAACCTGCGGTTCATCATCATCGACGAGCTGCACGCTTACCGCGGTGTGTTCGGCAGCCACCTCGCGAACGTGCTCCGCCGGTTGCAGCGCGTGTGCCGCCACTACGGCTCGGACCCGCAGTTCATCTGCTCGTCGGCGACCATCGCCAACCCCGCCGAGCTCGCGGAGCGGCTGGCCGAGCGTCCGTTCACGCTGATCGAGAAGAGCGGCGCGCCCCGCGGCGAGAAGTTCTTCGTCTTCGTCAACCCGCCGATCGTGAACCGCGAGCTGGGAATCAGGCGCTCGTGCCTGAACGAATCGCGCCGCGTGGCGGGGGAGTTCCTGCGCCGCAACCTGCAGGTGATCCTGTTCGCGCAGAGCCGCCTCGCGACCGAGATTCTCACGACCTATCTCAAGGACGATTTCGAGGACGTGCCCGGCATGCCCGAGAAGATCCGCGGGTATCGCGGCGGCTACCTGCCGCTGCGCCGGCGTGAGATCGAAAAGGGGCTGCGCGAGGGTCTCGTGCGCGGGGTCGTCTCGACCAATGCGCTCGAGCTCGGCATCGACATCGGGGCGCTGGACGTGTCGATCATGGCGGGCTATCCCGGCACGATTGCCGCCACGTGGCAACGTGCCGGGCGGGCGGGCCGACGTGCCGCGCGTTCGGCGGCCGTGATGGTGGCATCGAGCGCGCCGGTCGATCAGTTCGTCGTCCGCCACCCGGCCTATTTCTTCGATGCGTCGCCGGAGCACGCGCTGATCAACCCGGACAACCTGAACATCCTGGTGAATCACGTCAAGTGCGCGGCATTCGAGCTGCCCTTCACCGCCGGCGAGCAGTATGGACGGGTGGACGTGCAGGAGGTGCTCGGCGTGCTGCAGGAAGCCGGCCTGGTGCATCGCTCGGGCGCCGACCCGGATGACGACAGCGCGGGGCAGTGGAACTGGACCAGCGAGTCGTATCCGGCCGACGCCGTGAGCCTGCGGTCCGTGTCGTCCGACAACTTCGTCGTCGTGGACCAGACCGGCGAGCCGAAGGTGATCGCGGAAACCGATTTCACCAGCGCGCTCACGATGCTGCACCCCAAGGCCATCTACATCATCGAAGGGCGCCTCTTCCAGGTGGAGAAGCTGGACTTCGAGGGCCGCAAGGCGTACGTGCGCTCGGTGGATTGCGACTACTACACCGACGCGATCGACTACACCAGGGTGACGATCCTCGACTGCTTCGCCAGCGATGCGGCGGCGGTGGCGCACCACGGCGAGGTGCACGTCGTCTCGCGCGTCGTGGGCTTCAAGAAGATCAAGTTCCACACCAACGAGAACGTGGGCTCCGGCGAGCTCGACCTGCCCGAGCAGCAGATGCACACCACGTCCTACTGGCTCGAGGTGCCGGCGTCCGTCCTGGCGACGCTGCCCTACGCCGTGGACGATCGGCGCGACGGGATTCGCGGGCTGGCCTTCGCCATGAAGAACGTGGCGCAGCTGCTGCTGATGTGCGATCAGCGCGACATCGGCCTGTCGGTGAACGCGGGCGACGAGGTGACAGCGGACGCCGCGCCCCCCGGCCAGGACGCGCCGCGCATCTTCATCTACGACGCCTATCCCGGCGGCATCGGCTTCAGCGCGCCGCTCTACGGCATGCACGACGAGCTGCTCGCCCGCACGCGCGCCCTCATCCAGGGGTGCGACTGCGAGAACGGCTGTCCCACCTGTGTCGGCCCGATCGGCCAGACCGGACCGTTGGCCAAGACGGTTGCGCTACGACTGCTGCAGCACCTCGTCAGGCCGGCGCTGACCGAGGACGCCGTGGAATCCCTGGACAGCGGCCACGCCGTGGCGACCCTGCCGTCGTCCGCGGGCGAGCACGCTCGCACGGCTGCCTCCGGTGACGAGTCAACCATGGCGGCGGATCGCGGTGCCGGTGCTCCGCCCTCCGTCGCTTCCGAAGACGACGTGCCGTTCTAGCCGTGTCCTCCCTCACCGATCGACTGCGTGGCATCGTTGGCGGGGCCGTCCCGCGCCTGGCGCCCGAGCTGCAGCCCGACGGCTCGATGGCAGTGCCCTCGCTTCCGTGCCGCCCCGCGCCGGCGGCGCTTGCACCAGCCACGATGTCGTCGGCGGCAGCCGTGCTCGGCGGCTCGGTATCGACCAGCGCGAAGGGCGCGATCATCCTCGTCGATCGCCACTACGCCGCGTCGGAACTGCACGGGCGCGTGCGGATCGGCGATATCGTGGCCACACTGCTCGACGCGCACGAGGCCAGGGCCGTGCTGAATCCCGCCGGTGCCAAGCCTACGGCAGGCCGGCCCGACTCCCGACTTCCGACTCGCGACTCCCGACTCCCGACTCCCGACTCCCGGCACTCTCTGTGGTTCCTCGATCTCGAGACCACCGGTCTGGCGGGCGGTGCCGGTACGCAGGCGTTTCTCGTCGGCTGCGCGACCATCGATCGCGACGGCGTGTCGCTGCGGCAGTTCCTGCTGCCCGGCTATGAACACGAGCCGACGCTGCTGGCGGAGGTCGCGGCGTGGGCTGTCGAGCGCGGAGCGATTGTCACCTTCAACGGCAAGTCGTTCGACGTGCCGCTGATCGAGACGCGCTACCTGTTCCATCGCGTGCCATTCCCTCTGGAGGGGATGCCGCACGTGGACATGCTGCATCCCGCCCGCCGGCTGTGGCGGGCGCGCGGCACGATGGACGGCGGGGTCGAGGCCAGTTGCTCGCTGGGGACACTGGAGCGTCTGCTCGCGGGTGTCCACCGGGTGGGCGATGTGCCGGGGTTCGAGATCCCCGCGCGCTATTTCCAGTTCGTCCGCGACGGCGATGCGCGCCCGCTCGAAGCGGTGCTGGAGCACAATCGTCTCGACCTGATCTCGCTGGCGCTGGTCATGGCGCGCGCCCTGACGCTGATCGAGCGCGGGCCAGGCGCCACGCGCGATGCCTACGAATGCTTCGGCCTGGCGCGCGTCTACGACAACGCCGGGCGCACCGACGATGCCGAAGCGGCGTATGTGCGGAGCCTCGAGTTGCTCGAGCGCGTGGGGCGTGATCCGGAGACGTGCGGCGAGGCGCTCCGTCGTTTGGCCTGGTGCCGGCGGCGTGCTGGACGCATCCGCGAGGCGGCGGCGGCGTGGCAGCACCTGGCGGATCTGCCGCGATGTCCGGCGCAACTCCGCCGCGAAGCGCGTGAAGCACTGGCGATCTTCCACGAGCATCGCGCCCGCAATCTGGAGACCGCGCACACACATGCCCGTCAGCTGCTGAGCGAACAGCCGAGTGGCCGGCGCCGCGACGAGGCGGAGCACCGCCTGCGCCGGATTGAGAGAAAACTGGCCAGAAACACGTCGGGCTCCAGCTTGTGGCCGGAGCCCGACATCGTGAACGCGAAGCCGGACGCCTGAACGGCGGCCGGGCTAGTTGGCCTTCTTGGCGGGAGCCTTCTTGGCCTTGGCTTCCTTGGCCGCGGCCGCCGCGGTGCGGCGCTGCTCGACGGTCTGCGCCCCGAACTTCTTGTTGAAGCGATCGACGCGGCCCTCGGTATCGAGCATCTTCTGCCGGCCGGTGAAGAACGGGTGGCAGTTGGAGCAGATGTCGAGGTGGAGGTCCTTCTTCGTCGAGTGGGTCTCCCACGTGGCGCCGCAGGCGCAGTGGGCTGTGACCGCGTGATATTCCGGATGAATGCCTGATTTCATGTGCGTGGTCCTTGGTTGCCGGATCCGGGACATTGGCTCCGGGAGATGCCCGGGCACGGTCCGCTTACCGGCCGTTGACGAAACACCCAAGTATATCAGGCCTCTCCGTCGTCCTGGCCCCCGTCGCGCAGCAGTTTGACGGCCCGGGCGGCCCAGGCCAGGCCCAGCCAGCCGATGACAACCCCCACAGGGATGGCCAGGATCCGCGGCCAGAGGAACGCCACCATCGTGATCGCCAGGGCGATTCCGGCGCCGTAGAGGAGGGTCACAGCCTCGGATCGCCCCACCGGGCGCTTTGCCGTGAGCGCCGCGCCAAAGGTGTTGCCGATGCGCAGGGCCCCGGCGGCGGCCCTGGACGTACGTCCCCGGCCACCCCGAACCCTCCGCCGCGGCTCCGGCCGCGTGGACTGCACCCGGCGGTGGCTGAGCACGATCTCGGTGGCGTTCTGGAGATCGGTCTCGTACATCGCGTGCATCTCCGCCCCGAAGAGGGGGTCTTCGACCGCGACGTCCAACTCCCAATTGCCCAGCCAGCTCTGCAGGTTCAGGTTGGTGGAGCCCACCCGCGCCCAACGCCCGTCGGCGACGGCGGTCTTCGCGTGCATCATGCTGCCGTTCCACTCGAAGACGCGCACGCCGCCTTCGAGCAGAGAGCGATAGCCGGCCCGCGTCAGCCGTTGCACCGCGGCGATGTCCGATCCGCTGCCGGGGACGAGCAGGCGCACGTCGACGCCGTCGCGCGCCGCGCTCGTCAGGGCTTCGACGTAGGCGGAGACGCCGACGAAGTACGCGTCGGTCACCCACAAGGTCCGCGTCGCGAGGGAGGCGACGAGCTGGTCCAGCCGGAACATGCCACCGGCCGCCGGCATGGAGGGAATGACCCGCAGCGACACGTCGCCGACGGGTGTGGCGCCGGCCGGCGACACCCGTTCGTCGGGCGGCAGCGGCGGTCCGGATTGCCCCCACGCCTCGGCGAAGGCCGCCTCCACGTCAGCCACCGCGGGACCGACGATGGCGATGCCGGTGTCGCGCCAGGGGTCGAGGCCCTTGTCAGGGTCACCCGTCCACTGATCGCCCACGCACAGCCCGGTGACGAAGGCGGTTTCGCCGTCGACCGCGATCATCTTGCGGTGATCGCGGGTGATCCACGTGAAGGGCGAGTCGAATTTCGGCGGGTTGAAGGGCCGCGTGTCCACGCCCGCATCGCGCAGGATGCGCCAGAAGCTCCGCGACGTCATCGTGCTGAGGCTGCCCAGCCAGTCGTAGAGCAGCCGTACCCTGACGCCGGCCCGGGCCCGTTCGGCGAGCGCCTCGGCGAACACCCGGCCGGTGCGGTCGCTGTTGATGATGTAGCTCTCGAAGTGAATCCAGTGCCGGGCGCCGGCGATGGCGTCGAGCCAGGCGGGGTAGTTCTCACGGGCGTCTCGCAGCAGCTTCACCCGGTTGCCGGCGACCAGCGGTGCCCCGGCGGTGCGTGAGAACGCCTGTTCGGCGAGCAGGCGGAGGGAGCGGGGCACGCCGGGATCTTACCAAGGGCCGAGCCGGCGGGTGCAGATGTCGCCCACGTGGCAGGCACGCCGCTTGCTTTGCTGCACAGCTGGACAGACTTGTTGTCTCTTTGAATGGACAGGCCTCGTATGACACCCACTACTCGCGTTCCAGCCGCCCTCGTGGCGTTCGCCCTGCTGCTCGTCCCCTCCTTCGCCCACGCCCAGGATCAGAATTTCCGCATCTCGTTCGGTGCGGGCGTGACCGCCGGCGCCATCGACGGCGAACCGTCGTTTGGAGGCTCGTTCGGTTACCGCTTCTCGAAATACTTCTCGTTCGACGTCGAAGTCGTGGGCGCCCTCGGGGCCGCCGATCGCTTCGATGACCGTTTTCTCGATTTCGGGGACGATCGTGGCATCGGCATCGGGCGCATCGGCAGCCTCATGGATCGCCGCCGCGGCGGATCCTTCGGCTTCATCCCGAACATGCCCTTCCTGGGGAACCCCATCAATCTCCGCGTCGACACCGACGGCCACACCCTGTTGTCCACGGCCGGTGTGCGATTCCTGATTCCCGCGCGCGGCGATCGCTTCCAGCCTTACGTGAGCGCGGGCTTTGGCGTCTCGAGAACCGAAGAGACGTTTCGCGTCTCGAGCGACGCGCTGGCGGCCTTTTCGGGCCTCCCGGGGCGTCCTGGCGACGGGCTGCTGGCGGGACTGGACCTCGACGAGTCGACATCGCACGTCGGCCTTGTCGGCACGGCGGGCATCGGCGCCAGCTTCCGGGTGTTCAAGGCCCTGTCGCTGGACCTGGACGCGAAGTACTACCGTCTGGATCGGGGCCGGAACCTCGGGACGTTCGGCGGGGGCGTGAGTTACCGCTTCTAGATCAAGTCGGGAGTCGGGAACCGGGAGTCGAGAGACTAGGGCTCGAGGTGCGTTCCACCTCGGCTGCGGGAGTTTGCGGGATACGGGATAATGGTGGGAGTCCCGATAGGGCTTGCCGCCAATGCCTTTTGACTGTTCCCACCGTGCGCGCCACGGAGCCAGCGTCTGCCTGACGGCGTGTCCAACGAGGGCAGCGGCCGGTGGATTCCGATTTGCAAGGGTCGAACGCGGCGATGACCCGCCGCCCACCGACCCCCACGTGATCGACGTGGCCATGCTTGACATGCACCACGGCTGGCCGAACCTGGGGCACGAGGCGCTGGTCCACGTCATCCAGAACACCGTCTGCGACTTGCGCGCGAACCTGGTGCGCGCCGGCCTCAGCATTCGCGTGATCTCCTATGACGTGCGGCGGGGTCGCGCCGTACCGGAAGCCCCCGGCGGGCGCCACGCCATCTATCTCGGCACCGGCGGCCCCGGGCACCTCGATCCCGCGTTCAACGACGGGCGCGAGGGCTCGCAAGGCATTGTCGAGGACCCATCGTGGGAGGCGCCGCTCTTCGAGCTCTTCGATGCGATTCGCGACGACTCCCGGGCCTCGCTGTTCGCCGTCTGCCACACCTTCGGCGTCATGTGCCGGTGGCTCGGTATCGCCGACGCGGTGCTGCGCGGCCCCGAGAAGGGCGGCAAGAGCGCCGGTATCCGCCAGAACGTGCTGCGCCACGAGGCGCAGCAGCATCCATGGTTCACCCGCTTCGCGCGGACCCTCGATGACGGCGAGCGCTTCCCCGTGCTCGACAACCGGCTCTATGACCTCGTGCCGAATGGCGTGCTCCCGCGCGGCGTCACGCTGCTCGCGCAGGAGTGCGACGGTGATGGCGAGCCGGGGGATGCGGTGACCATGGTGGAATTCTCGCCAGGGGCCGACGATGCGATTCCGCGCATCCTCGGCGTCAACCACCATCCCGAGATCGTCAACCGCCAGCGCCAGATCGTACTGCTCGAGAAGAAGCGCGCACGCGGCGGCGTCGATGAAGCCTGGGTGGCCGAGCGCCTGGCCGCGCTGACGCAGGCGATCGACGACGACGCCAACGACCAGCACCTGCACCTGACATCGAGCTACACGCTGATGGGGCCGCTCCGCTTCGCGCTCTACCGCGAAGTGCGCCTTCGCGCGCACGCCCTCGGCGTCGATCCCGGGTTCGACGAGCGGGACCTGCCGCTGGTCTACAGCCCAGAGCACGTCGCGTTGCCCTCGCGATGACCCGCGCGCCGCATGATCCCCAAGCCGCCGTTCGCCGCCGACCTCACGCTCGAACAGGAACTGCAGACGTTCAGTGAGCTGAAGCCGCGTCTCACCGAGGTGTGGGACGCGCTGACCACCGCCGATGACAGCCATTGCACATCGGTGGTGGTGCCGTCGCTGACCCTCGATCAGGGCGAGCTCAGCAAGCTCTCCGGGGCGGCCTATTACGAGGAGCGGTTGCTGTTCCTGTTGATCCGGCTGCGCAATCCCCGCGCGCACGTGGTCTATGTGACCTCGCAGCCGGTCCACCCGGTGATCCTCGACTACTACCTCAACCTGCTGGCCGGCGTCCCGGCCGCTCACGCCCGTGCGCGGCTGACGATGATCTGCTGCCACGATGCCTCGCCACGGCCGCTGACGCAGAAGATCATCGAGCGTCCGCGGCTCGTGCAGCGCCTGCGCGAGGCGATCCCCGACGAGCGACGCGCCTACCTGACCGTCTTCAACTCGACGCCGCTCGAACGGAAGCTGGCCGTGCTGCTGGGCATCCCGCTGAACGGGCTCGATCCGGATCTGAGGTACTACGGCACCAAGTCCGGGAGCCGTCACGTCTTCCGCGAAGCCGGTGTGCCGCTGCCGATGGGGTTCGAGGATCTCCACGACGAGAGCGACCTCACGAAGGCCCTCGTCGAACTCAGGCGGTGCCGGCCCGGAATCCGGCGGGCGATCGTCAAGTTGAACGACAGCTTCTCCGGCGAAGGCAACGCGGTGGTCACGTACCCCGAGTCACCCACGGGCGATGTGTCGGAGGCCCTGTCCTCACTGGCGCTGCCGACGCCGGCCGTGGCCCATGCCTCCTACTTCAAGGAGCTGAAGCGGATGGGCGGGGTGGTCGAGGAGTACGTGGAGGCGGCCGAGAAGCACTCGCCCTCGGTCCAGCTCCGCACCAGTCCTCGAGGCGAGGTGCTGCGGATCTCCACGCACGACCAGATCCTCGGCGGCCCGCACGGCCAGACGTATCTCGGGTGCCGCTTCCCGGCGAACGACGACTACCGGCAGACGATGTCGGAGATGGCGGACCGCGTCGCCGCCGTGCTGGCCAGCAAAGGAGTCGTCTCGCGCTTCGGCGTCGATTTCCTGGCCCATCGTCAAACCCCCGGTGATTCCTGGAATCTCGCGGCTCTGGAGATCAACCTGCGGCTGGTGGGCACCACGCATCCGTTCCTGGCGCTGAGCTTCCTCACGGGAGGGCAGCTCGACACGGCGACCGGTCAGTTCATGTCTCTCGGCGGGCGCCCGAAGTTCTACCGGGCCACCGACAACCTCCGCTCGGACCGCTACCGCGCTCTCGTGCCGGAGGACCTCCTCGATATCGTCACCGAGAACCGGCTTCACTACAGCCATCGCACCGAGAGTGGCGTGCTGTTCCATCTGATCGGTGCGGTCTCGGAGTTCGGCAAGCTGGGGGTGACGGCGATCGCGAACGACGCGGACGAGGCGGACGCCTTGTATGCGCGGACGTTGCAGGTGCTGGACACCGAGACGGCGTACGGGCTGTAGCGAGAGCGTGCGCCGGTCGACGGCGCCCCGGCCCTGGTTTCATCTGCTGAGCGGCTTCGCGCGAACCCGCTGTCACCAACCCCTCGCGTTCTGCATCTAACAGAAGTAGAGGTGTGTTGAGATGTTGACCGCACTCGGTGTACTGGCGGCGTGGTTCGCCATTCAGGTCTGGTTGCTGCCACGGCTCGGTGTCCCGACTTGAGCGGTGCCCATCCCGCGCGTGCCGCGGGCTGACGCGAAGAACTCCAAGGACGAGGCGGGGGAGTGCTGACGCCGCCGCGGCTGTCGGCCTGACGGGAGCAAGCCCGCTAGAAGCGCGGCTGCTGCTGTGTCAGGCAATGAATGGCGCCAAGTCCCCAGATGAGCGCGCGGCAATCCACGCCCACCACCCGCCGTTTCGGCATCAGCTGCTGCAGGATGGCCAGCGCCCGGCGGTCGCGGGCGGCCTGACCGAACGTGGGCACCAGCAACGCCCCGTTCACGAAGTAGAAGTTCATGTACGTGGCGGGCAGACGCTGGCCGTGGTATGTCACCGGCCGCGGCATGGGCAGCTCCACCACCTCGAACCGGCGTCCCTGCTGATCGCGCGCGAGCGCCAGCTTGCGGCGGTTTTCCAGCAGCACCTCGTGGTTCGGGTCGCTGTCGTCGTCCTCCATGCCGATGACGATCGTCCGCGCGTCCACGAAGCGGGCCAGATCGTCCACGTGCCCGTCGGTGTCGTCACCCTCGATGCCCTCGCCGAGCCACACCACGTGCTCCTGCCCGTAGTAATCCTTCAGGTACTGCTCGACCTCGGCGCGCGAGAGCCGAGGGTTGCGGTTCTTGTTGAGCAGGCATGACGTGGTGGTGAGGATGGTGCCTTCACCGTTGAAATCCACGGCGCCGCCTTCCATGACGATGCCGGGATAGAAGACCGGCAGTTCGAGGCGTTCGGCCACTCGGGTCGGGACCGCATCGTCGGCGTCGAACGGCGGGTACTTGCCGCCCCAGGCATTGAATCCCCAGTCGACGATGGCGGCCTCGGTGCGGCCGCGCCGCGTGCGGAGGAGAAAGGCAGGGCCATGATCGCGCGTCCAGCATTCGTTGGTCGGGATCTCGTGGAAGCGGATGCGGCGCAGCGGCACGCCGCGCACGTCCAGCACGTCCCGGACGATGTGCCGGTAATTCGTGTTGGGGACGTTGAGGTGCACCGTCTCGAACTGCGCGATGGTGGCGATGACGCGGATCACGTCCTCGATGGAGTCGCGGTAACGCTCGGGGAACGAGATCCCCTCGGGGCGCGGCCAGCTGATCCACGTCCCGCTGTGACGCGCCCACTCCGGTGGGAAGGCATAACCAAGGCTCTTCGGCGTACGGCCAGATGTGGGCATGGGGATAGATGAAGGGATGAGGGATCAGTGATCAGAGGTCAGGAAGCCCCAAGCCCGAAGACTCAAGCCCCAAGACTCAAGACTCAAGACCCAGTTCAGTCGCTGAAGCGGCGCGTCAGGTCGCTGTACGCGTCGATGCGGCGATCGCGCAGGAACGGCCAATGCGTGCGGCTGAACTCCACCTTCGCGAGGTCGCAGTCCACCAGCAC